>Ga0209273_10000255_pt1 | contig 81691 bp, 88 predicted proteins | sample tdAd471_FD_187126 | JGI IMG/M metagenome (GOLD analysis project Ga0209273, IMG submission 187126) | Marine sediment microbial communities from the Atlantic coast under amendment with organic carbon and nitrate - tdAd47.1 (SPAdes)... | ecosystem: Environmental > Aquatic > Marine > Coastal >...
ACAATACCAGCGCACCGCCCACAGGATCACATCACCCTGGAAATGGCGCCACTTGAAATCCGTCATCGTTCCGTCCGTCCAATCTCCGCCAAGCATGCTCAAGCTTCACGATTTTTGCAACAGAGCCCGTCGTTGAGATCACGCCGTTTCCTCAGCCAGATTCAACCTCACTCCACGCAAAGCCGCCGTCTCGATTATCGTCACACCTTCAGGTGTCACAACCACCGTCAATTTCTCGTTCTGACCGAGAAGAGCGCCACACGCTGCATCCTCGATCGTCTCATAGCACAGGAGGGATTTTGGATCATCCAACCTCTCCTCGATCCATTTGATCTTGCGCTCGGCACCATCGGCCCCCGCCGCTATTGAACCCAATATTGCGACAGCGCCGCAACCGTAGGAGGCCCACCGCGCAACCAATGCGCCACCTTCAAATCTCTGAATCATCCTCTCTTTGTCAGCCCAGCCACGCTTCACAGCGACAACGCCAAGTATGATTACCCCCACACCAATCGCAGTCGTAATGGCAGACGTCCAAAAGGTTTCTGAGATTGCCTGTACCCAAAATACAATGAGGCTGATGAGGCCTTCCGTCGATGTCGATAATTCACCTCTTTCTATGACGTCCGCATTCAGACCAAAGTGACCGAACAAGAAATACGCGTAGCTTTGCCCAACGAAACAAACGATCGCGCCGATCACTGCAACGACCCAAACCGCATTTGCCGCAACCACACCAAGCCAGGCTCCTCCGCTGCCTGGCGAAGCCGTGTTTTTCGAACTCACTCCCCGTACCTCCGATTAAGCCTGTCGGCATCGGCCGCCGCCTCATCGAGCTCCTTCAGGGTCTCAGCTGAGAACGCCGGCACGGCCTTCACCTGCCTGATAGCATTTGACAATCCAGTATCACGGCCGCGCCGTCGCTGCCTCGCCTTTATCGGGGCATTGCGCTCCATCACGATCAAACCGTGGCGGTCCAGTTCGCGCAAAACAACGCCAGCACCAGCCCTGCTTATACCCATCACCTCGCACAACTGCGGCCTTCGAATGCCGCCAAACCCGCATATGATCTCAAACGCCTCCAGCGCCCTAGAACCAGCACGCGCGCCATCGAGCGCGCCCCTGGCTTGCTCGATCTGCCTTGATACGCGGATGAGTGTGTCGGCTTGTGTTTTGATGGCGGTTCTGCAGCTCGAGAGGTAAGCGCTCGCAACTTCTTCAGCATCCAGATCGATGCGGAAACAAACCTGGTTTGCCAGACCGATGACTGGGAAGGGGAAGGGATTGTCCGGACCTGCAAGCGCCAGATTCAATGCCCAGCATGAGTTAACCGCATAGGTCATTCGGCCGCTGTCACTGACAATGGCGCCCCCTGCCTTATAGTCACGGGCCTCATGCCGCCGTAGGGTCTCGATGACTTTCGCGAGGGCGATAAAGGGCTCGCTCCAAGAGCTTTCGCCCAATGCTGCTTGCACAAACTCCGTTATCGACCCGCTTTCCGGATTGGAAAAGGCCGCCGACACATGATCCACTAGCCCGATCTTCGCCGTAGGGCGGGGACCGGCAATAGACCGGGGGTTAATTTCGTTGGCCTTCTGCCCCTTGAGGGGAGCCTCCGAGAGCCATGCAAGAACCACCTTGGCTCTATGGTCGTGAGTGAGTAAGACACGATCATCGTCCGCTGGGATGTCAACCGTTTCTGGATTTAACCTACCGGCATCCCTTAGGAAAATCTTCCAGAGGAGCGCCAGTAGAGCATATTCACCTGCAGCTCCGGCGTTCCGCGGCGCAGCTGAAAGCCGACCATAGGCAAAGGCAAGATCGACCTCGGGCACAGAACCTCGTTTGTTAAGTGAAACCGTACTTAGCTTAACATTGGTGGTACGATTTTCAAAGCGCCCGATTTTCAGCCACTTAGCATCCGTTGTGTCCGATAAGGTGACTTCTTGGACACAACGCAAATTTCCTGATATCGACGAATTTTGCCAGATCAGGCGAATCAGCGACCTCGCAATTCCATGCGCGACGGCCGACGTGCGGAGAGCCTAATGCCCAATGAATTGATGTCGACCAGCAACGCGCTTGCCGCACAGCTCCGCGCCGAGATCGAGGCGGCGAAGAAAACCCTCGCCGCGTCACACGCCAGCGCCACGCTGAAGGCTTACGCGACCGACTGGCTCGACTTCTGCCGCTTCTGCGAAGCCCGGCAGCTACCACCTCTGCCGGCGTCACCTGACATCATCATTCTATATCTCAGCAACCAGAAAGAGGCTGGAAAGGCGCCATCAACAATCGAGCGGCGCATGGCGGCGATCAATTATCACCACAAGGAGAACGGTCACCGCACACCTGCAGCCGATGACATCGTCGGTATCATTCCCAGGATGCTCAGAGGGATCAAGAATGAGACCAAGAGGAAAATCGACAAGAAAGCCCCTGCCGACGCCGGCGTTCTTCTCCAAATGCTCGAGACAATCCAGGGCGAGGATCTGCGCGCGATCCGCAACCGGGCCATCCTTGCCCTCGGGATGGCAAGCGCTCTCCGACGATCGGAACTGGTGGCGCTCGAAGTGCCACACCTCCATTTTTCCGACAAAGGTCTCGTGATCGATATCGCATCTTCCAAGACCGACCAGGAAGGCTCTGGACAATCCGTCGCAGTGCCGGAGGGCACCACCATCAAGCCAGTCGAAGCAATGCGAACCTGGCTCGATGCTGCCAGCATCTCAAACGGCTTCGCGTTTCGCCGCTTAACCAGGTCGGGCCGCGTGACAGACCACCCTATGAACGACCGAAGCATAGCTCGCTTGGTCAAAGCCAGCGCGGCGGCCGCCAATCTGGACCCGGCGAAATACTCTGCCCACTCCCTTCGAGCAGGATTCCTGACCGAAGCAGCCGCGAACCGCGCCAGTCCCTTCCGAATGATGGATCACGCCCGCCACAAATCGCTCGATACCGTGGCCGGCTACGTTCGCACAGCGGAACAATTCGATAACCATGCCGGGGATGACTTCCTGTAACGAAAGGTACGGTTCATCGGCTGAAAGGTATCGATCGTTTGCCGCGCATTACAGGCTTGTAATGAGTGGAACCATATCATGTTGCACTGCATTATATTATAGCCATATACTCGCCAGCTGGCTTTAGACAGGACAACAAAGGGTGAGATATCATAGCGATCTGCGTTTGATTCTTTCCGGTCTCCAGGCTTTTGACGCATCTGGAGAGTTACCAACAAACGCGTCGCAGATTACCAGTTCCGCCACGAGAGTCCTGCGGATCGATCCATTCGAACGATCGGCAAGGAGATGGCAAAAAATATTCGCTTCCCTCGATTCAAATTCCGTGGATCAACAAGAGACTTGACGCATGTGTATTTGAGTTAACGAGTCCATTGGTTACAAAGCGACTCGTGCCACACAATGATATCCGTCTCCTCTTCAAAACCGCAATCGATCGCCTCTGCCCTTCGGCAGATCCGGCGATAGAGGATCTTCGCTGGCAAATCGTTCACGGTGACCTCACCAGTCGTCACGCAGCCCCGGATGATATTGCGGAGCAAACACAATCCAGTCGGCAATGGGCCAATTACGCCTTCCTCGACATGCGTGTTAATGGCTTCATCGAGAACGACATTCACGCCTTCGTTTGGCAGACTTGCGACCCTGCGCATCTTGCTGAAATCATGGACACCATGTCAGCACTCGAGGCGGCCGCACTCATAAGGCTTCGCCGGCAGAACATAAGCCACCTGCACGCCCAGCTGCATTACCGGATTGATGAATTGTTGCGCCTGGCCGAGGGCCAATCACCATTGGCCGTCACTCTTTCGTACCAGAAGCTCGCCCTTACCATAATCGCCGCTGTAGGAAGCGCGGACCTATTGGCGGAGTACGTCGACATCGGCCGCACTTGGGCTTGCTATGCCTGGGCGGCACATATGCCGCGCGAGATTATCCCGCGCGCTGTGGATGCTGCCGAGCTTGCCATCAGGCACTTGAGCGACAAGAATAGCCTGGATGCTGTCAGGGCCTTCACCGCGCCCAAATTCCTGCCATGCGTCCAAACGCTAGACGCCATCACGCTCTCTTAGCTCAACCAGGCGATCGATCTCGGTTGGGCGTCTGATTGCAACGGATCGAGCAATTGCTCGCGCCCCAACCCCCTTCCGGGCTGAAGCTCCTCTCCCGTCAAACGGAACTCAAGAACATCATTGAGTCTCGCCCGGTCGCCATCGGTTGGCTGTACGCCGGCATTGCGCTTTTCAAGCTGCTCCAGAAGCTCCTTACGGACACCCTCTGAGTAGATCCTGCAGGCGGCCCGCGCGCTCACGACGTCTCGCTCCTTCGCGGCCGCCAACATCGCCTCAATCGCGCGCAGAAGATAACCCTCGCCACCGCCTGATCGGGCATCTGCCAGCCACATCAGTCGGTAAAACGCCTGCGGCACGAGCTGGCTCATAATTCGAGCCAGGCCCGCGGTCGGACCACCCATCAACATGCTCACGAACTTCATCGCCGAAATGAAGAATTCTTCGTCATCAACGGTGCGCCCCTTGAGGGCTTTCTCGTAGAACTCCTCGAGCCGCGCGACCTCACCCTCGGTTTCGACAGCAAGTCTGCCGGCGCCGATCTCCGCGAATACGAGAACCATCTCTCGCCATTCGTCGAGCTGATCGGCCGTGTGCAAAACGACCGCGTACCCTCGCCCGCCCTTTGTCAAATAGCCATCGAGCCATAAGGAATTGAGGATCTGGCGTGCCTTCTTAACTCCGAATCCATATTCGGCCCCGAACTCCGACGGATCGACGGCACTGCCAGGATGAATCTGTCCCAGCAGAATTTTTTGCCTGTATGCCAAATAGGCATCATCCACCTCGGACACCCCTTATTCCTCCTCTGGCGCCCCCTAGCCTTGTCCGACTTGCCAAAAATTGCGCGGGGTTTATCGGAAAATGGTCGCCTTTGGAACCATTAGATCGCTGTTCTCCGATCAGGTGCCAATCATCACATCCCCAAGCTCAGTAGTACAAAAACCGAACATTGTGCCGGTCCCTGTTTTTTGGTACTACTGAGCTTGGAGAAAAGTGATGGACAGTTTCAACCCTTACACCGACGTCGATCCTGTGACCTATCAGGCTATCACAGGCGATCCGAGCCGTGGTGACTATCAAATCCCTGGCCAAGCGGTCGAAGATTCGACGACACGGCTTTCGGGGGCGAGCCGTCGTTTCGAGCCCGTCTTATTTCTGGCGATAGGCGCTCTGTTCTTGGCTGTAGCGATTTTCGACGCGCTCTGACTGGATGCCAATCTAGCTTCAGTCAGAGGGCTATTCCCGCTGATCCTTATCGTAAAACCTCTGATCGAAACGAGCGTCGGCGCCACCAGGACCCTCGCGTCGTTCATCAAACTCACGACGCCGCCTTGCTACATCTTGTGTGTTGGCGTCCAAACGCGCCTCTAGTGCTTCTCGGCCGCCATCGATCCTTTCACCAGTAGACCCATCGCTGCTCGCCCCTCCTGACAGATTGCGGCGGCCCCCAGAGTGTCCTCGCGGCGCATCGCTTCGCAAGCTTCTCTCGTTGAACTCGGGTGGAGCGGAAACACCGCCTACAACAGACCCACGATCGGGAATGAGATCTTCGAAGGGCTGGACTCTCTCGTCGTAATAATCCCGGATGATTTCCTTCATGACCATTTCGCGAGCATTTAGCTCGCTTCCGGTCAAATCCGTTCGGCTCAGGCTCGGAACCGTAATGCCCATCTCATCGGCTTTTGCTCGATACCGGCTTGCAATGACCTGGCTCATGTCAAACGAAAGGTTGGAACCCTCCCCTTCGCGCGCACTGGCGCTTGAGGTCAAGGATGTCGCAGTAGTATCGATTTCTGCGATACGCTGGTCGATACGTCTGATCTCCTCCAGAGCCTTATCACGGCTGAAACTGCTATCCGAATAGCCTTCACTACGGCTAAAGGCGCTGTCCTGCGAGTACGAACCGTTGTCCTGGGTCGCGGAAGATCCATTGCTGGCATTGCGCGCAGTGTTAGAATCGTACCCGCCAGATTCCGACCGACGTTCTCCCCGATCGACGAGGTCCTGACGGGTTCTTCCTCCCTCGATCCCAATGTTCGCGCGCGCGCCAGCGCTTGCACCAAGACCACGCCTGCCAATAGATCCACCCTGGCCTGAGCCGGCTCCCAAGCCAACATCGGCCGACCCCCCTCTTCTGGTCGCCAAATGGTCGGTGTTTACCTGGCTTCCGCCTTGCGTCCGGTCAATACGTTCGCTCTGTCCGACACCATCATTCGCCGTAATGCTCTCATTGTCGAACCGCTGAACATTCTCTCCAAACCGGTTGCCACTTGACCGTTCGCTGCCGCTAGCATTGCGCACCCCGCTGGTCTCGCGCGAACCATACCGATCGAGAAGAGATACCTGATAAGCTCGCTCGTTGGTCAGCGACTGCCTCGCCTCTTCGAGTTCAGACAGCGTCTGGGACCGCTCAGCGTTATTAAATGAAGAAAGCGAAGCTGTACCACCAAACGAGCTGATCCCGCCCCGGTTGTCATAGATTTCGGCTCCCGACGCAGTAGTCCGAACACTTGTGCCGTTTTCATTGGCGAAGGAGCTCGTGGCGAACCCTCCGCTAAAGGACGGCGCGGTATTCCACTGGTTGCGCTGGACAACATTCCCGGTTTCATTCTGATAGCTCAGATTTCCATAGGCATAATTGCCGGTCGTGCGCTCGACAGCTGCAGCCTCAGCAGCTGATTGCGCCGGCGCCAACATCGATGTCGCCTGCGTGGATACAGCCATCGCTCCGCGAGCCATGCCTGCAGCGAGGAAAGGGATCGACATCATCAAGAACCCGGCGATCGTCGCCGTGTCCTGATTGACTGCATCGATCCCGGCCATTCCCGCCATCGTAATCCCGCCAGGCGCGGCCGCATTCATCGCATCGGCCGTGCGATCCATGATGAACATATGAAGCACGGCATAGAGCGGTCCCCACGCCGCGAGATAGAAGAACCCTGTGAAATAGCCCTTGACCGCCGTGACCCCCGTCTTTGGAAACAAGAACAGCGGAAAAATGACCGGGAACATCGCATAGAAAACGACCGTAAGAACGATGTTCAGCAACGGCACCCAGGTCATTGCCTGCTGCGCGATGGATGAATATGTGTTTCGAGCCTGTTCCTCAGCGCGTAGCATCGCGAAGGTATCGCCGTCTGCTCCGCTCAAATTGGCCCTCGCCTCGAGAAAAGCGTCGCTAAGAGACCTTTGCTGGAATATCTGCGCCGCAGTCTGCGAGGATCCGTGAAACGCGGATGCTACCACGGGGAGGTCTGCTTCCAATTTGGCCTTAGCCGCGGCGGCCGACAGGCCGGGAAATGTCCGCTGCCCGTTCCTTGTCAGCTGCGCTGCTGTCTCTGCTGGCAAATCAGTATTTCTCAGATTGCTGTACGCAGCCTGGCATGTGACGAAGCTTGAGTTCCCTGAGGCATTGAGCCACCTCATCCCGCGTGCTGGAGACCCCGTTCCGATCGCAGTGAGTATGTCATTGGAATTGGCAATGGAATCGAACGTCTTCATCCCGAGCATAATGTCGTAAAACACACACTGCTTCATGTACTCGGTCGTGTTCGCACGCACGCGGGGATCACGGATCGTATATTCACGCGTCTTATCCCACAGCCGCGCGCCATAGATCATCCCGTTATTGCTCAGCTGCAGCGACGACGGCATCACGAATACGGTCTCGGCCGTCCTCGTCAGCCAGTCGCCAGCAGTGCTGGAAACCGAAGCGATCGCGGCAAGTCCAATCGGGACGTTGGCCACCGTCGCCGGAGCAAGGCTGGGGTTCAGTCTGTCTGTGACCTTCACGCTAGTCGTCGGAACGATCAACGCTCCATACATCAGCGTGGCACCCAGGAACCAGTGAAGCCACGCTCTCCAGTTCATGCTAAACGCCACGACAAGCAGGGCATAGATCAGGCCCATAACCATCACGACGCGGAGCAGGGACCGGAAGCCCCCTCCCCCCGTCCATGCTGCGACAGCATTGAATACGTTGACGATATATTCGCCGCCGCCAGTCGTGAAGACCTCCAACATCGCTCGATCCTTACTGAACGCCCTGCTTGCTCATGGCTGTGCTAAACGAGAGGGCTGCTGACATTTGTGGGGACAGGCGGTTTCTGATGGTACGTTCCAGAAAAACCGTTCGATCAAGGAACACCTGAGTTCGCGCCATCCGCTGCGACGTGTTTTCGCCGTATCCCTTGAGGGCATCACGAACGCTGCTGACCTGATCGCGCCACTGGCCGAGCGTTTCCTCATCCGCATTATGGAAGGTGCCCTGCCCAGCACGAACATACCCGTAGAAAACGTCGGCGATCGTCTCGACCATGTCGACAGCAACGACCTCGGCGAGCATCTGCAGATCTGAATCCGACATTCCGCCAAATTCAGAAGCCGCCGAGACTGTCATGATCTTGTAGAGAGGCAGACTCGTCGCGCCGAGAAGACCGATCTCGTTGCCATCGAGCGCGCTGTCCGTCCTGATCTTGCCGTGGATCGTGACGAGCATATTGTAGACGCGCGTTTTCAGCGCGATTGTCGTCGAGACGTTCAAGTTCTTCATCGTTGGGGTAAGGCAATCATCATCAGGGCAATTGAGCATCTGAGTGGTGGTGCTTCCGGTCCCGTCGATCAGAGCCGTCAAAAGCGCCTTATCGCCAACCCCTTTGAAGCTGTAAGTGGGGCTGTCAGCATCGGTCGCGGGGCGAATGTAAATCACCGTTCCGACGAGGCTCATCAGGTACTCGCGAAACTCCTTATCCATTGACGGATAATTCTGCTTCAGCATGTCCCAAGTGTAATTGTAGCTCTTTGCCGGGATCGTCGCGTCGGTGTTTTTAGCGATCGTCGACTCGCGCTCGCCACCGGCGTTGCAATTCTGACGCGATCTTGCCCAGTCAGTCGCCCAGCCCTGGCTGTTCGCAATAGCCTTACAGACTTCGGAATCCCGACCTTGGTTCTTGCCCCAAAGCCCGCCAACCAAGCCTTGAGCGATCTCGCAAGAATTCATGTTGAACTGATTGAGCTGCTGCGCCTTCTGCGACATTTCCTCAATCACGTTGGAGATTTGCGGACTGATCGACTTGATCGCGAGTTGGAACGCGAAGCCGAGAGCATTGTTAGCGACCGCCTTCATCATCGACACGATCTCGTCCGAGTTGATGAAAGAGAAGCTCCCAGTGAACAGGTCGATGCCGCCGCAACCAGCCTTCGCCGACGGAAGCTGAATATTAACAGGGCTCACCGATTTCTGGGGGAACCTGCTCCAGATCCCACCGCCGGTGTAATAACCTGCCGCCTGGCCCTGATAGGCGCTCGGGCCCGTCACATTCCCCGCAGCGCCCATGTCATTAAAAAACGAATTCAGCTCGCCTTCCACATTCGCATACGCCGGCGTCGCCGCCATCGAACCGCAGGCAAGAGCGGAAAGTGCGACACCGACAATCCGACGAATTCTCGGACGAAACTTCATCTGCTTTGCCATCAGTAATCGCTCCCCGGTTCGAGTTCCGTAAGGTAGTAAATGCGCTGCATCACCTCATCGGCTGCCATCAGCCCATATCCGATGGGGATCGGCTGCTTCGTGTGCGTGTCAAACAGCACCAGCGCCGGAACCGTGCTGCCCTGCAGGCCCATGCGTTGGTACTGGCCGGAATCGATCACAAAGTTCGGAAATGCCTCGTTCGGCCCACCGTCCATCGACACCGGAAGAACTTCGAGATTGTACTGATCCGAAAGCGCTCTGATAATCGGGCTGAACACTCTGCACGCCGCACAATTCGACGAATAGAAATAGAACAAGCCGTAGCGCTCCGAGAGCATCTGCATCGTTGATGCTTGCTCCGCTTTACGGCCCTCCATCCATGTCTGCTTACCCAACGTGTTGACCGGGCGTTGCAGCGTGTAGTCCAGCTCCGGATTCTGCCAGACCGTGCGGCTCCACACGTCGGCGAAGGTAGAGGCGCGGTCCAATTGCTGACGCTGAAACTTGATGTAGGAGGTGATGTTCTCGGTGGTCGGTTCAAGCACCGCCCTCGCCTTCAGCTCGTCGAGCTCCTCCGTGATCGCCGCCATGCGCTTCATGGCACTTACCGGCTCCGCCGTAGAGGCAACCTCAGCCGGCTTCGCTTTTTCTGGGTCGCAATAGAACCAGCTGCCGAGCTGACGCTCTTCGCAATAAAACTGATCGCGTTCGGAGGGTCGCGACTGAGCCAGCGAAACCGCCGGAACAACCGACGCAAGGACGACAGACACTGCACCCGCCGCCAGGAATGATCGTTTAAGCATTGTCTTCCTCCTTCGGAAATTCGAGCGCCTGCAAAAGAAAAGAGACCTTCAGAATGCCAAGGCCGCGGTCGATCATCCTGATGCAGCCGCCATAAAGCGTCGTCACATAGTCGATCCCCATCGGGGTCAGACGATAAGCGACGAGGGTCTCACCGGCTTGTCTGACCCAGCCCTGCTGCTCCATTTTCGACAGCGCGGAGACAACGTCCCTGTCGTCTACCGACCTCTGGAACCAGTCCCCAAGGATCTCCATCAGATCCTGATTGGAGCTCAACTCTTGCCGCCCGATCGCACTGGCAACCGCGAGCTCAAACACAGTCATCGAGGGCAAATCATGCTCGCAATAGATGGTTGCGACGTTTGTCATTCCGTTACTCATGGCGCGGTGTGAAGGTTGTAATATTCGGCAATGCGCTCCTGAATCAGGATGCCCGCCTCAATTTCATCGGGGAGCTTTGCCGCTTCGGTAAACTCCTCATAGACCTCGGTGAAATCCATGAGGGACAGGTCGAGCTGCTGAAACTGCTCAACGGTCAAACCTTCGCAGGTCGTCTCTTTCGGAGTTCCGAAATCGAGCCCAAGCTGGGCCCTCCCTTGCTCCTGCAGGATCCTCGTCAGCTTGCTCGAAAAGCAGCAATACGACTGTTTCTTGGTGACGCAGACGCCAAGAACCTTCTTAGAACAATAGGAGCCGACATAGACACACAGGCCTGCGTCGTCCTTTTCATCAACCAGGCGATCCTCCGCGCTGCAAAGGAACGGCGTGATGAGCGGGACACCCTTGCCAGAACAGCAGTTCGAGATCCCAAAAAGCTTTTTGGTGCATTTCAGATTCTCACCACCAAACAAGCGCAGCGTGTCCGGGTCAAAATCATCGCGCAGCTCGCCCATCGTCTGCACGGCCACCATTGCGTCCTTGAATTCCGTAGATGCCTCACGCTCGATCTCGGTGCATTCGCCATCGAGGCAATACAGATCGCCGCTGCAGATGAACTCCTCCGCATCGGGGTCCACCGGCTCCCCTGTCGTGCATCGATACCACTCTTCGTAGACATTGCAGGTGCCGTCAGCGTCTTCGCTCAAGCACTCGCGATGGTCGAAGGTGCATTCCGGCCGAGCGTCCAGTACCGAACAATCGTTCTTGCTGACCCGACGCGTGCAATCATAGGTCCGCTCCCATTCGACGCACGTTCCAGACGCATCATTGGCAACACACACCTGGGAGCTTTGCGTACATTGCAAGGTCGCCGTCTTGTTGAGGCAGTCGGTCTCATCGATCGTATACGAACCCGAGCCAACACGGCCGTCATACGTCTCCGCTACAGCGGGGATGTGATAAGCAGGACCGTCTGGAACGTAATAGGCCGACTTAGAGACGCGCCTCCATTCCGTGAAAAATTCCATCGCTGAATCAACAGCCGGCGACGTACTATGCTCGCTATCGCAGACATACTGCTTCGAGATCCTTCTCACGTCTCGAGGAATGCGCTTGCCGTAATATTCATAGGTCTCATGAGTGCCGAGCTCAGTCGTCGACGTCGCGCCTGCGGTGCAGCTTGCATCGATGTTACCGCACGAATTAACGGTCTCGACTATTTGCTCGGGGACGTCGGCATATTCCTGGCACCCAACTCTCGTCGGCTTGACGCAAACACGGTGCGCGGGAATGTAGATCTGCACCTCTTGGCAGGTGTAGCCATATTGAGAATTATCGACCGCCACCACAGAGCAGGTCAGCGGAAATTCCTCGACCACCGACCCGTCATTGCAGCTCTCGAAATACTCGGTGACGCCGGTTCCGCTTCCCGGCAATGCCTCGCACTCACCTGTCGAGCCATCCAGCGTAAAGCCGGTGCCAAGATACGCATCCGGATCATCCTCGATCGCGTCGGCGGCCGAAAGATCTATCGTTGTCGGATCAAACCGCGGCCGCGTGGTGTCGACCACCACGGAATAGGTCGGATTGGTCGACCTCTGAAGCTCACCAGCAGTATCGAGCGCGGCGACATCGTCCACCATCGCGCTTTCCGCGAAATCCGTCCCGGCATAGCCAGGAACACCAGCCTCTGCCCCATCCGCAAGGATGCTGTCTGAAGTTGCATCGCGGACGGCCTTAGCCAGATCCTCACCCTCAGAACGGCCGTCCGCCATAGTCGCCTGGGCAAGTGCTGCAGCACTCCCCAACGACAAGAACATTACCCCAAGAAAAGCCCCCCAGCGCATCAGCCACCTCGCTTGAGGTTCTTCAGCGCCACCGTCGAAACGGACGCACCCGGACCGCCTTTTTCCGCAAACAGCGTCAGGGCATATTCTGCCGAAACATTGCCGGACAACTTATCGTGCGGAGGCGTCTGGCTCGTGCATTCCAGCTGATCGCACGGCTCGAAATCGCGAGAGAGCGCGACATATGTCGGCACACGATCGACACTAAATGCCCGGAACAGGCGAGGATCGATAGCCACGTTGCTGGCGCCCTGCTGATCCACAACCTTCTGGATCCCGGTTACGAAGTCCTGCGGGTTGCCGGCCGAAAAGCCCCGAAACACAATCACGCCACCCGCACGGGTCGTATCGGCGATCATTCGTGCCAGCGCATCCTCAGGCATAGACAGCGAGGCGAATGCTATGAAAAGCGGTGCGCCCTTTGGGGCAGACATCGCCTGCTGCGAGCCAGCCAACATCTCGTCGAGATCGATCGCCCCGTCCGGACCAGCGATATGAGACACATCCACAGTCTGGGCAGCCTGAAATCCGTTATCGACGACCTCTGTAGCCGCTTCCTGATGCTGCTCAGCGTTCGCGATCGCGAAATCGAAAAGCTCCTGCGCTTCTTCAAGCTTACTCTCGGCACGCTTCTCGATCGCCTCGAGATCGAGCCCCTCGACGCTCTGTGCAAGAACAGCCGAGAATGCTCCGCACCCGAGCAACGCGACGAGAGGACCAACAAACTTCTTCATCATCCTCTCCTCAGAACACGCAGCAATTGCGCTTACGCCACAACAGGAAACCCATGTCCTCACCCTTCACCGGATAGACCTGTCCGGACTTGGGCAAGATCGTGGTGGCTCCGATTGGCGAGCAAGACTCGCGGCCGCTCACCATCGGTGTCGGATTGACCTGCTGCAGGCGATATTGGCTCTTCTTCAAGACCGGCATCAGGTACTTGCTGCAAAGGCCCTTGCTTCCCATCGTGCCGTAAGCCAGGCCCGTCCTGTGCATCTTGTAGACCATGCGCTCAGCCGCCAGTCTGCCTGACTGTTTCATGCCGATATTGGCGCCGACATTGCCGTTCATCGGGTACATCGGACCCTGGCAACCTGAGCACCAAAAGAGCTCATCAAGCGGCAGTTTCGCTGACGCCGCCACACAGTCGGCAGCACACGCAGCCTGTGCGAGAGGATTGGCAAAGATCGCCGCCTCCGGGTTCAAAATCGTCGTCAGCTCGTCATCCTGCCAAAGCGGATCGATCTCCGTGATGTAAGCGACATCGAAAGAGCTTTGCTCGAAGCAGATGAAATCGGTCAGAATCTCCAACCAGTAGAGAAGCGGATAGATGTAATAGTGGACGTGATACTTCGCCGTGCTTTGGCCCTTGCCTCCGATCTGGGAGGGCCCCGAGGCGTAACCGCCGCCGATATTGAAACCTGGATCGAGTTTAACGCCGCCCAGGTTCGGGAAACAGAACGGTCGCGTTGTGACATCGATCAGCCGAACCGGCTCCCAAAAACCCACAGCGATACCAATTCGCGGAATCGGCGAGCCGCACGCACAGATCGGAAGTGTCGGATTCTTCGTGTCGGCTCGACTGGATGGCCAGATCTTCAAGGCGCCAACTGACAAAGGGAACATGCAGCCCCAGCAGACATCCGTGATCGGGTTAACAAAACTCCCTGAACACCGCCCGCCGGTGGCCTCCGGCAAAGTCTGAGCGGATGCAACACCGCCAAAGGCCCAAAGCGCAAGACACGCCAGCAAAAGCTTAATCTTCCGCATCATCACCCCCTCGATCCCTGAAGAGGTACTCGTCATCAGCGGCATTCTTCGCGCGCGCCCAGATCGGGACCTGGATCGCCGCGAACGCCCCGACAGCCACCACGGCCGCCGTGGCGTAAACGCCAACGAGTGCATGAAGGATCGGAAAGAACCCGACCAACACGGCAAGAACCCCGCCAGCCCAGATAACCCGCTTCCTCGCCGCGAGGAGCTGCTGGCTCTCCGGGGCGGCGAGAGGCACCGGAGCAAGATCTTTCAGCTTGTCGACGATCATGACGACTTCCCCCGCGGAATCGCCTTTTCGGACACCACGAGGACCTGCCCCTCCTGCTCCACCAGCGCCGGCGTATGCCTGATGCCAAAACGCTCCGTCAGAACGCCGGATTGATCGAAATAGAAGCGACGCTTGTACGCCTTCATCCGTTCGAAAGGTGAACCATTGACCATGATGATCTTGGCCTCACGATCAGTCCCGTGCGCCATTGCCCAATCAAGCTCGGCCTGACTGTCGCCGTTGATGAAGATCAGATTCTTCGTCAGTCTGACTGTATCGAAAGGGTTCACCCTCTGCCCGGCAGCGGCGATCAGGTTGCCCTTGTGATCCCGAATATCGTTCTCGACGACGATCGCCGGGTCATACTCCCAGCTTCGGTCCTGCTCTGCGGCACGAATTCCGGCAACCGGAACCGGGCGCATCACCCGTTGTTCGGCCTTTCTGGCGAACTCGCGATTCAGATCGTCAATCTTGCCCGTCCGCTGAGCTTCGTCGAGCTTCGCCTTGATGACCGACATCAGATCCGGCTCGATAACAGGCCAGGTCTGCCCCATCTGACCGTGGTCCACGGCCCGCGCTGGCTCTGTTCCTGCCACAACAGGGCCCAACATGAGACCAGCAGCGCACGCGATCAGGATGCTTCTCACAGTACCGGACTCCCCACTCCCACGAGACGGTCACGGCAAACGAAGCCGATCGCCGCATAGCGGCTGTCAAACCCGTCCTTGTGTTCCGTTGCAGCAAAAACGCATCCGTCAGGAACCACCCCAGTCGGCCCCAGCGCAAGCGGATCGCCTTTGCGGGTCAGCGGCTTCGTGCGCGCCACGATCTCGCCATTCACGAGAACATCTCGACCCTCACGGGTAACCAGATCGCCCGGAACGCCGTATGCAACCTTCGCAAAGGCAGACGGATTCTTCCCAAAATACTTTTCCGTAAGCGGATCGTGGCCGGGGTCGAACACGACGTATTCACCCCTCTTCGGGAACTTCCCGCTCTCCACGAAGAAACCCCAATTGGGCAGCGATTCTGTCGCATTAATCATGAACGCGTGCGTCTCGCTCCACTCCTTGAGCGACAGATAACCTGTCACCACAATCCCAAGGGCAGCGATCGCGAGGACTTTGCTCCGCGCACTAAGCCGACGTTTCTCAGCGCGCTGGAACATTGCCCCCTCCATTAGCAGCAAGGTAGGCTTCCATTTCCCCCTGGACGCCGGGCGCAGCGCCCATCTTCGGCATCGCCACTTGGGAATAGACCACCTTGCGAACCTGATCCGTGACGTCGGGGATATCGCCGCCGATTACCGCTTCATGGACGAGAACGATCTTCCCCTGCTTCGACAAGGCAGCCACAGTCTCATCGAGCTTTCCCATGAAGATCGCCGTCTGCTGCGCGGCCATATTCTGGTCAGTTTCAGACCGAGCCTGGGCTTGGAGATATTCGCTGATGATCCCCTGCAGCTGCAGCTGCACGAACTCCTGCTCGCGCGGCTCTGCAACGAGCGATTTTGTCACCCACGCGCCCCACCCCAGAGCAGCAACCGCAACCACCCCGAGGACCAGCTCCCGAGGCCTGAAGCCCATGAACCTCTTCTCCGGCACTTTCTTAACTGCCGCCGCACGAGCCGGACGCTCCCGCTCACCCTCAAAGAGATCATCCATCGTTCTTCTCCGAATCCCGAACCGCCTGCGCGAGGCTTCCGCGCCGAAAAAAGCCGATCGCCGTCAGCGCAATCGTCCAAACGATCAGCAGGTAATGTTGAAACTGGGCCTGGCGGCCGACGTCTGCATCGACGTACCTCGAAGCGAGATTATCGAGCTGCAGCATCGTGCCATCGACAGTGAAATTGCCGATGGCGAACGCCATCAATGCGATCACCCCAAGGGATGCCAGAAGCGTCACACAAAGCCAGCCAATCAGCCGCAAAGCAGCAGCTGCGCCAAATTGCGAATACCGTACGAAATGCGAAGCACGGCTGTTGAGGGTTGCAGCGCTCATTCTGCAGCCTCGAGCATGTTATCGTTTTCGGGGAACGCAACGGCTTCGATTGCATCGGCCATCCTGTAACCGCGATGCACATAGTCTTCGATATCAGCGAAGACCTTCGGGCTCGAGGAATAGAGCGTTGCCGAATACGGATCGAGAACAAGCCTGCTCACAGCCTGCGTGTCCGGCCCGCGAATGAAGATGTCGGAATAATCCGTCCCGTTGCGCTTCAACGAGCGGAGCAACGCGTCGGTGAAATTATCCATCTCGAAACGGTCGCTCTTCCTGAAATCCGAAATCGTTTCCGCCTTCTGCTGAAGGATCAAAAACCAGTCGGAGTTCTCCAGCGCAGCACGCGACCCATCCGACTTGTAATAGTCGTTGATCGATTGCGTCGCAGTGATGAGCGAAGCCCCATACTTTCGGCACGTTCTCGAGTAGGTCTCGACAAAGTCGGCCATTGAGCCGCCCTTGAGCATCTGCCACGCCTCGTCGATCAGCAATGCTTTCGGGATCGAGCGATCCATGCGGCGCATCGTCTGTGACGCCACGAACATGATCGATGTCAGGACAACACCCCGAAGTTCTTCCCTGGTCGCAAGATCCGACAATTCGAAAACGGTCAGATCCTTGGACAGATCAAGATTCGCATCACCGATGAAAAACCGGCCAAACGTCCCCGATGACGCAAACGGCAGAAGTGCTGTCGCAAGATCGTAAGCGTAAGGATGCTCCTCCTTCTTGAGCTCATCGATCACGGCATCGACTGTTCCGTTGGCCCCGTGTTCTTCCCAAACACTGTTGACTGCCCGGTCGATCAGCCCGCGCTCTGTATCATTGAGCCGGTTCTCGTGCCGAGCCATCTGCGAAACGATCGCCTTCAGCATCGCGAGGCAATCAACCAGGTAATCCTGACCTTCCTCGCTTGCCGCGAGCTCCTCGTCGATCATCCGAAACGGATTGATCGAAATACCCGACGACAGCTTGAACTCGGTGAACGTGCCTCCCAGCGCCTTGGCCATATGCTCGAACGACCGCCCATCATCGATCACGATGGTCTTAGCGCCGACCCCGGCGAAACTCGCGCAGAGGTCCTGAAGCAAAACCGACTTCCCCGACCCAGACTTACCGGCGATCGCGACGTTGTGGTTGCCCGCACTGTTCTCGAAAGGAGACCAGAACTGCGGCTGCCCCCTGCGTCCGATGAACATCAGGTGCGGGATGTGTCCGCCGATGAATTCCCCCTGCACGGGGGCAATCGCCGCGACATTTGCCGAGCGCATCAGCTTCAGCCGCTTCATACGCTTATAATCCGCATCGAGCCCATCAGCGAGCTGCAGCGGAAAGTGATTCATGAACGCCATCATCTGGATGTGCGTTTCATCGATCAGGTCCCACCCGGATGCTTTGTAGATCGACTTGATCGTCCGTTCGCAGGCCTCGCCCCGCCCCCGCGGAGCCAGCATCGACACGCTGTAATATGCGCTGATGAGTTTCTCGCCGGCCTTAACCTGCGCCTGCACAAACTCCCACTCCGCGGCCTGGTCGCGCAGTTTCGGAACGAGCTTGACGCCCTGGCCGTCAGCCAGCGACCGCGAACGCGCGAACTTGAATCCAGACTTCGATTCTGAATCCTCAACCCTCGGGATGATGCCGGAAATCGTCTGCAGCACAGGGCACGGAAGGTTGAGCTTCGCGTTGAACACGTCGCCAATCACCTTCTGGGTGTCCCAAGGAGCCCAGCGATCGGGGAAATTACGAACCGACATCGTCCGGACGTCGAATCTCTCCGGCACGAAGTCCTTCATCTCCGGGACGCCTTCGACCGTTTCGCCGCTCGGCCGCAAAGACTGGGCATGCAGGAGCAATCGATCCTTCTCGATATGTGTCACAAGATCCCGGCGAACACATTGCTCGTTGATGGGATCGAACCGATTGTAGCCCGGCACGTCATCTCCGGCGCCTGTCGAGGGCGACAGGACTTCGTCGAAAAGTCGGATCAGCTCCACAGGCGTAAACACACGCGCGGGCACGTTGATCGATTCGAGAGCGGCAACGATCCCGTCCCGCATGGTGATGAGGTCACCGATTTTCAGCCCGCTGCCGTCAGTGGCGCCGACACTGAGAATGCACCGATAGTTGCGCACAAAAAACGGCCCGTCAGACGCTAATGACGACCACGCGCCATTACGCAGCTTGTCCACGCGATGGCGCGCTAGGGTCTGAAACACGCCACCCGCCTGAAAGCGCGGCAACGCCCAGTCCTGCAATTTGTCAGCGACACGCGGCGAGCTGTAGGTGGTCACCGCAAACTTCGCGCCCGGATGAAGGATGTCGCTGAAGATCGAACCGATGACTTCCGACACGCGTTCGTTAGCCCCAACCAGGGGTGCTAACTCAAGGATGAAACCTTTGGACCGCGTCTGATAGAAAATCTGCTTGTCTTCATCGAACGAACGGTAACTGAGGAAATTCGAGAGCATCGGTACAGCAGCCGCGCGAGCGCCCTTCTCAGGCTTGCGCGCGTCGCCCACCAAGGCGTCAACGAAATCACTGATGCCCTTCCACATCTCCGTTACTCCACAATGCCGGGAAACGATGCAGCCTGCTTGCGAGCCCGAGAGCTTGCGAGCGTCGTCTGCACATCAGACTTGATCCGTTCGACAGGATCGGGGCGCGCCTCTGCCTGCGCTACCGCCACAGGCGATTGAGCGGGCTCCCGCACCGGCGCAATGGCAAGGAAACTTGGCGCACTTTCTGCAGCAGCCAGCAACCCGGCCGGGCCACCGCGATCGGCGCGAGCAAGAACCGCATCGGCTGCGTCACCACGACCGGGAAGGAAGACCTCGGTCTGAACCGACGAGCGCGCGTGTTGCTGGCCCGAAACATCGACGTAGCCGGGAAACACCACATCCAGCGTATAACTCGGAGGCGTTCTCGTTACTGGCGCGGCATCGGCGACAATCACTCCCGACGCGGGCAAGCCCTCATCGATCTGATAAGGCCCGGCGGGAGACAGAAGATCCGTCGACGTATAATCGATCCGGGCAAGCGCCTCATCATCGATCACAGTCGACGGCGCGCAAACTCCATCCGGAGCCTCGCATCGGAAACTGCCGTTAACATTCGTCCCGAACGTCGTGCAGCCACTCGTAGCCGCCAGCACCGCCAACGCTGCCGCCACTTGAGCCTTACCGATTGGAACAGACCGCGTCATGACTTGCCTCCCTTCAACCATGCCTCAAGAAATTCGCGCGGGCGGTATCCCTGGATGACCTCGCCATCGGAGCGAACCATTACCGGCGTTCCGGTGAAGCCGTGCTTGCGCGCAAAGGCTTCGTTCGCATCGAGCCCGCTCGTGTCGCAACTTCCACCGCTTGTGATCGCCCCGCCTTCATAGGCCTGGCGCACCGCGCGCCGGCGATCTGAAGAGCAAACAACAGCGTCGGAAATTGCCCGAGTGCCCAAGATCGAAATCGGACGCTCCATGACCTTTACGTTCATCGTTTCGAGGGTCTGGTGGAGCTGCTTGCAATACCCGCACCGGAAATCGCTGAAGACAGTAACGGACGCGCTCCCGCGACCCCATTCAATCGCACCGTCTTTCGGGAGACCGGTCAGCTCCGCCACATCGATCTTGCGGGCCGTATCAGTCTCCGCGGAAGCCTGAACGCGCGCTTCGCCAGCCCCGGCGCGCGCGCCATTCGACGCCGACGAGCCCACAAGCATGTCCGGGTTGATCTCCAGCAGACGCGCCGCTGTCAGATCCTGCTTCGTCTCCATGTCGTAGACGCGACCGATCACGAGATATCTGCCGTCGTGATCCGTGTAGAAAAGGTTCGATCCAGCCTGGACTTCACAAAGCCCGTCAATCTTGTCGCAATCGACAGCAGTGACCTCGGTTTTCGGCAGCCGCTTGGCGAGGACGTTCATCATGTCCGGACTGGACTGAGCCAGAGCAGCAATCCCGAAAAACAGAGACGGTACACCCACCGCCGCACCAACCAGGACCCCGCGAGGCACCGGCTTCCTTACCCACGAAAACCTGTCGGAGTTCTTCATCAGACCGCCCCTCAATTGCGAATGAAAGTGCCGTCGAGGAAGACAACCTCGACGTTTGCGCCCGTCGGCATTTCAACGACCGGCTGATATTGTTCGGCGCGCTCGATCAGATAATCGGACAGGGTCGTCCCCGCCTCCTTCGCGCCGCCGCCAAGGCCCATAATCCCGACAGTCGACGCCGACGGCAGTTCGACATCACCATCCGAAATCGTCGGCAGCCTCGTGGAATTCTCGAACGCCGAACCAGCGCCGCCAAGCAATCCAGCGAGGAACGCCTGTGTCGTAAGCCCGCCTTCACGGCTCACCACGCGACCGCGAATTCCCACCTTGCCGCCGTAGGCGAGGAAACCTTTCACTTCGGAAACCGCATATCGGCCGCCAGGTTGCGGACAGGTCATGCGCTGCAGCTTCACATAAACCTTCTCAGAGGAGAGATCGCCGTAAGCTGCTCCATTCACCATGCAGCCCTGGACACGCGTTGCGAGCAATTTCCCGTCGCTGAAGACGCTCCGGGCAGGACCGGTCACACGCAACAACACCGGCAGCGGATCACTCTGGCTACGCGTGTTCGTGGTAGCATCGACCCCGACCACCACCGTCGCCTTCGCAATCGAGTTCGGCGGAAGATAATTCGGGCTGTCGGTATAGGTCGTTGCGCCGTTCGCCGGATCGATCCGCGCCGCCGTACCGCTCGCAGCCCCGAAGGATACAAGCTTCACTTCCTTGCTCCGCGAGATCGGCGCCGCAACAACACCCGATGTTCCTGCTTGCGGAACACCCAGAGCGGCCGCCGCAGCTGCAGGTCCCGGAGCGCTCGGACGTGCGGTGCTTGCCCGCTCAAGCTGCTGCTTCAACTGAGCGTTCTCACGTTCATACGCATCGAGAACGCGAGTGCCATCTGACACCATCGCAGCGTTCTCGCCACGCAACGCCTGAATCTCGGCTTCCAACTCGGCCATCCGGCCAGCGCCCTGCTCGACGCCCTGCAGGCGGCGATCCTGGTCGTTCATCTGATGCTCGTAGACGCTCATCCAATTCTGATCGGCGACCTGACGATTCATCAGCGCATCTGTCGAAACCGTCATTTCGGTTTCAGAACCAGTCGCTTCCTCGATCGCTTCCTCGGTCCCGTCCATGACGTACCAGACTGACAAGATCGCGATCAGGCCAGCCCCGCCCATGAGCAACATCCGCTGCTTCTTTTGCGTCGCTGTGTTCTCGGCAATGCCGCCGTCTTCATCGACGAAATCGTGTTCGTCGCCGACGTCGGTATCGAGATCCTTTTGCTTACGCTTCAAAATATCCATTTCAGATCTCCCGACCAGGAACCACGACGTAGGCGGCCGTGGCTTCACCCGGCTGCAGATTGCGATTGGAAATGCTGACAGCGATCGCACCTTGGGCGACCAGTTCCTCGGTCAGCGTGATGGCTTCACTCCCCGTGTTCTCGATCCGGAGAACACGGCCGGCCATTGTCGGGCTCTGGTACTGCGTGATGAGCTGCACCTTCATCGCCCCAACATTGACGGGCGCGCGCGCAACATCCGAAATTTCGAAGCCCTCAACACGTCGCTGTTCGAACATCGCCTTGACCAGGCCGACCGCCCGCTCGTTCACCGATGCTTGAGACGGAAACTGTGTCGCAGGGCTTTGCGGATGCTCCACATCGGCGTTCGCCACGAACACCTGACGGGCCTCGTCACCCTCAACGCGACAGGTAAACTTGTAGACGAAGCCCTTTTGTGTCGTTCCGAAGAACGAGACATTCGGCCGGAGATAACCCTCAGGGACGGATATATAAATATCGCCACGCGTCGGCTCATGGACGAGCGAGAATTCTTCCAGTGGATTGCCCGTCTCGACCTTCGATACGGCAACGAACTGATCGTCCTTCAAGGAGATCCTTGTCAGATCCCGTTGCGACGCCGTGCAGCGGACTTCTCCATTATCCACCGCAAGGATGGACTCATCTGCGTGGGCTGGTGCCGACACAAGGAGCATCGCAAGTCCGACCAGGCTGAAGCCTGTCATACGCACCCACAGCAAAGCCGCCAGCGAGAGACACAGGCCAACCGCCAGAATTGCAAACACGACGTATTGGGCGGTGCCCAGATCCTCCAAGCCGAACATCAGCCCTCGTCCTCCTCACTCCGGACGACGACGCCAAACCCTTTCAGCTTGAGCGACAGCCCGGTGTATTTCCAATTGAACTGAAAAATCTTGTGCTCCTGACGCACATCGCGCGACCCGACGACCGTGTGCAGAACACCGCCAACCTTGCTGGTGAGGTTTTCCGGATCGACCCTGATCCAGTCGATCGTGACGAACTGCGTAACCTGTGAGCCTTCCTGGTTGGCCACGATCCCCATCAGCTCGGACTTGAGCTTACCCTGGTCTTCCGGCGCAGTGATCTTCACGAGCGAATCTACCCAGTAGCCGAGCGTCTCGGGCGAGCGGTTCAGCGCGAGTTGCGCTGCATCACGCGTCACAGCCTCGAGATATTCGGGAGATACCTCGCCATTCGAAATTCGCATTTCCTGCGGAATAACCGGCTGCAGGATGACTTCACGATCCCGCGTATTCGCCGCCACAAACATGACGACAAGGAGGACACCCAGCACCAGGCACGCCAACGCCAGCAGATTGCGCTGCTTCAGCGTCCGCTGGGACGTTTCATGTGCAATCGAGATATCCATATCAGCCCGCCATCACCCTGAAAGAAGAAGGCGGAGCGACCTTGAGACCGAAGAATTCTCCGGGAAGATGCCAATAGGCAAAGTGGAGAATCCAGTACATCGACCGTCCCGCGCGCACCTTTCGATAAGTCGCCCACGCAACAAGGCTCAGGACCAGTCCGATGACGATGTGTTGCGTCAGAATTCCCCAGACAAAGGGGATGAGCATCACAAGAAATTCATCGAGCGTCCAAAACCCAATCAATTCGGGGTCGTCTAAGTGCTTGGGGATCGAAAATTGGTCCATCAATCGCTCCGCGAAGTTGGTGGTCGCACCCAGCAGGGGCGTCAGGTGCGACCACGTACTTGCGACCCGAAGGTCAGATCGTCGCGGTAACAGTCGACGTGACGATCGGAACGCCGGTGCCGGCGCCGACGCCGACGCCCACCGGAATGGCGACCTGGCTCAGCGAGAAACGACCCGAGGCAAGACCCACCACACCGCCGGCGAGCGACAGGACGGTAATGATCTTGCCGCCCGAACCTTCGAGGAAGTTGGTGAACTGCGTCAGGGCAGTGTTGAACGTGGTATCCGCACCGGCCATCGCCGCTTCCACGCCAACGACCGAACCGAACGCCACAACCGCGCCGGCGACGGCAAGCTTGCCGCCCAGGTCGCGATTCATCTTCAGAGCTTTCATAGGGAATTCCCCCTCTTGAGTTGAACAAGACGCCGAGGCGCCGAGATCAAACTCGTCCGGTCGGGAACCAAATCTCAACGATTGTGTTGGAGCTTGTGGTTGAAATCGGCCCCCCTGCCCACTCAGCCGATCGATTCGACCCGATTCGGGTTTCACCGCATCCCAAAACAGGGTGCGGCACGACCCGTTTCGGGTTCCGGCACATCCCAAAATCGGACGCGACCTTCCCGATTTGGGACTCCACACAACCCGTTTTCGGACTAAGAGGTTTTTTTCAAGCGAGCAGCGTGCCGAACGCTTCTCGTTTGCGATGAGGCACGCCTTCAGGTCCCCCACATCCTGCAAAAGGCGGTCAACGGAGGGCGCAATGGCCAACGAGCCAAATACCGTTCACCGACTTTTGGTGAGCGACAAAGCATTTGAAATCATGATTCGGTCGATCGCAGACCACAGCCGGGCAACTAGAAAGTTCGCCAACTTGCGCGATGTTGTTATGGCTGTCGTAGACGAGGACCTCCCTCTTCGATCAAACGACATCGAGCGATATTGCGATATCGGTTCGATGGAAGGAAGCATACAAGTATGGCTCCGCCTGACGGGAGACGCGGTGAACGCCTTCGACGCTTTCCGCGATAAATTATGCGAGGCTAGCAAAGCGCCTTGCTCGGTTCGAGATGCAGTCTGCTTCGCCTGCTTGGTTTCCGTTAAAACTTAAATTTTCCTTGCCCCGCTCGCCGAATCTTGCAAAGGAATTATGCGATCGCATAGGCCGCAAAGCGGCCACGCTTATGCAGGCAGGGGTGCATTATGTCGGGATTGGAAAACTCAGCCACGATCAAAGCTTCAGAGCGGCAAGCCGCTTATGCTTCGCTGATCGTTCATGTCATGAATGACAAAGGCGTTACAAAGGCTGAACTTTTCCGACAGGGCGTCATCCGCAAATGCACCCGCCAGGACTTCACCAACCGGCTCTTCGCAGGCGACATCAGCGCTGCAGAGCTTCACAGCATTCTCGAATATCTCGAGATTGATCCCATCCGGGCAGATCTGGCGATCTCATGCTTCGCAGATCCCCAAGGATATCACGACGACAGCTGCAAGGTTGTTTCCCGCTTCACCAAGGAAACGGTCATCAATCTGAAGGCTGCAATTGCCGCCTGTGACGGAGACTTCGAACCATTGCGCGACGAACTCTGCGTAGCGCTGGCCAGAAAGACATCCCGCCAAATAATCGCACAGCACCGCCGGACAGTTGCCCTTACCATGCAGCAAGTCCATGAAAACGACCACGAGTTCCCGCTCGTGGCCTCACGCTAATTTCTCTGTAAGCTGGCGAATAAGTCGACGGTTCTCAATTGCTAACCGCCACACTCCCCGCTAGGTTTCGTGACATGTCACGAATCGAAGCGACTCGACATCGCATCTGACGGGGATCACTCATGGCCGTAATCGCGAAAGAACGCCAATCTCGTAGCAGGGATAACAAGCGCGCGAAAGGCAAATCCCCAATCCAGGTGTGGCTCGACGAGAATCTCATCCGCAAACTGGATGAGATGAAGACCGAAGAAATATCGAGCCGCGAAGCTGTTCTCAGCGCGCTGATCGCCGGAACTCTCCACGAAGAGAGGACTACGGTGCAATCGCGCAGCCAGCTTTCGCTGCTCTGACAACAAAAAAGGGCTCGGCGCCAACCGAGCCCTTTTTGCAAATCCTGTTTCTAGGATGGCGAATGTCTAAGCCCTCCCTAGCAACAGACCGAACTTCGAGCAAGCGCTTTTGCGCGCGAACCCGCGCGCCAGCATTGCGAGAAGAAAACCGCCGACACTGTCGGCAGGCTGAAACCAGGAAGGGAGACGCTTCCAGACCAAAAAAAACCCGGGCAATGCCCGGGCCGTATGAAGGGTAACTATCTCGCCGGGCCAACCAAGAACCGGCAACAAACACACCGGCGATACTAGCCAGACCCTGACAACTTGCAAGCCAAAATCGCGTCATTTTCGCGGCGTTGGCTGCTGTCTGGAGCGCTCCTCGAAATGCGAGGGAGCGAACGAATGAGTATTGCCAATTTCAATCAAAACCAGTCTGGCCACCCGCGCCAGAATGAAGACGCGAAGTCGCTTTCAGACATTCTCGGAAAGCTCCCCTGCCCTCAAATCCCGACCGACGTCGAGCTGCCACAGAGCAAACTCCCTAACGACGCTGCCCTGGCCACATACGAAGCCCGTATTCTTCAAATCCAGCGCACGCTGCAGCCACTCGGCAACCAGCAGCGCGGTCAAGCCATCCGCGGCCGCGTGATCCGCGCACTGAGTTACCTTCAATCTCGAACCCTGGTCACAACCAGCGTCCCCAGAAGCATATTCACAAAGACCTACCAACTCGCACTCTTCTGCGCTCCGGACGTCGACTGGGCCGCAAAATCCGGACCAATTATCGGCGCCAGCGACCGGAAGATCCGCGAAGTACTCGGCATCGAGCACAAAGCCGGCCGGGCGCTCGATACAATTCGCCGGCACGGCATGATCGTCCCATTCAACCCCAAGGCTAACGGACACAGACGATACCGGCCCGCGTGCGGCAACACACCAGCCACGGGATCAGGCTTCTCTCTCTTGCCACTCTGCCTCGCGATCGACGATCTGGAGGGCCTGGTCGAACGCGAACGCTCGATCGCGCGAGAGCGGTCCCAGCTACCGTCCGAAATCAGATCGCTCATCTGCGCCGCACGCAGGCTCCTGAAGCCATTCAGGGGCGCCGCCTGGGCAGATGAGCTGGCTGACGCCCTAAATACCCTCGCTAAGCGCAAAGAGAACGCCACGGCGGCCGAAACCCTGACCGCGATCCGCGACGATGCCGATTCACTCCTCGCTGCCGTTGAAGACGCTGTGGGCAACCTGTCCTCAGAATCCTCAAACGCGCGCCAGTCGGGTGAGCAATTGTCCAGTCTAGTGGACACAGAAGCACCCGACCATAATACCGGGAATCTATCCTCTTTGGATAGTAGTTCCGGCTTGGCAGAGGGGCGTAGGACGGATCGTGGCACCACCCATCAGACCGATCACAGGGCTGAAGCTCAGCGCAAGGGGCTCGAGGCTGAAGCGGCAGACACATACGGCATCGAGCGGTCCGGCTTCGCATGGCACGAAACCTCCAGGATTTTCCCCTTTTCCAGCGGGATGTTCTCCTTCGAGCCCCGCCCCACCCTCGACCACACGCATCTGCTGGGGGCCTCGCTCCAGGTGACGCAACGCACTACCGCCACCATGATCGGCCAGCTCGGACTGGAAGCCGCCACGCTCGCTCTTCTCATCGCCGGCCAACACTTCGCTGACGGCGAAATCACTGTCTCGACAGAGGCCTATCTCAAAGGAATGATGAAGAAAGCGCGCAAGGGCGACCTCAACCTCGGCCATACGATTTTCGGCCGCCGCGAGAAAACTGTGAAACCAAAACCCTCAATTCCGAATTAACTATAACGGAAGGATATTCGATCTATGGTTATTCCATGAAGGAATCAGCGATCATCGCATGGACCTCGATGTACATTGCCGTCGGCTCGATGGCGCTTATCTGCGCAGCGCTCGCCGTGATCGTGACAGGTTCCGACTGGTACACCCGGACCTGGCGCCCCGCCCTCTCACGCAAGCTCGACTTCGTCTTGCTAGTGCCGAAAATCTGGCTGCGCTGGCAAATCAACTACTTGAAAGGTGCGCCCGTCATTCTCGCTGTTGCGATCTATTACGCGTCCGACGTCGGGTTTCACGTCTTCTGGGACATCTAGTCCTTAGAAGGACGACAGGCTCGCCACACGAACCGGCTGTATCGAATATGCCTTCAGGCTGCTGAGAATGGTCGAAACATAACCTCTTGTCTCTCGGTACGGCGGGATCCCGTCATGCTTCTTCACCGCACCCGGGCCAGCATTGTATGCGCTCAAGGCTAGGTGCCAGCTACCGAACTCGTCGAGTTGTTCTCGAAGGTATCTGGCTCCGCCTCTCAGGTTCTCATCTACGTCCCACGCGTTGAAAACGCCTAGATAACGCGCCGTCCCTGGCATCAGCTGCGTCATGCCGATCGCTCCCGCATGACTTTTCGCACGCGGATTGTACCTGCTTTCCTGGACGACTAGAGCATCGAGGAGATCCACGGGCACGCCGGCCTGACAGGCTGCAGCAACCATCTTCGGATAGTAGAGTCGCCGACGTGCCTGCGCTTCCGTAGAAATACCCGGAAATGGTCGATAACCCGAAGCCGAGCAGTTCCCACTCGACCATGTCACAGTCCGTTTGAGCGAGTACCTGCGGAACGGGTTATCCCCTCCCCTCAGCCAGGCCGGAACATGAAGCGCATCTGTTTCGTAAACGACGGGATCGATCGGCAACAGCTGCGCGAAATCCCGCGCCAGAGCATCTGATCGACCCACAGGCGAGCCGATTCCAGCATCGGCTTGATCGCTTGATTCAGCGCGATCACCGCCATCTTCGACAACGTCCGTTTCGATAGTCCGCGAGCCAGGCACGAGCAATTGAAACCCGGATCCGGAGTCAGCATCGAAGATTGTGAGCTTCGCTTCGCGCGCATGAGCAGCTGAAGCAAGAGCCCCAAGCACAAGTAGCGGAATGTATTTCATCAAACGCATCCAGATTGGATGCGTGGACGACTTATCGAAATCCTTAGGTGCCAGCGATAATCTTGAACGTCAAGCCGGCACTGGATCGACCCTATCTATTCGTCTCATCGTAGCGATCGAGCAGGAGCTTCAATGCTTCGGCATAGGTAATCCCGCCCCTATCGTTGCACAGCTCCTTGAACCGATTGATCGTCGTGATCGGTCCCTGGACAAAAACCTTATCCATGACCACGCTGCCGCGGACCAACTTCACCCTGCTGACAGGCTCACCTGGCAAGCCGTGCTTGCGGGCAATGCGATCGGCAATCTCATCGTCTCGCGAGGGATCGCGTCCAATGCTTCCGCTGACGGGCGCAAAATCGCTGACGTCGATCTTGCGGGTGGCGCCCTCCCCTGCCCCGTCATCAATCGTCTTTTTGATATCCGAAAATTTTCCCACTGCCCTACTCCGCTTCCGCACCGACCACAGGAACAACCTCGGTCTTACCTTCCCGAAGTACCGTCAAAATTTCCTCCAAAAGCTCCTGACTGTTGATCTTCGCTTTATCGAGATTTGAAACCTTGGTTTCATCGAGATCGAACAGGCTGCACTTTCGGCTATACATCAGCCGATACGCCTGCCTGTCGTGGAGGTGGCCCTTGAGAAGCGGAAAGCCCGCTTCCCTGATGTCTGCGATAATTTCACGCTCAGATGTCGTCGCGATCGACGGGTTCGTGCGGTTGAAGACAATGCGAAAAGGGATTTCCCTGCGGCTGTCAGCTCCGCACTCCATTATGAGCTCCACGGTCCGCGCAGCTGGATCTGCGTCACACTCGCTTGGCGACAGAGGGATCAGCGCGAGATCGCACGCCATCAACACTCTGCTCATCAGCCGACTGGCCCGCCCCTGGATATCGACCAGAACGAACTGTGCTTTTCGTGCTTCCTCCTCGATCACCTTTCGGATCGAGTCCTCGTCGACATCGTATCGCACCTTCACCGGCAGATCGTCCGCTGCATCTGACCAACCACCGATCGTCCTCTGGGGATCTGCGTCGATCACTGTCACCGACGCGCCGTGCTCAGCCAACGCACAGGCCAAAACCATGATGAGCGTCGACTTACCCGCTCCGCCCTTCGAATTCGCCGCTGCAATTACGGGCATTGATATTCTCCGCCAATTTAATGCCAAGACTATAGGCTTCCCCTTGGCATTAGCAGCCTAGGGCATAGGCTGTCTATAGCCTTTGCATTGGCGTTGCATAGCAATGTTATAGGCGTTCGATAGGCTTCGCATATGCAGACCATATGCAATATATATGCGGCGTGGAAATCCTGAGATTTTTGACAAACCGCCGTTAGATTCCTCAGGTATCAAGAACGGCGAAGGAAAGGGGGAGGGGCAACGGTGAACAAGAGGAATTACGAATGACGCTCACCGCGCTCAGACCAACGCAGGAAACAGTCGACATTGTCGCGTCACTCGGCGGACGATGGCACGGATACTTCGCGATGTGCCGGTGCCCGGCACATTCCGATCGCACACCGTCGCTATCAATCAGGCAGGGGCGCAAAAGCATTCTCGTCCACTGCTTCGCCGGATGCAGCAACGATGACGTGCTGCGCGAGATCGGGCGCGGTTCGCCGCAAACGAACACACCGATGCCTGACTTTCGGGCGAACAACTTCCGCGCCAGCGCCTTGCGGCTCTGGGAGGAGGGCAGGGAGGTCCCGAATACACTGGCCGAAGTCTACCTCCGTTCGCGCAATCTTCCTTCCGCGCTTCGCGATATTCGCTTCCATCGCCGCTGCCCGTTCGGTCGTAAGCCCGACACGAAATACCTGCCAGCACTCCTGGTCGCGCTCAGGGAGGGTCATGCAATTAAGGCTATCCAGCGCATCGTCATTCGACCCGATGGCCTCGGCCACAGCGGAAAGTTCATGCTCGGCCATCCTGCCGGAAGCGCATGGTGCCCGCCTTTCAGCGGGACGACATTGGCAATTGCTGAAAGCCTGGAAGATGCAGCTGCTTACACGAACCTAACCGGGGTCACATGCTGGTCAGCCTTCGGTGCGGAGCGACTTCCTCTAATCAGGCTTCCAGACACAATCGAAACTCTCATCATTGCCGAAGACAACAACAAGGCAGGGCGCCTTGGAGCCAGAAATGCCATTGCTGCCCATGCCCGTGAAGGTCTCACAATCCGTCGCCACCCTCCGAAAGGTTACGAAGACTGGGCCGAGGCCAACGAGCGCGCTCAAGCCTGATTCCAGCGACACAAGGCCAAAACAAGGCCAGATAAAGGGGAGGGGGAGGGTTCTTGATGCACAAGCATCAGGAGCAAGTTGTGACAGATCTCTTCCACGCAGCCGACGAGCGTATCGCGGCAACAATCGCTGACCTCTCCGCGCAAATCGCGAGCGAAACCCTCAACAAGAAATCGCTCCACACCGCCATGACCGAGCTTCATGGTGCAGGCTCGGCAGACGGAGCCTGGTCGCAGCGCGACGCCTTCGATTTCCTCGAAAGCGCTGTCACCCACTACCTTCGCTCCACCGCCCGCGAATGGTCACTGCGCGACCTTCCCGAGCTCCAGAGACTCCTCTCCCGGCTCCCGACACATACCGTGCGGAGCGAGGATCAAATCCGATATCAGCAGTTCTCGACACCGATCGATCTTGCAGCGCTTGTTGTCGCCCTCGCCAAGGTCCGGCCGACAGACACCGTTCTTGAACCGAGCGCAGGCCACGGGGCCCTTGTATCGATGCTGCCCAATGACATCGACCTGCAGCTGAACGAACTCGATCCGAAGCGCCTCGCAAAGCTCAAGCTGCTCTTCCCGAACAACACCGTTACAAATCTCGACGGCGCGATGCTCACGTCTGTCGGTGCAACGGCGCGGCGCCCCACTGTCGTCCTGATGAATCCGCCGTTCTCCCGTTCAGAAGGGCGGGGCGCAGACCACTACGCCGCAATCCGACACCTGCGCTCCGCGATCACTCGTGCTGCGCCGACGGCACGCATCGTCGCCATCATGCCCGACTGGTTCACGACGTCGGCCACGATGGATCGGATTTATCAGGAGACCCTCGCTAGCTGCACCGTCTCGCTCTCCTGTCGCCTGTCGAGCTGTTATGCGAAGCAAGGCACATCTGTCGCCGTCAGACTCCTGGTCATCGACAAGGTGCCTGGCTCGATCAAACCGGCCGTCATCGCTCGCGACACCGTCAGCGAACTTGCCGGCGCAATCCAGATCCCCGCACGTCCTGCGCCCGCGCCGAACAAGCCCGAACCGGAATTGAAGCCGAAACAATCCGGAGGCTCTCTCTTCAAGGCCATGCGCACTGCGCCCAAGACGCGCGCGAAACCCAAAACCACTCGGCCCCGCCACACCGTCAAGGATCTCGCCTACGCCGCCCTTGAAACACCAAGGCCTCTGGGAGAGCAGACCGGCGTTTATCTGCCCTATCGGCCGAGCAGGATCGACATCGCTGGAGCCAGTGTTCACCCGACACCTCTGGTCGAATCTGTTGCGATGGGCTCGATTCCCGCACCCATCCCGAAATACACCCCGAAACTGCTTGAGCGCATCATCGACGAGGCGCGCCTCTCCGAAGCGCAACTCGAAACCGTCATCTATGCGGGCAACGCCTGGAACCAGTTCCTCCCCGGCACTTTCCGCCCGGCGAAAGAGGGTGTCGGCCTCGAATTCTGCGAAGACGGCAACCAATACCGCAAGGGCTACTTTCTCGGCGACGGCACGGGGGCAGGGAAGGGCAGGCAGATCGCCGGATGTATCCTCGACAACTGGCTCGCCGGTCGCAAGAAAGCCATCTGGGTATCGAAGAACGAGAGTTTGCTGGAAGACGCTCGCCGCGACTGGCAGGCGCTCGGCGGGCTTTCGGCCGACATACAGCCCCTCTCCAACTGGAAGATCGATGAACCCGTCCCGTTTGACGACGGCATCATCTTCGTCACCTTCCCGACCCTGCGAAGCCAGCGCCAGGACGCCACCAGACTTCGCCAGCTCCTCAAATGGGCAGGAGACGATTACGACGGCGTCATCGCCTTCGACGAAAGCCATGAGATGGGAGGCGTGGCAGGCGGCGAAGGCATGAAGGGGACGAAAGCCGGTTCCCTTCAGGGTATCGCTGGAGTTCTCCTCCAGAACCACCTGCCTGCAGCCCGCGTCCTTTACGCCTCGGCAACCGGCGCATCCGATGTGAACAACCTCGCCTATGCGGTTCGCCTCGGCCTCTGGGGTCCGGGAACCGCCTTTTCCAACCGAGAAGATTTCATCAGCCAGATCCGCGCCGGTGGCATCGCAGCGATGGAACTGGTCTCCCGCGACCTCAAGGCACTTGGCCTTTACCAATCGCGTGCGCTCAGCTTCAGCGGCGTCGAGTACGAGATCCTCAAGCACGAGCTCACACCTGAACAGATTGCCATCTACGACACTTATGCCGACGCATGGGCAATCATCCATTCCAACCTTGAGGAAGCCCTTCGTGCGACAGGTGTAATCGACGACATCGAAGGCGGGACGCTCAATAGCGGCGCGCTCGCCGCTGCACGATCACGCTTCGAGAGTTCGAAGCAACGCTTCTTCAACCAGGTGCTCCTGTCGATGAAGCTGCCAAGCCTCATCAGTGCCATCAACACCCATCTCGACGCCAAACAGTCAGTCGTCATCCAGCTGGTGTCCACTGCGGAAAGCATCCTTGATCGTCGCCTCGACACGCTCACACCCGAAGAGCGCGCGAACCTCGATATCGACCTGTCCCCACGCGAGAACGTCATCGAGTACCTCGAACGCGCGTTTCCGACACAGCAGATGCAATTCTATACCGACGACACCGGCGAAACGCGGTCGATGCCTATGTTCGACGCCCAGGGTGCGCCTGTCCACAACCACGAAGCGCTGCAGCAACGCGCAAACCTGATCGAACATCTCTGTTCCCTACCGCCGATCAAGCCTGCTCTTGACGGCATCATCGAGCATTATGGCACCGAGAAGGTCGCCGAGGTCACCGGCCGAACGAAGCGACTTATCAATCAGCCTGACGGCACTCAGAAGATCGAGACGCGCTCCGCTCGAACGAACCAGTCCGAGACCGATAACTTCATGGACGGCCGCAAGAAGATTCTCATCTTCAGCGACGCCGGCGGCACCGGCCGTTCATACCACGCCAGCCTCGACGCAAAGAACAAGGAACAGCGTGTTCACTTCCTCCTCGAGCCGGGATGGCGCGCCGATCGTGCGATCCAGGGTCTCGGGCGGACACACCGCACGCATCAGGCCGCTACACCGCTCTTCCGCCCCGTCACGACCGACTGCAAGGGCGAGCTCCGCTTCACCAGCACAATCGCACGGCGCCTCGACAGCCTTGGAGCGCTGACGCGCGGCCAGCGCCAGACCGGGGGCCAGAACCTCTTCGATCCCGCCGACAATCTTGAAAGCGAGTACGCCAAGGCTGCACTCGTCACCTGGTTCACCCTGCTTGCTGCAGGCAAACTCAAGAGCGCAACCCTGATCGATTTCGAGAAGCGTTCCGGTCTTCGGATCACCGGGGAAGGGGGCATCCTCGAAGAAGATCTCCCGCCCATCCAGCGCTGGCTGAACCGCATCCTCGCATTGCCCATCGCAATGCAAAACGACATCTTCGACGAATTCCTCGCCCTTGTCGAAGCCCGCGTCTCCGCCGCCCGAGACGCAGGCTCTCTTGACGCCGGTGTCGAAACCATCCTGGTGGAACACGCCGAAATAACCGACGATCAGATCCTGCGCACCGACAGCCTGACCGGGGCAACATCCCATCTTCTGACTATCAAACTCACGACCAAGGCCAAGCCCACGACCCTTGAGCGCATCCTTGAAGTGGCTGAATGGGCCTCGGACGCCGAATTTCTCTTCAACACCAAGAGCGGCAAGGTCGCCCTGTCCGAAAAATCCAGGTCCTACATGACCGAAGAGGGTGACCTCATTCCCCGGGTTAGGCTATCGAGACCACTTCGCCGCGAATATCATCTTCTCGACGAGCTGCGCGAGACGGCCTGGGAACCCTGCTCCAAGCGAAAGTTCGCTGAGCTCTGGCAGGAAGAGGTCAACGAGTCCGCTGACAAGCTGAACAGCGAAACCATCCACATGGCCACCGGCCTCCTCCTGCCGATCTGGTCCGCGCTTCCGAAGGATTATCTCGCAGTCAATCGCATCGTGGACGGTTCGGGGCGCAGCTGGCTCGGGCGAATTGTCCATAACTCCGACGTCGCCAATCTCCTCAAGACGTTCGGCATGGAAAGCACATTCGTTCCCACGGCCGACACAGTTCTCGAATCCATCCGTCGGAACAGCCCTGTCGGGATCGACAAGCCGTTTCAGGCAAGCTTCAAACGCTCTCTCGTCGCCGGCGAGCATCGCATCGAACTCGTAGGCGCGCCGGCTGACAGACTGCCTTGGCTCAAGTCACTCGGATGCTTCACAGAAATCATCCAGTACCGGACCCGCCTTTTCATACCCGTTGGCCGGTCTGCCGAAATCATTGCCAGCATCCTGGGATCGAGCTGACCCTCAGTAAAGGGGAGGGGGAGGGGGGTGATTGTCCGTCGTGATGGCGGACGATCATCAGGAGAAACCACAATGGACCTTATTCCCCTTTCCAAGCTCGACCAGAGCGACGACAACGTCTGCAAGACCCCCAACCCCGAATTCGAAGAACGCCTGTCCCACGACATCGAAGCGCGCGGCGTCCTCCAGAACCTCATCGTCACCAAGAGCAGCAAGCGGGGCCGCTATGAAGTCATCGCCGGCGGCAAGCGTATGCGGGCCATGCACATGATCGTCGAACGCGGCGCGATGCAGCCCGACTTCGAGGTCCAGTGCCTCGTCATCGACAAGAAGGTTCACAACGCTAGTGAAATTTCGCTGGCCGAGAACTTCCAGCGCCTCGCCATGACGCCTGCAGAAGAATGCCGCGCCTTCCAGCATTTCATCAAGGAAGACGGCGATACCGCCGCGGTCGCCAAACGCTTCGGCCTGACCCGCCGCTTCGTCGAAGGCCGCCTGCGCCTCGCCAATCTTGCCGAACCCATCTTCGAAAAACTGGCCGCCGGCGAGCTCACTCTTGAAATCGCCAAAGCCTATGCTGCAACCGATCAGCACGAAGTGCAGCTGAGGGTATTCGAGCAGTTCCGCCACTCGTATTACGCCAATGCTGACGCCATCCGTCGCGCGATCGCAGATGGCTCGATGCGCGGCAACGATCCGATCGCGCTCCTCGTCGGCGAGGAAGCATACATCGCCGCTGGCGGGAAAATCGAGCGCGACCTCTTCAGCGACAGCGCCGACGATCGCTGGATCGACATTCCGATCGCTCACGAACTTGCTTCGGCCAAGATGGAAGCTGAAGCCGAACGCCTCGCCAGCGAGACCGGACTCGCCTGGATCAACCCCGTTGCGTCGACCAGCTCCTGGCACGCCCGCAACGAAATGAACCTCAATGTCGTCCGTTTGCCTGCGGCGCCAATTACCGAAAAAGCGCGCAAGCGCATCGACGAGATCGACGCGCGTACCGACGAGATCAATGAGATCTTCGACAAGCAAGAACACGAACCCGATGACGACTTCGACGAAGATGCTCTGGAAACGGAGTTCTCCAAGCTCGAGGACGAACGCGACGAGCTGTCCAATCCCACCCGGGAACTGCCTGAAGAATGGAAGCCTGAAGTCGGTCGGTTCCTGATCCTGACCAACACCGGCGCCATGATCCTGGACAACGACTATTTCAGTGAGAAATACCTGTCGTTCGAACAGGATGAAGACGGCAACCTCACGGGCGGTTTTACCGAGAACAAGCCCTCCTCGCCGAGCCGCCCCGCAACACCTTCTTCCACCGAAGCCGAGGCCCCCGGCGGCGCCAAGCCGATCAGCGCCAAGCTTTTCGACGAACTGTCTGTCCAGCGCCGCAACATCCTGTCCGCCTCCCTACTGGGCAACCCGGGCCTCGCGCTGGACTATGCCATCTTCGCACTTGCGGACACGAAGAGCTACGAGAGCAAGGGAACCACGATCAAGGGCGGCAAACCCCACGATCCGGTCAACGGCGACATCCCCACCTCCAGCGCGGAAGCGATCATCGCTCAGGCATACGACGATCTCGACAAGGGCTGGACCGAACATCGCGATCTGGTCGAACGCTTCAATGCCTTCCGCGCACTCGGTGACGATGCCAAGGCTACCTGGCTTGCCTATGTCGTGGCCATCTCGCTCGAGGCGAAGAAGGGCTACCAGTCCGAATACCAGCCCATCCATGCCGTCCTTGGCAACCTCCTCGACATCGACGTTGCCTCGATGTGGCGGCCGACGTCGGAGAACTTCTTCGACAGGATTCCGAAGGGTGCCTGCCTCGCTGCTCTCACCGAAGTCGGTGGCAGCGAACTCGCCGCCCGCTATTCGGCATCGAAGAAGGCCGACCTGTCGACGACCTGCGAGAAACTCTTCAGCGGCGATGCGATCGTCGAAGAAGAGGTCAAGGAACGCGCTGTCACCTGGCTGCCCAAGGCCATGACCTTCGACCTTCCCGTCGTCGCCGATGACGACACGGCCGATAACGAATTCGATGACGACGAATTCGACGGCGAAGCGGCCGATGGCGAGATCGAAGGCGAAAACGCCAGCGATGTCGACGAGCCGACGGAGGACGCCACCGACGAACCCGAAACGGCCGAAGAAGAAGCTGAAGTCGACGCCTGACGGCAGCCTCGACTCCTGATGCACCTATGGCCCGGAGCTCATCCTCCGGGCCACTTTTTTCAACGGAGGCACCCGATGGCACGAGGCCAGAAGCGCGACGTGGCGCAAGACATCACCAATCTCATCATCCGCAAGATCGAAAGCGGCGTCCTTCCCTGGCGTCGCCCCTGGAAGAAAACCGGGGCAGGGGGCGCACCCCTACGGGCCAACGGCCAACGATATTCCGGCATCAATGCCCTCTACCTCTGGGCGGTTGCCGACGCATATGGCCACCAGTCGCGCTACTGGATGACTTATCGTCAGGCTCAGGAGCTGGGCGGCCAGGTTCGCAAGGGCGAGACCGCGGAACCCAGCATCTACTTCAACACGACCCAGAAGACCGACACCGATCATTCGACCGGCGAAGAGTCCACGCGCACGATTCGGTTCATGAGGGCGTACAGCGTCTTTAACGCTTCGCAAATTGAGAGGCTCCCGCCGCATTACTATCCCGACCCGGTTCCCGACATTCCGCCACCGCCTTCACGCCAGCGCGCGGCGATCAAGGCTTTCTTCGATCCGATCCCGTCCGAACTGCGTCACGGCGGCGACCGCGCCTTCTTCTCGCCTGGCGGCGACTACATCCAGATGCCCCACCTCAACAGTTTCACCACCGAGGACGGGTACACCGCCACTCTCGCTCACGAAACCGGCCACTGGACAGGCCACGCAAGCCGCCTCGGCCGCACCTTCGGGAAACGCTTTGGCGATCACGCATACGCGCTCGAGGAACTCGTTGCAGAGATGGTCAGTGCCCGCATCTGCTACGAGTTCAGCCTGCCTGCGGATCTCCACGAGAGCCACGCCAGCTACATCGACCACTGGTTGACCATGCTGAAGGCCGACAAAACGGCGATCATCACCGCGGCCGCAAAAGCGGAACAGGCTTTCGCGTACCTCGCGGCATTTTCCGGATACGACGAAGAAGCGCAGGAGACCGACGATGAAACGACGTCGCTTCAAGCTTGCGCTTGACCCTGGGGCAGCCGCTCTCACCCGACTGGCCCAGCTTCACGATCATGCCTTCCATCAGGCTTCCGGCAATCCGGCCCCGTTGGGGCGCGAGCTGCAGCTGTACATCGAGCAGACCTTTCCAACTTCCGGGCCGGAACAGTTCGCCTCATCCCTGACCGCCAACGGCCACCTCGGATGGGATCTTGATTCTGGCCCCGACGGAACCATCGCAATCGTCGCAACCGCTGACGGTGCCGCTCTCTCAGCTGTCGCCCGTATCCTCGAATACATCGCTCCCGAAGCTCTGGCGAACCCGATGGCATATATCCCCGACGACACCCCGATCGTCGCGCCCAGGCCGAACCAGTCTCTCCATTGAGGGGGAGGGGGAGAGCTCTTTGCAAGAGCAATAGGAGCTGAAGATGATCGACATCGATTACCGCTACCGGCGCGCCCTCCAACCGGACGGGCTCACCACCTTTGAAACATGCCTCTCAGCGATCAATGACGCCGTTGCCGACGCACGCCTCGCCGGCATCGACCCCAGCAAATGTCCGGCCATCGCCCTTCTGCGCCGCCACATGGCCAGTATGTGCGACAAGATCACAGTAGATCAGGACGATCAGCACCGGGAATTGCGGGCAAGCTGCCTGAAGCGCATCGCCGATCTGAAGAACAAGCCAGCGATCGTCGCCCTTGTCCTGCGCGGCCTCGACCACCGACCGGAAGAACTGCGTCACTACCGACGTGAAGGCTATCGAGCCCTCCGGCAGATTGCAGCGCATCTGCAGATGCCCTCCGCACAATGCCGGATCGAATACCATTCGCCAAACTCCGCGCTCGCTGGCGATCACACTCTCGAAGTCGGCGATCTCTTCGTTCGCATTTCGCCCGAACGGTACGGCGAACCCGGTCTCGCATGGCGTAGCCGCCATTGGAAGAAACCCGGCAACGTCATGCGCAAGGCACCCATCACAGAACTCCGGGACATACCGAAACTCGCAAACAAAATCCGGCGCGACCTCGACCTAGAGCTGCCGCCACAAACCAGACTTATCTGAGGAATCAAACATGGGATGGTTATCGATGACAGCCGCCGGAATGGGCGGGCACAAGACTCCGAAACAATATCTCGATGCGCAGCTCAATTACTCCAAGCCCGCTACCGATGAAGCCCCGTTCCAGGGATGCCGCGTGCTCAAGAGCATCTGCCCTGGAAACAAAACCTACTACGCCGCGATCGAGCGTTTCGACGAGGAGGGGAAGCGCATTTACGTCACGGCCGTCGTATGCCTCATCCAGTGGAATCCTCGTGCCGCCGATGGATATATCTTCGGATACAAGGACATGTGTGAAGAGTCGGGCCCTGTTGAAGCGGGAGCGTCTGAGGCCATTCTCGAACTCCTCACATCGAGCAAGCACCCTTGGGCACTCGACTGGCGCCGCCGGTGCTATCGCAACCTGAAGCTCAAGAAACGCGAACTGCCGGACGGTTGCCTGATCCGCTTCCCGTCACCGATGAAGTTCACCGACGGCAGCGAACACAGCGAGTTTCGCGTCAAGAAGGAGGGCCGCAAGACGATCCTGGTTCCACCGTCCGGATATGGCCGCTTTCAAGTCAGCCGCCTCATGGAGCGCCACTTCGAAATCGTGCGCGAACCCAAGATCGCAAAAACCTTCTTCCCCGCAGCCTGAAAGACCAACGCGATGTCCCTCAATACCTTCGATCAACGCCGATGGTCGCTCTGTGGTCGGCCTAACGCCGAGCGCATAGCACTCCAGATGTGCGAGGAAACGGGCAAGGATTATTCCGTCGTCAGAACGGGATGCAGCCTGCAACCCTACAAGGTCGTCGAAAGCGCATCCCATCCCGATCCATGCGATACCGAACTGGAGGTCGTGATCCTTTAGTCCGCGATCTCACCGCCCAATTGCGGATCAAGATACCACGACGCACCTTCGACAAACTCCGCATCCCTCGAAGGAACAGGGCCGTCCGGCTCAGGCGCGACATACGGATTGATCTGGATCATCGGCGGCGTATTGTTCCGCATCAGCTCCGCAGAAAGCACGGTCCTCGCCTCGAGCATATCGGACAGCCAAGCCAGATCGTCGAGCATCTGAACGACACCGCGACCGGCCACGCAATAATACAGGCATCGCTGGAAATCGTCACACGCGTTCGACAGCACCTCGGCAAGCTTCGCCTTCGCGCCCGCCTTGCCCTCGTGCATCGCTTCAAGCGCCTCGATCAGCTCCCGCGCTGAGTAATATGCGTCATACGATTCAACCGCGATACACGCATTTGCCAGCATCCGGCGGGTCGGTCGATTTGCCTCATCCAGCGCAGCATCACGCAGCGCGATATCCAGATCGAACTTCCCAACTTCAAATGCTTGTTTCATAATCACAGCTCCTTCGGGGCGAACATATGCGGAACATTCAGGAGGGTCAACAGACTTTATAACCATGTGGCTGGTGCCCAAAGACACTACGGGACGAACCGCTCGGCACCCGATCCCCGACAGTCTCAAGCAGGGACTCATCCGTTGGTATACGGGGAAAGGCAGCGAAGCTGACCACCGTGCCTCCGTCTCCCTTGTCGTAACCGCACGCGAAAACCACAAATGGATCGCCTGCGACTGCAGGCCGGCAAACGACCCGCCCGCTCTTCTCAGCCCCGCCTATCTCAGTTTTCAGGAAACCTACTACCTGCGCCGCCTTACTTCGCGACCCCAGCACAGGCGCAATTGCCCGTTCTACATGCCCCAAGCACCCCAGCGCCTGCGCGAAACGACGAAGGATGCTCTCTACGAAGTGAACCCGCCCAAGGGGCTCTTCCTTGCCCACCAGAAAGCCCCAGAAAAGCTCGCTCAGAAGCCGCTCGACACAGACCCTGACGATCGCAGCCGCGGCGTTGCCATCCCGCGCCTCGCTCGCCTGCTCTGGCAGCTTGTCGAAGCCGCGCAAACCAACGTCATTCGCGCGCTACCACCCAGCGGTCGGGCCGAGCACTCGATCAGCGCCGAGATGGCCCGCCTGCGCAAAGCATCCCATGACTTTCAGATCGCTCCTGGCATCGCCCTCTCCGACCACATCTATACGACCGCAATCGATTTCGAGAAAAAGCGCACCCACGCCCGCTTGCGCGCCGCTGCCGCCACCTGGCCCGAAGATTACGCGCCCCAAGCATTCCTGCTGCTCGAAGCCAATGAAATATCCAGTAGCGAGATCGTCACTGGCCTTGGCACAATCGCGATCCGCAACCGCATCCAGCATACCGGCATCATCCGTGCAGAAGTGCAGCCTCCATTCCTGGTGCTGGCCGTCGTCGGCGAACACAGCAAGCGCGAGGGTTATCGCGCGCTCCGCGCCTATGCGCAGCCGGTACTCTCCGGCAACGAATTCATCCCGACCGATCGGGAAGACGACCGATCTCTCCTTCGCACCCTGAAGGCGACGCAATCAATGCTCCATTCTGGAGGTATTCAGCTCGCCATCAAGAAACTCGTCTTCGACATCCAGACAAAGCAAGGTTCGGTGAGGCCAGACTTCATGCTTGCCTTTCACGACACAAAGACCGGCGTCGAAGGATACGCGGCCCTGCAGGTCCTGCGCAGTCACGACGCCAATTACCTCCAGCTCCGCCAGCTCGAATACGAGCGCCTTCTCGCAGCATGGCCCACAATCAGCCTTGCTCTCGAACACTTTGACGCCAACCTCATTGCCGAGGAAATTACATCCATTCTGGAGCAAAGAAGAGGGGGAGGGGACGCGTAAACAACGAGGAGTGTTTGCGAATGTCCACCTATCTTCCTTCCCCGCGTCCCGACGATACGATCTGGGGCTCGATCCAGCAGGCAGAACAGATCATCCCCGGCGTGTGGTCCGTATCTACCTCCAGTCACGGCGGATTTATTCTCTCGGACCAACGCCAGGCGGCAATGCCGGAGGCTCTCGCCCTCTCAAGCCCCAACTACGAAGAAGACTGCGACTGGGCCCTTCCGATCATCGCATTCGAGCAGGAATTCCGCTCGGCCCCCGGCACGCTCAAAGGCTGGATCGAACTCGCCCACGACACCGCCCGGTGCTGGCATCCGGATCGCTACGGCCAATTCACAGGCGTTCCCGTCGAGGAAAACCAGTCGCACATTCTGCGAGATCGCAACGCCTATAAAGCCGCAATCGGCAAGCTCGAAGTCACCAGCGCCTGGGGATCCTGGGCGAGCTGGGTTCCCGAAGGAAAGACCGGCGTCGTCGCCCACCAGATCGAAAGCGTGAACCACCTCGCAAGGCCCACCCACACCGGCCAGGCCGTTTACGCGCTTGTCGACGCAGAAGCCTACAAGGCCAGATCCAGCGTCTGCATTCTCGATGACCTCCCGCACGAAATCATCGAGACACCCGAAGACATGCGGCCCAAGCAAATCGCATGACACGCGAGGCACACCAGCTCGCCATCGACCCGACCATTGCCAAGGAAATCACTTCAGACACGGAGATCGTCTACAGCCTGTCGGGCGGCAAAGACTCAAGTGCCGCCGCCCACCGGGTTGACCTCTATCTGGACTCGATAGGTCATCCAAAATCCCGCCGCCACGCGATACACGCGGACCTCGGCAAGATCGAATGGAAACAGACGCCAAAATTCGTCGAGCAGATCGCCGACACTCTAGCTGTCGACCTTACAGTAGTCCGCCGCAAGGCAGGCGGCCTGATCGAACGCTGGCAGGACCGATGGGCACGCTCGCAAGCACGCTACCGCGATTTGCTCACCTATCAGCTGATATCTCCCTTCTCGTCAGCATCCCTGCGTTTCTGCACCAGCGAAGCGAAAGTCTCACCGATCAATGCCGAATTGAAACGACGCCACCACGGGAAGACGATCATTTCCGTTATCGGCGTCCGGCGCGCAGAAAGTCTCGGCCGAGCCAAAGCACCGATATCGAAATTCGAAGCCTCGCATACCCCACCGAACAACCGAGCGGGAACGCGCCTTTTCAGCTGGAACCCGATCGTTGAATGGACCGAAGGTCAGGTCTACGACTACCACGCCGCCAACGACTTGCCTCTCCACCCCGCCTACGGGATGGGTTCTACCCGCCTCAGTTGCTCCTACTGCGTCCTCGCAAGCTTGCACAACCTGCAGACCGCGTCGTTGTGCGACGGAAACCACGCCTCATACGCTGAAATCGTCGATCTCGAATTGACCTCCGGCTTTTCCTTTCAACCTGGCCGGTGGCTTGCCCAGGTGACCCCCGAGTTGCTCTCTGCCGACCAAGCTCGCCACCTCCCTGCCGCAATCAAGAGCGCCGAGCTGCGGCGAGGACTCGAAAACTCGCTCCCTCCGGATCTCCGCTTCAAACGAGGCTGGCCTCCCCGCCTCCCAACCCTCGCAGAGGCAACGACCATCGCCACCGTGCGCCGAGCCATCCTCGCGGACCGCTCGATATCGAACCTCTATCCGACACCAAGCGAAATTCAGGCGCGATTTGCCGAACTGCATTCAACCCACCGCCGCAAGGCCGAAAAGGAATATCAGCAATGAAAATCACCATCGCAGACCTCAAGGTGGTCGATTCCATGTCCGAGGAAACGACTGCCTATACGGCCCATATCCTGATCGATGGAGCGAAGGCCTTCCATGCTTCCAACCGCGGCACTGGCGGTGCAGATTTCTTCTACCCCCTGCAGGATTACGATGGACCATCCCTGTCGGCCGTCGACGCATACCTGAAGCAGAACGAGCCACCCTGCGGCCCGTTCGAGCCCGATCCTGCCCAGCGCGCAGCATGGGATCGCGGTGTTCAATGCGACCTTGAAACCTATGTTTCGCGGCTCATCACCACGCACGAAGCGGAACTCACCCTCGCGGGCAAAACTGCACGCAACATCGTCGCGATCGGACCTGACAAGCAGGTCTACAGCTTCAAAATGGCCCCATCGCCCGGCAACGTCGCCAGCTTCAAGGAGATCGAACCGCACTACGAGATCGTCAACGGCGCAGAAGACGAGGTGCTGCAGGCGGCGCTCGCAGCCATCTCCGGCGAGCCCGACTACGCAGAGCAGGTTTACGAACGGCAGCGCAGCAATCGACTGACGCGAGCCGACGCACTCTGGCTGAAGGCCAGAAACGAGGCGGCCGACAAGCCCTGTCCGGATCTTCGCATCGCGCTCGACGAATTCATCGCCGACGAACAGGCTCGCTACGACGCCTATCGCGCCGCCAACTGCCAGTCCTCCTGAGGCAAATTCCTAACAGGTGTTCCATGCCCATATTCAAAGCGAAAATCACACAGGTCTATCGTGTCGAAAAATGGATCACGATCGACATAGAAGCCGAGAACGAAGACGAGGCGATCGATACGCTTAACGAGGGGGATAGTCCCTCTTCAAGCGAGCCCTGGGAAGATCACTGGTCACTCGAAAACGAGACCGTCCAAATCCAGAGCTGATCGCGCTCCGACAAACCAGCCACGCCAATGAAACCGCCATTCTTCTCCCGTTGAAAAGGGGAGGGGGAGGGTTGGTCGTGTTCAATCCAAATTGGAGGCAATCATGCAGTACATTCCCATCCGGACGGCCGTCAGCCCGGAAACGATCACCAAGGTTACTCGCCTCTTCAACGGCACGCTCGAAGACATCACCAACGAGCTTCTGCAAAACGCACGCCGTGCGGGTTCCACCATTATCCGCGTTACAGCCCGTCAGGATGGCGACCAACTTGCCATCTGCTTCAACGACAACGGTTCCGGAATCGGCCACCCGTCAAAGGTCCTCACTCTCGGCACCTCGGGATGGGCACCTGAGCTTGCCCAGTCCGAAGATCCTGCCGGCATGGGGATCTTCAGCCTCAGCGGCCGCGAAATCACGATCAGTTCCCGAACCCGCAACAAAGGCCTCGGATGGAAGATGACCATCGATGCCGACGCTTGGACCGGCGAAAAGGACATTCACGTCACCAGCGATAACATGATGCCCGGCACCAGCATCGACTTCGTTGACACCGACGCAACGCTCGATCGATTCCAACGGATTGTCGAGGCAGCTGCCAAGCATTGCCCCACCCCGGTCTATTTCAACAAGGAAGAACTGCCGCGCGCCGACTTCCTCGACGGAGCAATCCACATCGTCGAATGGAACGGCAGCAGGATCGGCGTATTCACGGGAAGTCGCTACCACCAGACCCCCACAGTCAATTTTCATGGCCTGACCATCACGACACGACTGGCCGAAATCGCCGAAAGCTTCGGTCGAGCCGAATACCACGCACGCCTCGATATCGGATCGACGCCGGGCCTCCAGCTCGTCCTCCCGGCTCGCAAGGAATTCGTCCAGAACGACCTGTTTGCCGACTTGGTCACTGCCTGCCGGAAGGCCATCTACGAAGCGATCAGCAAAAAACCGTCACACCGACTGAGCTTCGCCAGCTGGAAGCGCGCCCGCGATCTCGGCATTGACCTGCCCGAGGCCGAACCTGTGCTTTACGCATGGATGCCGGCGACTGCCGACAACGACAACGGGCACCCGACCGGCGAAGTGATTGCAGTCGACGCACAAAAGACCTGCATCGTCGACAATTTCGAACCCCATATCGCCGCACCGATCGCTCGCGCCATCCATCAACACCAGATTCGCGAAAACATGGCAGAGCAACACACACCATACGAGGGTTACAGTTGGTACGACCGACTTCCGAAATTCTGCAATCCGCGATTTTACATAGACGCAAGCGGATCAAACTACGCCAATGGCGAAAACGGCTGCTGCCCGGCACTCGAATCGCACATCGAAGCGACCGCCATCGAGCTGCGCTACAACCTCACCCACGAAACGAGTGAAACCGAACGGGAGTTCCGCGTTCCTGCCGATGTCAGCTTTATCTCCCCCGACGACCGATGGGGGGACGACCTCGACAACATCTCCATCGCCTATGTCCGCTCCGACAGCCTGAAGCCAGAAGATCTTGCCGACCTCCTCGAGGAAGCCTTCTTCTGTGCCAGCGACGATTGCGAAGCAGACTCCTGGGACACCCAGCACGACCGCTTCGTGCGCGATGCGCGCGAACTCGCCACCCGGCTGCTCCACGGCGAAAACGCTGCGATCCGCACCCAATTCACCGATCATCTCGACCGCATTCGCTGGATGTTTCCCAAGGGCAAAATCGTCTCGATCCAGATCCTCGACGAGAAGATGCACGTTTCCGTGTCGGACTGCCCAGCATAATGAGCCCGCGTGTCCTGAGTTACGGAATGGGTGTCGATAGCACCGCATTGCTCCTCGAACTCGAAAGCCGCGGCAAAGCGCCCGATCTCGTCCTTACCGCCGATACCGGGGCGGAAAAACCTGAAACCTACGCATTCCAGGAGCTGATGCGGCAATGGATGTCAGACCACGGCATCCGATATGAAGTCGTGCGCTACGAGGCAAAACGCTTCAAGAACTGGCCACCATACCGAGACTTGACGGAATCATTGCTGACCAATGGCTGCCTCCCGTCGATCGCATTCGGCAGAAGCAGCTGCTCCCTGAAGTACAAGGCTGCGCCACAAGAAGCATTCATCAAGACATGGCAGCCAGCGATCGATGCCTGGGCGGCCGGCGACAAAGTAATCAGGTACATCGGTTACGACGCGTCACCACGCGACGGGCAAAGATACGCTCACGCAAGCACGATCGATGATCCGCTATTCGAAAATCGATACCCGCTAAGGGAATGGGGTTGGGATAGAGCTGCCTGCACATCGCGCATCGCCAAGGCCGGACTGCCAGTGCCCCCAAAATCATCGTGCGTATTCTGCACCGCAATGAAGCCGGACGAAGTCCGAGCACTACCTGCCCAATGGCTTCGTACAATCGTACTAATTGAAGCGCGTGCAGCACCGCGGCTGAAAACGGTCGAAGGCTTATGGCGCAAATCGACACGCAGAAAGCCGGGCAACATGACCGAATTCATTCGAGAAGAATGTCTTCTCCCGGAAGCCGAAATCGACCGCATCATCAACGAAGCACCAAGAGATCTGGTCGCCTTTCAGGAGCGCGCGGCCGCGCTCCCTCTGACCGCCAGGACGCCAATGGCCAAATGGCTCGAACGCTTTCACGCAGGAGCCCTCAACAATGAATAACCTGAACATCGTGTCAAAAACACAATCGCGCAGCGAAACCATCGCTCTGCTCAACGACAAAGCCCGAATGGGCCGCGACAAAACTTCGAAGACCATGTTCACCACCAATCTGCTCGCAACGCTTAACCCCGACCGGAACGATCTCGATCTTCAGGCGCAAGCCAAGATCATAGCCGCCATGCGCACCTGCACCTTCGGCAACGATAGTCCCGAACGAGACATCGCCTGGTTCGATGTCGACGGCCACCGCGTGATGATGAAGATCGACTATTACGATCTCACGCTGGAATGGGGCTCCGAAGATCCCGCCAACCCTGCCGTCACCCGCAGGGTCATCACCCCACATTCTCCAAGTAAGTCGCTGATTTCGCTGTCGTAATCGTGATATTTCGCATATAAATCATGGCGTTGACGGCTGCGAGGGGCGCGTTTCATGGATCACCTGGAGGGTGCGGGCTTGGCGCGGGGAGATCGGGTTGATTTCGACCGCCGTGTGCGTCTGGAGTTCCGTGGTGCGCAGATCAGTTCAGACGGTGGCCTGCTGGTGATGCGCGAGCTTGATGACGTGCTCGGCCTGTCCAATCTGGCGTCGGAGGCGCTGCGAGACAGCCGCACCGGGAAGAACACGCTCCATCGGCTTGACGGATTGTTCCGGCAATCGGTGTTCGGACGACTGGCCGGATACGAGGATGTGAACGATGCCGACCGCTTGGCCCTCGATCCCGTGATGCGTCAGGTCGTTGGCGGCAGGGCCGTCGAGGCGCAAGCTGCTTCGGCATCGCAGATGGGACGGTTCGAGACCGAGACGCTGGCTCTGGCCGCGAACCGGGCGGCGCTGGCCGATCTGAACGGCCAATGGATCGACCGGTTTCATGACCGCAACGGGTTGAAATACATCGTGCTGGACATGGACAGCTCGGTCAGCCCCACCCACGGCGATCAGGAAGGTGCTGCCTGGAACGGGCATTTCGACTGCACCTGCTATCACCCCATCTTCTTGTTCAACCAGTTTGGCATGCTGGAGCGCTGCGCCCTGCGTAACGGCAATGTCCACAGCGCCGATGGCTGGCGGGATGTCCTTGATCCCGTCATTGCCCGATATGCTGGCCGCGACCTTGGTGGACGCTTCTTCCGGGCCGACGCTGCCTACGCGATCCCCGCGATCTATATGCGGCTGGAAGAAGCCAGGTTCTTCTACGCCATCCGTCTGCCCGCCAACGCCGTCTTGCGCGAGAAGATCGCGCATCGGCTGACACGGCCCGTGGGACGGCCTTCGCTGACCAAGGTCAAACGGTTCTTCGAGGACTTCGAGTATCAGGCGGCGTCCTGGGACAAGCCGCGCCGCGTCATCGCCAAGATCGAATGGCATCCGGGCGAGCTGTTCCCCAAAGTCGGCTTCATCGTCACCAACCTGCCGATGGAGCCAGACTGGGTGGTGAGGTTCTACAACCAGCGCGGCACCGCAGAGCAGCACATCAAGGAAGGCAAATATGCCTTTCGCTGGACGCGGCTGTCATGCCGGAAGTTCCGGCACAACGAGGTGCGGCTGCAACTGCACGCGCTGGCCTACAACCTGGCAACCTTCCTGCGCTGCATCGAACTGCCCGAGGCCATGGCGGACTGGTCGTTGACCAGCCTGCAACTCAAGCTGATCAAGATCGGCGCCCGCGTCGTCCGCCACGCCCGCGCCATTACCTTCCAGTTGGCCGAGGTCGCCGTCACCGGCCCGATGGTGCGGGCCGTCCTTGCCGCCATCCGCCGTCTTCGAACGCCTCCGTCATGCGCATGACCACGATCCATGCCCAAGCTGAACGAAAGCGGCAGGACAGGTCCGTCTGCCGCGCGGAAAAGCGGCTCTGCCGGGCCAGAATGCTGCGGGTTCGAGGCTTGATCCACCCGACTTCGGCCGTTTGCGCGACGACAGACACCGCTCGGGGCGAAAAACGCTTGCCCAGCGAGCAAAATCAGGCGATCTTGAAGTCAAGCGGCAGGCCACTTGGGGAATGTCGGTTACATCCGCACGCGTCTCAAGGCATGATCGCGTCAGAGGCGAAAGCATGCGATTTATCAGCGAAACGGAGAAGATATGACGAAGAGAAAGAGCGATGCGGCGAAGAAAATTAATAGTGCCCACTCGCGGAGGCCCAACAGTTTTACCGAGCTCTGCACGACGTTGGTTGCGTCACTGAGTTCGTCTGCGTGCCAGGCATGACGCACATGGGCGATTCCTACGGGCCGCTGTCGGCGCGGCGCGCACAAAACGTAGCATTGTTGGATTGGTTCGAGCGATTTCTATGACTCTCAAAAGCATCTTCCAAATATTCCTGCTGGCGCTGGCGATGCTGATCGCCGGCTATGTGCGCACGGCTATCAGCCCCCTGCAGGAGGCGATGCGCCTGTCCCTTCATCTATCCGACAATCAAATGGCCCTGTTGCAAGGACCGATCATTGGGGTTCCGGTGACATTAACAGCCATACCATTGGGTCTATTGATCGATCGCGCCAATCGCGCGCGGCTGCTCCTTGGTCTTGTGACAATCGCTGTTGCCGCTAATTTCGCCACCGCATTTGCGCGCGACTTCACACAGCTCCTCAGCACGCGAGCAATTGCCGGGGTGTCCGCGTTAGCGATCCTGCCCGTAGTTTATTCCTTAGTCGCCGACCACTTCGCGCCGCACCTGCGTGGTCGCATGATTACCGTCGCCACCATCGGACAAATTGTCGGCAACTCCATGGCTTTCGCCCTGGGGGGAGAACTTCTAGTGCTGGCGCAGGCCCACAGCGGGGACTGGCGCACGGCCTTGAGTTGGCTTGCCGCACCGGGCGTCGCCGTTGTGCTGCTCATGCTCTTGCTCCGCGAGCCTCCGCGCTTGGAGGAGGCTAAAGGGACGCAGACGATCGCTGGCGCGTGGGAAGAGTTGCGCCACACACGCACTCTTATCTTGATGCTTTCAGCCGGAATTATCTGCGCAGAAATTGCCATCGGAGCCATGATTATCTGGGCTAGTCCGATGTTCTCACGCACCTATGCCGCAGCGCCCGACGCGATCGGCTTTCTCATGGGCTCAGGCATGCTGATCAGCGGTGTATTGGGCCCAGTCATCGGGGGAGGCCTTGCCGACTACTGTCAACGCACGGGCGGCACTGGCCGAGCCTTGCTCTTTCTCGTGTTGCTAGCCGCCCTGGGCGCACCCGCAAGCTTGTTCGCATTTGCTCCGACTTTTTCTTGGGCGAGCGCTCTCTTGATGGTCTCGCTTACCCTGATGATTGGCGTGGCGATGATGGGCATCACGCTCGTGATGAATGTCGTTCCCGACCGTCTTCGCGGCCTCTGCATGTCCGTGCTCGTCGCAGCAATCCTGCTCTTTTCGCTGGCAGTAGCGCCACCGCTGGTTAGCGTTTTGTCCAACGTGCTCGGAGGGATCGACATGATCGGCAAAGCACTCTCCATCGTGTGTGTGGCCGCGGCACTCGGATCGACTTTCGCGTTCTTTCTGGCTCGCCGCTATTTTAAAGAAAGCGTTGGCGCGGCAGGCTCGACGGCGACGGGCACGGTCACCGCCCAATGATGCAGGTTTTTTCACTCGCCGGCGAACCGAAGTCCCGAGGTCTAGCGCACGGTCGCACACACGCTGCCGCGATAAAATCGTGGCTAGGCGCTTGGCTCAAAAGTTTGCAGGCCGCCGGCGTGGGCAATCCTGACGTCTACGCGCGGCGGTTTCTAGCCGAGTCCGGTCTAGTTGTTTGCATTGAGCACGACGCTCCCGATCTGCTCGAGGAGATACGGGGAACGTCTCTCGGCGCTAATGTCCCGTTCGATCTCGTGCTAGCGGCGCAGCTCATGGACGAGGAATGGGAGTATCGACGATCGCAAAATACTCGATTCACAAAACCCGAAAAATGCAGCACGCTGGCGATTGCTTCGGCGGGCTCGCCGGTCTGGATCGGTCAGAATATGGACCTCGGCGCGTGGACCGATGGCCACCAGGTCGTGCTGCACATCGCTGAGCCCGACGGCAATCCCGACGCCCTCGTTTTTTCTCTCGCAGGCATGATTGGGCTAATGGGCGTGAACGAATGCGGCCTCGCGGTAGCAGTTAACGCTCTTCCTGAACTATCAAGGTTGCGACCGGGCCTCCCCGTCGCATTCATCATTCGAAAACTGCTGCAGGCAACATCCCTGACGGACGCAAGCGCAGTCCTATTGGCTACTGAGCACGCAACCTGCCAGCATTACCTGCTTGCGGACCCGACAGGGCTGCGCTCCTTTGAAGTTGGCCATGACACAATCGTCGAACTCAGTGGCGCAACGGCGGATAGATTATTCCATACCAATCACGCACTCGCCCCGCAGCTTCAACAAGTGACTTCGACATATGATCAACTGAACAGCAAATGCCGCTTAACGTCGCTAAGCGACAGGCTCACAAGTGCAAAGCCAACATTGACCGTTATCCAGAATGCGCTCTGCGCGTCCGATCACGCAACTCACCCAGTTTGCCGGCCCCATCCGGGCGCGCAATCTCAGCACAATACCAACTTCACCACGGGCTCGATGATCGCTCGCCTGGAATTCAGGGTCGACCTTATATCCGCCTGGTTTAGCATCGGCCCGCCTGACCGGGACGGCTATCATGCTTTGCGGTTTGAAGATTAGAGGAGATGTTGCCGAGTGGGCCGCAGTTCATGGGGTTGTGGCTTCGCCGAACTCGGCGCAGATCGTTTTCAGTTCTTCGAACTCCGCCATGCCGTACTTCGACCCCTCCCGGCCGATCCCGGACTCTTTGCATCCCCCAAATGGCGCGAGCTCACTCGAAATAAGCCCTGTGTTCAATCCAACCATCCCGTAGTCGAGCGCATTTGAGACACGGTGCGCACGGTCAAAGTCTTTGGTGAAGAGATACGATGCAAGACCCGCGCTCGATGCATTGGCTAACTCAATCGCTTCACGTTCTGACTCAAAACGAACAAGACCCGCGACAGGCCCAAACGTTTCCTCGCTGCAGAGCAAGGCGTCTCGCGGCACCTCTGTGAGCACAGTCGGTTGAAAGAACTGCTTGCCCGCGGCATGACGTTCGCCTCCAAAGAGCAGAATCGCACCTCGCGCGCGCGCGTCTTCAACATGGCGAGCCACCTTGTCGACCGCCAAGTCATTGATGAGCGGTCCCTGAGTGACCTCTTCCCCGAAGCCGTCGCCAACCTTGAATGATCGCACAGCCTCAGCGAGCCGCTCGCTAAACTCTGCGTAAACCTTTCCCTGGACTACAAATCGATTGGCGCAAACACACGTTTGACCCGCGTTTCGAAACTTCGAAGCAACAGCGCCAGCCACCGCCTTCTCTAAGTCGGCGTCATGAAAGACAATAAATGGCGCGTTACCGCCAAGCTCCAGAGAAACGCGCTTAAGCGGATCCATGCATCTCGCCGCCAGCCTTTTGCCCACATTAGTGGAGCCTGTGAACGTAAATTTTCGAACTCTGAGGTCCGCAAGCAGAACCTCGCCGATCGGCGCCGGCGCACCACAAATGACGTTAAGCGCACCGGCGGGAATCCCCGCCTCCTCGCCCAACAGCGCCAACGCCAAAGCCGTGAACGGCGTCAACTCAGATGGCTTCAAGATGACGGTACAACCGGACGCAAGGGCCGGTGCAAGCTTCCGCGTCACCATCGCCGCCGGGAAATTCCAGATCACTCTGATGCTGCCGGCCGATTACTGATGCCCCGCACCCTCCGTCCAGCCACAGCCGGTCAGGAAGAACTCGTCAGCGACATTCTCGAGCTGCTGCAGGAAGCTGTCAGGCTTTCCAACCACACCGACACGCCCCGCTTGCGTGAGAAGCTTATCCGCGCAAGATCATCAGCCTACGGAGCCAAACGCCACGCCAGACGCCGCCGCGAAACCACCGATGCCTTCGTCGCATCCATCACATAAGGAATCGAAATGAGCCGCATTCAAGTGCCGATCAAACCAGGCGTCGACGCAACAGAAGCGTGGTGCGGCTTCGACAGACCGCTCGCAACCTACTTCGCACAGGTTTTCCGCGGCGAGCCCGACTGCGAGACAGAGCTCCTCTGGGCGGGCACTTCGCCGGGCGAACTTGCCACACCAACACAAGTTATCGAGCTGCTGATGCCCTACTGCGAGATACCGCCCGAATTCGCACAAACGCTTGAGATCGATCGCATGAAATCGCTCGCGCAATCGGACGGTCCGAACCAGATCGAGGCGAAGGAATTCCTTCGTCGGCTCGGCAACATCGACTGACCAACCCGCAAAAGGAACACCCCCATGTCACTCGACGACCGCATCTTCGTGGCCATCCTTTCAACCGGTGTCGGATATGCTGATCGAACCCGAGAAAAAAACGGCGACTATGCGCGACTAGCGATTATATTCTTTTCAGACCTGCGCGCCGAGATCGAACCTGATTGCCCTGCAGATCTGCGCGAGCAAATCGTCGAACATATGGCAACCATTCAGGCTCGCCGCGGTGAACAATTTCAAATCTCGACTTCCGGCCAAACTATCACCCTCGGCTACAACCTGCCCGAAGCCGCCTAGACCCTGCTAATCTGACGGCCTGAGCCGTCATCACCGACATCACCGATTGAACCGCTGACGCGCTGCCCTGTCGGGCGCGCGGCTGCGCGCGTTCGCGCGCTCCGGCCTGCGGCCGGGGGGAGAGGGGGAGGAAGAAATGATGTGTCCGGACATTGGGTTCGGAACGACATCAGGAGAACTTCCCATGAACATCGGTTCCATCAAGCAGAACGACGACGGCATCCTCATCGGCCGCGTGACCACCCTGGCCTTCAGCATCACGATCGCGCTGCGCGAGGTCCAGTCCAACAACGAGCGCGCACCCGCCTACGACATCATGGCACTTTCGGCCGACCGCCGTTCCTGGGTCAAGGTCGGCGCGGTGTGGGAATACCACTCCAACGAGACCGGCGAGGTGTTCCTCAGCGGCCGCATCGACGATCCCTCGCTGGACAAGCCCGTTGACGTTGCCATGTTCCAGCAGAACGACGGCAGCTACAACGTCGCCTGGCGCCGCCCGCAGCGCAAGCGCACCCTGCCGGCCGCAATGGCTGGCGAGGACAGCCTGCCGCCGCTCGACGCCACCAGCGACAGCATGTCGGGCGACAACACCGCGCCTGCCGGCGACGGCCTCGGCGAGAGCACGGCCACGGCCCCGAAGGGCAAGGCCGCCGCGAAGCAGAAGGAGACCGCTGACGCCTGACGATACCCCCCGAGGCCGGTGTGCCCTCCCGTCGCACCGGCCCAGCTCGGCCCGCTTCGCTCCCCCGGCGAGGCGGGCCTTTTTTTGCCTGCTCATCCTGCGCCGCCTGAAAAGCAAAGGGGGTGGCATGACGCGAACACTCGGAGGAATGAGATGAAAACCAGCGCCTACACGATCGATCTAGGTTCAGGCCCCTGGGGTGAAGATTGCGCACAGATCGGCCACACCCCGAATTTCGATCACGCAAATCGCGCGGAACTCGAAATCTACAAGGCCGCGCTGATCGCCCACTACGGGCCTCCGCCACCGGGCATATCATTCGACCTGCGCAGCAACCCGCACGATTTCGGAACCTACCAAACGCTGGAAGCCAGCATCGACCACACACAGGACGACGGCGCACAGCGACCATACCTCGACCATATCGAAGCCGGCATCGAGCGCTGGCATCACGCAGGCTTCTCCTGTCCCGAAATCGACCAGCTTCGAACAGCCACAGACGTAGCCGACGCAATCGAGACGGCGATCCGCGGCGCGATCAACACAACGCGGCCACTTCCCTCGGGCGAATACTTCCCGCCCGAATTCCGCGGACTCAACGAACACCTGAAGGCCGCCTTTCCCTCAATCGCCAGCACCGCCATCGCATAAGGAACCCGACATGGCAGACCACTACACCAAAGCATCGTTTATCATCGATGCCTCACCGTCCGACATCGCCTTTCTCCGCGAAATCTCGCAACTCGACATCGACGACATTGCGGAAGACGAGTTGCGCGATCACTACGAATCCTGCTCCGCCCGCTTCAAGAACGCATTCCCGGGTTCCGACGCCGACCCCTTCGAAGCATATCGCAATCTCTACAGCGATCCTGACTTCGCTCGCCCGTGCTTCGATATTCATTACGAAGGCAAGCTCGATAACGGTCTTGAACGCGTGGTCGTCTACGGCGACCAGATCGAACCCGAAACGCTCGCCAATATGATCCAGGCCAGCTGCCCCAGCGCGCTCCCCACCGGCTTTTGCTACGCCTACGGCTGCAGCAAACTGCGCCCTGACGAATTCGGCGGCGGTTTCGTTGTCATCACCGAAAACGACATCATATTCCAAGGCACCCAGGAAGGCCTTCGAACAGCGCTCGCCCAGATTGACGACGAAGACGAACGCCAGCTCGTAATCACCACCCGGCATCCCGAACACGGCATGTCCTTCTGGAATAATGACGAAGGATTCGGACGACTGACCGACGCGACCGTCTTCAGCCAGCGCGAGGCCCTTAATTACGATCTTCCGATCGCCGCAGATCAGCCGGAATGGACAACCATGCCAAGGTGGCCGCAATGACGGCTTCGAATCTGGCGAATATGCGCAAACGCCGAGACGAAACCTCGAGCCTCATCCTGCTGATCCGCAACGCAGCACAGCGGGACGCCGAGGACATTGTCCGAGCCAGCAAAGCCCTGCCGTATACCCACGGCAGGCACTCGACCAGCTGGACGCGCCATCACGAACGATCGTACCAGCACTGGAAGGCAACGAAACTTGGCGAACGCCGAAAAGAGCTCGACGCGCTGGACCGCAAGCTGCAACGACAAAACAACGCAATTACGGCCTATCACCTGAAGGAAGCCAGGCGGAAACAGAAGGCTTGACCTCAATGGCAAGCACAGCAACCCTTCGCTCCATGAGCGACAAATCCCAAATCGAAACGAGCCTCGGCACTATCTGGATAACCCGTTTCGAAAACGGCGACATCTCCATCTGGACGCCGCCCAGATCCGAGCAAGCCGACCTCGTTGCCGATATCGTCAAAGGCAAAGCGGCCTGGAAGCCGAAATACCGGGCATGGTTCGTCCCGCCTGTTCACGTCGACGATATCATCACCGAACTCGAAAATGCCTGACCAATAATTGCAATTTTACCAATTATTGCTATTTCAGGCTCAAAGGAGCTCACCATGCCTGCAGCCGAACGCCAGATCGATCACCCCAAGGTTCCGCTCACCCGGTTCCACAACAACACCGGCGAGTTTCTCGATCTCGCCAGTCGCCAGCCAGTGGTTCTCACCAGCCACGGCCGCGAACGTCATATCATCGCCGACAGCGAATATTTCCGGCATCTTGAAGCAGCTGCCAGAGGCCAGCTGCTGAAGCACATGGACATCGAGGCCGTGGCCGCGACCGACATGACCGATGAAGATCTCGCAGCCTTCGAAGCCGGCCGACCGACACCGGAGGAGCTCGCCAGTGACCGCTGGAACGATTGAACAGCCCAAGCGCGGCGACATCATCCGGTACGTCTACCTCTTCCAGTCAGAACAAGCCCAGGGCCGTGACGAGGGCGTCAAGGAACGCTACGTCCTCGTCGCCAGCGTAACTGGCAACGTCTATCGCGTTCTCGCGATCACGACCAAGGGCGAGAAGGCCAAAGGCGCAATCAAGCTTCCTGACGCCGTCGCATCCGCAGCCGGTCTCTCCAATGACAGCTCGATTGTCGTAACGGAATTCAACCGTTTCACTTTCCCCGGCTTCGACATACGGCCCTTGATGGATCGGCCTGGCTATATCGCTGGCCAGCTATCGCCCCGCTTTACCAACAAGATCATCGACGAATTGGTTCGCCACAAGGCCGCAACCGTCGATCGCGACTAAGCCCGGGTATTCTTCCGGCCGTTGGCCGGGAGGGGAGGGGGAAGGGATCCCCTGACTCAGTCAGACTCCCGGAAAGGAATAATCACATGGCCCTCACATTTGCACGCGGTCACACCATTCACGGCGTTCCCGCAACCAACATGAAAACCGCGCTGCGCTCCTACTCCAAAGGAAAACACGCCGCCCGTTTCCTGCTTCAAAAATCAATCTTCCCCTCTGTGGTACACGCTGCGCACGCCTACGAGATCGCGACAGCAACAAACCTCATCGACACCGACGCCCGCGAACTCACCGAAGTCGGACGAGCAGTCGCGCAATCGCGCAGCATCACCAAGCAACCGATCAGGAAAGCGCGTGAAACACTCACCAAATTCCTCGACCATATTGCGACAGTGAACGCCGACCCCGACAGGGACATCACGATCGAACGCATCTATCTATATGGCAGCGTAATGCGCAACGACCCCACCGTCGGAGACATCGATCTCCAGATTGAGGTCGAGCGCGGCCCGAAGTGGGCCAAAAATTTCGACGGCTTCTACGCCGCCATGACAGATCTCGTTGCCGAATACAGCCCGTCTTACAACGACCACGGCATGATGGGTGCCATCGACAAGGGCTTCGAATATATCGTCTTCGGACAACGCAAGCCGCAAATCCTTGCAGGTGCCCAGATCAACGCCGGACAACTCGAACTGATCCCTGCGCCTTGCCAGCTCATCTACACCTCAGTCGAAGGCGTCGACCTCGACGCTCCGATCAAACCCAACCACCCCGACTACAACCCCGACGAGGAAGGCTCAGACCAGGCCGCCCGAATAAGCCAACTGCCCGAGGCCCAGATCGATGCAACGAAGCCGATCGACGCACGCTTTATCAGCCAGCACAACCCTCGCGGATGGATCGGCCTGATGGAATTCGCACCCACCTACGAGGACAATATCTACCTTCAGATGCTCCACCAATACTGCGAGCATATCGGCGAGATTCGATTGCTCACCGGCACCGAGCAAAACATCGAAATTCCCGAACAAGCAGAAGCAGTTATCCCCTCGCTCGACACGCGAAATAAAATCATGCTGGCCGAAGGGCAAATGCCGCGTGCATTCGATACATCACTCATAGCAACTCGTAAAAATACCATCTGCGACCAGGCCCTAACGGTCGAAATGACCCTGTCCGATTTCACCGTTCACAGCCGCAAGAAAACCGAACGGAGAAGCTTCTTTGCGATACTAATCACCGCCGCCTGCATCCATGCCGCCGACCGTTTTCACGCAGAGCAACTCCAGGCAGCAAGCAGCAACCCGCTCGACATAAAGGCAGCCTTCGATTGCGACGCATCCATCTGCGAAGCCGACATCACAACCGCACGCGCAATCTCGAACCTCATTCTGGATCACCTGCGCCGCCTTTGAACCTTCATCCCGACGGCTTTCACAGCCAGGGATAACCATGCGCCGCCGCCCTCACGGGCTGGCGGCGTTTCTTTTTGCACCACTCACCCGCGCCACGAGGAACCGACGCGCTGCCCTGTCGGGCGCGCGGCTGCGCGCGTTCGCGCGCTCCGGCCTGCGGCCGGGGGGAGAGGGGGAGGAAGAAATGATGTGTCCGGACATTGGGTTCGGAACGACATCAGGAGAACTTCCCATGAACATCGGTTCCATCAAGCAGAACGACGACGGCATCCTCATCGGCCGCGTGACCACCCTGGCCTTCAGCATCACGATCGCGCTGCGCGAGGTCCAGTCCAACAACGAGCGCGCACCCGCCTACGACATCATGGCACTTTCGGCCGACCGCCGTTCCTGGGTCAAGGTCGGCGCGGTGTGGGAATACCACTCCAACGAGACCGGCGAGGTGTTCCTCAGCGGCCGCATCGACGATCCCTCGCTGGACAAGCCCGTTGACGTTGCCATGTTCCAGCAGAACGACGGCAGCTACAACGTCGCCTGGCGCCGCCCGCAGCGCAAGCGCACCCTGCCGGCCGCGATGGCTGGCGAAGACAGCCTGCCGCCGCTCGACGCCACCAGCGACAGCATGTCGAGCGGCGACAGCGCGCCTGCCGGCGACGGACTCGGCGAGAGCACGGCCACGGCCCAGAAGGGCAAGGCCGCCGCGAAGCAGAAGGAGACCGCTGACGCCTGACGATACCCCCCGAGGCCGGTGTGCCCTCCCGTCGCACCGGTCCAGCTCGGCCCGCTTCGCTCCCCCAGCGAGGCGGGCCTTTTTTTGCCAGCTCATCCTGCGCCGCCTGAAAAGCAAAGGGGGTGGCATGACGGCGAGGAAACCAGATTGAGGACGACAAGACCGTAACCTACCCGAAAGACTTCACGCCGGCGGACAAATCGGTCCCCGGCGACAAACGCCCCGTCCTTGCACTCATACGATCGAACGACAGAACCGCTCGATTTGAAGCAATCACGACCCGCTTCGACCCGGAATACGGACGTTCGCCGTGGCGGTCGATGAACAATACCCCTGTCAACGAAGACGGGCGCAATGTCCTCGCATGGCGCACCGCACCGGAATTGTTTCGATAACGGCAAACAGATCGGCAATCGAAGTCTCTAATTAACCAGACAATTTGACCAACATCTTAAAAACTATCTGCAAGAAAGGCCCAACGATGCTCCGAACACTCCGGCCTCATCAAGCACAAGGCACTTTCCCGCACACAGCGGAACGCAGAGTCATGACCAAAGAGCTTGATCGGATCCTCATCGAGCAAGGATTCCGCCGAACATCCGACTTCCTCTTCGACCGTTTCGTCTATCAGGCAAACACCGGCGACAAGATCATCGTCGAATCGACGATACACACCAATGGCAAGATTACCCGACCAGCCTGGCGCGTCGACATCCGTCGTGCCGGAACGCCCGAATGGGCCGAATTCCAGCTTCTAGCAGAAGACGTCAGTCTCGTAGCCGACGCCGTAGCGCTCGCGCGAAAAGCATTACACCGCTTCTGATACGCCAACAGCTGGAACCCCCAATGCCAGAGATCATCGTCGGCCTGCCGCACCTGCGGCACGGCCCCATCCTCGATCGCGCCATCGCAATGCAGCAGCCCATGCTCATCTCCGCGAATTGTCTTTCCCGCTGGCGAAAGACCCAGGGCACGCGCGAATGGTCCGGATGGAATCTCGAACCACTGAGCAAGGCGCATCGATTGAAATCGCTCGACCTGGATAGCGCAGGCTTCGTTGCCACAGCGCATTATGGCGGGCTGCCCTGGACCATCGAGCAATACATCCAGCTCGCAGCCTCATTTCCATTTCGCCGCTTCGCCAGCGTGGACTATTGCTGTGAGGCGGAAATAGCAGCTCATCGCGAAGAGGTCCTCGACCGAATCTCGCGAACGATCGCGGCAAACCGCCAATGCCATGCAATCGCGCGCGATTACGGCATCCAAAAGCAATTCATGCCAGTCCTGCAAGGGCGCCGACCCGACGATTATGCCCGCTGCGCGGACAGCCTTCACGCGCTTGTCAACGAATATCCGGTCATCGGTGTCGGAAGCATGTGCCGCCGACCAATCCACGGCCGCGAGGGATTATTGAGCGTCATCCAGTCCCTTGACCAAGTTCTCCCCGCGAACACGCAACTGCACCTGTTCGGCGTCAAGGGTGCCGCCATTCCCTGGCTAAAACCCTATGCTCAACGCGTGTCCTCGATCGACTCCCAGGCATGGGGCATCGCTGCACGCTACCAGGCACTCCGATCGAACCGATCAAAGAGCGACAGCTTCGCAGCCGATGCGATGGAGCATTGGACAACCACGCAGCTCACCCGCACGCTTTCTCCAGCCAAGACTGCATCTTTCCCGATCAGCATGGAAACCCACGATACGATGCCCACCGATCGCTGGAACAATGCCATCGCCGCGGCAAGACAGCAATTTCGCGAACTGATCGAAGAGGGTGCGCTCGATCACGATGAAATCACCTGCTGCTGGATCGAGCAAACAGCCGCGGACATATACCACGCGAGCATTCCACAGCCGCAACACGACTTAACGCAATTCGCATCTTTACATTAACTCGTGCCACACGCATATCACTCCCGAACGAGAGGAGTCCTCCATGCCAACCCGGCTCACCATAGACCAGAATGACCACACGCTCGCCGCCGCCTTCGCCTGCGGCCGTCTCAACGGAGCACTCGAACTCGCACCCTCCGACGTCCGGCATCTATACCACCTGCTTGTCATACAGGAGTTATGGCAATCCCTCGTTGCAACCTTTCCATTCGAAACCGCCCCGCCGAAGAACTCCGAGAAATTCTGGAACACGCCGCTCGCGGCCGAACGCGATGCCTTTGTAGAACTTATCATGCTGCCAGATCCGGGCAGGCCTAACCCGCTGAACGCAGCCATCGCAGACTTCACCCCAATGATATTCACCAATCCCGCACCAGCGTTCAAAACGAACCTTACCTTCGAAAAACTCGACAAGGCATTAGAACTCGCCGACGAGGCCGCGAAAAACACGCCCAGCGATCTCAATCGACTCGAGCGCGTTGAATTCATCACCCAATTGCTCGAACGCACGCTCCCGCCAGAATTCTCAGCCAGCCCTGACAGTCACGAAGCGAAAACGCAATGGATCATGGCACTGCACGTCGTGCTTCGACCCCACCACTACCAATTGATATCCGAACGATATGCGATGCCACACATCGCTATTGCCTACCCCGAGCCCACGATCTCCGACCAAGATGCACTCTGGAAAATCACCGACACGATGACCCACGGCTATGATCTAATTCAGGCAGCGAGCGCGTACCTCCACGCCATCAAGACACGCGCGGGTTATTCCCTTCCGATCGCGCCGCATCACTCGCGAATATTAAACGCCATAGCCAGCGGCGAGCCCATCCGACAGGCTCAAATCACCCAGCTGGCCCAAACTACTTCTCCGACCGCAGCCAGGATAATCGCAGATCTCGAGAAACTTCAACTCGTCACGACATCGCTGGAAAGCAAGCGCGGCCCCAAATGGGTCAATCCCACCATAACCGCCGTCATCGACGCCGAACACGAACCCTTCGACCAATACCTCGTAAATCCGTTCCTTTGACCCTGTCTACGAACCTCATTACGCCAAGGAACCAACCGCCATGTCCACCCAACAAGACGAACGACTGACCGACGAAAGCAAATGGAATTTCGCCCTGGCACTTCGCGTCTCCTTCACCGAAGCTGCCACCCTCGAACTCATCCATCGTCTCGCGATAGAACTATCCCAGCGTCTTCAGAATGAACTCGATGTGGACCCCGACGAAGCTTCGATCGGATTGGTCAACCGCGGCAGCAAATTTGCGCCCCTCCCGCCGTTTCCGGTCCTCGACATGACCTTCGCCCAATCCCGAATTGATGTCGCCACACAAACAGTTGGCCTCGTGAAAACTTTTTTCGCGGGCTCACCGATTGACCATCGTGCCGAGTGGAGCGCCATCATTACTCATGAGAACGCCACAATCGACACCGGAATCGCGGTCACCCATATCAACGAGACCGCGATAGCTCGACAGATATTCCTCAAAACCAGAGGTGACATCCAGATCGATCGCGAAGCCCTCTCGGACATCGTTCACTATCATCTCCTCTGCCGAACCAACGGTGATCCAGCACTACATCTCACCGATATCTACTACATCGCTAAACAGGAAGGCTTGCTCGTCGCAAATCGCATCCCTTCCCTCGTACCGTCTGAAACCGCTTACGCCAAAGGAATATATGTCCGCGAGCTAAACCAGGACGACATAGTCGACCACCACATATTCCTCCACTACCTGATGCAACTCATCAAGCTCCCCTCTAACGATATGGGCGAGGTCGACACAATCAAAGACACCGAAGACCAACTCAAAATGCTCATCGCTGATATCTGGCAGGAGCACTCTCCAACCGTCGGCGGAGCCATACAGGTCTGCGAACGTCCTGCCGAAAAGGACATCGAAGTCACCATAACGCTCGACGGCACCCCAATCGCCGACTGGAGCCGTTCATATGATTACAGCGCCTTCGGACCCGTCGGCGTCGACGAAAGTCATGAGATGCACTTCTCACTGATCCCGCCGAACAACCAATCTGCGGCGCTCCTGACCCTGGCGATCCGACACGCTGAAATCCACCTGCTCGGCACCCCGTTCAATCACGAGTGCAAGCGCTGGGAAAAACTGGTTCATCGCATCGCAGAGCAGATAAGCGCCAAGGCCCACCTCCTTCCGAAGTGGTACTCGCTCGAGCTCGATGATCGCGGACCGATTTCAACAGACGGCCAGGACTAGTCCAATGCGATTTTTCTTTTTCCTCCACGATCCCGAAACAGGCATCACCTATCAAGGGCCCTCGACCCGATCACTCGAAATCCGCCGCGGCGAAACCGGCTATGCCGAATTCGCCGGCAAAGTGATGAACATTCTCCACGCCGATCATCACGAAGGGCACGGCTACCGCTGGACGCCACCGTCAATCTGGCGCTTCGATGAAGATGGCTTCGTCGATCAAGACTATGCACTGGACACAATGCGCGCGGAGATCGACAAGGCATTCTCCAGCAACCCATACCATCCCGCGAAATCAGCCGACTGGAAATTGGCCATGCGCCGCGCTGACGCGGGTAAGGATTTCCTTGACTGGACCAAGAACCCTGAGGTGCGCGAACGACTGGAAGACTTCGTCCTCGAAGGCAAACGCCATCCGAAACTCCTCAGTACCCGTCGACTGACAATGCTCAAGAGGACATAACAGGCCGCCTCCCGTGTCCGCTTCGCGGCCGGGACCGCGCTCTATTACGCTAGGTTCCTTGCGGCCCTGGCTTCGCTAAGGCCCGCCGCGTCACCAAGCTCCACCGAGCCCTGCAAGCAGGTCTCGGCCCATTCGGGTCACGATCGTTCGCTTCGCCTTGCGGGGACATGATCTCAAGAACCGCTTACGCCCGCACAGCGGCCCGGCGGCGGTGCCAGGAGCACCTGCCGGTCTCGCGGTGCCAACCGTTCCCGATATGTCGAACGCATCACCGTCACCCGCTTGCGCAGGGGTGACGACCTTACCCGCGAACGCGCCTTTATCCCTTCGGGAAGGCGTTCGCGGTCGGGGCTTTCCGCCGGTTGCTGGCCGCTGGCCAGGTCGGCCCATTCGCCTCGTCACTGCCGGTCAAGGATCGGCTTCGCCGCCCGCTACGCGGTGGCCGCTGCGCGACCATCCCTGACGGCCAGCTCCTTCAGCGATCAGAGCCGACGAACCGGCTTCAAGACTGGATGAGTTCGCGCACCGGCGACCCCGGGCAAGTGGATCAGAAGATCCACTAAAGCCCGCCGCCGCCGGCAACCCTGTCGCTGGGCCGGGCGGGCGATCCAGCAGGCTGGCTCGTCCGCGCCCGTCTCTCACGCTCAGGGGCGCTCACAACTCTACACACACACACAGGAACACCTGCCGAAACCTATCAGTCTTCGGCGTTCGTCAAGGATCGCGGTCCCCCCAATTTTCCCGCGCTCCAGCAAGCTGAAGCCCGAAAAAATCGGCTCCCCCGCGCCCACCGAGTGGCGGCCGCGCAAGCGCGGCCGTCCCTGACTGCGCGCCTCCCGACTGATGCCGAATTGGCTGTTTCCAATGGTGGGAACGATTACTTTTCGGAGGCTTTTATGACTACTTTCAACAACTTCGCTGATCTCGCTGCAGCACGCATCCAGATGGCTGACGCCCGCGAATCCACTGTTGAAGCCTATGATGGCGCCTTTATCGAACACACCGATATGGCCAAGCTGAGCATGGTCGATGAGCCGATGGCTGCCGACATGCCGGATGCGGACATGGTTCGCGGCGCCGTCGAACTCGCAATCGGAACAATCTTCGATGTCCTGAAGGACACGCGCATGGAAGAATTCGCCCAGCAGATCGCCTGGGGGATGGTCAACTCGTTTCACATGACCGCCCGGATGGTCGAACGTCGTGAAGACGAAGCAGCAAAGAAGCTCGGTGACCTGGTCCGTCACTACGACCCTTCGGAAATCTACGCTGTCGAGGTCGAGGAAACGCAGGAACACTGCCAGACACTGCAGGGATGCCGGGAATCGCTGGAAGCGATGCGCGATCACGCTTCGGACGTCTACCACGTCGAGACCGGCCGGGCATGGACTGCAACCCGCGGCTCTCAGGTCAGCAACAACGGCGTCACCGCCTCGCAGGTCAACGGCCGTGATTACCTCGCAGCACGCGCCAAGCAGAAGCGCGACCGTCTCGCCCCTGAAGGACCGATGGTGGTCGTCTCCGGCGGTCAGGATGGCTGGCACGATTACGAAATGATCTGGGAAATCCTCGACGATATCAAGGCTCGCATCCCGAACATGGTCCTTGGAACGACCGGAATGCGCAAGGGCGTCGATCGCATGGCGTCGTCGTGGGCCCAGAAGAACGGCGTCAATACCGTCGCTTTCATGCCGGATCGGTCACACGGCAATCGCGCACCGTTCCTCCGCAACGAGAAGCTGGTCAAGCTGCAGCCGGTTGAAGCGATCGTCTGCGAGGGATCGGGCATCCAGTCCAACCTCGCGCAGCGCCTCCGCGCAGCAGGCGTACCGCTGCACGTCCGTCGCCTGAAGGATCAGATGGCGCAGACCGAACAGTCGAAGATGTGGGCATAACGCCCACCGTGAGGCTCCGGCGTCCGCCGGAGCCTCACTTCCTCTTCTCTTTTTTCCAACACGGCGCGCCTCAGGGGCATCGAACCCCTTCGGCGCGATTGGGACACCGGCCCAATGGCCGGGAGAGAAGGGGGAGGCGGGATGGCAGCTATTTCAGGAATTACGGCTGCGAGATCATCGCCGAGAACGTGGCGTTCATCTGATCCTCCGCGAGCCTCCCCACCCTGGGCAGCACACGGAACACTAAAACCCCGTTGCATCGATCCTGGCGCCCCGGTGGCCGCAGCTGCATCTCAAGTGCTGCGCGACCACCGCAAGCGTCATCGGGATCGACTTCGCGAAACACTGATCGCGCAGTTTCGCTGAAGACACGATGACAACCCGCTGGCATCCGCCGCATTCAATCTTCGCATTCAACCCGCTGCGGACCAGATCTGCAACAGTGTTGAGGCGCTTGCTTCCCATGAGCCGCGTAGAACATCATGGGAACATGATGAGTCAAGTGACAGAATACCACCAGCACGCTAACCCGTTCAACACCCGTAGAGGACAGACCATGACAGAGCTCATCCCTGATGCAGACGCAGCCGTAGCGCTATCGCTCGTGGAAAATTGCGTCAGAAATTCCGACATGCTGGAATGGTTGCACACCGGCACGTATCCCTCCTCAGAAGTCGGAGACTACTCCGACGTCAAAGTGATCTCGCCTTATGGCGAAATTCCGTGGGCGCAACTTTCGCGCATCAGCGACGAAGAAATGCGCACCTTGATAAAGGAAATCGTCAACAAGGTGTACACTTGGCTCCTCTTCACCGAAGAGCTGTCACTGATCCAGAGCGCACACAAATGGGACAAACCCGAACTCGACGCCACCTTCATGGGCGTTGTCAAGAAGAAGACTAAGGGCCCGTGATATGCCACCTCCCGTGTCCGCTACGCGGCCGGGACCGCGCTCTATTACGCTAGGTTCCTTGCGGCCCTGGCTTCGCTAAGGCCCGCCGCGTCACCAAGCTCCACCGAGCCCTGCAAGCAGGTCTCGGCCCATTCGGGTCACGATCGTTCGCTTCGCCTTGCGGGGACATGATCTCAAGAACCGCTTACGCCCGCACAGCGGCCCGGCGGCGGTGCCAGGAGCACCTGCCGGTCTCGCGGTGCCAACCGTTCCCGATATGTCGAACGCATCACCGTCACCCGCTTGCGCAGGGGTGACGACCTTACCCGCGAACGCGCCTTTATCCCTTCGGGAAGGCGTTCGCGGTCGGGGCTTTCCGCCGGTTGCTGGCCGCTGGCCAGGTCGGCCCATTCGCCTCGTCACTGCCGGTCAAGGATCGGCTTCGCCGCCCGCTACGCGGTGGCCGCTGCGCGACCATCCCTGACGGCCAGCTCCTTCAGCGATCAGAGCCGACGAACCGGCTTCAAGACTGGATGAGTTCGCGCACCGGCGACCCCGGGCAAGTGGATCAGAAGATCCACTAAAGCCCGCCGCCGCCGGCAACCCTGTCGCTGGGCCGGGCGGGCGATCCAGCAGGCTGGCTCGTCCGCGCCCGTCTCTCACGCTCAGGGGCGCTCACAACTCTACACACACACAGGAACACCTGCCGGAACCTATCAGCCGCGTCGCTTAGTCAAGGATCGCGGTCCCCCCAATTTTCCCGCGCTCCAGCAAGCTGAAGCCCGAAAAAATCGGCTCCCCCGCGCCCACCGGGTGGCGGCCGCGCAGGCGCGTCCGTCCCTGACACGCTCCGTCGGGCCTGATGGTTTGGCCGGGTTCCCATGATGGGGACGATAACTTTTTTGGAGGCTCAGATGCTCAAGTATTACGAAGACCAGCTCGCCATCATCGACCAGCGTATCGCTGACGGGATAGCCGTCGCCCACCACCAGCAGCTTCGACCGCATTACGAGCAGCGAGTTGCTGAAGAACAAGCAAAACTCGCCGAAAACGAACCGGCTTGACCACGATCAGCAAGCTACCTCACATACGAACACAGGAGATCATCATGTACCGCAACCTTGAAATCACCACTTTCTACAACAACAAGTTCCACCGCGTGAAAGACATCAACCGGCTGATCCACAATGTGCGCGGCCTCGGATCTTATGAGCGCCGTTTCTACGAGTTCAGCGATTGCCGCAACGAAAACACAATTCGCAGAATGCTCTCCCCCTGGTTGCTCGACATGGAACAGCTTAAAGCACGCCGGAAAGGCGAATGGGATCGACCTCTGCCGCGGATCACCATCACAGCCGAGATCAATTCCAAGGATAACCTCTCGATCTGGTGGGAGCCCACCCATTACGGCGACGACGATGCTTGCGACTTCAGCCACGTGCCCACCTACGGGTCCAACTCCTGGGGAAGCCGTCCGAACATGGAGCTGCTATTCATCCGCGACGTCAGACGCCCCCTGATGCGCCTATCACCTCAGAACCAGGAAGAACCTGGCCCCGTCGACCACAATCTCGCCGGCCTCTTCATCCGCGAAATAAAGCGCGAACTCGACCGACTCGACACGGACCTCTCCTGGCACTTCGACATCACCTGGGACGTCCACATCACAATCCGCGAGGTCGAACTCGAAAGCGGCGACCGCTACGTCAGCGAAGCCTATATGGAGACCACTGCCGGAAAAGATGCCCGGGAGTTAAACGAACGTCACGCCGCCATCGAAGCGACCTTTGAAAGCTTCGAGGATACCTATGGCTTCAGCCTCGCAGACTATATCGCAATCCGCGACGCCGTTCCGACAGAAACCCTGATCGGCACCCCGATGTCGGACATGGGCCGCAATCGCCACGTCTCCAAGGTCCTGCGCGAACAGGGATGTGACATCACCGGCACAACGATCGCCACCATCGAGAAGCAGATCGCCGAACGCGAAGCCGTCCAATCAGCAAAGAGTCAGCGCCGATAGCCCTGATCGGGAGGTTCTGGTATCCGCCGGAGCCTCCCTCACTTCAACAGAACTCTCCATCCGTCACCCGCTCCGCAGGGGTGACGGCCTTACCCGCGAACGCGCCTTTTGCCCTTCGGGAAGGCGTTCGCGGACGGGGCTTTCCGCCGTAACCGGCCTACGGCCAGGTCGCCCCATTCGCCTCGTCGCTGCCGGTCAAGGATCGGCTTCGCCGCCCACGATGTGGCGGCCGCGCAGGCGCGTCCGTCCCTGACAGCCAGCTCCTCGCCAAACAGGGCCGACAAACGGCTTCAAGACTGGGAGCATTCGCGCGTTCACCCTTCGCTGGGCCGGTCGGGCGATCCAGCAAGCTGTCTCGTCCGCGCCCGTCTCTCACGCTCAGGGGCGCTCATCTTCTTTTACACACACAGGAACACCTGCCAGAACATATCAGCCTACGGCGACCGTCAAGGATCGCGGTCCCCCCAATTTTCTCGTTCCTCGAAAATAGGCTCCCCCGCGCCCGCTGAAGCGGCGGCAAGCCGTCCCTGACTGGGCGCCTCCAGGCTGATGGTTCAGGCGGGTTCCCGCTGTTGGGACGAATTCATATACTGGAGGCTTCAAATGCTCGATCTCACCAACTCAACCCGCAAGACACGCTTCTTCGACAAGGATCAGGCCAAGGCAGTACGCTGTACCAAATTCATCGGTCGAGGCAGTGCCAACAGTTCAACACGCGCCTACGCCATCGCTGCAGGATCACTCGCGAACTCGGGCAGATACGATGAAACCGACGTCGTCATGATCTCGGCCGAAGGAAATCGTCGCGGAAGACAGGCTCCTGACTTTGCGGAAATCAATCGGGCAGTAGGCGCCAGAGCCAGCTTCGTGACCGACAACCAGTACGACCGGAGCAGGAGCTACAACCTGGGCGAACGCGAAGTCGTCTCATTCCTCGCAGCACGCGGATATGTCGAAACCCGCCCCGGCTTCTGGGCACCGCCCGGCTGATCCCCGGTCGGCCTTGCTCGCCAGCTATGGACCATCCGGTCCTGGCTGGCATCGCCGCCGACCTGTCTCGGCGCGTGAGGGCAGGGCAGGAGCGGCCCCGGTGGGCCGCATCGATGACGCATCCTCGCGCGCGGTCCCGGCAGTCCCACGCTGGCCTGGCGGACATGCGTCCGCTTCGGCTTCGCGCGGTCTGCCTCGACCGATCACCGGCGCGCATTGCTCGCCAGCATTGCTGCCTTCGCAGCTCGCTGGCATCGCCGCGCGCCTGCCTTGCGATCACCGATAGTATGGAGCAGCCATCATCGGCTGCAGGAGCCTTCTCGGCCACGGTCCCCGCTTCGGGACGCGCCCCATCCAGCAGGATCCTTGTCAACGCATCTGCGCCGCCAGTTACGGGCAGCCATTCGGCCTGCCCGGAAAGGGGAGGGGGAGGAGCTGGTTCGATCAAGCAGAAAACAATCGATATCAACCGGCAGATCCGACGGCATTTTCGATCCGAAGAGCAGGCGGGCAACAGCGCACCGTACCCCCGGTGTCGATATGAACTCATTGAGTGATGCTCCCACAGCCGTAGCGGTCATTGCCTGTCCGCCACTAGAGCGAATGCAACCAGTCACCGCGGCGCGCCCTTCTGGTGCAGACGCACACCGGCCCATGCCGAAACGATGATCTCCGGGAACTCCAATGCGCTTTCACGGGCCGATTTCGGGTCTCGACCTTGCCTGCAACGCGTCTCGCGGAAAGCGTTCGGTCGGTCAGCACGGCTTTGTTTGGTGCTGGCGTCCGTCGCGGGAGTATCCCGGCCAGGACAGCCGACTTCGGTTTCCTTCGGGTTCATTTCCGTAAAAACCACCCATTGCTCCGTCAGGTCGTCCGCCGCCAAGTGCCCCTGCCCCTCTGGTCGGGCTTAGGGCCAACCCTGAAATTCCGGGACCGTGAAGACCGGCAAGCCGGGTCTTCCGCACCACTCCCGATTTCAGGGTTCCCCGCTCCTGCGTCGCGGTGTCCCATCCCTCCCGGCGGGGCTCGTTAAGGGCACCGGCGGACGGTCCGTCGGATCAACGGGAGTTTTAGAAATGAACAACGTCAACCTCGTCGGCCGCCTGGCTCGTGATCCTATCGCCCGCGACGGCCGCAACACCAAAGTCACCGAGCTGACCCTTGTGACCGAACGCCCCCGCATCCGCGACGGCAAGGTCGAGAAGGACCCCGAAACCGGCTACCCCGTGAAAGACGCGGAGTTCCACAAGATCACCGTCTTCAACGGCATGGGCATGGGTGTGCGCCAGCACAAGTCGAAGGGCGACCAGCTCGCGGTGACCGGCCGCATCCACTACACCAAGTGGACGGACCAGGACGGCAACGACCGCTACGGCTGCGAGATCATCGCCGACAACGTCGAGTTCATCTGACCGACACCGGGAGGGCGGCGCGCAAGCGTCGCCCGTCCGCTCTTCTGAAAGGATCTGACAATGACCGACTTCGGCCTATTTGCCGAGCGCGATATCGCACGCGCCAACAGAAAACTCGAACAGCTCAAGCGACACTCCGAACGCCGAGCCCGTTTCATCGACAGCCTCGACCTCGACGCGCTCGATGCGAATACTGCCTTCGCCATCCTGCAGGACGACGACGACCTGGCAGAAAACATCGCCTTCGGTGAACTCTACATCCACCACATCACCACGCTGGAGACCCAGCGCGCACAGATCGCCGCCAGCATCCCGCTCGCCGCCTGATCCGGAGCCAAAACATGCAAGTCATCGCTATCGACAATTTCGACCGTGACAATGTCAGCGACGAAGTCATCGCAACAGGACTTTCACAGGCCGAAGCCGAACACAAAGCTGCCACCCTCAACGCGACATGCGGCGGCAAATTCGCGATCCGCTACTACGTCGTCAAACCGGACGATTACGTCCCCTATCGTTGGGAACCCTGACGCGTCTGCCCGATCGGCCTTGCTCGCCAGCTATGGACCATTCGGTCCTGGCTGGCATCGCCGCCGACCTGCCTCGGCGCGTGAGGGCAGGGCAGGAGCGGCCCCGGTGGGCCGCATCGATGACGCACCCTCGCGCGCGGTCCCGGCAGTCCCTTGCTGGCCTGGCGGACATGCGTCCGCTTCGGCTTCGCGCGGTCTGCCTCGACCGATCACCGGCGCGCATTGCTCGCCAGCATTGCTGCCTTCGCAGCTCGCTGGCATCGCCGCGCGCCTGCCTTGCGATCACCGACAGGTCAGACCGCCGACGTGCGGCGGCCGCGTGCATCGACAGCAGCGCACAGGCACCGGCACTCCCTCACTGGCTTCGCTCACATCCGTTCGCCTCAGCTTCGTTCGGTGTGCCGTGCGCCCGGGCCCGGTCGGCATTGCTCGCCAGCTAGGGACCATTCGGTCCTGGCTGGCATCGCCGCCGACCTGCCTCGGCGCATGAGGACAGGGCAGGAGCGGCCCCGGTGGGCCGCATCGATGACGCACCCTCGCGCGCGGTCCCGGCAGTCCCTTGCTGGCCTGGCGGACATACGTCCGCTCCGGCTTCGCGCGGTCTGCCTCGACCGATCACCGGCGCGCCTTGCTCGCCAGCATTGCTGCATTCGCAGCTCGCTGGCATCGCCGCGCGCCTGCCTTGCGATCGCCGATAGTACGGAGCAGCCGTCATCGGCTGCAGGAGCCTTCTCGGCCACGGTCCCCGCTTCGGGACGCGCCCCATCCAGCAGGATCCTTGTCAACGCATCTGCGCCGCCAGTTACGGGCAGCCATTCGGCTTGCCCGGAAAGGGGAGGGGGAAGGGGAATTGCGAACAACGATGGAGGCAAAGATGTTCACCATTTTCCGCGTGATCGACACCGAAACCAAGCTGCACTCGACCCCTGCAATCCTGACTGCCCGCGAGCTCGCAGCCTTCCGCCGCCTGATGCAATACCAGAACATCCCGATCGATCCCGACCCCGGCGAAATCGAAGGCACCGCATATCACTTCGAAGTGAATGCCAACGGCATCCCTCTCGCCGCTTTCGCCACCGCACTGGATTTCCGCGCCGACGTCATTGCCGTCGTCGAAGAAGCCCACTGGCTCGGACGTTCCCTTCGCGTCGAACGTGTGACCCCGACCAGCAATATAGTTCTTCGCGTGAGCAACCACATCGCGTTCACGAACACCTTCACGATTGCCGAGGATCTCGCCGCCAAGGCGTTTCACGCGCTTGGCATCGATCCTCGCAAGACGCGATCGATCACGATCAACCAGCTGCGCACTCTGTTGCAGAACCCCGCTGTCTTCTCAGCCTTCGATTCCGCGCAGATCGAAGCCGTCTACAACAACTTCGCCCAGTTCGCTTTCATCGACTGTGGTGAGCAACAGCCCGAACTGGAATGGCAATGACAGGCGATACCCCAACCGCCAACACGCGGATCGAAATGCGTTGCCCGAAATGCGGGGGCAACGAAGTCCTCAAGGACGCATGTGCGAGCTGGAACCCCGACACCCAGCGCTGGGACCTTACCTGCGTTTACGATCATGAATCATGTGCCGCTTGCGAGTACGAAGGCGACTTCGCATTCCAGCGCATCGATATGGAAACCGGCGCAGTCTCCAAACCCGTTCTCGACGAAGGATTTCCCAGCAACTGCGTTACCGGGACGGGCCACGAACTCGCCGTCGATCCCGCCACTGGCAACACCGTCTGCAGACCATGTCTCGATCAGACCGATGGACCATTCGAGCCTTACACCTTGCCGAACGACTAATAGCCTCCGGTCGCTTCGGTAACATGGGGAAGGGTGCCCAACGGACCAGCGTTGCGGCACCCTTTTTCATGCAAGACGTGAGCGCGCCAACATCGTGCCCGACTTCATGGCTGGCGCGTGGTGCGAGATGACGGGGTGCCACCCGCCGATGGCCCGTCCGCCACCATCGCCATGAGCCCACCGCCAGGGCACAGGTCAATTACTAATTTCCGACCGGGTCCGCTCACTGCGTTCGCTACCCGCACCACTCGCAAATTAGCAATCAAGCCGCCCGTCGGGCGGTGACCTGCACCCTGCCGGCGCGCTTTCACATGGCATGGCGGACGAGCCGCCAACGACAGGAGGCACACAATGTATCGCACCATCAAGACCGCCAGCCACGAAGTTCTCACCCACGAAATGATTCAGGCGCGCTCACTGTGTCTCGATGAGAAAATCATGGAAGCCGAACGCCGCTCATTTCACACCTTCTTCGACGTCCATGTCATCGAGAACGACGACTTCACCTACAGCGTCTTCGAAGAAGGCGATTACGGCAATCTCCCGAACCATCTGATCGACAGCGTGGTCTACACCACCGTCGGCAAGATGGACGACGAATATTGACACCGCTAGAGGGGCCACGCGCCCCTCACATCGCAGCCAACAGGAGCATTACCAGCCATGTCGTCATCCGAAGAGCTCTTCCCGCTACCCAAGGTGATCCGCGACACCAACTTCGCTGATACTCCTATCGACCCCCACTGGGCATTCTCCGAGGAATTCGACGACGAACAGGCGTGCAAAATATGCGAAATCCTCTCCGATATCTTCGAGGATTACCCGCCTGTCATGCGACCCGATATCGACGGCACCATGAAGGTTCATCTGTGGCTACCGGCGCTCGCCCCATTCTCCGGCCTGACCGCGCCGCACTGGACCATGAACCTGTCCGACTTCCTGGTCCACTATGCGCAGGCCGCGCCCCTCGAACTCGACACGGTAATTACCGAACTCGAACGCATCACTAACGTTCTCAAACGAGACGTCGAAGAGCGCGGACTTCCCAAACTATAGCCGCAAACCCCAAACACATCATCCTCACGTTTCTGGGACTTGTTCACCTGTCTTAACCGGCGGGACAGCGCCCCCTTTTTCCAGAAGCTCCAACGCCACCTTCGGTTTCAACGAAACCGCCAATTCCAACAAGCGTACAGCGCGTTCGTGGCCGACCTTTTTCACCAGCTGCTGAAGCTGCTTTTCAGCCTCTTCCTTCTCCAATTGCGCGAGCCGTCTTTTGCGCTCCGCCAGATCCTGTTCGGCCTGTTCCAGAGCTGCTCTTTCGCGCTCGACTTTTGACACCATTTCCATTCTCCATTTTCATCGCCCGCTGCGATCAAAATCCATACGGATTTCCGATCATTTTTCGAGCCTTTTTTGAGGCTCTTTTTCTGCAGGGTGCTGTCAGGTTTTCCGATGCTGGATCAGCTTGCTCATCCTGCGACGCTATAGCGCCGCAGGACCGCGGCTGAGTATCGCTAAGCCCGGCGGCCACCCTGTTCGGGCGACCGGCGGGCTAAGCTGAATCGAGCCGTGCGTTCCGCACGTCTCGCCCCATACGGGCTACCATCCGGCTTTCGGGGGTAAAACCGCGAACGGTTTTTCTCTCCCAGGTCGAAGCCGGGATGAGGGCAGTCCGTCCGTCCTGGCCTGCGGCTATGGACGGCCTTTGGCCCGCCCTGGCACGGCCCTGCAACACGTGCGGACTATCGTCCGACCTGTTGCCACAGGTATCCTTTCCAACTCCCAGAACTGAAGTTCTGAAGGAACCCATAGCACAAGCTATGAAGTTCCTGATTTTAGCACACCCTATGCGGCAAGCCGCTGGTTTTTTGCGCGCGTTTTCAGCGGGTTAGCAATATTGACCGAATGCAGCATCCTGCACGCGGAGGTGCGGGGAGCATTTTTGCCAGTCGAATCAGTCTCTTACACCGTGCAATATCCTGCACCGCCAACCGCGTTGCAATATGCTGCACCACTGGTATATTGGCCGCTCGATAAGTCGCCCACGCACCCAAAAGGGTGTGTGACATGACAAAACAAATCTGCAGACCGATCGGGGTTCAAATCCCCCTGCCGGTCCTTGCTGAAATTGAAGAACTCGCCGACGCGAAAGAGGTTTCGCGCAGCGAGATTATCCGTGCCTGTGTAAATATCGGCCTTCCTTTGATGAAGGTCGGCATCAAGCCAGACATCGGCCGTCTCATAACGATCGCCGAGCATACACAGCTCGCGCTCTCGCTCCTCGTTGAACGAAACTTCCCCGAAGACGCCGAACCCGTCCTTGAAATGGCCGTCCGCAACCTGGGCGAGTTTCATGGCTGACGATATCCGTTTCAGCAAGAAAGCTGCCACGCTCGAACACGCTTCGGCACGCGGGAAAATCGTTCGAAATTCAGACAATTTCACGCGCGGATCGCAGCTGTTTCACCATCAGGTTATGATGACCTGGGCAGGGGTCCGAATGCCCCTCCTGATATGGTTCTTCACAGCCCTTGCAATGCTGTGCATTCTCGCCTTCGCCTACTTCCGCGAACACGAGATCCAGCTGGCCCTCATGCGCCTTCTCGCGACGCTCTGGAACTGGGTCGGCCTGAACCCCGAAAAAACCGTCAATCTGACCCTGCCGGACAGCTCTGTCGTACAAGGAAAAATGTTGTGGGTGCCACATCATCCGGCAGTCGAAGCAGCGTGGGCCACAGCGAAGAAAATCACGCTCGCTTCTACCATTGCAGCAGCCTTCATTTGCGTCCCGCTCACCATCTGGTTTGTCGACTATTCCCGTCGCCGCGGCAGCGAGATTTTGAAGGAGCGCCACGAGCGCGGAGCGATCCTCGTCGATCGACCGATGCTCATCGAACACATCGCCCAGCACAACGCCAAGGAACACGCCTCGGACTGCGCCCGGCATGAGCCGCCACTCAACCCCTCAGCAGTGCTTAAAATGCCCGTCAGGGACCGTATTAGAGCCGGGCTGCACGTTCCCTACCAGTTCGCCACTTTGCCCTATCCCTGGCGTCTTGAGCAAAGCCACGCCATGCTCATCGGTACGACCGGCGCAGGTAAGACAACAGAGCTCAAGAAACTGGTCGTACAAGCGCGTCGACGCGGCCATCGCTGTGTGATCTTCGACCTCACCGGCAGCTTCGTCGAAAGCTTCTACAATCCCAAGACTGACGTCATCCTCAATCCGATGGACAAGCGCTGTCAGCCGTGGACCATTTTCAACGACTGCGACACCTACGCAGACTTCATGAGCGCGGCCAATGCGCTCATCCCGACCGGCCACAACGCCGAAGATGATTTCTGGCAAAAAGCCGCACGCCTCCTCTTCGTCGAAATGTGCATGAAGATGGTCAAAATGGGCGTCCGCTCGAATGGTGGTCTTGCCTACTATCTGATGCAGGCGAACCTCAAGTCGATCAGCGATCAGCTCGAAGGAACTGCCGCCGCGTCACTCGTAGCGACCCAGGCCGCCAAGATGGCAGAATCCATCCGCGCGACCTTCACAGCAAACGCCAATGCAATGCGCTTTTTGCCCGAACCGCCCGACGGCGATCCCGGCTTCTCAATCAACCGCTGGATGACCGAAGACGTCAAGGAAGGATCGATCCTTTTCATCACGTCCAGCCATACCGATCTTGTGCTCAACCGTCCTCTGCTGACGCTCTGGATGGACCTCGCGGTCAACGCCCTTTTCCGCATGGGCCGCACGCGCAATCTTCGCACATGGTTCCTCCTCGACGAGGTTCACGCATTGCACCGGCTCCCAGCCATCGAACATGGCCTCCAGACCGCTCGTGCGGTCGGCGGTGCCTTCGTCCTCGGAATGCACTCATTCGACAAGCTGGCGGAGACTTACGGCGAGAACGGAGCCATCAACCTGGCCTCCCTTGCGCGTACCAAACTCATTCTCGCTACCGCCGATATCGAAACCGCAAAGCACTGCTCGGATTACATCGGCAGCCGTGAGGTTCGCCAGATGGATGAAGCCTATTCCTATGGCTACAATAACACGCGAGACGCCTCCACGATCACGCCGCGCAAACAGATCGAGAACCTCGTGATGCCTGATGACATCACCAATCTTCCATCGCTCCACGGCTTCGTGAAATTCCCTGACGGTTTCCCCGCTACGCGGATCAAACTCGAATGGAGCGATTACAAGCAAGTTGCCGAAGGATTCGAGCGCGTCACGGCGATGCGCGCGGCCGAATTTACGCCCCCGGACGATGATGAAGACGCGGATATGGGGGAGGGCGGCAGAGAGGGGGATGCGCCTGAAAATGAGCCCATCCAGCAGCTCGATCTGAAGGAGGGCGAGAAGTCCGAAGCAGAACAGCAGGCGGATCTGTTGCGCGATGCCGTAGAGCAGGGGTCACAGGTCCAGCATAACGAGAGCGAACAGGCCACCGAGAAGACCCAGGATGATCGCCCTGTCACCGGAGTTCTTTCGAAGAACGCTGAGCTCACATCTCAACGCTCAAGGCAACGCTATGCTAATGCTGACGCCAGCGAGCATGAACAATCACAGGAACGACTTCGGACCCGCGATCGCCTGCAGGAAGTTCAGCGCAGGCTCGATTCAAAGCAGCCTGCAGCCGATCGCAACAACCCCAACCGCGACGACCAGGAAAGCGTCATTCAACGCGAAACCCGGCAGGGCTTTGGCATCGAAGAAAAGCACGGTCACCACCACAAAGAACATGAACCCGAAGTCGCCATCGATGACGATCAGGATATGGGCCGATGACCGCATCTGTCGCCCCTGTCGGCTCTGCAGGCGGAGCTGCCCACTACTTCGCGCAGGACGACTATTACATCGGCGATGACACCGCCGAGCATAGCGAATGGGGCGGCGCAGGGGCGGATCGGCTCGGCCTAGACGGCTCGGTAACAAAAGCCGACTTCCAGAATGTTCTCGATGGCAAAATGCCTGACGGGACCGTCATCAACGCCAGCGAGAAACGCCAGAACGGAACGGACCTCACATTTTCCGCGCCAAAATCAGTCAGCATCCTGGCCCTGGTCACTGGCGATAAACGCCTAGGTGAAGCGCAATTGGCAGCCGTGCGCGCAACCATGCTCGATGTCCAAAACAAGTTTGCCGAGACCCGAGACTACTCCCGCAACAGCAAGGGCGAGCCGGTCCAGACTGGCAATCTCACATACGCCCTGTTCCAGCACGACACGAGCCGTAAGCTCGATCCACAACTTCACACTCACGCTGTCGTTGCCGCGGTCACGCAAGCGCCCAACGGCAAATGGCAAGCCCTGCACAACCGTCAGCTTTGGGCCAACAACGCTGAAATAGGATCGCGCTACCACGGCTACCTTCGCGCCGAGATCGAGAAGCTCGGTTATCAAACCGAAATCACTGGCAAGCACGGTCAGTTCGAAATCCGCGGCGTCGACAAGGAGACGCTGAAGGAGTTCAGCCAACGTCGAACAGAGATCCTCGAAAAATCCGCTGAGCTAGGAATCACAACACCGCAGGGACAAGACGCCGTCGTCATCAATACGCGCGATCCGAAACTCAACGCGGAGGACAAAACTCAACTGAGGCCCGGATGGCAAGAGCGCGCCGCCGCCCGCGGGTTCGACGGGCAAGCGCTGGTCGACGCCGCAATCGCACGATCAGGTCAGCACCGCGACGCGCCCATCGGCGCGATCGGCCGCGTCAACGCCATCGCGTCCGAGATCCGCGAAACCGTCGGTGCCTACCTGCAGCCAGCAGATCCACTCACTACCAACGGCATCAACCGAATTAAGCTGACGCCGGCTCAAATGCGGACCGAGGCAGCCCTTGCTTCCGCCATCCGGAGCATCGGCGAACGCGAAGCAGCCTTCAGCCCGGGCCAGCTGGCAAAGACGGCGCTCGACTATGGGCTGAGCGGCGTCACTCCTGACAAGATTGACGGGCGCCTGTCAGACCTCATCAAGAGCGGCCAGCTGGTGCCTGGCGCCAGCGACAGGCTCGATGGCAAAGTCGAACTGCTCACCACTCCGGAACATCTCAAGACAGAGCGTGCCGTCCTCGCCCAGATCGATGCAGGCAGGGGATCGGCGCTACCGATTGTCGCCCCTGAGAGCGCCGCACAGCGCCTCAACGCAGTCTCGGGAGAAATTGCCCTCAATGGCGAGCAACTTGCTGCCGGCACGCTCGCCCTGTCCAGCCAGGATAGGGCCGTCGTCATCCAGGGTGTCGCCGGCGCCGGGAAGACCACACTCATCTCCGCGATCGCCAGCGTCGCGCACGAAGAGGGCAAGCAGGTCATCGGCATCGCTGTTGCCAACAAGATGGTCAACGACCTGCGCGACGGCACAAAAATCCGCAGCGCATCCGGCGAACTCATCCAGGGCGGTATCGAATCGCAAAGCCTCTCATCCTTCGTCAACCAGCACTATCGCGGTGCTTTGAGCGGAAAAGGCGAAGCCTTCGACCAATCGCGTGAAGCGATCGGAGGAAAAATCGTCGTACTGGACGAGGCCTCAATGGTCTCGAACAAGCAGATGCTCGCCGTCACCACGATCGCCAACAAACTCGGTGTCGAAAAACTCGTGATGATCGGCGACCGACAGCAGCTCCTCGCAGTCGAGGCGGGCAAGGCATTCGCGCTCGTCCAGAGCCACAACCCCGACATGGCTCGTATGGATACCAGTCAGCGCCAGACGACCGAGCATATGATCGTTGCCGGAGACCTCGCCCGCAGCGGCCATGTGACCGACGCCATCCGCTCCCTCGGGGACCGCGTCGTCAATGGCGGCGCAAACCATCTGCAGGTTGCTGCCGAAAAATGGCTCGCCCTTTCGCCAGAGGATCGAGACCGCACGGCAATCTATTCGTCGGGCAGGATAGCCCGCGCGGAAATGAACTCCATCGTTCAGGCTGGCCTGAAAGCGGAAGGCGTCCTGAAGGGTGAAGGGCTGCAGCTGACCACCTTGCTGCCAGCACACGCAACGCGCGAAGACCTTCGGCACTCCGCGACCTATCAGCCCGGCCATATCCTGGAAGTCTCGCGGAACAATGCACCATCGGGGCTGCGGCCGGGCACCTATACCGTCACCGGAACTGACGAGAAGGGCAGGGTGGAACTGCAGGATCAGAAAGACCGCATCCGCACCTTCGACCCATCCAAACTCCGAGCGGGCGAGAACAAGGACAATCTGCGTCTATTCGAAAAGCACGAAGAGAAGATCTACGAGGGCGACAAGATCCGCTGGTCCGAAAAGGATGCAGAGCGGGGCCTGAACAAGTCCGAAGAAGCCAGGGTCCTCGAGATACGCGATGGCATCGTCAAGTTCGAGGACGCCAAGGGCGACATCGTCGAAATGAAGCAGAACGACCGGATGCTTGAACGGCTCGGGCTGTCCTATGCGATCAACATGCACCAGGCCCAGGGCGACACCCGCGACCAGGCAATAGGTGAGATCGACTCTCGCTCCCGACACCTTACCAACGAGCGCCTCGCCCTCGTGATGCTCACGCGTGTCCGTGAGGACATCACCATCGTCAGCAACGATCCTGACGCCATGCTGAAAGCGATCGATCGCAACCCGGGCGACAAGCACGCGGCTCTCGAAGCAATCGGCGAAAAATCAGTCGACAAGGCTGCACGAGCTGACCGGAGCGACACCTTCGACCCGAAAGTCCCCGACCATCTGAAAGGGGGCTCCGACAGCCTCCCGCCGATGCCCAAAGCGAACCTCGAAAACATGCGACCCGTCCCCTCTCTGGATCTTCCGGAGCGGAACATCGAGCGCAGCCGATAGGAGCCCATGCGATGAATGGCTCTGTTGCAAAGATTGGCGGCAGTCAGAGGTAGGCTGTCGCTCTGCGCCGATCAGGCGGCTGCTGCGAAATGGTGGTTGAGCATGCCCATGGCCTCCGTCAGCGCCGAGGGCCCAATGCCAAAA
>Ga0209273_10000258_pt1 | contig 81351 bp, 74 predicted proteins | sample tdAd471_FD_187126 | JGI IMG/M metagenome (GOLD analysis project Ga0209273, IMG submission 187126) | Marine sediment microbial communities from the Atlantic coast under amendment with organic carbon and nitrate - tdAd47.1 (SPAdes)... | ecosystem: Environmental > Aquatic > Marine > Coastal >...
AGCGCATGTTCAATAAACTCAAGCAGTTCCGACGCATCGCCACAAGGTACGACAAAACCAAACAATCATTCTTGGCCTTCTTGTGCCTCGCATCCGCAAAATTGTGGATGCCTTCTTTTGTCAACAGGACCTAGTTTTTCGAATAGCGGCATTCGCCTGCGATATAGGTGTGGCCGATCACCCGGTCATCGCCCAACATGGAAAGGACGAATAGCGTCTCGTCGAGTGATTTGCAGTGCTTGAGCCGCCGTTCGAGAAGCGGGGTCGCCGCCATATCAAGCACCAGGAAGTCGGCTTCTTTGCCGACCTCAAAATTCCCAACCTTGTCCCCCATGTTGAGCGCCCGGGCACCGCCCAGGGTTGCCAGATAGAAGGACTTATAAGGCTCAAGCTTGTGGCCCTTTAGGTGACAGACCTTATAGGCCTCATTGAGGGTCTGGAGCATGGAGAAGCTGGTGCCCGCGCCGACATCGGTGCCAATGCCTACCTTGACGCCATATTTTTCCGCTTCCTTCAGGTTGAAGAGGCCACTGCCGAGGAACAGGTTCGAGGTGGGACAATAGCTGATGGCCGCATCTGCTTCCGCCATGCGCTGGAATTCATCTCCCTCCAGGTGGATGCAGTGGGCGAACACGCTACGGTCGGTCAGTAGACCGAATTTGGCATAGACGTCCAGATAGTCCTTGGCGTCGGGATAAAGCTTCTTGACCCAGTCAATCTCGGTGGTGTTTTCAGACATATGGGTGTGCATCAGAAGGTCCGGGACTTCTGCCAGAAGTTTCCCGGCGCGGGTCAGTTGGTCATCAGAACATGCCGGGGCAAAGCGCGGTGTTACCGCATACCCCAGCCGCCCTTTGCCGTGCCACTTGCCGATCAGGTCACGGCTGTCGCGGTCGCCGCTTTCAGCTGTGTCGCGCACCGCTTCCGGTACGTTCCTGTCCATCAGTGCCTTGCCAGCGACAATGCGCATGCCGCGTTCAAAGGCCGCTTCAAACAACGCGTCGACCGATTCCTTGTGGACAGTGCCATAAACCAGCGCGCTTGTGGTGCCGTTCCGCAGTAGTTCATCCAGGAAAAAATCGGCGCATTCCGCGGCGTGGGCCGGATCGGCGAACTTGGCTTCTTCCGGGAATGTGTAGCGCTCCAGCCAGTCCAGAAGCTGTTCGCCGAAAGACGCGATCATGTCCAGCTGTGGGAAGTGGATATGAGTGTCGATAAAGCCGGGGACGATCAGGCTACCGGTGTGGTCTGCCACATTGGTACCGGCAGGCAGAGCAGGTTCCAAGTCTTCGCGTGGCCCACAGGCACGCACATAGCCATCTTCGAGTACCAGCAAACCGTCAGCGAAATACTCTGCGGCGTCTGTGCCGACAACCGATGGGTCGTCCCGAAGATGAAACACTGCACCTTTGATCGCTTTTACCGTCACGCCGGGTCCTCACTTTTGACCAATAGAAACCTTTGTCGCTGACATAAAAACCCCCGCCCGCAGGCAGGGTTTCACTGTGCCACAAAAAGGAGACCAGACTCCCATCAAACGAGCAATCCTGACTCCTTGGTCAGTAAACCATTTTTTCGGCAGTATTCCAAGAGCTTTAACGTGGTTATGGGGCTAAAATCTGGTGCTGCTGCGCCGTGAAACCACATCCACGGCGACAAGGATTTTTTCGATGTTCCGGGCGTCATCATAAAGCGGCAAATAAAGGGCAAACGCTTCCAGATATTGTCGGTCCGGCGCTATGGCGGGGGTGATGCACAACTGAGGGGCGTTTTCAGACAAAACCAGCCCGCTTGTGTGATAGATGCGATTGGCGGCGATCTGGTTCTTCATGTCCCGAATATCCTTGCCGGATATCTCACCATAAAAATTGGCCACATGGGTGCCGATCAGTCTGACATGCAGGCCGAAGGGCGTGTGGTCGCGGGTTACATCCATGATGACCAGATGATCAAGGTGCTTGCGGATTTCCGTGGGTCGAATGTCGGCACGGCAGGGCAGTTGGTCACCCTGGTGCTTGGCAAGCCAGTATTCATAGAAAAAATCGACAATTGGATTTTTACCGACAACGTCAGCGCCACCGTGAATTACAAATTCACCGAATTCGGTGCCGGGTGGAAGGATGCTATGCTCCAGGTTCAGCAAGACTGACTGTCCGATCCGGTTGCTCGACCCCACTGCGAGATTTCACGGTATCATACCGGAAACCACAGAATGGTAAACAGCCTTGGCTTCAGGTCTCGTTGGCACGCGGGCGGCGCCACCGAGCCGGGTGCGGCAAGGAAGCCAGGGTGAACACTGCCAAGTTGGAAACCTGCCCCATTACGCCGGCCGCCAAGAACATGCCTGCAAGCTTGCTTTCGGGGGCAGCCAGATACCCGATCAATGTGATCCCGAGGCCAGCCAGCAACAGGTCTGTGTTCGGCAGGAAAGGCACCCGTGTCAGCACCATCTGGGCTGTCAGCAGCAGAAGCCAGGCCGTCATCGGGACTTCAGGCACGGCCACACTCCACATGGCAACCTGTGCGACAAGCACGATGACCTGGCGCGCAAGATGGATCCCGAAAACAGCCTTTGCTGTCGGGCCGTCAAGGGCGATCAGGTGATTGCGGAAATGAATAACCGTGGGAATGAGGATTACGCCCACCAAAACCGCGAGGGCGAGATAATAGCGGAAATCAGCGTCCGCATCGGTAATGTGATGCAGGTGTCCGGAAGCAAATAACGCGATCAGCAGCAAAATCGTGAAGCTGTTGGACGCCAACGCCGACAGGATATTGCTATCCTTGATATTTGAAAATATCTGGCCCTTTCTTGCATCGATGTTCTTGCTTGCCCACAGCGCGAGGAAAGCTTCGCCCGAATAGCTCAGGACCGCGAAATTATATACCCGCATGCGCAGGAACACGCTTAAGTCTGTCACTCTGTCTTCCGACCATATTCGGCGATAGACCCGTTGTTCCGCGATCGGGTAGGCCAGATACATGACACTGAAAAAAAGATAGAACCAAGGGGTGGTAGGCAAGAACGCCATCACCTTTTCCCATCCTATATGCCCCAATTTGCCTGACAGGAACAAAAGTACGCCGGCCACCAGAGCAAGCTGCAGGGCCTTCAGTGCGAAGGTGAACGCGGGCCTGTCCTTGAGCCGGGCCAGCAGGCTTTCGATCTGATTCAAGCGTGGTTGGGGCACAGGGCGTTATTTCGCCAGACGGGTATTCCGGCTGACCTCCGTGTTGGGGCGCTTTTTAGCCCAATAGTGGGCAACCGCTTGTTCATAGTCTGCCAGCAAGGCGCTCAATACCGCGTTCCAGGAAAATTTCGTGCTGTCCCCAAGGCTGGCTGCTGCCATGGTTGCCCGAAGGTTCGTATCTGTGATCAGGCATTCTAGCCTGTCTGCAAAGGCCAGCACATCGCCTGGAGGCACCAGATAGCCTGTTTTCCCATGTCGGACAAGGAAATGACTGCCGGAGGCGTCGGCACACACGGCTGGTACTCCTGACGCCATGGCTTCCAGGGTCACGTTGCCGAAGGTCTCCGTGGTGCTTGCGTTGAAGAAGATGTCGCTTGAGGCATAAGCGCGTGCTAGGTCATCGCCCTGAAGATATCCGCAGAATGTGGCATCCGGCAGACGTTTTGCGAACCGCTCGCGCTCTGGCCCCTCGCCGACGATCAGGGCTTTGAACCTGAGCCCGCGATCCTTCAGTTGATCAAGCGTGTCGGCGAAAACACCGAGGCCCTTCTCGAGAACCAGGCGGCCAACAAAGGCAATGACGGCCTCATCGTCCTGAATGCCATGTGCCCTGCGCCACGCCGTATCGCGCTTTCCGGGGGAGAAGAGTGCGGCGTCCACGCCCCGTGTCCATAACCGGATGTCGTCACCCATGCGCTGCTCCCTGAGGATCCCGCGCATGCATTCGGATGGCACATATACCTGCTCGCACTGATTGTAAAAGCGGCGCATGAAGGCTCGTACCAAAGGCTCCATCCAGCCTAGGTGATAATAGCGTGGATAAGTATCAAACCGCGTGTGGAAGGAGGAAACGGCTGGTACATTGTGCTTGCGGGCCCACTTGAGCGCCCCGCACCCCAACAGGTCTGGCGCTGCCAGGTGAACAAGCTGTGGATCAAACGCTTCAAGCTGTTTTCGAATACTCTTTGGCAACCCGAGGGCTACCCGGTATTCACTGCGACCAGGGAGCGCGAAGGACGGAACCGACACTAGCCTACCCTTGTGTTGGAACGCTGGTTTGTCTGCCGTAGGTGCAAAAACCAGCACCTCGATGCCCTGATCTTCCAGAAAACCGACAAGGGTATTGAGTGCCCGAACAGGGCCATCCATCACATAGTTATAATTGCCTGAAAAAAGGGCAATTCGCCTGGGCTTCAGATTGTGAATATCAAAAGGCATGTGTCCGTCAATCCCTAGGCGCGGAGATCCGCGCCGGTTGCCAAATCAAGGGGCGGGGCCAAATGGCGGCCCGCTTTCAGGACAAGACCTATCGGTTTTTGATGAAACTTTTAGGTCAGCCTGAAAGCCGAACCTATATTCTACTCATGATTGCGGCGTTCTGATGGCGAAGAGAAGGCAGGCGGCTTGTTTCAGGAAGCTGAGCTGCCCGGCAAGGGAACGGGGACGCCAAATCCGATATCAATATAGCCGATGTGATCGACGCGGTGATGTTCCGCTGCAGCCAGGTGGGAGTCCGTGTTGACATATTCACTGTCAGAAAACTGATAGACGGCAAGGAAATACCGGATGATACCCTGATCGTCCGTCAGTGGCAGTTTCAATGTAGTGACCCGGGCCTTCTTGCCGCGGCTGAGCATCAGCACTTCGGTGATGTAGAAGCCGCAGGGCTGGTCGATAACATTGTCATACACTGCTTTGACCCGGGGGCGCTGGATTTCAGGCACCAGTGAGAGCGGGTCAGCCCCGGTTATCTTGCGGTCCATCCAGGCTTCAACATCTGTCCCCACAAGGCGCAGGGTGTAGTCGCCTGCGTCAAGCCGTTCGAAAATGATAAGGTTGGGCAGGATCGCGGCCAGCTTTGGCATGCTGAGGTCGGACTTGGCTGGGATTGACTTGCCTTCTTCCAGCAAATCGCGCCACAGCACCGGCCATATCTTTAGCTTGTCAGCTAGGGTCGATTCGTCAATTTCGCTCATTTTCAGGTCAACCCTAGGGGGAACCTGAGGGAAATCGAAGGGCTTCTTTTGGTACGGTTCGGTCATATGGCGTGTCCTGCTGCCGCCGAGTTTTTTCAATAGTACCATAGACATGGTGTCGTCTATACGGTCGATTTTCGCGCATGGATCAATCGGGTTGGATTGCTGTAACCCGCTGTCAGTAGGAGTTACAGACATTTCTTGTTGACGGTAGCGCTGCCAGTTGATAGTAATACTAAGAATTGTTCGCAATTTAAGAAGGTTTGATTGCACCATGTATGTGTGTCTTTGCAATGGATATACCGACCGTGAAATCCGCGCAGCAGTGCGCGAGGGCGGCGTCAGCAATGCCGAAGAAGCTTATATGTCGCTTGGCAATGGCTTTTGTTGTGGCGCCTGCCGTGACTGTGCAAGCGATCTGGTGCAGGAGGAGCTGCCGAACCGGCGGGTCCTTGCCGCAGAATAATCTACTTCCGGATCTCTGTCCGGGCACGTAGGGGAAAAAAGACCGCCAGGCATATGCTCAGGCGGTCTTTTTGTATGTTCAAGCCTTGGTGAGGCGCGAAGCTGGCGGATCAGTCTTCCGCGGCTGGTGTCTGAAGCTGAACGTAATTCTGGTAACCCATTTTTTCCAGAAGGCCCAACTGGGTTTCGAGCCAGTCGATATGGTCTTCCTCGGACGAGAGAATACCTTCCAGAAGCTCGCGGCTGACATAGTCACGAATGCTCTCGCAATACTCGATCGCCTCCTTGAGGTCCTTATGGGCGGTGTGTTCCATCTTCAGGTCACACTCCAGGATTTCTTTCACATCCTCGCCGATCATAAGTTTGCCAAGGTCCTGCAGGTTTGGCAGCCCTTCAAGGAACAGAATGCGCTCGATCAGCTCGTCGGCATGCTTCATCTCGTCGATGGATTCTTCATATTCCTTGTCCGCCAGTTTCTTCATGCCCCAGTCCTTGAGCATGCGGGAATGCAGGAAATACTGGTTGATGGCAGTCAGCTCGTTCTTGAGAATCACGTTAAGATGCTGGATGACCTTCTTGTCGCCTTTCATGACGAGCCTCCTTTGCCGATGGGGGAATGTGAATATGCCGGGACTATAGCAAGCCAAGGTCCGACAGCCAACCCATATCGAAAAGTAAGAGGCGTTCTTAATTGCGCGAAAACAAAGGACTTTTGGGCCAAAAAGGGAGAGAAACGTTCCTGATTTTACAGCCACAGACAAACTTGCTATAAGGCGCGCAGTTTTGGGCCCGGCTTTACGCGTCGGCCCCCTGAAATGGATGGAAAAGACATGTCGAATTATCTTGTGGCTGCGCTTTATAAGTTCGCGGCCTTCCCTGACTTCAAAGATTGGCAACAGCCAATCACGGATGTGTGCCTTGCCGGCGATGTGAAGGGCACGCTCCTTCTGGCTGCAGAGGGTATCAACGGCACCATCGCAGGCCCAGAGGCGGGCGTGCGCAAGGTGCTGGACTTCCTGCACACCATTGACCCCATCAATGGTTATACCCACAAGGAAAGCTGGGCGTCGGACGAACCTTTCCTGCGCATGAAAGTGCGGCTGAAGAAGGAGATTGTCACGCTTGGCGTTGAAGGTGTGGACCCCAATAAGGTGGTGGGCACCTATGTGAAGCCACACGACTGGAACGCCCTGATCTCTGACCCGGACACCGTGGTGGTGGATACCCGCAATGACTATGAAGTGGCCATTGGCACCTTCAAGGACGCGGTGGACCCCAAAACCAAGTCCTTCCGCGAATTCCCGAAGTGGGCGGAGGAAAACAAGGACATCTTGAAGAAGCCAAAGCTTGCGATGTTCTGCACTGGCGGGATCCGCTGCGAAAAGTCCACGGCTTACATGAAAGAGCAGGGCTACGAGGAGGTTTATCACCTCGAGGGTGGCATCCTGAAGTATCTGGAGGAAGTTCCTGAGGAAGAAAGCCTCTGGGAAGGCGACTGTTTTGTCTTTGACGACCGGGTGTCCGTTCGCCACGGCCTGGCGGAAGGCGACTATACCATGTGCCGCGCGTGTCGCCGCCCGGTCTCGCCGGACGCCAAACTGTTACCTGAGTATGAAGAAGGCGTGAGTTGCCCGCTCTGCATTGACGAGACGACGCCAGAGCAGAAAGAGCGTTTCAAGGAGCGCCAGAAGCAGATTGAGTTGGCGCAAGAGCGCGGCGAACGCCATGTGGGCATCACCAAACCGCCCCGAGTCGAGGCCAGGACAGCTGAGGCCGACTAGTGGTTGACGCGTGCGCCACTCTCTATAGCTTTCGCCGCTGTCCGTATGCCATGCGGGCGCGGCTGGCCATCGCCATCGCTGGCGTGGTGGTGACGCTGCGGGAGGTGGTGCTTCGTGACAAGCCGGCTCATATGTTGGAGATTTCTCCCAAGGGAACCGTGCCCGTACTGATGCTTGATGATGGCACGGTGATCGATGAAAGCCTCAATGTAATGCTTTGGGCACTCACCCAAAGCGATCCTGATGGCTGGCTGAAGCCTGAAGAGGGCACGCTTGAGGATATGCTCGCGCTGATCGCTGATTGCGACGGTGATTTCAAGCATCACCTGGACCGCTTCAAGTATGCTACCCGCTATGAGGACGTGGACCCACTTTCACATCGGCGGGAAGCAGAAGCTTTTCTGGCCATGCTGGAGGCGCGCCTCCAGGATGGCGGCTGGCTTTTTGGTGGCCGTCCCTGCCTCGCGGATTATGCCATTCTGCCTTTCATTCGCCAGTTCGCCAGCGTTGACCGTGGCTGGTTCGGTGGCGCGCCCTATCCGGCGTTGCAGGCCTGGCTTGCAGCCTTTACCGAAGGCGCTCTTTTCCAATCCGTGATGAAGAAGTACCCGCAGTGGCACCCTGGTGATAGGGAAGTGAGATTTCCGGAATAAATTCTAGATACTATTGGCGGCGCTAACGTGGCGTGCCATCTCCAGATACCGCATGAAGGTGATCAGGCTCTGGGGTGACATTCTGCGTGGCCGGAATGTGTTGTCTGTTGCGAATTTCTTGACGATATCGCGCTCGTCTTTCGATGCATGATAATAGGCCATCGACCAATCCGAGAAGATACGTTCTGCCGCTGGCTCGAAGAAGACCAGCTCGAACTTGTGGTGCGCGTCTGACCGCATGATGCGGGCCAGCACGCTTGAGAGGGCAACCCGGTCGCCTTCCAGCATCTGCACAAAGGTTGTACCGTCAAACCACAAGGCGCCAGTGATGTGATGGTCCTTGTTATAGTCTTTTGAGTTCTGGACGATAGCATCCATGTCAAAAGAGGCGTCGTTCCTCAGATCGCTGATATAAAGAAGATGATAGAGCACGGCACCTGGCCTCCACCGTTAACCATATTCAAGTCTATGATTTCAGGGCTAAAGATAGTGTTAACAAAAAATGCGCCGAACAGCCGTTGCCGCCGGGTGCCGCCTTGGTTTAAAAGCGGCAGAACACAGTTTTCATAACCTTACCAGGAGCATCAGCATGGCAGCACAAAAGGCACGGGTGAAATGGGCCGGTGATATGACATTCATTGGCGAATCGCCTTCGGGCCACGCGGTGGTCATGGACTCCGGATCAGGTGATGGCGGCCTGGATCACGGTATCCGGCCAATGGAAATGCTGCTTCTGGGGATGGGTGGATGTTCCAGCATCGACGTGATGATGATGCTGAAGAAATCACGCCAGAAAGTGACCGACTGCTGGGTTGAGCTCGAAAGCGAACGCGCGCCCGAGCCACCACGGGTCTTTACCAAAATTCATGCCCATTTTGTGGTGACAGGTGTGGGCGTTGATCCCCGCGCAGTAGAGCGGGCTATTCAGCTTTCCAAGGACAAATACTGTTCGGCATCGGTGCAGCTTGGTGCACTGGCAGAGATCACGACTGACTTCGAAGTCCGCGAAGCCGACTGAAGAGTGAAGGTTTGGCGTCTGGCGGAATAGCCAGCGCCTGCTCCACGCTTACCAGCGTCAGCGTGCCACCATAAACGCAGCCTGTATCAATGAAAAGCGCGCTTCCAAGCTTCTTGGGGGCGTCGATCGGCGTGTGTCCATGTACTGTCAGTGCGGCTGACCGGTCGATCTGTGACTTGCCTTTTGAAAGCACGCGCCTGCCCCACAGCATGGCCTGTACCTGATACAGGTCATATACCGTCTCGTTCACATGGCTCCAGTCCTCTCCTGGCCACTCGGCGTGACAGATGCCGATGGTGCGCCCGTCCGCAAGATCAAGCGTGATCGCCAGCGGCATCTGCTGCGCAAGCGTCGTGCAGTCGTCTTTCTGCTCTTCCGTCAGCTGCAGGAACCATTCACCACCATTGGCCATCCACATGGCCACGGCGCCATCGAACTGGGCGTCAAGGAGCATGGTCTCATGGTTGCCCCGGGTGGCATAGAACCACGGCTTGTGCAGCAGCATCATGCAGTCGTATGAGCTTGGCCCCCGGTCCACCAGGTCACCAACTGAGATGACACGGTCCTTGGCCGGATCGAAATTCACCCGCATCATGGCTTCGACAAAATGGTCATATTCGCCGTGCAGGTCCCCCAGCAAAAAGTCCCGCCCGGCCGTGTTGGCCGGGAGCCTGATGTGGCGCGGTGCTGTCTGGTGGGATGCACTCATTCTTGGGTCCAGTTGTTTGGTTACGCTGCGCGGCTGATTGGCGCGGTCGCTTCTTTAAGCCATTCACGCGTGTCTGCGTCAACCAGTTCCGCGATCTTATCATAGACCTGCGCGTGGTAGCTGTTCAGCCATTCAAGTTCAGTATCCGACATCAGTGTGGTGTCAACAAGGTGGCGGTCCATCGGTGCCCACGTCAGGTTCTCGAACTCATACATCTCGCGCTCAGTGTCTTCGCCGACCCGCTTGACCAGGATCAGGTTTTCGATCCTGATGCCATAAGCATTTTCCTTGTAGTAGCCAGGCTCGTTCGACAGGATCATGCCAGCCTGAAGCGGTACCATCGTACCAAATTTGGCGATCCGCTGAGGACCTTCGTGCACGCCCAGGAACGACCCCACGCCGTGCCCGGTGCCATGGTCATAATCCAGCCCCGCTTCCCAGATTGGTCGGCGGGCAATGGCATCCAGCGCCATCCCGGATGTGCCCTTGGGGAAGCGTGTCGTCGATAGCGCGATATGACCCTTGAGCACACGGGTATAGCGGTCGCGCATCTCGTCTGTGGGGTCGCCTATTGCCACCGTGCGGGTGATGTCGGTGGTGCCGTCCAGATACTGGCCGCCGCTGTCCACTAGGTAAAGCTCACCTGTCTTGAGGGGCCGGTTGGTCTTCTCTGTCACGCGGTAGTGCACGATGGCACCGTTTCCGCCCGCGCCCGAGATGGTGTCGAAGCTCTTGTCCCTGAGCATGTCCCGTTTCTTGCGGAAGGCCCAAAGCCGCTCAACAGCAGTCAGTTCGTCGATACCGCCCTTGGGGGCCTCTGTCTCGATCCAGTGCAGGAACTCGGCGATGGCTGCCCCGTCACGGACGTGAGCATCCCGGCTGCCCTGTTGTTCGGTCTCGTTCTTGACGGCCTTAGGCAGGATGCAGGGGTCCTGGCCTTCGATGATGGTCGCGCCGCTGACCTTGAGCGTGTTGAACACTTTTGCGTTGTTGGTGTTGCGGTCCACCAGAATCTTGCGCCCCGCACCACCAAGGGCCGCGAGCGCTGTATAGAATGTATTCCGTGGTTCGATTTGAACCTGGTTGCCAAGATGCACACGAAGCTCGTCCGTGATCTTTTCCGGTGCGATATAAAGGTTGGCGCTGCCGTCTGCATGCAGGATACCCCAGGCGTGGGTAACCGGTGTGTTTTCAACGTCTGATCCCCGGATGTTGAAAGCCCAGGCAATGCTGTCCAACATGGTGATAACAGCGGCATCTGCGCCTTCTTCCCGAAGCTGGACGCCAATCTCTGCGCGCTTTTCTTCGGCTGACTTGCCGGCCAGTTCGGCAGTGTGTACCTGTGCGGGGGCAAGCGGCTCTGCCGGGCGGTCTGTCCAGATTGCGTCAACGGCGTTGGTGTTTACGGCCTCCAGCTTTAGGCCTTTTTTCTTGAACAGGGCTTCGGCTTCTTCGACCCAGGCGATGGTTGTCAGTTCAGGATCATAGCCAATAGCTGCGCCTTCGCCCGCATTATCAGCCACCCACTTCAACAAGGGGTATTCATCAAACAGATGATGCTCATAAAGCGCCGGGTCCAGCTCGGCTGCCGCCTGGATGGTATAGCGGCCGTCAATGAAAACGCTGGCCTTGTCCATCAGCACAGCCGCGTTGCCGGCCGAGCCGGTGAAGTTCGTCAGCCACGGCAGGCGCTGGGCATAGGCACCAACATATTCGCTCATGTGTTCGTCGGTCAGCGGCACGATATAGCCGTCAAGGCCACGCTCCTTCATCTCGGTTCTGAGGGCGGTCAATCGGGCAGCATGATCGGACATGGGCGGCTTCTCCTATAGTTTCAACTGAAAACAAGCTGCGCTTTACATGGCAGGGCGGGGGCTATTTTGCAAGGAAAGTCGCACCAATTCCCATGGCTCTTTACAGCGTCTGCTGCCCGTCCTACCTATGGGAAAACACAACCCTACAGTCAGGATCCAGCCATGCTCAAAGCGCCAGCATCTCCCTTGCCACCAATGGCGACGACAAAGCCCTACGAGGCCAGCCATCACGGCATCACGTTTGAGGACCCCTATTTCTGGCTCAAGGACCCCGGCTATCCTGAGGTGACAGACGAAGAAATTCTTGGCTATCTTAGGCAGGAAAAAGATTATTTCGAATCCGTAATGAAAAGTCAGGCGGGGCTGACCGATGCGCTTTTTGAGGAAATCAAAGGCCGCATCAAGGAAGACGACGAAAGCGTGCCGTGGGCCGATGGGGCGTTTGAATACCGCTGGGCCTTCGCCAAGGGGGCGGAATATCGGGCCTGGTATCGTCGGGCAAAGGGTGCCGACGCCTGGGATGTGCTGCTGGATGAAAACCTTGAAGCCGAAGGGCATGAGTTTTTCAAGTTGGGCGGCATGGCCGTAAGCCCGTGCGGGCGTTATCTGGCTTACTCAAGCGACACCAACGGGTCAGAACGGTTCACGGCCAGGGTGCGTAACCTTGAAACGGGTGAGATGCTCGCAGACGAGATCACTGAAACCTCGGGTGAGATTGTCTGGGCGGCGGACAGTAGCGGCTTCTACTATGTGAAGGTGTCCAAGGAATGGCGTCCGTTTCTGGTGAATTTCCACACCATCGGTGGCGAAGACCGCAAGGTCTATGAGGAAAGCGACACCAGCTTCTTCGTTCATATCCGCCGTACAAGCTCAAAGTCTCATCTGGTGATCAGAAGCGCCGATCACGTGACCGCTGAAAACCTTGTCGTGCCGCTTGATGACACGGCAGCTGCGCCAGCGCTTGTCCGCGCGCGGGAAGTGGGCCACGACTATACTGTCGATCACGACGGCGCCGGGCATTTCTATATCCGGTCGAACGGCGAACAGAAGAATTTCAGCATCTACAAGGCGCCGGTGGCGTCTCCCGCTGACTGGACGCCGATCCTGGAAGGCAGTGCGTCGCTTTACCTTACAGGCATGCAGGCCTTTGAGGGCTTTCTGGCGATCGAAGAGAAAAAGGACGGACTGGACCAGATTCGGCTGTTGTTCGCAGACGGAAACAGCAGCCATATCGGCATGCCGGAACCAGTTTATGAGGTAGGGCTTGGGACGAACGCAGAGTTTGACCAAAAACATGTGCGCTTGGGCTACTCAAGCCTCGTCACGCCGCCCAGTGTGTTCGACTATAGCCTTGATGATGGCATGCTGACGCTGAGGAAAGAGCAGGAAATCCCAAGTGGTTATGACAAAAGCGGTTATGCGTCCGAACGCCTGATGGTGACGGTGCGGGACGGCGTTCAGGTGCCTGTCAGCCTGGTCTACAAGAAGGGCTGGAAGAAAGGCTCGCCGCTGCATCTGTATGGCTACGGCGCCTACGGCTTGGGCACGAGCCCTGGCTTTTCCGCCACACGCCTCAGCCTGCTGGACCGGGGCTTCGCCTATGCAATCGCCCACATTCGCGGTGGGGACGAACTGGGGTACGGCTGGTACGAGGACGGCAAGCTTGAGAAGCGCACCAACACCTTCAATGACTTTGTCGATGTGGCGCGGCACTTGGAAGGCGAAGGCTATGCACAGAAGGGCGGCATCAGCATCTCGGGCGGCAGCGCGGGAGGTGAGCTGATGGGGGCTGTGGTCAATCAGGCGCCTGACCTGTTCAGGGGCGTGGTGCTGCATGTGCCGTTTGTCGATGTGCTCAATACCATGCTGGACGCCGACCTGCCGCTGACACCGATCGAATGGCCGGAATGGGGCAACCCGATCAAGGATAAGGCCGCGTTCGAGACGATCCAGAGCTATTGCCCCTACACCAATATCGAGGCAAAGGATTACCCGCCTATGCTGGTCACCGGCGGCCTCAACGACCCGCGCGTTACCTATTGGGAACCCGCGAAATGGACCGCCAAGCTGCGCGCCACAAAAACGGACGACAACCTCCTGATGATGAAGATCAACATGGGCGCCGGGCACGGCGGCAAGTCCGGCCGGTTTGAACGCTACCGCGAGGTGGCGGAGGAATATACCTTCCTTCTGATGGTGTTTGATCTTATTTAACCGAACGATTGGTTGGGAACTATATATGGCTGCTGAAGGTACGTATGATCGCGATGTTTTGACTCTTGACCCGGGTCCACTGGAGACCGACCGGTTGAGGCTCAGGCCGTTTGAAGAAAAGGATGCTCATGCCATGTGGTTGATGCTGTCCAGTCCGAACGTGATGCGCTTCATCCCGCGTCCGGCGGGCACGGATGAAACGCTTGAGAAACAGCAGTTTCTGGACGGCCTCAAGAGCGGGCGCTTCAAATTCTTCTATGCCGTTACGTGGAAAGACCCCGGCGATACGCTGCCTGACGAAGCCCTGGGCTGGGTGTTGATGCGGCCAACACCCGACGGCCGATTCGTTGAGGTGGGCTATTGGTTCCGAGAGGAATATTGGGGCATGGGCCTCGCGACGGAGGCAGGCAAGGCCGCCATAGAAGCCGCCCGAAAAACCATGGGCTTCCCGAATGAGGACCTGTTTGCCTACGTGCTTCGCGGCAACGACGCCAGCCGAAACGTACTGACGAAGCTAGGGCTTGAGCACCGACAGGACACGGTGATCGACGGTGACGAGGTGTGGGAACTTTATGGTCCCGGCGCAGAGATTTATGAGGAAACTGTCCGCTACATCCACAAGCAGCCAGAAACAAATCCAGTTGAAGGATAGGCAATGGATATGACTTTTAAGGCTTCGAAGGTGCGCCAATTTGCCATAGTCTTGTTGGGCATTGGGTTTGTTTGCGGCTATATTTGGTGGTGGTTTGAGGCAACCAATGGACTTTGGGGCCTTAAGGCTTTCATACTTCTTGGCGGCAGCTTTTTTGCTCTATGCACCATCCGTGGAGCATATGTTCTTGCAAATGGCATGGACCAATTGGAAATCAATACCAAGGGATTTCATGCAAAGGCTAGGGCCGAGTTCGTGCCGTGGACGAAAGTCAAAGGTGTGTACACCAGCGAAACCAACCGTCAGAAATTCGTTTGCTTTGATCTTGAAGAAGACGCTCTGCCAAATGGACAGCGCCATTGGCTTAAACGCATTTTGACTAACCTAAATAGTAGGCTTGGTTTCGGTCAGGTGCAAGTTGCAACGAGCCGCTATTCAGAACCTCACGAGGAAATCATTGAAGCGGCATGTGGCGCGTTCCGGCGGGCGGTTCCGAATGTTAGCTGCGGACCAGACGGCTGTTGGCGCAAAACCTAACCAGTCTAGCTGTGATGCAGCTGCTTGAGGTGATCCAGCGTGGGCGCCATGCCTGAGACGTCATAGCCAGCCTTGGCCGCGTGCGCGAGGATATCCTTTGTTTCCATTGTGCCGGTCAGTGCCTGTGCGAGTGACCAAAGTGTGCAGGACCGGGTACCTGAGCGGCAGAATGCCAGTACCGGCCCGTCTGCGTCCTTGAGCGCCATCGCCATCATCTCGATCGATTCGAATGTAAGCTGACCGCCGACCACAGGTATGGTGGCCCACTTCAGGCCTTTGTCAGTCGCGTAAGCTGCCAGGTCCTCATTCTTCGGTTGGCCGCCTTCTTCGCCATCCGGTCGGTTGTTGATGATCAGGGTGAACCCGGCGTCCGCAGCCGCGTCAATATCCGCTTTGCCAATCTGGGGGGAGACAGAAACCGTGTCTGTCACTTTTTTGAAGTCGGTCATGTCTGTCTCCTAAAAAATGCTTTAATCGATAGCCGGGGCGTTAGAGTAATAGTGCCAAGACAGAAGGGCAATGGCGCTTCGGTGTGGCCTCCAGCGTTCGCCGATGACCGAAGCCTCTTTTTCAGTGGGGCGCTCATCAAGGCCGATAATCCGCCCGGCGCCCACGCGCACTGCCAGGTCCCCCACCGGCCAGATATCGGGCCGGCCTAACGAGAACATCAGGTACATATGCGCGCTCCAGACCCCGAGGCCCTTCACGGCGGTAATGGCGGCAATGGCGTCCTCATCCGACATATGCGGTAGCGCGTCCACATCCAGCGTACCGTCGCGGACTGTATCCACGAGCGACCGAGCATAGCCGATTTTCTGGCGTGAAAGGCCAGCAGCCCGCAGATCTTCGTCAGAGACCCGGTCATAGCTGTCCGGACTCGCTGGGTCATCCAGCAGCGCTTCGACCCGGTCCCGGATTGTCGCGGCTGCTTTCACGGAAAGCTGCTGCCCCACGATCACGCGCATGAAGGTCTGGAACCCTTGTTCGCCCCGACGTTCGCCGGGGTAGCCGACAAGCGCGACCGCCTCGGCGATATGCGGATCGTCCGCCGCCACCAGATCAAGCCGTTGTTTGATCTCACTTTCAGTCAGGATGAAGTCTGTCATTTAGCCCACTAGATGTTCGAGCATGGCGCGCAGCACCTGCTTGTCTTCCTTCAGATCACTCTGGATAGCACGGGCTTCAGTCTCGGCCAATGCCGGGACGACAATTGTGACCGAAAGTGTCCCATCCTTGTGCGCGACAGTGCTGACGCGGGATGGCTGGCTGTGGCTCGTGGAAAAGTGTGACAGCACGTTACTGAGCGCGTGCGGTTGCCTCCAGGTGAGGACTTCGAATCGATTGGCTATTTCAAATGGCGCAGTCATGGTGCGCGACTCCCGTAAACAAATTGTGGTTGGATCGAACGACAAGGACCCGGCTTCCCTTGGAAACCGGGCGGATCATTCGCCACATTCGTTTATACGCACCTGTTTGTGTCATGAGCGGGACCCTATAGTGGCCAGACGGAGAAATCAATAGGCTGTGAAGGTGCCCGCCACCCCCCAGATAATGGTGGTCAGGAACAGCCCGATCGCGGACAGGGAAATCAGCCCCAGGTGCGGCCCGGCGAACAGAAGCGCAAAGCCCTTCTCAGGCATATTCTGCTGGCGGATAAAAGTGAACGACAGCATCGGCAGCGCGAGGAGGAGCATCAGCCCGACATTGAGCCCGGTGCGCCACAGTGTGATCACCCAAGGCATCTGCAGCTCATAGAGAACCGTCGGCCACCAGTGCCAGTCGGCATAGAGCCCGGTGCCTACAAGCCCGCCTCCCGCTATACAGAACCACCCGAAGCGTCGCCACTGCACGGACGTCTGGCTCCGGACGTGCAGCACCCCTGAAAGGAGGATGACGATCATCAGCGGGATATATTTCCCGGCCAAGGTACGAAAGTAGCCCAGCACACCGACGCGCACGTAGGCCTGTCCGCCCACCATGGCATAGCCGCCTGCCCGGTAAGGGCTGAAAAAGAGGTTGGCCCGAACGCCTTTCGCCTCATAGGCGAAGGGGGCTATTTCTTCGAGGTCCATCGAGATTGTGACCGTGCCCGAGGTAGCGCTTGCCTGGAGATCATATGGACCGGAACCGCTGATTTTCAGATGGCAAACGCTTGCCCGTGAAATTCTGAAGGCTATGTTGGAGGCGGTATCGGCACACTCAAACAATCCGTCCAGTTGGGTGGCAGGGACCAGTTGGTTTGCAGCCTCCATGGCTGCCGCTTCGTCCCAATTGGGGGGGATTTGTAGTATGCCTGTGCGTGCGGCGATAGCGGAAAAGACTTTGCATTCGACATATTTGTCTGAACCGGGAAGCGATACGAAAACGAGACCAGCGGTAGGAAAAGCCAGAAATTTGGGGGCAAACCCACAATCGGTTTCGTCGTTCTCGACCCAGACGTGCTTGTCCTGTTTGACCATATGGAGACCGGCCAACCTGGCAGGCCCTAGAGGATGAACTTGCCACAATGGCCTTGATGCCAGATATTCCCATGCCGTCCGCTGCAGATAGGGCTGCCCGTCGGCCTGGCTGTTTTGGGCCAGTAGGCTAAAGATTCTTGCAAGGCCATCACCCCGCATATGGTGAAAGGCAAGTGGCGTAAATACAGGCGATTCGGCTTGCGCCTTTTCAAAGGCGGACTCGTCGATCGCAAGTGGGGCCAAGACCTCGCTGGCGACCAGTTCGACCAGTGTATTGCCGGTTTTTCGTTCCAGAAAGGCGGCCAAAAGCTGCCACCCAACTGGGTCATGAACGGCAATCTGACCTGCGCCCCGGGTCTTTATCATGAAATAGCGCAGCGGTGCTGTTTCGAGACCGGAGTCCACATAGTTGTAAAGTTGTGCAAATCCCGCGGTTTCCGCCAGCAGGTGCTTGGGTGTGATTGCCACTTCAAACGGGTTGAAGTCCATCAGGTCCGGCAAGGCCTTGGCGACAGGCTCATCAAGGCTGATCACGCCCTTGTCGGCGAGACGCAGCGTCAGAAGCGCGAGCACATATTTCGCGCCATCCCCGAGCGGGTAATAGGTTGCGGCAGCTTCCTGTGACAAGCCATGCACGTCATGGCCATTGATATAAAAAGCTTCCGGCGCGGCTTCCTTCAGGCGCGGCAATACATCCTCGGGCCTGAGCACGACCGCCTGTCCAAATGCGGGGGTCGCCGCAAGAATCAGGCACAGCCAAAGAATGATCTGTGAAAAGCGCATAAACCCCCACGCAGTTCGCTGGATATTTCTGTCAGGGTGATTTAAGCACGAGTTTGAGGGGATTACCACCGATGCATCGGAAGGAGCAGCAAGCTTGGCAAAAGGGGAAAAATTCCTCCCGCTTGAAGGGTTTGAAGAACGCACAGGCGAGGAGATGCTAGAGCGCTCGAAAGCGTTCTTTGACATGATGAAAACCCGTCGGACGGTGCGTGACTTCTCAAGCAAGCCGGTACCGCGTGAGGTGATCGAGAACGCGATCCGTACGGCGGGACGCGCGCCATCAGGCGCCAACAAACAGCCCTGGCATTTTGCCGTAATCCAGGACCCGGGGGCCAAGAAGAAGCTGCGGGAGGCCGCCGAAGCCGAAGAGCGCGAATTCTATGGCGGGCGGGCGACAGATGAATGGCTGGCAGACCTTGAGCCCTTCGGTACGGATGCGAGCAAGCCGTTCCTGGAGACCGCCCCCTACCTGATTGCCGTGTTCCGTGAAAATTACGGTATCAACCCTGAGAGTGGCGAGCGTACCAACAATTACTATGTCCATGAAAGCGCGGGGCTCGCCGCCGGTTTCCTGATCGCGGCGCTGCATAACGCGGGGCTTGCCACGCTCACCCACACGCCGTCGCCCATGGGGTTCCTCAATGAGATTTGTGGCCGCCCTAAAAATGAGCGCCCCACCATGCTTGTTGTGTGTGGCTACCCGGCCGATGGCGTCAAGGTGCCGGACATCGAAAAGAAAAGCCTGGAAGAAATCTCAAGCTGGATCTAACGTGGCCTAGAACTCCATCATCAGGCCGACACCGGCGATAACCTGCAGCGGCGACCCGGTGCCGTTTGCCACCAGGGGGCTATCGGCCGCGTCACCCAGCAGGTGGCCGACAGAAACAAGGCTCATCAGGCGCGTCTTTTCTGTCAGGCGGTACGCACCGACAACATAGGCCGATACGTCCGACAGGCCTGCAGACGCCCGGAAGGGGTCATAACCAGCGCTGGAGGTTTCAGCTTGCTCAGCCGTAATCCCATAATTCGTCTGCATGCCCTTCTGGGACAAATAGGCCACGCGCAGGCCGACACCCGCGGCGAAATCGCCGTTCTTGTATATGCCGTGTGAAGCGGTCAGGCGGGCAAGGATGCCCTGTCCTTCGCTGATACCGCGTCTGATGTCGGCCTCGACCAGCAGGCTTTCACGCTTGAAACGTGCAAACAGTCCCACATCCAGGGTGGTGCCAATACTCCCGAGGCCGGTAAGCGCCTTGTTCGCGCTTTCCTTACGGCCGAAATGCAGGTTGACGAGCGGCCCCAATTCGAGCGTGTCTGTCTTGAAAACTGTGTAGGTGACCTTGCTGCCGTTCAGTCGCCACCGGTCCTTGTAGCGGATATCCAGAATCGGCAAGGCGCGAAACCGGTAGTTGTCGGACCCGACATAATCAGGAACCCAGCCAAAGCCAACGCCCATGCGGGCATTCACCTGTTCGCTATCCAGGTCACCGGGCCAGATGAGATCGATACCCTGTTGCACTGCCTCAATCGCACTGTTGAAACGGTCTGCAAGGTCGAGGCCCCGGGAGGTGGCATGGGCTGTGTCGGTTTGGCAAAGGGCGGCGGTCAGCAAGCTTGCTGACAGGATGATTTTCCGAATTTTCCATTGGTGCCACTGTGACATGGTCCAATTTCCTCCAACTCAGTAGGCTCTCCCCGGGTTGGTGCCGAAACCCCGCCTGATCCTTATTAGGAATCCATAAAAGGGTAAAAGTATGGCAAACGTAAGCTGAAAATTTTTTAGGTTTTGTCGAAAACCTTGGACCGTCAGATACGCGTGCGGGCCAGATGATAGAAGCGCGCCATCTGCAGAATCCAGCTTGTGATCACGCCGATGCACATGCCTTCCATCAGCCCGGCCCAGCCGTGGCCAACAGGGAAGGCCATGATGTAACAGGCCGGCAACATCACAAGGATGAAGGCAAACCCCTGCAGGTATGTGGGCCACCAGGTTTCCCGGTAGCCACGCAGGATCATCGATGCCACCATCTGGGATGCGTCAAAGATCATGGCAATGGAATAGATCACCACGGGTGGAACCAGCAGGGCCATGATGCGTTCGTCATCGGTAAAGATATCCAGAAGCGGTTCGATAAAGAAATAGATGCCGACGGCAAACGCCCCCGTAAGGATGAAGTTCAGGATGATGCCGGAAAGGCCAGCAAGCGCTGTGTCTGCCTTGTCTGACCGGGAAAAGGCGATGCCCACACGCACGCTTGCGGCCACGCCGACGCCGATGGAGATCATCAGCGGTACACCCACTACCTGGAACACAACCCCGTGCGCGGCCAGCGGCACGGTGCCGAGCCACCCTGCGAAGATGGCAAGTGCGCCGAAAGCCAGAACTTCAGCCGCCAGGGACACGGCAGACGCATAGCCCATATGGCGCTGGTCACGCCATTCGTGCCACTGCTGGCCATGGGGTTTCCTGAGCCCAAAGCCGCGTACGCTGGGGGCAAACCAGACATAGCCGAGGGCGGCAATCGCCATAAACCAGCGCACACCGGTAGATGCCCAGGCAGAGCCAGCGGCCCCCATTTCCGGCATGCCATAATGGCCGAAAATCAGGGCATAGTTCAGCGCCACATTCACAAGGTTGGCGCCCACCATCACATAAAAACCCACTTCGGCCCGCTTGATGCCCTCAAGGAACATGGTGCAGCAAACAAACAGCATATGGGCGGGCAAGCCAAGCGCCAGGATACGGATCAGTCTACCACCTTCCTGGGCTTTCACCTCTGGCTGACCCAATAGCGTCAACCAATATTCCGCGGGCCAGACGGCCAGCATGATGGCGATACCAACAGCGACGGTGAAAGGCACATTGCGCCGCCAAACCCGTCCGGCCTCGCGCTTGTCATCCGCGCCGATGGCGTTGGCAGTGTAGACGGTGATACCGCCCAGAAGGCCAAGGCCTACAACGAGTGCAAACATGATCACCGACTGGTTGGCAAGATTGAGCCAGGCCAGATGTTCGGTGGCATAATGGCCCACCATGGCGGTGTCCACCATCGCCAGCCCGAAAATGCCGATGCGCATCATCACAGCGGGCAAGGCAAGCCGCGCCAGTTCGCTGAAGTGACGCTTCAGGCGTTCGCGCAGCCACTGGGGATCAACCCCTGGGCTATTTGTGGTGTCAACTTCAGACATATCTGGTCGCTGTACATTATTGTTTGGGTCGCCTGAGCGGCCTTGTTGTGCTACTGCTATGCTGGTTTTGCGCGGCTGGCAAGCAATTGAAAGCGCAGGATCCATAAAAAATAATTGAATATCTCAGGGGAAATACCTGAGGGGGAGAGTTAAAGGTGTCACAAGAAACTGCAGTGAGCCAGGGGCCGATTACTACCGGCGCATACCCTGAGCTTTCACTCCAAGCAGTGCTGGTGGGCTATTTCCTGGGCGTGATTATCGCGCTCGCGATTGGCTTCGCGGCACTCAAACTGGGGTTCTCAATTGAAGGATCTGAACTGGCGGCCATTTTGGGCTTTGGTATCCTTCGGGGTATCCTGCGTCGTCGGTCGATCGTTGAAAACAATGTAACTCAAACGGTCGCAAGCGCCGTCAACGGTGCGTCATCGGGCATGATGTTCTCTGTGCCCGCCATTTTCATTCTTGGCTACGGCACGGAATTCAACCCGTATGTACTGACGTTTGGTGCCATTGCGGGCGCTTTCCTCGGTATCGCCTTCATCATTCCGCTTCGGAAGCAGATGATCGACTTTGAGCGCCTGACGTACCCCGGCGGTGTTGCAGTAGCCACCATCCTCAAGTCACCGGGCGCGGGTATCGAGAAGGCAAAACTTCTGTTGTTCGCCATGCTGATTTCCGGCGCAGTGCACGCAGTTAGCCTGAGCACCGGTTTCGAGAACTGGGCGCTCTTTGATCAGCTTGGCCTGCCTGGCTATTTCAATGGCACTTTCTATCTGTCGCTGATGACCGTGGGTGTGGGCTACATCGCTGGTCGTGGCGGCGTGGCCTTCATCATTGGTGGCTATGTCTGCTACTTTGTGCTCGCACCCCTGTTGAACCTGTTTGACATGCCAGTGATGGGCGTAGACATCGGCAATCCCGGTGACCTGCGGCTGGGTCTGTTCCGGCCAACGGGTATTGGCATGCTCATTGGTGGCGCTGTGATCGGTGTGGTGTTCGCGCTGCCGCTGATCAAATCGGCAATCGTGTCAATGCAGTCATCCGCCAAGGTGGACAGCGCCATGAGCCGTGACGAGATGCCGATCAAGCTGCTGTATTTTGGCATTGTGGGAGCGGCCATCCTGCTGGGTGTTATGGCGATTACGTCAGCCGAGCAAGTTGGCATCCTGCGCGGCCTGATGATGGCGATCCTGGGCACGCTCTGGATCTGGATGGCGGGGATCATCCTCTCTGAAGCCATCGGTCGGACCAACTGGTCGCCGCTGTCGGGTATGACGCTGATTGCCGTGACGCTTTTGATCATCATCACCCAAAGCTTTGGCGGCATGGAAACCACGCAAGCCATCGTGGCGGCTGTCACTGTGGGCGCGGCAACGTGCGTGGCCATGAGCCAGGCAACCGACCTGATGCTGGACCTGAAGACCGGTTATCTGGTGGGTGCCACACCGCGCATGCAGCAGATGGGGCAGTTCTTCGGCGCCTGGCTGGGCCCGATTGTCATCATCGTGCTGATCTTCGTGTTGCATGAAGCCTACGGCCTTGGGTCAGACCAACTGCCGGCACCGCAAGGTCAGGCGCTGGCTTCCATGGTCAACGGCATTATGGGTGGCGACGTGCCGACCGAGAAATATATTGCCGGCGCGCTTCTTGGGGCACTGCTGTCGGCGGTGCAGACGGGCCTTGGCATTACCGTGGGTCTTGGCTTCTATCTGCCGTTCAATGTGGTGCTGACCTATTCGATCGGGACGCTGTTGCGTGAGATTTCGGACCGCAAGAAGGGTCACGACTGGTCTGACAACAAGGGCATTCCGGTAGCGGCTGGCCTGATTGTTGGCGAGGCGCTCATTGGTGTCGGCTACGCCGGCTACATGATCGCTTCGGCGTCTTAGGGAAGGAGAAGACAGATGAAAACAGTATCGTATCTTCTTGTAATGCTCTCGTTCCTGGCTGGTGCATTCCTCACGTCGCTGGACAAGCTCACCATGGACTGGAAAGTCTTTATCCCTGTCATCGCTGTGGGCGTGTTTGGGGTTATCATGCTGAAAAAGGCTGAGGCCGCTGAAGCCAAGGACTCAGACAAGCTGGCGCACCATCGGGGCGAACTTGAAGGGTCCTTGAAGAATATTCTCAAGAACCTCGAGGATATCCACGGCCGCAAGGACAAGGTTCCAACCTATGACATGCGGTTCGAGATCGACCGTCTGCTGAGGGAAGACCTGAACCGCTTTGCTGACGCACGCGACAGCATGAAGCATATCTTTGGGCTGCAGGCTTATGCGGACATCATGTCCAGCTTTGCGGCGGGTGAACGCTACATCAACCGCGTCTGGTCGGCTTCCACGGACGGCTATGTGGACGAGGTTCTGATGTATGTGGACAAGTCGCTGGACCAGTTCCACCATGCAATGGAAGAGTTCGAAAAGGCGGTCAAGGCAGCAGCCTGACCCCTTTTGAAAAGCCATACAGACGAGCCGGGGGTCCAGTGGGCCCCCGGTTTCTTTTTGGCCTGCACGCCTGGATGGGATGAACACGAATTTGTGTTCGCCCCTGTTTCATTTCGTTCTTTTTGGCGCGTGGACAAAGCGGATTGGAGCGCTTACGCTCCGTCGCCAGAGTTGAACAAACCCGCACTCATGCCGGAGAAGATAAAAATGCGTACACTGATACTGGCCCTCGTGACCCTGCTGATGGCCCCCCTTGGGGCGTCAGCCCAGGATATCTATCTGACAGCCGACGCCATGATCGACGTGATCGATGGCAAGCGTGTTGAAAAGCCCGCGGTCGTGATCCGGGAAGACCGCATTGTCGCCATCGGTCGCCAGGGCCAACTGCAAGTGCCGGAAGATGCGCAGGTTATCAACCTTGACGGCCAGACGCTGTTGCCAGGCTTCATGGACATGCATGTGCACCTTTCGGGCGGTCCTGAAACCCCGTTTTATGAAAGCATGGGCTATTCCATCCCGCGCCAGACCGTGGTGGCAGTGAAGAATGCGAAGCGGACCCTGATGGCGGGCTTCACCACGGTGCGCGATGTGGGCGCCGATGGCTATAGCGTGATCGGCGTGCGCGACGGCATCAATGGCGGCGATATTGTCGGGCCCCGCATTTACGCGGTTGGCCACGCCCTGGGGATCACCGGCGGTCACTGCGACAATAATTTCCTGGCGCCGGAAATGCACGCCAAGTCAGGCGGTGTGGCAGACGGCCCTTGGGCCGCGCGCGAAAAGGTGCGTGAAAACATCAAATACGGTGCCAACGCCATCAAATTCTGCGCCACTGGCGGTGTCTTCTCCAAGGGCACCAAAGTGGGTATCCAGCAATATAGCCTTGAAGAAATGAAGGCGATTGTTGATGAAGCGCACCGGCGCGGCATCACGGTGGCTGCGCACGCGCATGGCACCGACGGTATCAAGGCCGCGATTGTGGCCGGTGTCGATTCGGTCGAACATGTCAGCTTCCTGGATGATGAAGGTGTGGCGCTGGCCAAACAGTTCGGCACCTACTTCTCCATGGATATTTATAACACCGAATACACGCTGACCTACGGCGAACAAAACGGTGTGCCGGAAGAAAACCTGAACAAGGAACGTCAGGTTTCTGTGCGCCAGCGTGAAAGCTTCACCAGGGCCGTAAAGGGCGGCGTGAAAATGGTGTTCGGCACCGACGCGGCTATCTATCCGCACGGTGACAATGCCAAGCAGTTTTCGCGCATGGTGAAGTTCGGCATGACACCGATGCAGGCGCTGCAGGCCGCTACGATCAATGCAGCCACGCTCCTCAAACGCGAGACTGATCTGGGCGCCATCCGCGAAGGCTATATGGCTGATCTGGTGGCTGTGAAGGGCAACCCGCTCGAGGATATCAGCGTCACTGAGAAGGTTAGCTTCGTGATGAAAGGCGGCGTGACCTACAAAAAGCCTTAAGGGACAAAATCTGCGTTGCAGAGACCGGGCCCGGGGTGCATCCTCGGGCCCATTCTATTCGAATAAAACTATCCGCGGGGGACAGACATGACACTTTCAAAACGCGACTTTTTCAAACTGGGTGCCGCTGCGGGTGGGGCAGCATTGCTGGCGGGCGCCACCACGAGCGCAGCGCGGGCGAGCGATGGGCTGAGGCCGATCACCGGCGATGTGGCGCCGATCGGTGTTGAAGAACGCAAGGCACGCGTTGCCAAGGCACAGGCCCTGATGGCCAGGCACGGCATCGATGCCATCTTGTTGGAGCCCGGTTCTGCCATGCTCTATTTCACTGGCATCAGCTGGTGGCGGAGCGAGCGGCTGACGGCGGTGGTGATCCCGCGCGAGGGCGAGATCGGCGTGGTGACGCCTTTCTTTGAAGAACCCAGCGTGCGCGAAAGCATGACCTTCGGCAGCGACGTGCGCACCTGGAACGAACATGAAGACCCGTTTGAGCGCGTGGCCGGCATCCTGAAGGACCGCGGCCTGAAGGGTGGCAAGATCGGCCTTGAGGACACAGTGCGCTATTTCGTGGTCGAGGGCCTCAAACGCATGGCGCCGGGGTTCGAGATCACATCAGCGCTTGATGTCACGCTTGGCTGCCGCATGTATAAATCCGCGCACGAAATTGCACTGATGCGCAAGGCCAATGAGGTCACGCTGACCGCCTATGGCCAGGTGTGGGACAAGCTGGAAGCGGGCATGACGCCCTCGGACATTACATCCATGATGCGCAAGGCACAGGCTGACCTTGGCGGGCAGGGCATCTGGGGGATGGCTTTGCTTGCCGAAGCCAGCGCTTATCCGCACGGTTCCGGGCAGCCGCAAACGCTGAAGGAAGGCGACATCGTGCTGATGGATTGCGGCTGCAAGGTGCATGGCTATCAAAGTGATATTTCCCGCACCTTTGTGTTTGGCGAGCCAACGAAGCGCCAGCGCGAGGTGTGGGACACGGTGCGCCGTGGCCAGCAGATCGCGTTCGAGACCGCTCAGATCGGCACGCCCGCTGGCGCGGTGGATGACGCTGTCAGGCGTATGTATGAAGGCCTGGGCTATGGCCCCGGCTACAAGACGCCTGGCCTCAGCCACCGTACCGGCCACGGCATCGGCATGGACGGACATGAGAGCGTGAATTTCGTGCATGGTGAAGCCACAAAGCTGGCGCCCGGCATGTGTTTCTCGAACGAGCCCGGGATTTATATCTTCGGCGAATTCGGTGTCCGCCTGGAAGACTGTATCTATATGACGGACGAGGGCCCCGCCTGGTTCACCGTGCCGCCTGAAAGTCTGGCCGACCCCATCGGACGGATGGGCTGATACGCGCCACATGGCTGGCCCAACACAACCCAATTTAGGCCCAAATTTGCACCTAAATTTTTTTTAGGTAGCCAGTTCCCAAGGAAACGGGCATCCTGACACTTAGTCGATTGGTGATCGGCGAACTATTGTGGGGCGTGCCATTGATGGGGGTGGCACGTCCCCTTTTTATTTGGCAGCCCAAAAGAAAAAGCCGTGGCAGGTACCGCGGCTTTTGTGTGTCTTGTCGCTGGCTCTAGCCGGCTGATTTAACCTCTGTCACAGGCTCATCAATTTTTTCTGGAGTGGTTTCCGCAGCATATTTGTATGTCCACTTCCCGAAGAAATAGAGCCCAACGGCAGCAATCATTCCAACGCTCGCCATGGCATAGAACAGCGTGCCGATCTCATGGCTGGCATAGAGCTGCTCTGTCAGTTGGTGGGCATCCAGGCTGGAGGTTGTCAGCAGGGTCTTGAAAGCTTCCCCGTTCGGGACAGCATCAATGGCCGCTTGCGTCCAGCCAAGATCGGCCAGTTCCAGCCGCGAAATGGCGTCCTTTGCGGCATATTCGCCATAGAACTTCTGCCCAATGTAACCTTCCAGCGTCCAGCCAATGCCCAGAGGCAACTGGGAAAAGCCAAGATACATGGCCTTCTTTCCATCAGGGGCGATGTTGCCCATATATTCCAGGAATTTCGGGCTGGAGAGCATTTCGCCAACCGAGAAGATCATGATGGCGCCGATCATGATCCAGGCAAGGTTGGTATAGCCAAAGATGATGACGGCGAAAGCTGCGAGAAACGTGCCGATGGCCATGGAATTGACAGCTTTCAGGCGGGCACTAAAGCCGGTCACCAGAAAACAGACAGTCATGATCAGCAAGGCATTCAGGTTGTTCAGGCCTTCAGGCAGGATATGGGTGCCCGCGTCATCCATCACCCAGAATCGGATGGCGAATGTCGACGGTTGATTGTTGCCCCACAGGGTGCTCACGATGGTCCGGGTGTCGACCCAGTCTTCGAAATAGAGCGGCACCAGGTCCCAATAGATATAAAGCATGAACCAGAAGCCGGTGAACAGCATCATGTAGCGAATCAGCAAAGGGTTGGACAGCTCCTTCAGGGCGTCCTTCCACAGGGGTACCTGGGTCTCTTCTCCGCTTGCGATTTTGGCCCTGCGTTCCAGGCGTTCTTCCTTGCCGACTTCCTTGTAGGTCAAGAGCAGGATGAAGTTGAGAGAGATGATGGCTGCGCAGGCGTAGAACACATTGTCCCAGGACATCTGGCGCATCATGCCCGCCACGATCGGCCCCAGGAAGCCACCGATATTCACTGTCTGATAGAAAATGCCCCAGGCGACCGAGCTGTTCTTCCGGCTGGTGACCATGGCGATGGTGCCCTGGATGCCGGGCTTGAAGATGCCGGTGCCGAATGCAAGGATCACGGCGCCGGCCAGGAAACCCCAGAAGCTGGCAAACCATGCCATGAACAGGTAGCCAAGGATTTTCAGAACCGTGGATGCAAAGATGCTTTCCTTGTACCCGATGCGGTCTGAAATGCCGCCGGTAAAGACGGGAACCCAGGATTGAACCAGGGCCCAGACACTGAAGATGATGCCAATGTCGCCGCCATCCAGGCCAAGGCCGCCTTCAGAGACAGGAGCCCGCGCATAAAGGCCGCGTGTCATGTAGATGCCGTAAAAGGCCAGCCGTTCCACCATTTCCATGCCGCCGCAAATCCAGAATACATAGGACAGGCTGGCGATGGCAGCGAAGGTGCCTAGCTGCTTTACATCCTTTACGGACGTGGTCTTGAGGTCATTTTCCGCCTCGGACATTTCTTTCCCCTTAATATCTTGTTGGGCACTTTTCTGATTTTTTGCAGCCCCCAAGCTGCGTGCCTCACTCATAACTGCGGCGCATTAGGGCGCAGTCGCGACTGTGGGTCAACGCGAAACCGGTAAACGGCTGATTTTGTGCGACAAAAGGAGTGTGCGGGGAGGGATTGGGGGCGGACACGCCGCCCCCAAAAGAAGGTCTAGTAAGTTGTGGTGAATTCTATGGTCTCGGCTTTGGTTTTGCCTTGGAAGACCTCCTCTGATCGGATCGTACCAGACATCGGCAAGCCGGTTTTAAGGTCGATCACATATTCACCTTGGCGGTTCAGTTGCAGGAGGCGGTATTGATCGACCAAAGCATCGATTTCGGCTTCCTGCGCTGGGCCAAACTGTTCCATCAGAACAGGCTTGAGGCGCTCGAGGAATCCTTTGAACTCGTCATCGTTCAGATACTGGTCGAAGCGCAGCACGGCCTCGCCTTTTTCTTCATCATAGCTCACAACCTGCCAGCTATCGACGGTGTGGAAAGTTATCTCGCCAGGCGCGAAGTGCCGTGTGGTATTATATTCGGTGTAATAATCCCGGTAGAGCGACCGACCGGTGCCATAGAAGATCATCTGGGCTTGCTCCAGAACCTCAGTGGCCAGGGCTTCATGTTCTTCCGGGAAAGCTTCCAGAAGGGACTTTTCCGCGAGCGTCATCACCTTGGCCTGCTGCTGGCTGTTCAGGCCATTTTCTTTGGCGAAGTCCTTAGCCCATTTCTTCAGGCTTTTGCGCGCCGTTTTCATCAGTTTCTTGATTTTCTTGGTTTCGGTCAGGTCCAGCGGATAGCCTGTTTCATCGGCGGCATACTCATAAGTGATACCTTTCGCAGCATCTGTCACCTGGGCGAGGACATCACTGAACAGGGGCGGCATGCCCTGCATATCCAGAAGCTCGGACTCCAGCGACTTATAGCTGTAGATGGTTTGTTCACCTTCTTTGCGGAGGGGCTTCAGCTCAATGGTCTCGCGCGCGGCCACGCTAACCGGGCTCTGTTCCATCTTGTAAGTGACGTTCATGGTGATGGGTTTCTTCAGTTCGATGTTGAGTGGCATCTCAACGGAAGCTGGTTCTTCTTCCTGAGCCGTGGCCGGCAGGAGACCGCCGACAAGCAGCAGCGTGGCCGCAAGCAAAAGTTTTTTCATGACTGTTCGCCGGCGCGGCCGGCCCCCTGAGTATGGAATTAAAAAGTCTGTGTTTGCCAGACTTATACATCAAGAAATGTCGGCTGCAACTTGATCCGGTTCATGGGGTGCCGCCATTAACCAATAAGTGATACACTGTCTCTATGCTGGGTGTCGGGGGTTTGAAGGAGGCGGCCAATTTCGTCCTTTGAAGAAAACATCGCCAGTATGGCCCGAGTGCGGGAAGACCTGCCGGGTTTTTCATTTGATGATGCTGAAGAGCACCGCGCCGATATGCCGATGGTTGAGCGCATCCTCGGCTATTTTGAGGCGCGCACAGAGGGTAAACGCCTGGCCCGGCGGTCCGACATCAACCCAAGTGACATGAAAGATATTCTGCCGGATGTTTGCATCCTGGAACTCGAAAAAGATGCCGATGGCATGCTTGAGGATGTGGTTATCCGGCTTATGGGCACCAATGTAGTCAGCTTCTATGGGGAATTGACGGGAAGAAGTATATTCACGCACCCGTCTTCGCAGGTTGCGGAGCGTATTTTCAAGAGCGCTGGCTTCTGTCTGGTGCGCCACCGGCCGGTACTTGTTCAGGCCTTCACACTTTCAGAAGAAAAAAACCATCTCAAGGTATCGGTCCTTTATGTGCCACTGTCAGAAAATAATGCGGACATTGATCGCCTCTTCACCCATGTGTCTGTCAGCCGCAGCCTGACACCTTGGGCTGGCCAGGCTGGCGGAGGTTAACCGATCATAAAATGGTTTGTGCAAACATGGCATGACCTGAAAATGTCAGGAGTCGTTCAGGGGGAAATTACCCGGGGGAAGATGGCGAGGGAGCAAGGCTGGTACTGACGTCTTCCTGCCTGCCATCATCAACAACAAGAGCGGAGACGCCGCGTGGACGATGACTTTTTGGTTATAGAAGATGACGACGAAGAGTTGCTGATCGAAGATGATGAGGACGACTCCCCATCCGTAGACCAGCATGCCTGGAAAATTCTGATTGTAGATGATGAGCCGGATGTCCATGTGGCAACCAAGCTGGCGCTCAAGGGCTTCCAGTTTGACGGCAAGTCGCTCCAGTTTCTGGAAGCCATGTCGGGGGCCGCTGCCCGGAATATCCTGGAAGAAGAAAAGGACATTGCCATCATTCTTCTGGATGTGGTGATGGAAAGCGATGACGCAGGCCTAAACCTTGTGGATTACATCCGCAACGAGCTGGGGAACGCCATGGTGCGCATTGTCCTGAGGACCGGACAGCCAGGGCAGGCACCGGAACGGGACGTCATCGTGCGTTATGACATCAACGACTATAAAGAAAAGACAGACCTGTCGGCGACCAAGCTGTTCACGCTGGTCTATGCCACTCTCAGGAGCTACCGCGACATCAACATCATTGAAGCCAGCCGGCGTGGCCTTGTGCGGGTGATCGATTCGTCCGCCGAAATGTTCAAGGAACAGTTCCTGGACAACTTCGCAAATGGCGTGCTGAAGCAGGTGTCATCCCTGGTGGCCGGTGGTCGCGATGTGGCCTTCTCGCTTGAGGATGCGGCCGCTGCAACACACGACCGCAAGGAAATGACGCTTGTGGCGGGCACGGGCCGCTTCGCCGGCAACGTGGGCGGGTCGGCGTGGGAGCATTTCCCCAAACGCGTGGCAGCAGCGATCGAAGAACACCGCGAACGCGGGCGCGGGGAATATGGCTTCTGGGTCGATGGCTCCTATGTGGGCATGGTGGTGGGGAATTCTGGCCGGGCCAGTATCCTCTACCTGGTGGGCGAAGGCCGCCCGGCGGTGATCGATACCCACCTGATCCAGATTTTTGTGCGCAACGTGCTGATCGCTGTTGAAAACCTCTATCTGCGGAACGCGCTCATCGATACCCAGCGCGAGGTGGTCTACCGCCTGGCACAGGCGGTGGAAACCCGGTCCAAGGAAACCGGCAACCACGTCAAAAGGGTGGCGGAACTATCGAAGCTGCTGGGGCTTGAGATGGGCATGAGCGAACATGACGCGGAAACCTTCCGCCTGGCCTCACCGCTTCATGACATCGGCAAGATCGGCATCCCGGATGCGATCCTCAACAAGCCCGGCAAGCTGACGCCGGAGGAGTTCGACATCATGCGGACCCATGCCCAGCTGGGGTACGATATCCTGAAGCATTCCGACCGGGTCTTGCTCCAGGTTGCAGCCTCGCTTGCCTATGAACACCACGAAAAGTGGGATGGCAGCGGCTATCCAAACGGCCTTAAGGGTGCCGAGATATCGCTTGTTGGCCGCATCACGGCACTGGCGGATGTCTATGACGCGCTGGTATCTGAACGCTGCTACAAAAAACCGTGGCCGGAAGACAAGGTGCATGCGCTGCTGCGCGAGGAAAGTGGCAAGCATTTCCAGCCAGAGCTGATCGATGCCTTCTTCAGGAAGCTGCCGGAGATCCGGCAAATCTACGACCAATACAGGGATGCGCCCCGGGCGGACGGGACTGCCTGATGCTACCCAAGGATCCGTATGAGGGGGAACTGAGTGCATCGCCCGTGGGCTATATTGTCTATGGCGCGGATGGCCGGCTTCTTTCCTTCAATGACCGGATAGGGGAGCTGTTTCCCGGTTTTGTTCACAACGATATGGTGGGCAAAACCCGCGAAGAAGTGCGGGATATGCTGCGTGCCTATGAGCCTTCCGCCACTGAAGCGCTTGACCAGCTGGATGAGATATCCGTGCTGAGCGCGGATGACGGCATCTTCGAATTTGGCAAGGGCCGCTATTGTGCGCTGGATGATCTGGCGCTTCCGGACGGCAGCACCCTGACGCTGATCCGCGATCTGTCGGACAAGAAACGCAGTCTCGACAGCATTGCCCGAATGGAACGGGCGCTGTCGGCACTGGCGAATGAGGAAGCCATCTATGACGGCACCAAGGACCGCGCCTATCTGATCATGACAGAGGTGGCGGGCAAGGCCCTGATGGCCACCCGGACGGACGTGTGGCTGATGAATGTGGACGGAACGTCGCTGTATCCGCAGGAATCCTTCTGGTCGCCGACGGGCGAGCATGTGGAGCTGGAGCGGCTGGACAAAGACGTCAACCCGAAGCTGTTCGAGATGCTGGCCGCGGGCGAGCCGATCTGCGTGCCTGACGTAGGGAAGGTTGATTTTCTCAAGGGCGTGCGTTCTGGTGACGGGCGCGAGCAAGCCATCAAGTCCATCCTGATCGTGCCCATCATGCGCGGACCGCGCGTTGTTGGCGCAATTGCGGCTGCGGAAGAAACCCATGAACGTGACTGGCGCCAGAGCGAAATCTCCTTCCTATCCTATCTGTGTGACCTGATCCTTCGGATGCTGGAAGCCCACGACAGGCGCGTGGCGGAAGAGGGCCTGCGCGGCTTCAATGAAATGCTTGAGATGCAGGTCAAGAAACGGACGCACGATCTTGAAGAAGCCATGGAAACCCTGAAGCTGGCGCAGGAAGAATTGGTGCGGTCTGAAAAGATGGCATCGCTTGGCGGTCTGGTCGCGGGTGTCGCGCACGAAATCAACACACCGCTTGGTGTGGCGCTCACGAGCATCACGCACATGGCCGAGGTGTTCCGGGAATTCCAGCGCGCGGTGGACAGTGGCAAGATAAGGAAATCTGACCTCACCAATTTCATGGAAACGGCAGATGAAGGAACCACTGTCGTGCGCCGGAATCTGGAACGCGCGGCGCATCTGGTGCGCAGCTTCAAGATGGTGGCGGTAGACCAATCGGCAGACGACACGCGTGAAATTGATGTGGGTGAATATATCAATGAAATTGTCGATAGCCTGGTGCCCACGCTCAGGAAATCAGGCGTGAAGGCCGAAGCCGAGGCCGGCGGAAACCTGACGATGAATACCGTGCCCGGCGACCTGTCGCACATTCTGACGAACCTGATCATGAACGCGGCCCTTCACGGCTTTTCAGACAGGCCGGACCGTGACGACAAGCATATTCGGGTGACTGCGCGGGCAGGCGCCAAGGACGTGACGATCGAGGTGGTGGATAACGGCCGCGGTATCCCCGAAGACATCCGCGAAAAGATTTTCGAACCCTTCTTCACCACGGCCCGCAGCACCGGGGGCTCAGGCCTTGGGTTAAACATCGTTTATAATACCGTTTATCACAAACTGGGCGGCAGCATAGAGGTGGGCGATGCCGAAGGTGGTGGCACCCGCTTCACCATCATATTGCCGCTGGAACACCGCAAGGCGGCGTGACCTTGAAAGAGTGAACGCAAAGAAAAGGGCGGGAAAACCCGCCCTTCCGCAATCTGATTTTTGCTAGCCTCAAATCTTGCTTGGATACTCAGGCTGGATGTCCACCGGAATATCAGCTGTGCGGGCGATGGCGGCTTTGGCTGCACCATCGAGCTTGCCATAGGTATCCAGGAAGGCTTTGGCGGCATCATAGTTGCCGTTGCCTTGCAGGATCACCACGCGGCGCACGATGTCTGTCACTGCGGCTTCCATCTTCTCATAGTCCAGACTGAAGCGGCCCGTCGCAGGGTCAGTGGTGAAGGCACCGTCTTCCTTCAGCAGGCTATACTGGAACGCAGCGCCCTGGCCATGGGCTTCGTCTGTGCCGAAGCGCATGGCGCGAAACAGGCCAACGAAGTAAGTGGCCAGCAGATTGTCGCGTTCGGCCTTCGGCAGTTCGCCCTTTTCCATCATGAACAGAATGTTATAGACGCCCATCACGTCCGCCTTGCCCTCTTCAACAGCGCTATAGAGCTCCTTGAGTTGGGCATTCACAGTGGTCTCCACACCGTCAACCGTAATGGTGCCAGGCCCCAGGCTGTGGGAAAGTTCGTGGAACAGGGTCTCGTTGGCCATATATTTGGCCATCAGCTTCTGGGCGTCCGAAGGCGCCAGGATATGCTCTGCCATCGGGGCAAGGATCAGCTTGAACTTGGCTTCCAGAACGTTGTTGAGCAGCACTTTCTTCGCGCCCTTGGCTTCGCGCACGCGCTCGTCGTTCGGCAGGTTGAAGGCAATGGTCTGGACGCCCGGCACATTGTCGCCGCCGCCATGGATCTGGTAGGTCGCCGCGATCGGGCTTTCAAAGCCGCGCTTGAAGTTCTTGTAGCTATCATCCACCGGAAGGTTGGCTTCCATGTCACGCAGATAATCTTTGTAACGCGCGAGGGCCGCACTTTCTTCTGGGTTCTTGATTGTCACGAACGCCTCATAGGCGGCCTTGTAGCCGAACATGCCGTCGGTATAGACCTCATAAGGCCCGATCGCCACTTCGATTGGCGTGTCCGCAAGGTCCATCCAGGCCATTTCGCTTTCGAAATAATCGTCTGTCAGGAAGCTTTCCGCGCGCATGGACAGGAATTTTTTTAAGCTTGGGTTGGTCGTGATCTCAGCCGCTTCGCTGAGCAGTTTGGCTGCAGGTTTAAGCCATTCGCCATAGTATTCACGGTACGGGATCGCCACCAGCTTGTCGCCGTCGCGGCGGATCACCGTATAGAGGCTGGTGAAGGCTTCCCTGTCTTCCGGGTGGGCGTCCAACCAAGCTTCAAATTCCGCCTTGGTCATGTCTTCCGGATAGAAGGCGGCACCCACTGGCATCTCTTTGTTGCCATAGAAAGGGTGTGCTTCCGCAACCGTATCCCACGGGCCGAAATGCAGGTCGAACATGTCCAGAAGCAGCGCTTTGTTCGGCGCGCCTGAGGCCGCAATTTCCGCGCGAATGGCGGGGTTTTCCTCATACCGCTGGCGCAGGTAAATCTCGCTCATCAGCTCTGCGGCCTGGTTGAGCTTGTTGATCACCGCGCGCTCTTCATCCGTCAGGAAGCTGGTGTCCACATCCATCTTGACCTTGGCGATCTTGTTGCGCTGGGTCTGGAGGTCATACGCATGTTCTGTGGCATGCTCCGTCGCCTGCTGTGCTTGCTGCGCGACAGGTTCAGGCGCCCCCTGGCTGGACATATAATAATAGCCACCGGCGAGCGCGAGCGCTGCTGCGGTCAGGCCGATTACGGTTTTAGACATGTTTTGTCCCCTCTTGTTCTTTTTTGTCTTATTCAGATGCCCCTGGTCTTACTCAGATTTCAGGGCGGCATCCAGATCCTCAAGCATCACGCGCACGGCTTCTTCAAGCTGCGCGTCTTTGCCCACAGTCACATCGCCGGGCATGTTTTTCACTTTCACATCGGGCTCAAGCTGTTTGTTTTCCATCCAGTCGCCCTTGATGTCCAGGATGCCCATCTGCGGGATGCCGAACACCAGGTCACCCGTCATCAGCCGTTCCCACCAGACATAGGAGCAGGTACCCGGTACCGGCATGCCGACTGTCTTGCCCATTTCAAGCGCGCTATAACCCGCAGGGAAACAGTGGCCGTCGGAATAGTTGCCTTCATTCATCAATACGATCGATGGCTTGGTCCACTGGGTCAGCGGCTCGCCCTGGGCTTTGCGACCGCGCGGCATGTTGGTCATATATTGCTTGCCGCTCAGAAGTTTGATCAGGTCGTTCGTCAGGTCGCCGCCCCGGTTGTTGCGGGTGTCGACAATCAGCGCCTCGGCATTCATATAGCGGCCGAACATGTCCCGGTAGACGCTGCGGTACACATGGTCTGCCATCATGGGCACATGGACATATCCAAGGCGCCCGCCGGACAATTCTTCCACCAGCTTGCGGCGGCTTTCGACCCAGCGGTCATACATCATGCCGGCTTCGTCGCGCAGGCTCACGGGCTTGATGACAATGTCGAAGGCGCCGCCTTCTACCGGCTTGAAAGTCAGGCGGGTGCGTTCGCCGGCCTTGCCGTCCAGCAGGGTGAACATGTTGGTGCTGGCGTCCAGCATGGTGCCGTTGATCGCGGTCAGTGTCATGCCCGCCGTGATGGCCGTGTCAGCGTCCAGAACAGGGCTGTCATCCAGCACTTCAGCCACGCGGTAACTGCCGTTCTCGAACAAAAGCCCCAGTGCTGCGGTACTGTCGCCACCCTGGCCGCCGCGATAGTAAGCACCGGTGTGCGAGCCGTTCAGTTCGCCCAGCATTTCTTCCATTAGGCGGGCAAAATCGCGGTTGTTGTTGATGCTGTCCACCTTCGTCGCATAGTCGCGGTGCATGGCATTCCAGTCCTGGCCATGGAAGCCAGGGCGGTAGAATTTGTCATTCACCTGACGCCAGATGTGCTCGAACAGATACCGGCGCTCGGCTGAGGCACTGATGGTCTGGTCTGCAGAAACCTTGATGCCTTTCGGCTTGCCACTTTTGGTGTCTACTTGCTTCAGGGCACCGTCAGCCAGCAAGAACAGGGTCTTGCCGTCCTCAGAGAGTGTCATGCTCGCCCGGTTTGCATCCAAAGGCAGCAGCTTTTTGGTCTCGTCTTCAAGGAAGTCATGGACCCACAGGTCATAGCCGCCCTCAAAGGCCGACAGGTAATAAAGCTTGTCGGCGTCCTTTGACATCACTGCCCCGCCAAGGTTTGATGAATTGATGGTCAGCCGCGCCTGGCGGTCCTCAATCTTGTCCCATTCAATGGTGATAGGCGCCACCTCGTCGGCGTCTTTCTTGTCGCCGTCCTTGGCATCAACCGCCTTCTCGTCTGGCTTCTTGGCCTTTTCAGCCTCGGCTTCCGCCTCTTTCTTCAGCTCAAGCTCTTCCTTGTTGGCCTTGAATGTCTCCCAGGCCTCCTTGTTCAGGAAGCTTGCAAACACATCGAACTGGGTGCCGTGGCTGCCGTGGTCGCGCTGGCCATAGCGTGCGCTGGCCCAGTAAACGACGCCGCCACCCGGGTGCCAGGTTGGTGCAATGTCGGTATAGCCCGACAGGCTGATATCATGCGGGCCTTCGCTGCCGTCCGCCGGTACGATGGCGATGTTGGTGAAGAACAGACGACCGTTCGAGGCGAAATCGGCCGTGATCCACTTACTGTCGGGCGACCAGTCGAAGGTGATGTCGCCGTCCACATAGGAATAATTATAGTTGGCGTCGAGAACCGTGGTGATGGCTTTCGTGTCGCGATCATAAACGCGGATATTGTCGCGCGTGCCAATGAAGGCCACTTTCTTGTCGTCGGGCGAGCCAAGCGGCTGGAACGCGTCTTCATCGGTTTCGAACAGTTGTGCTTCATCAAAGCCCGTTGCGGCGAAGAAATACTTTTCGCCCTCATACTTGCGCTCAGTCTCCATGATGCGCCACTTGCCGTCGCGTTCCGCGGCATACATCAGGCCATCACCATCCTTGGTGAAGCTGACGCTGCGCTCCATGCCCGGCGTGTCCGTAATGCGGGTGGTGGTGGCGAAATCGGTTGAAGTGACAAACACGTCCCCACGCGAGACAAATGCGATTTCCTTGCCGTTCGGCGATACGGCGAACTCGCCGATACGGCCTGCAACCGACAGGCGCTCTTCTTCCGTACCGTGGCCGTCATTGGCGAAGGTTACCTTGACGGCCTTCGGTTTCTTGCCGGGCTTGACGGTATAAAGGTCACCGAAGAAGAGGTAAGCGACCGTGTCTTCTTTCGCGGCCGAGAGGGACCGCGCCGCATGCAGGCTGTGGTTTGTCAGCTGTTTCGCTTCGCCGTCCACTTTCCCGGACCATACGTTGAAGGTGCCGCTGCGGTCGCTGAGGAAATAGAAGGTATCATCCTTCTTGCCCCAAACAGGCTCCTGGTCGCCCGCCGCGTTGGTGGTCAGCTGCGTGTGTGTACCTGTGCCCTGGTCATACATCCAGACATCGCGGGCGAAGGCTGACCGGTCATGTTTCCGCAGGTCGCTTTCACGGCCTTTCTCTTCCTGGTAGATCAGCTTGTCACCGCCCCTGTTCCAGTGGGCATTCACTGATGGCGTGGTAAGAAGCTGCATTGGCGTGCCGCCAGAAAGGCGAACGGAATAAAGCTCGGGGTAGGCTGTTGCGGGGAACTGACTGCTGGCTGCGGCATCGAGGCGCGCAGACTGGAACAATACGCTTTCATCATCGGCTGAAAAGTCGCTCGGGATATCGTCGGCTGAGTGGTAGGTGAGGCGCGTTGCCTCGCCGCCAGAGGCAGCCATCACATAGACATCCAGGTTGCCATTCCTTGAAGACGCGAAGGCCAGTTTCTTGCTGTCTTTGGACCAGACAGGATGGCCTTCCCAGGCAGCGTTTACCGTCAAGGGGACAGCAGTGCCGCCTTTTGCCGAAACCTTGTAGATGTCGCCCTTGTAGCTGAAGGCGATGTCTTTGCCGTTTGGTGAGATGGCGGCATGCTGCAACCAGCTCGGGCTCATGTCGGCCCCAAGCGCGGTGCCAGACAAAAGCGCGGCGGCTGTCAGCGCAATGGATGTCTTTTTCATTCTATCCCCCTGGTATTGTCGTGGTGGGCCGCTTCCCCCGAAGCCGCCGATATTTTTTTAGGGATTCTTCCTGCCACGCCTGAAGGCGGATTGCAACTGATCGACTGGTGGGACCGATTGCCGCGCCCTTCCGGCCTGCGTCCAGGAAAAGCACAAAAAAAGGGACGGAAAAATCCGTCCCTTTCCTACCTTGCGGTATGAATTCTGTTAGCGAAGCTTGAGCTCGCCAGCAGACATGCGACCACGGCGGTCTTCAACCAGTTCGTAAGAAACAGGTTGGTTGTCTTCGAGGCCGGAAAGACCAGCGCGCTCGAGAGCAGAGATGTGAACGAACACGTCGTTGCCGCCATCTTCTGGTTTAATGAAGCCGAAGCCTTTAGTGGTATTGAACCATTTTACAGTACCGTTTGCCATCTTAGTGGTCTCCAAATAGTAGCGAAGTCAGTCGTGGCAACGGCGTTTTTGGAAACAGTTCGGTACCAAGCAGATCAGTCGCAGTCCGCATTCAGATTTGAGTCAAGTGATTCCAAATCCATGCAAATCGCACCTTATACTAACGCGGGCCCCTGTCCAGCAGATTCCAGGGGTAACGGAATGAAATTTATATGACATTCCGATAGGTCTGTGCCTAAAAAGTCGCAGCTGGCCAGCCGCCTCTGACTCGCTCAAGTGTCTCAGGCGTGTTGACATTCACAAGTGCATCACCCCACGCGGCATCGGATGGGATGCTCGTTACGCCAAGCGCACGGTGAAGGTCGCGGACCCTGTCACCCTCCACGCTCACGTCTTCGGTGACGTAGGCGGTGAAGGGCAGGTAGAGATCGTCAAAAAAACAACCGCCGCCGTGAGCCAGCAAAGCCTTGATTTGCTTCGGTTTCAGGAAGGGCATGTCCACCGGCAGCACCAGGATGCGCGCGGGTTTTTCCATGTATGCCAGGCTTCCGCTGATAGCCCGCACCGGGCCGGCGAAGGGCTCCTCGTCGGCGACGCCCTGTGGATGGTGGGGGCGGCCCAGAATCATGACGTGCTTGCTGTCCACCCTTGCCGCCAGATCACACGCATGGTCGAGCATGGTGCGCCCGCCGATTTCAATGTCGGCCTTGTCTTGTCCCATGCGGCTGGAACGGCCGCCGGCAAGGATGAAAGTTGTTAGGTCTTCGCTCATGGCCGGGATGATATGACGGAATTTCCGGTTTTAATACCGCGAATCAGTTGGGCAGACCCAGGCCAGGCCCCAACCTTCTATATCTAAGGTTTATGAAATGGCCGCGTGGTCGCCGTCTGTGGCCATTGCTCAGGCACGGGCCGGAAAGTTTGCTCGGGGGTGTTGCTTTTAAGTAACGGTAGCGAGCCTGATGCCATAAACGAAATAATATTTCAATAAACTATAAGTAAATGAGGCTTAGTTGGTATCTATTTATTTATTTTTTCAAGAGAAATAGCGGAGTGGGCTAAATACCCGCTCCGCTTGGAAAGTTAAAACATGAGAGGAAACACCATCTGTGCTTCGTACCATAAGACAACCCATCTGGCGCCATCCCTCCAACTTTTTTTGTTGCTGGCCTAGGTCGGACGATCTATGACCAAACCATTGGTTCTGATTTTCCGTTTATGATGCGCAGGAAAGCTGGTGTTTCCGGGTGCCGAGGGCGGAAGCGGGGAGGCAGTGTTTTTTCGGGCGGAAGGCCCGATGGGGCTGCATTGGACAGTTGAGGGAATATTTGTGCTGCGAAAAGCACCGCATATCAAACTGGTGACTGACGCTAAGGCGCCGGACGAGGTTCAGGAGGGCGCTGAAAGGCCGCTTCTGGATGATGCCGCGCGGCGCAAAAATATCCGTGCGCTCGAGGGCTGCATCAAGGCCAGCCATGGTCTGTTGGTGGGCTGGATCACCAAGAAACTGGGCAACGCAGATGACGCATCGGACGTCGCGCAGGATGTTTATATGAGGGTCTACCGCTTTGCGAGTGTCGAAGTAATAGAGAACCCCCAGGCTCTCCTGTTCAAGACCGCGGCAAATCTGGCCATCAATGAGCTGAAGCGCCGTGGCCGTGTGCTCAGGCGCCAGGTGCAGGTAGATGACGACTCTGTCTCGAAAACCGTCGCTGACCTGCCAACGGACGACCCGACGCCCGAAGAGGCCCTTGGACACAGACAGGATGTGGGAGAGATGATGGACGCGATCCGCGCACTGCCTGACAAGCCGCGGGTCGCCTTCATCAAGAACCGGTTCGAAGACAAGACCTATGCCGCGATTGCGAGCGAGATGGGCGTGTCCGAGAGCACGGTCGAAAAATATATGATGGACGCCCTCAAGCGCCTCCGTACCCGGCTGCTCAGGAAACCGGGTGCTGCCATTTTGCCGTTACCCCGCAAGACGCGGCGGGGCCGGGGTGGCAAGGCGTGACGTGGTTGGAATACAGGCGAAAGGCCTTGAAGTGATGACGATGAGCAAGAAGCAGGACATAGAAGAGCAGGCGGCCCAGTGGGCTGCTGGGCTGATGTCTGGCGATAATCGCATGCATGCCGGTGAAGACCTGGCGGACTGGCAGGAAGAAGATCCTTGCCACGCCAAGGCCTATGACGAGCTGATGGCGATGACAGCCGGCCTCGATGCGATTGGAGAGGTAGCACTTCAGGAGGAATTTGAACGCGAGCTTCATGAAGCCGCCGCCGAGCGCAAGCGTCAGCGCTGGGTGGCTGGTATTTCTTCGCTCGCCGCTGGATTTGTTGTGGCGGCGGTCATGACCGCGAGCATGTGGGTTTCGGCGCCTGATCCTGTCACCTATGAGACTGCCAAGGGCCAGCGGTCGACCATCGCGTTGGCTGATGGCAGCATGTTGCAGTTGAATACAAACACCCGGGTGACAGCACTGCTTGAAGATGATGAACGCCATGTCACTATCGAACAGGGTGAGGCCTTCTTCAGCGTGAAACGTGATGAAGACCGTCCGTTCATTGTTGACGCCGGCGAGACCCAGGTACGCGTGCTGGGCACCAAATTCAATGTGCGGCTGGGCGCCTCTTCAAATGTCGTGTCGGTGCTGTCGGGCCTTGTATCCGTCGCCCAACGGTCGGACGATGACGATGTGCAGCAAGTGGCACTTCTGCATGCAGGCGAACAGGCTGAACATGACACGGCCAAGAAGGAAGCTGTGGTTGAAGGGTTTGACCAGGGCTCGGTCATGGCTTGGCAGACCGGGAAAGCACTGTATCATGAGACGCCCCTCAGCGTGGTGGTCGAGGATCTGAATCGCTATTTCAGCGCGCCACTCCAGATTGTCGACGCCCAACTGGCTGACCTGCCTGTTTCGGGTACCTTTAATCTCACGGACCAGGATGTGGTTGTGGATGCCCTTGAATCGGCTTTCTCCATTGAGGCGGTGAAGCGATTGGATGGTGTGATCCTTCTTTATGCGAGACAAAAGAATTAGATCGTCCTAGAAGCGATACTCGTGCCATCGGGGAGGCATCAAAGGGCTCGGGATGAAGTGTAGTGTCTTGACATCGGTATCTTGTTTGGCGGTGGCTCTCGCTTTCGGGGGCCCCGTTGCCGCGTCTGAGATTGCGGCCACAAACGAGGCTGCCAGCGTAAACATGACGGTGCAGTTCGACTTGGTCGGAAAACCGCTGTCGGATGCTCTCCTTGAATTTACCGACCTGACAGGCCTTGGCCTTGTTTTTGACAGCCGACTGGTTGCGAACAAGGATGCCCCGGCCATCGCAGGTCAATATTCAGCCAAGGTGGCACTTGACCTTTTGCTGGCAAACAGTGGTTTGCACGTGGTTGATGTGGGCGGCAATACCCTGGCCATCGTGCCTGTCCGCAAGGCGATAACACGGCCGGTCGGCGGCACGGGGCTTGCCCCCATTGCTGACGCAGGCAGTTTGTCGTTGAGCGCCACCGCCGTGATTGACGAACTTCTGATTGTCGGCACCCGGACAAGCAACCCGCCATATTATAAGTTCAAGCCTACCCAGGCACTGGGGGGCGATGCATTGCAGTTTGGCGGCAAGGTAAACGTGTCGGATTTTCTTTTTGAACTTCCAAGCATGTTGTCAGATATCACTTCGGCCAACACGACTGTCTTTGGCACACCTGCAGGGCTCAATATGGCTGACCTTCGGGGCATTGGGCCGGAACGTACCCTGGTTCTGGTTAACGGCCGACGGTTCGTTCCCACCTTTGGCGGCTCGCTGACGCTTTATGGCGTGGATCTCAACAGTATTCCGGCATCGCTGGTGGAACGGATTGAGATCATCAACGGCGGCGCGGCGACGTCCTATGGCGGTGAAGCGGTTTCAGGCGTTGTGAATTTCACCCTCCAGGATCACCTGGACGGATGGAGCGGTGCTGTGCAGGGCGGCATAACCGAGCGGGGCGACCGGGAAGAAATACTGGCGACACTGACCTTTGGTAACGAATTTTCCGAAGGCCGCGGCAGTGTCATTGCCAGCCTGACGATCGATGATCAGTCCGGCCTTTACATGTCGGACCGTGAGGTAACGTCGAACCCCAGTGGTTTTGCCCTCAATGGCAGACGATCGTTTGAGGAAGGCGCAGTCTTCACGCGTGGGTTTGGCGGTAGCAGTTTTGTACCTGAAGGCTATTTCCAAAGCGTTGTGTTGCCGGGTGGTGATATTGCTTCTCTCCCGGTCCGGTATCTGTTGAATGAAGCCGGTACCGAGATCGAGATGGATGAGGGCCGGGAGGACCAAATCTACAACTTTTCCCAAGGCCATACACTGATCACGCCGATCGACCGTGTTTTCGCCACCCTGAACCTGAATTATGACATAGCCCCCGGCCACAAGCTGATTTTCGAGAACAGCCTTGCCGATACCGATGTGATCTCGCAGCTTGCGCCGATCCCGCTGTCGCTGGGTTCGGGGCTGACAGATGAAGATGGCCAGCCCATCCTGGTGCCGCATAGTAACCCCTTCATTCCAGATGATCTACGGGCACTGCTGGCTAGTGAAGGCTTGTCAGACGCAGAAGGCCTGATCCTGTCCCGGCGGCTTGTCGAACTTGGCCCGCGCCGGACCTATATTTCGCGCCGGACGCTGCGGTCCCTGATCGGTTTCCAGGGTATGATGGCGCCTGGCTGGTCCTATGACGTGTACTACCAATTTGGCCGGAACGAAGTTGATGAAAAGCGCGACGGCCTGCTGGATATTGGCAATTATGCCGCCGCAGTTGATCCTGACCGATGCGCCCGGACAAACGGTTGCAGCGTGATCAACCCGTTTGGTTTTGGGCATTTGAACGACGCGCAAATTGATTTTCTCAAGGCACCAAACGCCAAAAGGAAGATCAGCACACGGCAAAATATCTTCAGCTTCGCGATCTCCGGGCCCCTTGAGTGGTTCACCGAAGACGATACCAAGCTGACAGTTGGCCTGGAGTATCGCCATGAAGCACTGGACGATGTGCCGGACCCCGCGCTTGAAACGCGACCGGTTAGCGGATCACTGGTATTCCCGGGATCAAGCGGAAGCTTCGATGCGATTGAAGGCTTTTTCGATGTCACGGCGCCGCTCTTGAAGGACAAGCGGTTCGCCAAGGAGCTGACGGCCACCTTTGGCCTTCGTATGTCTGATTTTTCGACCACCAGCGCCATTTTTAACTGGCATGCCGGGGGCTACTGGAACCCGGGCGGTGGTCTGTCCGTGCGCCTGTCCTACCAAAGCGGGAGACGGGCACCGAATATTGCAGAATTGTTCGCTGGCGGGCCAAGCGGATTTGATTCGTTCCAGGACCCTTGTGCCGATGTCAGCGTTTTCGACATCAGTACGCTGGCGGAAAATTGCCGCAGCAAAGGGCCTCTTGGTGTCCCGGTCGGCTTCACCCAAAGCCAATCGCTCGTCGATATCCAGAGTTTTGGTAACCCGAACCTGAGCGAGGAGAGGTCATCAAACCTGACGTGGGGTATGACCATCGACAGCGATGGTTTGTTTGACAATTTCCCCGGTCGCCTGCGCCTTTCGGTGGATACCTACCGGATCAAGGTGTCGAACTATATTGTCAACCTGGATGCCGACCAACTGCTGGATGTCTGCTACCAGAGCGAAGGGCTTACCAATCTTTTCTGTGGTGAAAACCCAGTGACCGGAAGCCCCTATATCCAACGCGATCCATCAACAGGCAACCTGTTGGCCGTAACCGGCACTATCTTCAATGCCGGGAAATTCTGGCTGAAAGGCTATGATGTTGAACTGCAGTACATGCTTGACCTCAAGGGCAAGGACAGCTTCCTCGACGGCATATCCATATCAGGCCTTTATTCCCGAAACCTCGACGCGAGTCAGCAGAACTCTGCCAATGGCCCGATTGAAGATCTGCGTAGCCTGCCGAAATACCCCAAACACCGGTTCCAGGCAGGCATCAGCTTCGACATGGGCAATATAACGGTGGATTGGGATGTGCGTTTCCGGGGCAATGCCTATTCCAACAAGGCCCTCACGGATGTGCCCGCGGCGCGTATTCCAACCGTCCTCTATAACGATGTGGCGGCTCGGGTGCGGATGAACAAGCACATCACTTTCTATGGCGGCATCCGCAACCTGTTTGATCAGGATGCTCCCCGTGTGTTTGGGGGATCTGTGCAGGACACCTTCCCGGAATTCTACGATACACTCGGGCGCCGTTTCTATCTGGGTGCGGTATTTGATTTCTAGGTGAAGCCGTTCTGGCACCAGAAATCCTGGCGCTTGGGCACAAGCAAACAGGGCCCCGCCTTTGGTTGCAGCGGTACAGGAACAAGGCGCGGAGCGTGCAGACCGCGCCTCATGGGACTTCTGGAGAATCTAGTCCAGGGACCAGTTCAGGGGCAGGACAAATGTCATGTCCGTGCGACCTTCCGGCAGCGGCGGCAAGGGGCTCAGCTTGCCGATAAGGGGCGGAATGGCTCGATCCAGAATGTCTTCGCCCGTGGGTTCAACAATTTCATAGTTACTGATGGTACCATCAGCCGCCACGGTCAGGCGCACCTTGGCACGGCCCTCAATTTGGCGCGCAACGGCCAATCGGGGGTATCCCTGCTTGGCGCGGACTTTCTGGACAACTTCATGTTGCCAGTCGGTCATAGCGTCCGCCAGCGCTGCGGGGGATGAAAAACCAAGGAACGAGGCTACAAGAATTACACAGGTAAGTCGGATCATCATGGCCAGTTACCTTTATGATGTTGCGCCGTCATCTCCGGCGATAGCTGGAGCCCGAAAGCTCCCGAATAAAACCGTAACCACTATGCACAGGACCGGTTAACAATCATTAAACCATAGGATGCGGCCTGAAGGAAAATGCATCATGATAGAATGTGTGGTGCAACTCGGCTGCATTGCCTATGCTAGTGTGAAGTTCCATCGGCGATACGAGGAAGCCTATGAGCCGCGCACTGGTACTTTTCGCGCACCCCAACCCACAGCGTTCGCGCATGAACCGGCACCTGATTTTGGCCGTCAGGCAGATGCCAGAGGTGGTGGTGCATGATCTTTATGAAATGTATCCGGACCTGCATATCAATGTGGCGCATGAGCAGGCGGCCTTGTCGCAGGCGGATCTGGTGGTTTTCCAGTTTCCTATCTATTGGTTTAGCGCGCCTGCTATCCTGAAGGAATGGCAGGACAGCGTGCTGACCAGGGGTTTTGCCTTTGGTGCTGGGGGTTCCATGCTCAAGGGAAAGCGCTTCATGCTGGCCGCCACCACGGGCGGGGATGCCGCATCCTATGCAGAAACCCGGCCCCACGGGGCGCCCATATCAGCCTACCTGAAACCGTTTGAACAGACTGCCCGCTTTTGCGGTATGCGCCTCGTGGCCCCCCATATCTGCTACGGTGTCGGCGAAATGACACCGGCAGATGTTCGCAAGGAGGCAGAGGGCTATGTTTCACGGATCAGGCGGCTGGTGACGGAGAAGGCGGCATGATGGGCGAGGGATTTCTTGAAAGCGCGATGATCTATCTGGCGGCAGCCGTGATTGCGGTGCCCATCTTCAAGCGGCTTGGCCTGGGCGCTGTGCTTGGCTATCTGGTGGCGGGCATGGTGATTGGCCCCTGGGGCTTGAAGCTGATTTCCGACGTGGACACCATTTTCAAGTTCTCGGAATTCGGGGTGGTGCTCCTGATGTTCCTGATCGGGCTTGAACTCAAGCCTGCCACCTTGTGGCAGCTCAGGAACCCGGTGTTCGGCATGGGCGGTGCGCAGGTGCTCATGAGCGTCATCCTGCTGGGGCTCTGCGCCAGCCTTCTGGGCCTTGATCCCGGGATAGCGCTGATTGCGGCCGTAGCGCTTGCCATGTCGTCGACGCCCATGGCGCTGCAGTCGCTGGAGGAACGGGGCTTGTCAAAAAACCCGGTGGGGCGGCTGACCTTCTCGGTACTCCTGTTCCAGGACCTTGCGGTGATTCCGGTGCTGGCGATCGTACCCCTGTTTGCGGCCCACGCCGTCACCGAAGGGTTGGATGTCACAGCCTTCCTCAAGCCCTTTGCTGTCTTTCTGCTGATCATTGTGGGTGGGCGGTATCTGCTTCGGCCCATTTTTCGTTTCATCGCGGGCACGCGGCTTCGGGAAGTCTTCACGGCCTTCTCGCTGTTCCTGGTGATCGGGACGGGACTTCTGATGCAGGCTGTGGGCATTTCCATGGCGCTGGGCACCTTCCTTGCCGGCGTGCTGCTGGCCGAATCGGAATACAGGCACGAGCTTGAACTGAACCTGGAGCCGTTCAAGGGACTGCTCCTTGGGTTGTTTTTCATTGCCGTTGGCATGACCGTGGACTTCTCTCTGCTGATCGCTGAGCCGCTGAGGGTCCTGATGTTGCTTGGCGGCTTTCTTGTAGTGAAGACCTTGGTGTTGCTCGCGCTCTCGCGCTCCGCCAAATTGACGCTGGCGGATGGCTGGCTGTTCGCCTTTGTGCTGTCGCAGGGTGGCGAGTTCGCCTTCGTGCTGATCTCGCTGACAGCCCAGACAGGGCTGATGGACACGGAACTCGCGGCGCTTCTGGTGCTGATCGCCACCTTCTCCATGCTTACAACACCCGTGTTGATGCTGGTTTATGACCGCTTCATCTGCCCACATGTGTGCCGGGAGCAAGAACGTGAAAGCGACGTCCGTGACGAAGGCCACCCGGTAATTATCGCGGGTTATGGCCGCTTCGGCCAGATTGTCGGGAGGCTTATGATGTCGCTAGGCATCCCCATCACAGTCCTGGATCACAACCCCAACCATATCGAGATGCTTCGAAAATTCGGGTTCAAGGTTTTCTATGGCGACGCCGGGCGGCTTGATCTGCTGGAAGCGGCGGGAATTGCCAATGCCAGGGTGCTTGTGCTGGCGATCGATGATCAGGAAGTGCTGCTGGAGACCGCGAAGCTGGTCAGACGGCTCTACCCCGACCTGGCGATCCTGGCGCGCGCGCGCGGCCGTGGCGATGTCACGGACCTGTTGGAGATCGGCGTCACACTCGCCCGCCGGGAAACGTTCGGTTCCGCACTTGAGATCGGCGAACTCGCGCTCAGGGAGCTTGGCTTCGGTGCGCACCAAGCCCACCGCGTGGCGCGTAAGTTCCGCGGCTATGACGAAAAAATGCTGAAGGATTCGATACAGTTCCGGGGCGACCAGAAGAAAGCCATCGACTATGCCATCAAGGCCCGGCAAGAGCTGGAGCGGCTTATGCGGGCCGACGAGGAAGAGATCCATGGCAGCGATAAAGATTGGCAGTAGGCCTTGACCGGGGCGGTCTCGCCGCGTTAAAGCCGCGCCTGCGCCAAATCAAACCAATGTACCCAAACTAATGTGAGAGAGACATGCCCAGGAAACTGACCGTCACTGTGCTGAAGGATGAAAAACCGTTCCTCAACGGGACCTTCGATGTGAACGACAGAGAATATCCGGTGATCGTGAACCTGCTTCGGGAGGTGGAGATGACCCACGGTCAGGCGGCCTCGATGCTGTCGGGCTATATGCACGCGGGTGATGTGGGCAAGGTGACCGACGAGATGGGCAAGCTTGCGATGCTGGCGGTGGTCTATATGTTAGAAGCCGGAGAGACGGAAATCGAAATCCCGCTCGAGACCGGCAACACCACGCCGGAAGCCTAACAGAAATTTCATGTTTTCCGGGCAAGCTATGCCCCCACAAAGCTTGCAATTCCGGGAAAAATAGCCCAGAAGGCACGCTCAATTTTGCGTGGAAGGGCGCGTGTACGCGCCTTGACCCCTGCAACAGACGTCTCCAACTTGTAAGGAAATCCCGTGCAGTCGACGGCAACAAAGAAGGCCAGCATGGCCGCATTCTTCACCCCACAGCGCATCAAGACCGAGGTCCTGTCCGGCCTGACGGTGGCGCTTGCACTGGTGCCGGAAGCCGTGGCTTTTGCATTCGTAGCCCACGTCCATCCGCTTGTGGGCCTCTATGCGGCCTTCATCGTCGGGTTGGTGACGGCGCTGTTCGGCGGTCGGCCGGGCATGATTTCCGGTGCCACGGGCGCGCTCGCGGTAGTGATGGTATCGCTGGTGTTGACACACGGTGTTGAATATCTGTTCGCAACCGTGATCCTGATGGGCATCATTCAGGTGCTGGCGGGTATCGCGCGCCTCGGCAAGTTCATCCGCATGGTGCCTTACCCTGTGATGCTTGGCTTCGTGAACGGCCTTGCGATCGTGATTTTCCTGGCGCAGATGGGCCAGTTCAAGGTGCCCGGCCCGGATGATACCAGGCTGTGGATGGAAGGCAGCCAGCTTTACCTGATGCTTGGGCTTGTGGGCCTTACCATGGCGGTGATTGTACTGTCCGGGAAATATTTCAAATGGCTGCCGGCGCCGCTTGTCGGCATTCTGGTGGTCACCGGTATTGTGATCGGGTTTGGTCTGGATGTGCGCACCGTGGGCGACATGGCGTCGATCGCCGGTGGCCTGCCGGACTTCCATATCCCAAGCGTGCCGTTCACCATGGAAACATTTGGCATCATCCTGCCTTATGCACTGATTTTGGCGGCTATCGGCCTCATCGAATCGCTCCTCACCTTGAACCTGGTGGCGGAAATCACCGAGACCAAGGGTGGCGCCAGCCAGGAATGCGCGGCGCAGGGCGCGGCCAATATCATCACCGGCTTCTTCGGCGGCATGGGTGGTTGCGCCATGATCGGCCAAAGCATGATCAATGTGGAATCGGGGGGGCGCACGCGGCTCTCGTCGTCTTCGGCCGCCTTGTTCCTGCTCATGTTCATCCTGTTCGCCTCTGGCCTGATTGAACGCATTCCGCTGGCAGCGCTTGTGGGTGTGATGTTCATGGTGGTGATTGCCACCTTCGCCTGGTCCAGCCTTCGCATCATGCACAAGATTCCGAAGTCTGACGCTTTTGTGCTGGTCTTGGTATCCGGCGTGACGGTCGCGAGCGATCTTGCCATGGCCGTTGTGGTGGGCGTGATCGTATCCGCGCTTGTGTTTGCCTGGAAAAGCTCCACCCGGATTGTGGCGCGCGTGGAACAGGACGCCAAGGGCCGCAAGGTCTACCGCCTGTCGGGCCCGCTGTTCTTCGGCTCGGTTGAAAGCTTCAATGAGCTCTTCGACCCCAAGACAGACCCTGACCGCGTGATTGTTGATTTCGCTGAAACCCGGGTGCTTGACCACTCGGGCCTGCAGGCGATTGATGCGCTGGCGGACCGATACAAGCGCGCGGGCCGCACGCTCAGGCTTGTGCACCTGTCATCTGACTGCAAAGCGCTTCTGAAAAAGGCGGGCACCATGGTCAAGGCCAGCCACGAGGAAGACCCGATCTACGGTGTGGCCGTGGACTATGGCGAGCAGCTGACCAAATCAGCCAGTTGGTAAGAAAATTTCAGGGCCCGCGTGGCCCTGTTTTTTTGCCGGAAAACCTTCGCGACAAATTGTATACAATTTGCTTTTCTTGCGGGCAAAAACTGATAGGCTGCGCGCAAACGAAACGCGTGTAATGCGAGGGACAGCAATGACAATTGGCGTAGGTGGCTCAACGGCCCAAGAAGAACTGGCGAAACTTTCGGACATGACGGCGGGTGTTTCGCCCATCGGGCAAGAGGAGTTTGAAGCGCGGCTGCAGAAGGCACGTACCCTGATGAAGGCTGAAGGCTTCAAGGCCATGTATCTGAACGCGGGCACCAATCTTTACTATTTTACCGGCACGCGCTGGTACGCCAGCGAACGGCTGGTGGGCGCCATCGTGACACCTGACGCGCTGCACTATATCTGCCCGGCATTCGAGATTGATACCGTGAAGGACTTCATGGGCATCGAGGGCGAGATTCACGGCTGGGAAGAACACGAAAGCCCCCATGCGCTGTTCGGCGAGGTCCTGGCGGGGCTGGGCATCATGGATGGCCAGATCGGTATTGATGAAAGCACAAGCTTTGCCATGACCAACGGCATTCGCTTGGCCCATCCAGGCTATGACTATGTTGATGCCAAGCCGATAACAGCAGGCTGTCGCACCCGCAAATCGAAGGCTGAGATTGCGCTCATCAAGCGTGCGATGGAAATGACCATCGAGGTGCATAAGGCCGCGGCGCGAATCTTGCGCGAAGGCATCACCACGGCGGAGGTGAAAGACTTCATCCATGAAGCCCACAAACGTGTGGGTGCGCCGAAAGGCAGCTATTTCGTTATCGTGCTGTTTGGTAAGGCCACCAGCTTCCCGCATGGTGTGAGCTATGAGCAGACCCTGAAGGATGGTGATACGGTGCTGATCGATACCGGCTGTCAACTACATGACTATATTTCTGATATCACCCGTACCTATGTGTTTGGTGAGCCAAACGAGAAGCAGCGCTCCGTGTGGAACGTTGAGAAGGCAGCGCAGGCGGCTGCCTTCGCGGCCGCCCAGCTGGGCACACCATGCGGCGACGTGGATACCGCAGCGCGCGCTTATGTGGAGAGCAAGGGCTATGGCCCGGGGTACAAGACACCAGGCGTGCCGCACCGCACCGGCCACGGCATCGGGCTTGATATCCATGAATGGCCCTATCTGGTGAGAAGCGACCGCACGCCCCTCGACGTAGGCATGACCTTCTCGAACGAGCCCATGATGGTGATACCGGGCGAATTCGGCGTGCGGCTTGAGGATCATTTCTACATGGCTGAGGACGGCCCGAAATGGTTCACTGAACCCAGCCACAGCATAGACGATCCATTCGGCCTCAAGGCCTGAACCTAAGGTTTATTGCGGTCCTCGCCTTTGTGTGGTGTCATCAGTGAACAACACTCAGGCGAGGATATTCATTATGGTTCATTTCAAACGCTCTCTAGGCCTTGCGCTCGCAGGCATGCTGGCGCTGGCCGCGCCCGCGTCAGCGCAACAGCCTTCCATCGTATATCAACCCGATCCGGACAGCCCGATCGGCACGCGCAACCCCAAGGCACCGGCCGAGACGGCCCAGTTCGATTTCGTCATCGGTGACTGGGATGTCTGGATAACCTGGACGCCCAAGAACGGCGATCCGCAAAGCTATGCGGCCAAATGGCATAACCACTGGATCATTGACGGTTTCGCGGTGATGCAGGAATGGCGCGGCCCCTATATCACCGGCGCGGAATTCCGCTTCTATGACCCTCAGAAAAAGGGTTGGTACGGCCAAAATATCTATGTTGGCAATGAATGGAAATCCACCACGGCAGAATATAAGGACGGCAAGATGCTGGTCTATATCGACAAGGCCGGACCGAAGGGCGATTTCATCAACCGCGAGACCTATTATGAAATCACGGCAGACACCTTCAAGATGAAGTCGGATCGGTCCTATGACGGGGGTGTGACCTGGGAAACGGGTGCCTATTCGATGACGGCAAAGCGCACTCGCTAATCCCCTGACGGGGTCTTGACGCAGGGCTCAAGCGGGGTCAGGCCGCGCGCGGCCGCCCGCCACACGCCCGATGAGATAGCCGCGTCAGAAGGCGCAATATCAAGCGCTGCACGGTTACTGCAGAAGGTCAGCATGAATTCGGCCTTCTGGGCCGCCTTCAGAAGGTCCCCTGTGAGGGCGTCGATTTTGGGGCGCATATCGTCCGCGAGCGAAGGGACATCGTCGAACGTCTGGGCGCCGGTGGCCTGCCATTGTTTGAACAGGCCCCTTTGCAGGGTTTTGGAAGCTTCCATCTGGGCGGTCAGCACGCGCCGGGCAAAATCCGGGTCCATCCCCATCTCAGTCGCGCGTTTGATGGTGGCATCCAATAGGGAGGCTTCGCGTTCTGGTGCTTCAACCGGCAGGCTTTTGTTCCATTTATAGCGAGCCACGTTGGCCATAATGCCAAGCCTCTTGGCCATGACCTCCTTCAGGGCCTCCAGCTTGGCCGCATGGTCTTGCCGTGGCTTGCTGAAGCTTACAGACACGCGCGCTGTGCCAGTGTCCGACAGTTTGACCTCAAAGATCTGGTCATAGACATCTTCGCCCGCATATTTGAGGTTGGAGCCAGCCAGCAGATTCGCAAGCATCGGCGTAGTATTGCTGTGCCCGACCACCAGAAAAACGCCATTTTTACCCTTGAGCTCCGCCGCGAAGGCTTCAAGTGCGCGCGGGTCATAAAGCTCTACCCTCAGGCCCGCCTTGTCCGCCGCCGGTTGGGCCGTCTGGCGCGTGCGCTTATAGTCGGTCGAATAGACGCCTGTCAGGCCCTTGTCTTGCAGATATCCGGCGATCCAGGCCGCCCGGGCGCGGCCCTCTGCCGTCAGGTCCGGGTCCCGTGTACCGTCGGCTGTCTTTTCGGCGTGCCGCACCAGATAGAAAGTGGCATCCGCCAGGGCAGCAGGCGTGGCGGCGAACAGGACAACGAAGATAAGGGCGAAAAGGCGGGTCATGATGGGTCCTACTTGCAATGTTCTGACATCCAGTTGGCAACGGTAGTGTTGAAAGCAACACGGGTCCAGGCGAAGCCATGGTCGCCTTCCATAACCACATGGCGGAACGGCATGGCGCCGCCGGCTTCTGCCGCATCCGCCAGCGCCTGCTGGCCTTCAGGCGGCACCACCACATCCTGTTTGCCTGTCACGATCATCAGCGCGCGCCCCTTGAAAGCCGCCATCTTTGACTGCAGGTCGAAGGCCCCCTTGTCGGCATCCGTCTCCCTGATCAGGTCAGCGAAGCTATAGTCCCTGAGGCCGGGCACCGGCGTGTTGGCGTCCGCGCTGACGACGATATTCGGATCTGCCGTTTCCACGAAATTCACCATGTCCGCAGGCGCTGCGGCGACCGTGCAGGAAAGTCCCGCGTCCGCGGCCCCATTGATCAGCGCGTTGAAACCGCCAAGGCTGTGGCCAAACAGGCTGACGCGGGTGGGGTCAATCCTGTCCTTGCCCGCTTCGCCTTGTGCCCGAACATAGGCAACAGCTGCTTTGGCGTCCGCCACCACATTCGCGAGGTGATAGTCGCCGCCTGATCCCCAGGCGCCGCGATAATGGAAATAGAGCACATTGAAGCCCGCACGGCGCAGCATCTGTGCCGTGTCCAGATTCTTCTCGTTGCCGGGAAACCCATGCAGCATGACAACAGTAGGGTGCGGCCCGGCGCCGTTTGCCAGATACATATGGCCATTCATCATGGCGCCGCCGCTTGGGATCTGCAGCTCCACCATGCCGGGCGGGTTCGCTGTGTCGATGGCTAGCGGGTCGCTTAGAAGCGGGTTTGTGTCCGCGAACGCGGGCGCCGAAAGTGCCGCCAGCAAGCCAAGAATGATGCGCATGATAGTCCCCCTGATCCGGCCATGTCCGATTGTGTTTGGTGGTGCTGGTCAGTAAGGCGCAAGCACGGGAGCGTGTCAATGACGGGCTTCTAGTGGCTGGTCTTTAACCAGTTCATCACGCCGCTTGCGGCCTGCTTGCCCTGCGCAAAACAGGCCGTCAACAGATAGCCGCCCGTGGGTGCTTCCCAGTCGACCATTTCACCGGCGCAAAAGACCCCGGGCATTGCTTTCAGCATCAGATGGTCATCAAGGTCGTCAAAGGCAACACCGCCTGCCACGCTGATGGCTTCTTCAATGGGGCGCGGGCTTTGAAGGAAAATCGGCAGTTCCTTGATTGTCCGCGCCAACATTTCAGGGTCTGCAATGTCTTCATTGGACAAATATTCGCGCAACAGACTGGCCTTCACGCCCGTAAGGCCTGTGGCTTTCTTGATATGGGTGGCCATGGATTTCTTGCCGCGCGGACGCCCGAGTGCGGTTTTGAGCTGGTCCACGGTTCGGTCCGGTGTCAGGTCTAGCCAAACGATGGAAGGTCCGCATTCTTCGATGGCATCCCGGATGCTGGCGGAAAGGGCATAGATGGCGCTACCTTCAACCCCGTATCTCGTGATGACGAAGTCCCCTTGGATGGTTTGTCCGTCGAAGGAAAGAATTGTGTTCTTTACCGGCTCGCCTTCGAAGCGTTCGATGAAATGGTCGCTCCAGGTCACATTGAAGCCGCAGTTGGCCGGGCGGAAAGGCGCCACATGAATGCCCCGTTCCTTGAGGTAGGGCACCCAGCTGCCGTCTGACCCCAGCCGTGGCCAGCTGACGCCGCCCAGAGCCAGAATGACGGTTTTGGCCTTTACTACGACCTCTTGTTCCGGCGTCTGCAGGCGCAGGGCGCCGTCTTCCGTCCAGCCGGTCCAGCGGTGCAGGGTCTTCAGCACAGCGTGCCCGTCCTTGAGGCGTGTCAGCCAGGCCCTTAGAAGCGGCGATGCCTTGAAGGCGGTGGGGAAAATGCGGCCCGAGCTGCCGACGAAGGTTTCGGTGTCCAGGCCCTTGGCCCACTCACGCACAGCCCAGCTGTTGAAGCCCCGGATAGCGTCTCCCAGCCTGTCTTCGCTGGCACCATATCGCTTGAGGAAAGCCTGGATGGGTTCGGAATGCGACAGATTGAGCCCCGACTTGCCCGCCATCAGGAACTTGCGTGCGGGCGTTGGCATGGCGTCATAGATAACAGGTGTGATACCCGCAGCGATTAAGTCTTCAGCCGCCATCAGGCCAGCCGGACCAGCGCCGATGATGGCAACATCCACTTGTTCCTCTGTTGGCGTCACGGCGCACTTCCCCGGGTGGTCAAACAACGATCGGACACTAGAGCGAATGCCATCCACAGGCAAGCGTGTTCGAGGCGGTCATTTGACGCATGGCTAGTATGCGCCAGTCACCATTTTTTCACATAAGTGCGATCAGGTTGAAACGGATCACAGGGCATTTAGGCGGCGCGCACAAAGCGCCAAGATTTAACCTCCCCAGGTGTTTTTCAGGAGCATGTAATGCCTCTTTCCCTTGTTAAGTCCGCCGCCCTTGCGGCATTGATGGTAACGTCAACCACAGTCCCTGTTTTTGCTGCCGATACCCTTGAAAGCTGGGCCGATGATGTCCGCCAGGAATTTGCTTCAAAGCAGCGCTATCCACGCCGGGCCCGCCAGGCCAATATTGAAGGAACCGTCAAGGTGCGCGTACGCGTTGCGGCATCGGGTTCCGTCAGTGGTTTCGAGATTGTCGAACGCTCTGGCAATGAATATCTTGATGCCGAAGCCCTTGACCTGATCGCCCGGGTTGATCCGCTACCCGCTGTGCCAAGTGTTCGTGGCGAACAGTCTTTCGTGATCCCGCTGAACTTCCGCCTTACCGATACCACCGTGTCAGCTGACAGCCTGACAGTGGAAGAAACTTCCGACGAAATGGTAGAATGGCAACAGAAAGCCAAGCGTCAGGTAACCCTGAAGCAGACATACCCGCAGTATCTGATCAATCGTGGGGTTGAGGGCAGCGTGAAGCTTCGCGTCGACATTGCGGCGAACGGCCTGGTGACAGAAGCCAGCTTGTTGCAGTCTTCAGGCAATGAAGAACTGGACGAAGAAGCGCTGCTGATGGCTGGCGACCTGCGCTTGCCGGAATTGCCTGAAGGCAAGGAAAGCTTCACGCTTGTGCTGCCGCTCAAGTATGAGCTCGCTGCCGAGCGCACCAACTTCGCTCGCCGCTAGAAGCTCCTCTGGAAATAGCAAGAGGCGGCACAGGTGGCCGCCTCTTCAGTTTTTCGTTTCTGTCAGCGCTCAGGAAATCAGGGTCGGCGCAGCCACCAGGGTAGGCACCGGAATTATGCGCTGTACGTCTGTTTCATGTGAAATAGCAACCATCGTTTCGGAATAGAAACCATTAAAGCGTGCTTGCATGGTGTGGCCATAGGCACCCAGGTGCTCGAAGATCACCCAGTCGCCTTCCGACACGTCGACCGGTAGCGGGAACGGACCTTCCATCTTGTCGCAGCTGTCGCAGGTTGGGCCGAAGCAGCGGTAGAAGCTGGTCTCGCCCAGCACTTCGCGGCCATCTGCGGTCATGAGCGACAACGGGAAAGGCCACTCTGGCACGCCGGCGTCAAAAAGCGCGCCATAAGTGCCGTCGTTGAGATACAGATCAGTACCTTTCCGAAGCTCCACGCGGGCGGCCACGGCGCCGGATTCGGCCACGAGCGCACGGCCGGGCTCACACAGGGTCTCGGCGTCCGCAAAGCCATGCAGGTCGAGCGCGCTGTGAATGGTCTGGAAATAGCTCTCAAGCGCGGGTGGTTCCATGCCGGGGTAGGCCACAGGGAAGCCGCCGCCCACATCGATGACATCCAGCTTGATGCCTGCATGCCGAACGACTGCCGCAGCCTGAAGGATGGCTTCGGAGAAAGCACCAGGGCGCATGCACTGGCTGCCGACGTGGAAGCTGACACCAAGCTTCTTCGCGACCTGACGCGCGCGGGAAAGCAGCATCGGCGCCATGTCAAGCGGCGCGCCGAATTTGCCGGAAAGCTCGTATGCGGCACCCTTGGCGGACACACCAAGGCGCAGGAATAGCTCAAGGTCTTCAGCAAAGCCGGTTTCCTCAAGGATCTTGTTCAGCTCATCCATATGGTCGAACGCGAAGGCACGCACACCCATCATGTAGGCGCGGTTGATCGCCTGGCGGCTTTTGACCGGGTGCATGAAATATAGCTTCGCACCTGGCAGCAGGCCAGCCACCAGCTCGACCTCGCGGATGGAGGCCACGTCAAAGTCGCGTACGCCTGAGGCATAAAGCGTCTTCAGCACTTCTTCGTGCGGGTTGGCTTTCACCGCATACATGGAACGGCCACGGAAGCCGGTCAGGAACTCGGCGGCCTTGTCCTGGAGCACGTCCGGGAAGAACAGGTGCACGCTGTCGTTCGATGCCTCGGCTTCGATCGCACCATGGATGGAGGAGTAGCAATTCAGAGCGCCATACTGTCCGCGAAAATCTTCTGGTTGGGACGATGGACGTACAATTTCCAATACCTGCATTGGCCTGGGTTCCTTCAGTAAAGAGGAAAAAAAGCACATGACCCTTCAGGAAACAGCACCAAGGGTCTTGGACAGGGCCGCCAGCGCAGTGCCGGCGTTTGGCGCATCAATCAGCGATGCGCGGATGTATGGAAAAGCTTCAGTACAACTGAGAAATAGTCGTACATATCTGCCGACAGGAACTGCCGGTTGGCTTCGAATTCATGGGATGCAGACAGTTGCTGCAGCGCCTCTTTGCGTGCGGTACGGATCATTCCGGCAAACCCCTCAATCAACTTTGACCGGATAGTGGCCGGCCCCAATCAACAAAGGACGATTTGCGTCGTTACCCGTACATGGCTACCGGAAGCCTGGTGGCTTGTCTGCCCGGGAGTCGTGGCACGTGCGCTTTTTACGTCTGGCGGCGTAAATGATGTTTTTTTACCCTGATTGCAAGCAAATTTTTTTGCGCGATTTTTTCAGAAGGGAACAGGGGCTTCGAAGGTGAGCATTTCCGCCGTCTCGGGGTGCCTGAGTGTCAGTGTTTTTGCGTGCAACTGCAGGCGCGGTGCGGCCTCCAGCGCGTCCCCTTCAGCATATAAATTGTCACCCAGAATCGGATGGCCGAGGCTCAGCATATGGACCCTGAGCTGGTGCGACCGACCCGTGACAGGATAGAGCGCCACGCGGGTGGCGTTCGCCTCGCGCTCGATCACCTTGTAGAGGGTCAGCGCCCTGCGGCCGGTCTCGAAACACACTTTCTGCTTGGGCCTGTTGGGGTAATCGAAGGCCATTGGCAAGTCCACTTCACCCTCATCGGCTCCCATTCGGCCGTATACGCGCGCCTCGTAGGTCTTCTCAGTAAGCCGGTCCTCGAACTGGCGGCCAAGATTCCTCAGCGCATCCATATGCCGTGCCATGATGATGACGCCCGAGGTTTCCATGTCCAAGCGGTGGACAATCCGCGCGCCCGTATATTGGGCCTGTACACGGGTGGCCAAACAGTCCTGCTTTTCTTCCGTCCGGCCCGGCACAGACAAAAGGCCCGGTTGCTTGTTCAGCACCAGGATGTCTTCGTCTTTATGCAGGATTTCGAGCCAGGGCTCGAGGGGCGGGTTATAGGGCAGGAGCAAGACCATCAGACCAGCGACTTTTCCATTTTGATAAGCGGTACACTGACGCCCAGGGACGTCGGGACGTCTTCATACACCACCGGCGTATATCCGCAAACCCTATAGAGGGGTTCACCTGAAAGGGTCGCCATCAGTTGGCAGGTCTTGAAACCTTCATCGCGCGCCTTGCCTTCGCACAGATCCATGATCATGCGGCCAATGCCGCGCCGGGCCCAGTTTGGGTGGGTGTACATGGCGCGGATGCGGGCGGCCTCAGTTGCCGGGTCCAGAAGGCGCGGGTTGCGGCCCTTGGTATGGTTGGCACCATACAGTGTTTCGCGTCGCGACCAGCCACCGCAACCGACAATCTCATCGCCACACAGGATGGCATAATAGGTTCCGTCCTCAATCAGTTGCGTGTCCATCCCCATCAGCTCGAACGATGCCTGGACCTGCTCAGGCGTAAGAAACTTGTCCTGCAGCTTGCCGATGGAGGCATGCATGATGCTGGTCAGTTCAGGGATGTCATCTGTTGTGGCCACGCGGTGCGTGAAGTCTGATGTCTTTGTCATGGCATGGGCCTGTGGATGCTATTGTCTGCTTCATCATATGGGCGGCGCGTGGGGTCCTGTCCAACGAAATCTCAGGTCCTTTAAGCTAAAGTTGCGATGAATCGGCGGCTCAAACCTGCTTAAATGCAGGGTGGGAGACAGGTCATGAAGGGTTTGCTGATATCGCTGTGGTGCCTGCTGGTCGCAACCCCTGTGGCGGCAATTGATACCCCGCCGCTCGCGAGTGAAGACGAGGTCAAGAAGGCTGTACAGGTATTTGTCGATTGGACCACGGCCTACCAGGAAGGCCGATATGTGGATCAGTGGCGGCTGACCCACCCGCGTATCCAGCGCTGGCACCACAAGAAACGCTGGCGCCGTACCATGAGCAAAGGCCGGGCGCGGTCGGGGCGTTTGCTTTCGGTCGATGTCACATCGGCGGGACCGGTGGATGCGCGCCGGCTGCCCTGCACCGAAATGCGCCACTGTTACCGCAAGGACATGCAGGTGGTTGTGATCATGCTGACCACTATGTACGAGAAGGCTACACCGGCACAGCCCGAGTATGTCATTATGGCCAATTCTGATGATGGCTGGAAATTTGGCGGGGGCACTTTTCCGGCACTCCCTGCCGGTGAGACCATGGTGATCCTGGACCGCAAGGACGAAGCCCGCTACCGCCCCCGGGTAGACCTCAAGAATTGATCCCAGTACCCTGCTTACTTCAATAGCCTTAACGGAAATTGACAGTAGGGCTGCCAGCCAGCATAGTTTTCCTCAAGGGACAACAGGGCGCCAAAGAGCGCCGAAAAATGGGAAGGATATGAGGTGGCTAGCCAACCTTCGGACCAACACGCGCATCCAAGATCTGACATAGATATTGCCCAGGCGGCCACCATGCGGCCGATCATGGACGTGGCCAAGGACAAGCTGGGGATCGACGCCACTGATCTTGAGCCCTACGGCCACTATAAGGCCAAGCTGTCGCTCGACTATATCGAGGCCCTGAAGAACCGACCGGACGGCAAGTTGATCCTGGTGACGGCCATCACGCCGACACCGGCGGGCGAGGGCAAGACCACCACAACGGTCGGTCTGGGCGACGCGTTGAACCGGGTGGGCAAGAAGGCCATGATGTGCCTCCGTGAACCCAGCCTTGGACCCTGCTTCGGCATGAAGGGCGGCGCTGCGGGCGGCGGCTACGCCCAGGTGGTTCCCATGGAAGATATCAACCTGCATTTCACCGGCGACTTTCACGCCATTGGCGCCGCGAACAATCTGCTGGCCGCCTTGATCGACAACCATGTCTATTGGCGCCAGAATGACGAAACCGGGCTGGATAACCGCCGCATTACCTGGCGCCGGGCGCTGGACATGAACGACAGGTCGCTTCGGCAGATCACCACGTCGCTCGGCGGCGTGGCGAACGGCGCGCCCCGGGAAGCGGGCTTCGATATTACCGTGGCAAGCGAGGTCATGGCGATCCTGTGCCTGGCCAAGGATCTCAAGGACCTGGAGCGCCGTCTGGGGAATGTGATCATCGGCCTGACACGTGACCGCAAGCCGGTGCTGGCGAAGGAAATCAACGCCCAGGGCGCGATGACGGCACTTCTGAAGGACGCCATGAAGCCCAATCTGGTGCAAACGCTTGAAGGCAACCCGGCCTTTGTGCATGGCGGCCCGTTCGCGAACATCGCCCATGGCTGCAACACGCTGATCGCCACCAAGACAGCCCTGAAGCTGGCGGACTATGTGGTCACGGAAGCCGGGTTCGGCGCGGATTTGGGCGCAGAAAAATTCTTCGACATCAAATGCCGCAAGGGCGGGTTGAAGCCCGACGCCGCCGTGTTGGTGGCCACTATTCGTGCGCTCAAGATGCACGGCGGTGTGGCCAAGGACGACCTGAAGCACGAAAACCTGGAAGCGCTGGAAAGGGGCTGCGTGAACCTTGAGCGCCATATCCACAACCTGAAGCGCTTCGGCGTGAAGGTGGTGGTGGGCATCAATCGTTTCTCCGCCGATACACCGGCAGAGATGGATCTGGTGCGCAAGAAATGTACGTCGCTCGGGGTCGTGGCGGTGGAAAGTGATCACTGGGCACAGGGCGGTGCCGGCGCAGAAGAATTGGCGCGTAAGGTGGTGGAGGCAGCGGAAAGCGGCGAAAGCAATTTCACGCCGCTCTACGGCGACAACACATCGCTCTGGAACAAGATTCAGACCATCGCAACGGACCTATACGGCGCCAGCGAGATCATCGCCGACAAGAAAGTGCGCGGCCAGATCAGGGACCTAGAGGCCGACTATGGCCATTTCCCGGTTTGCATTGCGAAAACACAGTATAGCTTTTCAACCGATCCGGACTATAAAGGCGCGCCAACCGGGCATGTGGTGCCGATCCGTGAGGTTCGCTTGTCTGCGGGGGCCGAATTCCTGGTGGTGGTGTGCGGCGACATCATGACCATGCCGGGTCTGCCGCGGGTGCCATCGGCCAACGCCATCCATGTGGACGGGAAGGGCCGTGTCGCCGGGCTTTTCTAGGCCCCGTCACTAAAGAAGGAAAACAACATGGCTGATGATGCCACCCTGACGACGCGTTTGGATGACCTGGAGGTCAAGTTCGCGTTCCAGCAGGAAACCATTGAGACGCTGAACACAGCGGTGACCGACCAGTGGGCGGAGATCGACCGCTTGAAAAAGTCGTTGGCGCAGCTGCGGGGCCAGATTGCCGATCTTGAGGACGCGCAGGGGCCTGCGGACCCCGGCAACATCAAACCACCCCACTATTAGGGCTTGTCGCTTTTCTCTTCTTCGGGGGCGATGGCGCGGTAGTCATCTGACCGCAGTGACTTGATCACGGTGCGGATGTCCGCTTCGTCAGCCTTCAGGGCCCGGGCCACTTCTGCCCCCAGGCTCAGGCTGGCTTCGAGTGTTTCAGGAACCGCATGCATAGCACCCAGGGCGCGCATGGCTTTGGCCGCCGTCGCATTGTGGGTGCGTACGAAAATCGGTAGGGCAGGGCATTCCTTTTTCGCGCACAGGATCATACGTTCGGATGCTTTCGGGTCGTCTACGGTAATCACAAGCAGGGCTGCCGTGTTGGCGCCCACGGCGCGGAGGATCTCAGGCCTCGCGGCGTCACCATAGATGGCGGTGTGGCCTGCCTCCCGCGCCTGCTTGACATGCTCCGGGTTCAGATCAACGGCGGTGAAAGGAATTTCAAGGTCGGTCAGGATGCGGGCAATGGTATCGCCCACCCGGCCAAACCCGGCGATAACAATATGCTTCTTGCTTTCATCCTCAGGTGAGACGGGTACAGGCATGCCTCTGTCGCGGGCGACCCGGCGGGCCAGGCGTTCACCCATTAGGAACAGAAGCGGTGTCATCGCCATGGAAAGTGCGATCACCGCCGACAGCACTTCCACAAGGGCTCCCTCCAGAAGACCTTCAACCTGGGCATAGGTGAACAGTACGAAGCCAAATTCGCCGGATTGTGCCAACAGCGCGCCTACCTTGATGGCTTCCCCCAGCGGCTGCTTCATGGCGCGAACCAAGAACGTGATGATGACGGCCTTGATGGCAAGCAGCCCCAAAAGCGCAGCCAGCAACAGCCCTGTCTGGTCCACAAGCGCACCAATGTTGATGCCCATGCCCACCGACATGAAAAACAGGCCCAGTAGCAGGCCCCGGAAAGGCTGTACGTCGACTTCCACCTGATGGCGAAACTCTGATTCCGCGAGCAACAGGCCGGCGATGAAGGCGCCCATGGCCATCGACAGGCCAATGCTTTCCATCAGCCAGCCAAAGCCCAATACCAGGAGAAGCGCGAAGCCGGTAAACACCTCTGGCGTGCGCCCAGCGGCCACCAGGCGAAAGAGCGGGTTGATGGCCAACCGGCCCGCCACGATCACGCCCGTCAGGATGGCCATTGTCTCCAGAAGCGCGATCCCGAACGAGGCCCCGATGGTGGCTTCTCCCTTCACCAGGATCGGCACCAGGGCCAGAAGCGGCACCACCGCCAGGTCCTGCAACAGCAGGATCGAAAATCCGGCCCGGCCCCACTGGCTGGAGAGCTGGTTCTTGGATACCAGCAGCTGGATGCCGAAGGCCGTACTCGAGAGCGCCAGGCCAAACCCGATCAGCGCGCTTTGGGCGGTTCCAAGACCAAAGCCATACTGCACGATCACCCACAGGATGACGCCGGTAACAAGGAGTTGCGCGCTGCCCAGCCCGAATACCTGCCGCCGCATCACCCAAAGCCGCGCAGGCTTGAGCTCGATCCCGATCAGGAACAGAAGAAAAACCACGCCAAACTCGCCCAGGTGGGCGATCTGGGCCGGGTTGGTGATCACGCCCAGGCCCCACGGGCCGATCAGCATGCCGCCCACCAGATAGCCGAGAATGGCGCCCAATCCCAAGCGGCTGAAAATGGTCGCCGCGATCACGGCAACGGCCATCAGGCTAAGGATTTCCAGAAGAATGGGATCTTGGTGCATGGTCAGCTTGTCTTGCTCTTGGAGGGGTTGAACTCAGCGGCGTTTTATTTGCCGGCAATATTAAGGCTTCTGGCCCTGGCCGCGCAATGCTGTGACGATTTTTTCGATGATAGTGGGCTCAAATATTTTCAGGCTGATGCCATAGGTGATGATGGAGACACCGGCAAGCATGGCCAGCGCCGCCAGCGAGAGGTGCCCGTCGCCCGCATAGACGCGAATCCCAATCGCCGGTATGGCGCAAACGAGGCCGATGCGCAAAGGCCCCTGCAGCGCCTGGATAAAGGCATGTGGGGATATCAGGTTCAGCCGGTGAAGCTGTGTGCCCGCCGTCAGAAGATAGGCCACCACCGGCAGGATCATCAGCATCGCCACGGTCTTGAGGTCGAAGAAAAAGCCGGTCATCAGCACGGCCACCTTGGTGCCATTGTCGGCCAACTGGTTGCGGATCAGGGCCCCGCCGTGTCCCAGTGCGACGAGGGCCGAACAGGCCAGGTTCACGGGGCTCATCAGCAGGCCGTAAATCACCAGATAGGGTGTGATTGATGCGGCTTGAGACCACTGATAGCCAAACAGGGTCAGCACCACTTCAGGCGCCACGACGGCCAGCACCAGTCCGGCGGGCCAGAGTAAGGTTGCGTACAGGTGCACGACGTCCTGTATCACCGGTTGGCACGGATTGCCGGCTTTGTGCTGTCGGGCGATTTCGGGCACCAGGACATTGTGGAAGCTCATTTGCGCTACCTGGGAAATCAGCCTCGGCAGTGTATAGCCCCGGTCGAACTGGGCAGCGGGGGCGAGCCCCAGAAGCTTGCCCAGAATGAAGTTGTTGGCGTGGTTGCCGATCATGCCGATCACTGTCGCCGTCGACAGGCTCAGGCCATACTGGATGATGGTTCTGGAGCCTTCCAGCCGGGGGGTGATCGGTATGTTGCCGCGGAACAGGGCGATACCTACCAGGATGGACACGACCTTTTCCGCCACCAGCGCCATGGCGAGCGCGAGCGGGCCGAAGCCATAAAAAATGGCCGCAATGGTGGTGATGGCGGAGACAATCATCAAACCGCTGTCGATGGCCATGAAGCCGCGGAAGCGCATGTCCCGGCGCATCAGGCCGCGCATGATGGGCACATGGGTATTGAGCGCGGTGGCGAGTGCGGTCAGGCGCGTGATGTCGGTGATCACATCGGCGCCGAAGAAGGCTCCAAGAGGCGCAGACAGAAGCCACAGAACCAGTGCCAGCAGCAGATTGAGCAGCATGTTTACAGTGAATACAGAGCGCATCAGGAGCTTGTCGAGCGCCTTGTAGCTCGCGACGAAATTCTCGACACCGGCGCTTTCAAAGGCACGGACAAACGCCGCGGCGGCAAGCGCCACCCCGAAGCTGCCAATCTCCGTAGGCGTCAGCATGCGGGCCACGAAAATCGACAATCCGAACTGGATGCCGAGCTTCACGACCGACGACAGGCCGGAAAAATAGAGGGAACGCCCAAGCCCCATGGTGCTTCATGCCCCTGAATGCCAAAAATTATATGCAATCAACAAGTTATCTGGGGGCGGGGGATGCGTCCAGCAGTTTCCCTCTCATTGCTTTAAATCAGCCACCAAATGTGCTTAGACTGGAAGATGGGACAGAAAGGAAATTCTGATGACAGGTTTTGCGCGACGCTTTGAGGCAAGGTTCCTGTATTTCCTTGTTGCCTTGCCCCGGATCATGGCGTGGCTGACCGGTCTTGTGGACCGAAACCAGACCGTTCGCTGGCGGATCATGAGCGCAGTGCTGGTGGCGGTCTTCCTGGCAATGCATGTGGTCTGGTACGTGGTGCTCAGCAGCCTGATCAGTCCCCTTTCCGACCTGCCGAAAACCCGCTTTGGTGTGTATCCCTATTTCTTCCTGTTTTTTGCCATGATGGACATCGCGATCATCTGGGGCACGTCGGTTCGCGTTGGCCTTGTGGAAACACTCAAGGAAAAGCCGTACCCCGATCAGGAAGAAGCGATCGTGGTCAAGTCTGGCGCAAACAGCATCCTGTTGCCCGCCGAGGCCATACACTGGATCGCAGCGGAGGACTATTATGCGCGCATTCACAGCGAAAAGGGTGTCCATCTCCTGCGTCAGCCAATGAAGGTGCTGGCGGACCGGCTCCCTGCCGGCGACTTTGTCCAGATCCACCGGTCGACCATTGTCCGGCGCGATTTTATCGACCGGCGGGAGGGCAACCGCATTGTCCTTCGCGACGGCACCAGCAGGCAGGCCAGTCGTGCCGGGCTGCTGCGGCTGGCGGAATGCATGTCCCTTTAGGGTGTTCCCTGCAGGCCCTTGTCGGTTGGCTGCAATCCCTTTGAACGGCGGCTGCCTTCAGCGCATGTCAGATCTATTCAACAAGATCTGACAACAGCGATGGAACCTAGAAATGCCTTTTCAAAAATCATTACGCCTCGCCTGTGCGGTGGGGCTTGGCCTGACATTCGTTGGCACGGTTGCCGCGACCGACAAGAAGCCCACCTTGATCGTACAAGTCACCATCGACCAGTTCCGCGCGGACTATATGACGCGTCTGGCGCCTGCCTATACCGGGGGCCTCAAGCGCCTGCTGGACCAGGGGGCCAAGGATCTGACGGGCACCGTTGATCACGCGATCTCAAACAGCTTCCCCGGGCATGCGGCGCTCGCAACTGGCACCTACCCCAGGAACCATGGGTTTCCTGCCAACGAATGGTGGGTGGTCAAGGACGGCAAGTGGACCTGGCTGGATGGCGGCAGTGACGAGACCACTCATTTTGTGGGCCAGCCGGACAGACCATCGGCATCGCCAGCCCGGATGCGGGTACCGTCCCTTGGCGAATGGGTGAAGGCGGCTGATCCGGGCGCAAGATCGATCAGCCTTGCGGCGAGCGAAATCGCCGTTTCCTATGGTGGACATGTCTCCGATGGCACTTATTGGTATGATAGTAGCACCATGGCCTTCACCAGCAGCAATTACTACGGCGACAGCCTGCCAGACTGGCTTCAGGCCTTTAACGCGAACCGCCTGCCGGGCTACCGCGTTCAGGTCTGGGACACGGTCGTACCACCAAAGCTATCGAGCCTGGCAGAAGCAGATGCCCGGCCATTTGAAAACGAGGGGCGGGACATTTCATTCCCGCACCGGTTCGAGGCCGTCTTCGACCCATCATCCGACGACAGTCGCGACCGCCAATATGCGGGCTGGCTTGCGGGTACCCCCATGCGGGACATGGCGCTTCTGGAGCTCGTGGCAGTGGCGATTGAGGCAGAGCAGCTTGGCCAGCGCGGGGCAACCGATTATCTGAGCGTTACCCTGTCCGCGACCGACAGCATCGGGCACACCTTTGGTGGCCGCAGCCAGGAAGCACTGGATGCCATGATCCGGGTTGACCGGGCGCTGGGCACTTTCCTGGATTTCCTCGATGCCACATTGGGCAAGGACGGCTATGTGCTGGCTGTTGCGGGTGACCACGGGGCGCCTGACGCGATCGAACAGATGCTGGCCGACGGCAAAGCGGCCCGGCGGGTATCGGTTGAGGAACTCGACGCGCTTCTGGATGACATTGATGCGCTCGCCCGCGCCCATGACGGCGACGAGGCATCCCTGACCGCAGAAATTGAAGCGCTTCTGGAGGCGCAGCCCTTTATTGCCGACGCCGTGACCGACGCGGAAGTGATGGGCCGCGAACCCACGAACAACCCGGCGATTGACCTCTACCGGAAAAGCTGGATTTCCGACCGTATCCCGGATTTTCCCCTGTGGACGACCGTTCCCAACCGGGAGCACCACCCGGCCCGATACGGCATCTATGTTCAGTTCCGGGAAAACACCTTTTTCGATTTCGCGACCGTGGTTCACGGGTCGGTCTATGACTACGACCGGACCGTGCCGATTTTCTTTATGGGGGCTGGCGTGACACCCGGCGCGTTTGACAGTGCGCGTACGATCGATGTGGCGCCTACGCTGGCCAACTTGGCGGGCATCCCGGCACCGGCAGCTATCGACGGCAAAGCGCTGAGACTGCCCCAGGGGAACTAGTGGATCAATCGCCTGCAGGTTGGCGTGATTCAGCCTGCAGCTTGTTCAGGGCATGCACGTGAAGCCCTTTGTTCGCAGCCAGATATGACGTCATTTCCCCCACTTTCATCAGCCGAATCAGGCGACTGCCGTCGATGCCGTTTTGGGTGGTAAGCCTTTCGTAGACGACAGGGTCAAAAACGGAATAATAGTTGCGCTTCCTGACAATCAGATTCCGACGCTCTGGAATTGAGGCGCCTTCGATCCGCAGGATATTGGCATCGGGCACGCCGTTCCTGACCAGCAGTTGGCACTGGATCGAGTTGCGGGTGCAGCTTACCTTGTCGCCAGCACGCACGATGTCCTCGAAGCTGGTGCCCGGCTTGGCATACCCCCTGAGGCCATAGAGATAATAGTGGGTGGTTTCAAGTGGCAGGATCCAGTGAAACTTGTCCTCACGCACCGCGGTACGGTCGAGTGGGAAAATCAAGGCATTTGGGTTGCTTTCGGCACGGCGATACGCGGCCGACCATGGCAGCAAGGACGCACGAAAGCGAATGCCGCGTTCTTCCAGGAACCCATAAACCACGGGCACCAGCGTACCCTTGACCCCACCGCCCGGGGCGGGTGCCGTGTAGGGCGGTATGCTGGCCGTATACAAGTCATAGAATTCTGGGCCTTTATCCAGGCCAGGGTCCATGGCGCGCGCTGGGATGCAAAGCAGGTTGGCGAGGGCAAGCCCGATCAATAGGGTCAAGCTGACCCGATTTCCGTTCCAAATGCGCCCACAATGTTGTGACATGCCTGATCCACCTTGATGACAGAGCTATACTATTCCCCAAAGACGGAGCTCCTTCAAACGGGAAATTGCCGCACCGTGACAGCCTTGTGTTGCTGTACCATGATCAGTGGCAACTGAATGGTTCAAATTGGCGACCATACCGTTTAGGGTGCGGGTCTGTTGGCTGCGCTCGTGGCCTTTTTTTGGAAACGCCCACAAGGTTCTCTCATGCCTCTCGATGACCAGCCCACACCTACGCTCCACGCCATGCTCAAGCAGGTGTTCGGCTTTGGCGATTTTCGCCCGGGTCAGGAAGACGTGGTACGCGACCTGATCGCAGGCAACAGCGTGCTGGCCGTCATGCCAACGGGTGCAGGTAAAAGCCTGTGTTACCAGATGGCGGCCCTGATGCGGCCGGGTGTCACCGTTGTTGTGTCACCGCTTCTGGCCCTGATGGCGGACCAGGTCGCCAGCCTTGAGGCCAACGGTGTGGCCGCAGCCAGCATCAACAGCACGCTGTCGCGCGACGAGAAAATCAAAGTGTGGAACCGCCTGACGGCAGGGGAGTTGAAGCTTCTCTATCTTTCGCCCGAACAACTGATGAACGGGCGGCTGTTGCCCGCGCTGGCCAAACAACAGGTGGCCATGTTTGTGGTGGATGAAGCCCACTGCGTGTCGCAGTGGGGGCATGATTTCCGGCCCGAATACCGCCAGCTGGACTGCCTGCGCAGCCTGTTTCCCGATGTTCCCATCGGCGCCTTTACCGCAACGGCTGATGCGCCGACGCGCGATGAGATCATGGGCCACCTGCTGCACGGCGACGGCAGGCTTCTGGTGCAGGGGTTCGATCGGCCCAACATCCGCATCGACGTGGCGCAAAAGGACAATGCCAAGGCGCAGCTGCTGGCCTTCATTCGCGAATTCGAAGGCCGTCAGGGCATCGTTTACTGCCTGTCACGCGCCAGTGTGGAGCGGACAGCCGAGTATCTGAACAAGAACGGCTATCAGGCGTTGCCTTATCACGCCGGGATGCCCGCGGATATACGGCTTGCGAACCAGGAACAGTTTCTGGCGCGCCCTGACGTGATCATGGTGGCGACCATTGCCTTTGGTATGGGTATCGACAAGCCTGATGTGCGATTCGTGATCCATATGGACCTGCCGTCCAGCATGGAAGCCTATTATCAGGAAATGGGCCGCGCGGGCCGGGACGGTGAACCGGCACGGGCGCTGATGCTCTATGGTTTCGACAATATCCGCGCCCGGCGCGAGATGATCGCAAACTCGCCCGCGAGCGAGGAAAAGAAGCGGCTGGATGTGCAACGCCTCAATGCGCTCCTCAGTTTCTGCGAAGCGCCCGCCTGCCGCCGCAATGTGCTGCTGCGCTACTTTGGCGACAACCACGGGGAGCCGTGCGGCAACTGTGACGCCTGCATCAACCCGCCGGAACTGTATGACGGCACCCATGAAGCTGGCCTGGTACTGAACGCGATTGAATCCACAGGCCAGATGTTCGGCCGCACGCATATCAAGGACATCCTGGTGGGGGCGAACACGCAGAAAATCCGCGACGCGGGACATGACGCCCTCTCTGTATACGGGGCGGGGAAAGATATTGATGCCCGGGACTGGCAATCCATCTTTCGCCAGATGCTGGCAGCCGGCCTGATCGATGTCAGCCTGCAGCATGGCTCGCTTCTGATCGCACCCTCGGGCTGGGCGCTGATGCGCGGGGAAGGCACGGTAGACTTCATCAAGCAGAAAGCCCGCAGACAGGCCGCGCGCAAGGCTGCGTCCCGTCCGGTTGTGGAAGGCGTTCACGAAGGGCTTTATGAACACTTGAAGGGCGTGCGGCGCGATCTGGCGCGCGAGCGCGGCGTGCCGGCCTATGTGATCTTCCATGATGCGGTCTTGCAGGCCATGGCGGCCGACCAGCCGGACAGTGCCAACGCCATGCTCGCCATCAGCGGTGTCGGCCCGCAGAAATTCGAGCGTTTCGGCCAGGCTTTCCTCGATGCTATCGCGGATTATGCCGTGAGCGCTTGACCGGGCAAGTAGTCGCGGTTGGTTAGGTATCTGAGCCAGACATTGAATTTAGATCTATCTGATATGCCGGACGATGCGTTGGCGTGTTATCGCAGGACCTCATTGACAAAATAGAGTGGCCTGCCTTTAGTCTCGTTGAAAATGCGTCCGAGATACTCGCCAATGATGCCAAGGAACATCAGCTGCAGTCCCCCAAGGAAGGCAACCATGGCGAAAAGCGTGGGAAATCCCGCGACAGGATCGCCATACAGGATGGCCTTCATGACAATGAACAGGCCATAGAGGAAGGCAAAGCCGGCAACCGTAAACCCAAGATAGGTCGCGATGCGTAACGGCGCGGTGGTATAGGACGTAATACCCTCAAGAGAGAAGTTCCATAGCCTCCAATAGTTGAATTTTGTTTCGCCGGCAAAGCGGGGATCGCGGTCATATTCAATGGTGGCATGGTGGTACCCTACCGTAGCGAACAAGCCCTTCATGAACCTATGGTGTTCTCGCATTTGCTTGAGGGCGTCCAGTACCTTCCGGTCCATCAGCCGAAAGTCACCCACATTTCGCGGCACCGTTACCTTATTGTCCAGCCGTTGCATCAGGCCATAGAACATACTGGCCGTTTTTTTCTTCAACCAGCTTTCCCCCGCGCGTGTGGCACGTTTTGCCAGCACAACTGGATACCCTTCCCGCCATTTGGCAACCATCTCGACGATAAGTTCAGGTGGGTCCTGTAAGTCTGCATCTATGGGAACCGCGGCCTGTCCTGTGGCATGGTCCAAGCCAGCTGTGAGGGCGATCTCCTTGCCGAAATTGCGGCTGAGGTCAACGATCACAATACGTGGGTCCCCAAGCTGCAGGGCACGCATTTTTGCCAGCGTATTGTCTATGCTGCCATCATTGACCATGATGATTTCACAGTTGAGCCCGGTGCTATTCAGGACTTTGGCCAGCCGGTCATGAAATTCACCCAGAACTACCTCTTCATTGTAGACAGGTACAACGATGGACAGGTCTATCGTATATGTCAGGTCACGCATGGACGCTTTCCCCCCTTGGATGCTCCATCATTCAAAGCGCAGCCATTACCCAGCTAAAATGTCCATTTCCTGTTGGCGAAAAAATTCCAGATCAGGACCACCGACGTTGTGGCAAGCTGTGCGTAGAAATAGTGTATGCTTGCTATTTTTGCCAGAACAAACATCAGGAAGAGATTGAGGGTAAGGCCAATGGCAAAGACAAATAAATATCGGATGCTTGTACCCAGATATGTTTTTCTACTAGAGAATGTATAGTGAAAATTCAGTATGAAGCCGAGCAGCGCCCCTGTCAGCGCGCCGAGGCCAGACCCGATCACGGCGTCTATCCCGTATACGCCGGTGGCGATGAACAGCACAACATAATGAAGCACAGTTGCTAAGCCCCCAACCATTAGGAACTTCGTGAACTGTGTAGCAATTTCACTTGCTATAGACCTGTCATGTTGTGCGGGCGGGTACATGGCAGCGGTAATTTTCAAGGTGACGGCCAGAAGCCGGGTCTCGTGGCGATACAGGAAGGCTGCAAGCCATAAAGTGATCGCGACAAGAGAAATGGCGAAAGCGGTCATCTCAATGGGAAGCTCGTGGTGCGTCACCAGGATTGTGGTGTTTCCCGCTGGCACCAACACAGTCAGCAACCCGGTTTCAGGGTCGCTCCCGGCGGGTGCCAGGTTACCATTTGTTTTCACAGTCTGGGTTGGAAAGGCGTAGAGCGGCAAACGAATGGTGCGCGCGATTGCAGACTGGACTCGGACAGAATACTGGTCGCCTTGCCTGACTGATTTCGTGCAGTTAAGGGCCTCCCGGTGGCAGTAGGCAGCATAGTTGTCAGTGCCCAGAATCCGGCGCGCTTCAGGGGTTGCACCCGCTGGGATGTATTCAGGCTGTCCATTGACGACCGTCAGACTGGCGGCAGGGTCGAAGCGGTCGTCCTGATAGACCATCCGGCCAACGAGGGTTGTGGTCAGGGCAAGGGAAAGCGCCGCAAGGCCAAGGCCTATCATGCGGTGGCGGGAACTGGGGACGAGCCTGTTCAGTGCCAGGCAAAGAAGAAGAGGCGCGATCAGGGAAATTACGAAACCAAATCTGTAGGGCAGTTGGACCCTGGCAATGGGTGTTTCCCAGGCATACATGCCGTAAGCCAGCTGTGAGCCAAGGATCAGGGCGACCAAGCTTCCCAGCAATAAGAGCGTGAAACCATCCCTATTTTGGACCCCACTCCTGAGTCGGATCCATAAACTTGCTGCGACTATCAACAGCATTAGGCCGGGTATCCAGAACTGAAAAAGCGGCCATCGTGGTGGCGCCGTAGAAACCTGGAGGAGAAAGCTGTTACGCCAATTGATAAACTCTTCGTGAAACCATCCTTCGGGCGAAATCAGGTCCATGCTACCAAGGGCAGGCAGTAGGTACAATGCCGACATGCCAATACCCAAGGCAACAGGAAATCCCCACCGAAGAAGCAACATCCCGGCTTCCTCAAAGTGGGCACGACTGCCTCTGGCACAGTGACACGCACCCCAAACCACGAGCGCCACAGACAGTGTGCTCAGTACCATCAGGGCGCTAAGGACATGGCTCAACACCAGAAGGCAAGTTGCCATTGCCAGTCCGGGATCAATAAAGGTTTTTCCAGTGCGCATGCGCCCAGCTGCCAGTATGATATAAATGGCGCTCGGCCATGCAGAAACCCAGGGCCAGTTGTTGATAGTAAAGGCGGTTGAAACCAGGAACGGTGATCCACACAGCAGGATAGCTGCAAGCGCCGCCAGCGCATACTGCACTCCACGCGCGCGCAAGCCCGAATAGGCAATCCAGCCTCCCGCAATGCTCAGGGAAATTAGGACAAGTCTGATTGCAAGCCAAGTATCACCCACCACGCTTTTTGCCGCGGCTACCAGGTAAAAGAAAAGTGGTGAATAAAAATAGAAGGCTGGCTCACCGCCGCCATTGTTGGCCAGAGGCATCCATCGGGGGTAGAGAGTGCCGTTTCGCAAGACCTGATCAAACTGCACCGCCCAGCGATAATAGATGCCGCCATCGTATGATGGTTGGCTTATGTCAAATAGCAGAAAAGGCCCAAAGATGATCAGTGCAAACACTGCGATTACCCCCAACAGGGCAATATCTTGTTTCCCGAGTTTTGCCATAAACCAGCGATGTCGCCTGAAGCCATGTTGACAGAGTGTTTCAGTAGATGAGTGCCGCCAGAATACAGGGTGTTGGCGCCAAATCAATCACTGATCAAGGAGTGTCCGTCGTCTAGCAGGAAGGCTTGGAGCGCAAAATCTACCTGATCGTTTCTGTGGAGTGGGTTTTGAGTGGGGCGCCGTGGTGGGTAGACGTTTCGGGGCTCCGCCTCCTCACGTCCGCTGCGCGACCGAACAGTGTTTCTCGCCGATCCCCACAGAAACCATAAAAAAACCCCGCCACGGGGACGGGGTGTTTTTGATGGTGCCCGGGGGCGGATTCGAACCACCGACACGCGGATTTTCAATCCGCTGCTCTACCAACTGAGCTACCCGGGCATGCTATGTTCACGGCACAAGTACCGCTTCAGCGAAGGCGCTTATAGGCAATAACTTTGGGCCTGTCCAGCGCTGAATCGAATTTTTTTGACAGTCAGGTTACGAAGGTTCGCCTTCACCGATGTCGTCTGGAATTTCCGTGTCGCCGGGCAGGGTATATTCCTCGTTGAACCATTTGCCGAGGTCCACATCGGCGCAGCGTTTGGAGCAGAATGGGCGGAACTTCACAATTGCTGGTTTGCCGCATTCAGGGCACTTACCACCGGTTTTCTGTATTTCATCCTGTTCAGTCATCTGCCTTTCCCTTTTAAGCTCTGAGCCATACAGACGGTGCGTCTGCCACTTCAAGCGCGAGTGTACGCCCGGTGGCTTTCTGGAGCGATTCGGTCACGTCCGCGCGCGCAGCCAGCCAGGCTTTTGTGCCTTCGGGCGCCGCGATCACCAGCGTACCGGGTTCAGCCCGGTTTGCGGTGCGCACGGCGTCGCGCAGCAGCTGCAGGGCCTGTGCCTGGGCGCGGGCTTTTGGTGCGGAGCGCACCATCATGCGGTCCCTAAGGCTAAGGCCCGAACGCTTGCGGTTGATCTCCATCAGGCCGAACTGTGAAAGGCCCGTGTGCTGCACCGGCACCGTGTCATCTGAAAACGCTGTGTTCACAGTGTCCATCAGTTCCTTGGCATGGCCCTTCGAGGACATGTCGATGAAATCCACCACCACCAGGCCGCCGATATCCTGGAACCTGAGGTGCCAAGCTACGGCCATGGCGGCTTCCATGTTGGTGATCAGTTTGGCTTCATTCGCGCTGCGGCCCTTGAGCGCCCCGCCCATGTTCACGTCCACGGCCGTGAGCGCCGGTGTGGGGGTGATCGAGATCCAGCCGCCAGACGGCAGGTCGATCCGGTCTGAGAGGGCCTCTTCAACCGCTTCGTTCACGCCGTATTCTTCAAACGCCGCGCTTTCGCCCTTGTAGGGCTTGAGCCGCGCTGCCACGTCGGGCCAGAGGCGGGCCGCGACAGCCTTGGCATCCGCAAGCGCGCTACCGCCCTCAATGAGGATGTCGTCCTCACCGTGTGGTGCTGCCAGCAGCGCCTGCGCCTGTGGGCTGTGAGCGAACAGCAGGCCCGGCTTGTCGGTTTCGCCCACAAGGGCACCGACCAGCATCTGAGCCTCACTCGCCACGGCCTCGGGCGCCACGCTGCCCGCGTGGCTGCGCACAATGACGGCAGCTTTTGATGCAGGGTCGGCTAGCATGGGAGCCAGGGTTTTCTGTGCCTTGGGGCCCAGGTCCTTTGAGAAGTTCAGGCGCGCACCACCGGATTCCGCCACCACATAGCGGCCAAGAAGCCGCGGGCGGGGCGTGACAGGGAGGGCCTTGCCTTCAAGCGCCGAGGGTTCGGAAAGAACCTGCACGGTCAGCATGTCACCTTCGGTCACGCAGTCGCTGATGCTGTCCACGCGGCCTTTCACCAGCTGTTTGGCGCGGCGAAAGTTCATGGCGCCGGTGAGGCCGTTTCCAAGGTCAAGGAAGGCGATCTCAAGCGTTGCGTCCACGCGGGTGACACGGGCGCGGAAGATGGCGTCCAGCGGGCTCAACTCGGCGTCGGTGTGAAACTGAATGGTCTCAGGGAAGCCGTCTTCGTCGATGGTGGAGCTGCGCCACTCAAGGAGGCCGGGCTCGATGATGGTGAAGCCTGTCATGTCAGTTCTGCTTAAGGTGTGTGTTCAGCCAGCCACCAACTTCAAAAAGCGGCAGCCCGACGACGTTTGAGTAGGACCCCGAAAGAAACCTCACGAAGGTCGCGGCCAACCCCTGGATGGCATAGCCTCCGGCCTTGCCGTCCCACTCGCCGCTTTCGATATAGCGGTCGATGTCGGTATCCGACAGGCGCTTGAAGGCCACGACGGTGGTCACCGATTTGGTCAGCTGCTTGCCGCAGGGCAGCACAAGCGAGATGCCGGAGATTACTTTGTGACGGCGGCCCGAGAGCATTTTCAGGCACGTGCGCGCCGTCGCTTCGTCTTCCGCCTTTGGCAGGATGCGTTTGCCCACGGCCACGACCGTATCAGCGGCCAGTACCAGCGCGCCCTCATGGTTGGGCGCGACGGCCGCTGCCTTTTCCCGCGCCAGGCGTTCGGCGTGGGGCTTTGGCAGCTCGTCTTTAAGCGGGGCCTCGTCGATATGGGCTGGCGCGATGACATTCGGCGTGATGCCGATCTGCGCCAAAAGATCTTGTCGCCGCGGGGATGCCGAGGCGAGGACGAGTTTTGATGCTTTTGGGGTAGCTTGCGCGCCCTCCTGGGCGTCATGTGGGCGCACGGCCATCAGGTCCCGACCGATCTTATTTGAAACGGTAGGTGATGCGGCCTTTGGTCAGGTCGTATGGCGTCAGTTCAACCAGAACTTCGTCGCCTGCCAACACGCGGATGCGGTTCTTGCGCATCTTGCCTGCGGTGTGACCCAGAATCTCGTGGCCGTTTTCAAGTTCTACACGGAACATGGCGTTTGGCAGCAGTTCGGTCACTTTGCCGCGCATCTCCAAAACTTCTTCTTTAGCCATTTTGTCTCCTTGTCATGGCTTTCAATTCGCGCACATACATGAAGCGTGTGCCGTCGAAATGCAACAATTTTGGCAAATCTTGGCCTAAAAAGTCGGTATTTTGTGCTGATTTTACCATGTCAGGCCGACACGTGTGACAATTTTACGGCTCTGGTGCGGTGTGGCGCGTCAATAAGGGAAGCGGTCGGCGATCCGGCATTCCAGATGATCACGCACCAGACGGTAGCTATCCATGATCTGATTCCGGTTGCCTTCGGCGTCGGATGGGTCCGGCGTGGGCCAGAACTCCAGCGCCACATGCGCGGCAGACGCATCCTTTTCCAGTCGGTCCCGTGCTTCGGGTGTCAGCGCAACGATCAGGTCGAAGGCATCCAGCTTCACATCAGCCAGTGTCAGCGCCTTGTGGCCCGAGATATCAATGCCTTCTTCCTTGAGCGCCGCGACCGAGAAAGGGTCAAGCGCCCCCGCGATCAGCCCTGCCGATTCGACAAACAGGCGGCGCTTTGAATGCTTGCTCGCCAGCGCTTCGGCCATGGGGCTCCTCACGGCGTTCTGGTTGCAGACAAAAAGAACGCTTTTCACTGCCTTAGGGGCTTCTGTCATCGGGGTCCCCTGTTTTCCTTGAGGTGGAGCACACACACCAGCGTGAACAGCCGCCGGGCGGTCTGGGTGTCTACCTTGATCTTGCCTTCAAGCCGTTCCTGCAGCAGTTCGCTGCCCTGGTTGTGAAGGCCGCGCCTGCCCATGTCGATCGCCTCGATCTGGCTGGGGCTCGCGGTCTTGATGGCCTCATAATAGCTGTCGCAGATGGCGAAATATTCGCGGATGATGCGCCGGAAGGGCGTCATGGCCAGCCGGAAGGTCATCAACAGGTCATCATTCGTCGATTTCACATCGAAATTCAGGCGGCCTTCGATGGTCGCCAGCGTCAGCTTATAGGGCCCTTCGTACGATTCGTCGGCAGACTTCTCCAGCTCGAAGCTGTTTTCCTCCAGGAGGTCGAAGATGGCAATACGGCGCTCGTGCTCGACGTCCGCGCTCCAGCGCACGACCGTGCTTTCATCCAGTGTCACATCTACGAGCTTATGATTAGCCATAGGCTATTTATTAAAGTCTTTGAGCCTGATGGCAACCGAAAGCGCGTGCGCGCCCAACCCTTCTTCATCGGCGAGGCGTACTGCTGACGGACCGATGACCTCCAGACTTTCCTGCGTGCAGCCCACGAAAGTGGTGCGTTTCATGAAGTCGTAGACGCTGAGGCCGGATGAGAACCTGGCCGCGCGCGCGGTGGGCAGCACGTGGTTCGGGCCAGCCACATAGTCGCCGATGGCTTCGGGCGTATAGCGGCCCAGGAAGATGGCGCCAGCGTTCCTGACCTGGCTCGCGAACGCGTCGGTGTCGTCCATGGCGAGCTCAAGGTGCTCCGGTGCCAGCCGGTTCACAAGCGGCACCGCATCCATCAGGCTGTCGACGATGACAATGGCGCCATAGTCGGTCCAGCTTGCCAGCGCGATGTCGCGGCGTTCGAGGCTCGCCAGATGGTCTTCAACTGCGGCCATCACCTGGCGCGCATATGTCTCATCATCGGTGATCAGGATCGACTGGGCCGCCGTGTCGTGCTCGGCCTGGCTCAGAAGATCAGCCGCGATCCAGCGCGGGTCGTTCCTGTTGTCTGCCACCACCAGAATTTCTGATGGGCCGGCAATGGTGTCGATACCCACCTTGCCGAACACCTGACGCTTGGCTTCGGCGACAAAGGCGTTGCCGGGGCCGACGATCTTGTCCACTGGTGCAATGGTTTGGGTGCCATACGCCAGCGCCGCCACAGCCTGCGCGCCGCCGATGCGGTAAATTTCCGTGACACCCGCGAGCTTCGCTGCCGCTAGCACCAGCGGGTTCAAGACGTCATCCGGCGTTGGCACAACCATCACCACCCGGTCCACGCCCGCGACAGACGCCGGGATGGCATTCATCAGCACGCTGGATGGGTAGCTTGCCGTGCCGCCCGGCACGTAAAGGCCAGCGGCCTCAACAGCCTTCCAGGTTTGGCCAAGGCGCACGCCCACGTCGTCTGTATAATCCAGGTCGGTCGGGATTTGCTTCTCATGGAAAGCGCGGATGCGGTTTGCGGCAACTTCCAAGGCCGCCATGGTCTCTGCGTCAACCTGTGCGCAGGCGGCTTCAACCTCGGCGTTTGTGATCGCCAGACCCTTTTCGCGCACATCGAACCGGTCGAACTTTGTCGTCAGGTCATAAAGCGCATCATCGCCGCGCTCCAACACATCGCGCAGGATGTCTGTTACTACATCGCGCACATCCGTGGTGGTTTCCCGTTTGGCGGACAGGAGAGCCTTGAAGGCGGCCTCGAAATCGGACGCGCTGCTTTTAAGAATTTGCGCCATTTTGCACAGCCTCCCTGAAGCGGTCGATCCAGTAGCTGATCTCGCGGGGCCGGGTCTTGAACGCCGGGCGATGCACCACAAGGCGCGAAGTGATGTGCGTCAGCACCTCCACTTCCTTGAGGTTGTTGGCCTTCAGTGTGCCACCAGTGGACACAAGGTCGACGATGCGGCGGCTGAGCCCCAGCTGTGGCGCCAGTTCCATGGCACCGTTCAGCTTGATGCATTCGGCCTGCACGCCGCGCTCGGCGTAATATTGGCGCGTCAGGTTCGGGTATTTTGTGGCCACCCGGATGTGCGACCATTCTTTCGGGTCTTCGGTTGCCTCGTCTTCCGGCATCGCCAGCGACAGGCGGCAGTGGCCGATGTCCAGATCCAGCGGCGAATAGAGGTCGCTATAGCCAAATTCCTGCAGCACGTCGTTGCCCACCACCGCCATGTGGGCGGCGCCGAAGGCGACGAAGGTGGCGGCATCGAATGCGCGCACCCGGATGATGCTGAGGTTCGGGATATTGGTGTCAAACTGCAGGGCGCGTGATTTCGGGTCATCGAATGCGGGCTCCGGATGGATACCGGCAGCTTTCACGAGTGGCATGACTTCCTCGAGAATGCGGCCCTTCGGCAGGGCGAGTACCAGTTTATCTGTAAGTTCCATCGGTCGGTTCCGGTTCGGTTTTATAAAAGAAGAGGGGCAGCGCGGGGCAGCCGGGTTGGACTTAGTCCGCATGATGAGGGCGTTCAAGCGCTTCCCACTCATCGCCCATGTCCGAAAGCGTGGCATCAATGCATTCTGCCGTCAGACGGATGCTGGGGCCGCCAGCGAAATTCAGCATGATGAAATAGTCGACACCGTTTTCGTGAACTTCAATATCCAGAAGCTCAAGCACAGTATCTTTGTCTTTGATGTCAATGCCGTGAAGCTTGGCGGCCAGGATGCCGTTCATGTGGAATCCGGTGCGCACGCGTTCGCCCTTCGGGCGGAAGAACTTGCGTTTCTTTTCCCAGCGGAAGCGGTTGCCCACGAAGGCAAAGCGATGCTCACCCGGCATCCAGGCAATGTCGCCGATGCGCACAGTGGTATCCTGCAAAAGCCCCGACATGACGGTCAGGTCTTCTTCCGTGTGGCTGATCAGTTTCAGGGCATCACTCATAAGTCACATGTTCCAATCTTCAGAATCGACTGCAATGTAGGCGGCATGCCCCCTTGCTTCAAGTGGTTTCCCATTAAGGAAGGGTGCAGAAAATCTATTGGAAGCACCGAGTAACACATAAAGTTAGACCGAGTTTTGCAGAACAAGGTAGTTAGCGTCCGGCTAGCTACCTTGCTTGCTTTTGAGACGTAAAGGCATCCAAATAAAGCAGCAGTATTTCATCACGTGACTTGCCTACAGCTGTGCCATTTACCAGCGCCGATAAGAAACTAGGTCCTGTTGACAAAAGAAGGCATCCACAATTTTGCGGATGCGAGGCACAAGAAGGCCAAGAATGATTGTTTGGTTTTGTCGTACCTTGTGGCGATGCGTCGGAACTGCTTGAGTTTATTGAACATGCGCT
>Ga0209273_10000259_pt1 | contig 81025 bp, 67 predicted proteins | sample tdAd471_FD_187126 | JGI IMG/M metagenome (GOLD analysis project Ga0209273, IMG submission 187126) | Marine sediment microbial communities from the Atlantic coast under amendment with organic carbon and nitrate - tdAd47.1 (SPAdes)... | ecosystem: Environmental > Aquatic > Marine > Coastal >...
AGCATGTATGACCTGCATCGCTATCGCACGCTCTATCCGTTTGAGCGCATGAGCGACGCGATCTCCGTCCCCGGCCGGAAGTTCGTCTACACCCACTCGTTCTACGGTCACCCGCCGTTTGTCTTCGGTCCAAGCGGAGAACGCATCGTCAAGAGCGCGGACTACAAAGGGGCCGACCCCGACCGGCTGGCGGAGAAGGGGGCGGAAAAACGTAGGGACTACGTCGATGGCTACGTATCGCAAGTCCAGTATCTGAACGGCCGATTGCTGGAGACCATCGACGAGATCCTTGCTCGCTCCGAGCAGCCGCCGGTGATCGTGATCCACGGAGACCACGGACCGGGCGTGCGCTATCAGTCGGAGAACATCGATCAAACCGACCTCCGGGAGCGCTTCAGCATCCTCTATGCGGTCTTGCTGCCTGAGGGGGGAGCGGAGGCCATGTACCCCACCATCACTCCGATCAACGGCCTACGAATCGTTCTCAATCACTCCATCGGAGCCGACCTCCCAATGTTGAAGGACGAGACGTACTTCAGCGGATTCGAGACTCCGTACGTGTTCTCACGGGTGGATTCGGAGAAGCTGCGCCGGAACCCGGACGAGGTCTCCGGGCGACCTGAGGACGGTTCATTAGCGCCCAGCGACGTTTCCGAACTGTCGACTTCACCGGAAAAGGACGCTCGTGTCGACGGTCGGGATCGCATGGCCGCCGCCACGGGCCTGTAGAGAGGACAACTGCGGACCGATCGAGCGCCCAAAGCCCGCTTCCGCCGCGCAGCGTGCGTCAGGCGCGGGGGTGTGGGACCTGAACGAGGGGAAACTCAGCGTTTCCCCCCATAGCCCGCGTCATATATCCAACCGATTCTGGTTGGGTGGCCTTCAACGAATCCAAGACGCTGCGGCGAGTAGTCCTGACCGCAACCGCGGCCGCGACCCTCTTCGGCGCCCTGCAAGTTCTGGTCGCGATCACGGCGCGTCACGGCATGACGGAAGTCGAGTCGATCATCGCGTCGCACGCGATGATGCTGAGCCGGGGCGAGAGCCTGTACTGGAATCTGGATCAGTATCCGTTCACGGTCTCGCCCTACGGCCCCCTGCTCTACTCCTTGGAAGCTGTCGGAGTCTTACTGGGCGCGGAGCCGATGTCGGTCGGGCGAGCGATCGCATTCGCCGCGCTGCTGGCGGTCATCTGGCTGGTCTACCGGATTGCGCTGATCTACACCGAAGACAAGCGCTACGCCTGGACGGCGGCGCTGCTCGCCGGAGGGACGGCCAACCTGATTTCGTGGGGAGTGATCGGGCAGTCGGACATGCCGGCGCTGGCGTTTTCAGTGGCGGCCTTTGAGAGGTACTCGACGTGGCGCCGAGATCGGCGTGGAGCCGTGCTCGCTTGGTGCGGAGTGCTCATCGCGCTGTCGATCTTCACCAAGCAAAGCTTTCTGGCCGCGGGCGCAACCATCTCGCTGATGGTTCTGATGGACGACCGTCGCACCGGGCTAAAATTCGTGGGCCTGCTGGCTCCCGCCGGCGGCGCCATGGCGCTGTTGGTGAACTCCCTGACAGGCGGCTATTACTTCGACAACGCGATTACGGCGAACCTAAACCCCTTCGCCTGGGATGTTCTCGGGCTGCAGCTCAACTATCTGGTGAACGCCTGCGGATCGTTGATCGTAATGGCCCTGGCGGGCTGGCGCTATGCCCGCTCCCGGGAGGCGCGTCCGCTATTCGCCTACTTGGCGGCGACGGCAGTGATCTTCTTTGCCACCTCGCCCAAGGTGGGATCGGACTTGAACTACCAGATCGAGTTGGTCGCCGTGCTGTCGATCTGCGCGGGTTGGTCGCTGTGGAAGTTGGAGTTGTTCGACAAGCTGCTGGCGCGAGACAAGGGCCTGGTGACCCTTCTGCAGCTTCCTCTGGCCTTGCATCTAGTGGTGAACTGCGTAGCCGACTTTCGCCATGCCGGCGCTCGCTACGTGCGCGACGGGGAACGACGAGAACAGTACGCCAAACTGGAACGCTGGGTCCAACCCGACGCCGGGCGCATCGTCTCGGTTGAGATCGATCCGCTGCTGTTCGCCCGAGAAGGACGAATCGACGTGGAGCCGCTGATCTTCTCCTTCCTCGTCGACGCCGGCGTCGCGGACCCGGAACCGGTGCGTCAAGACCTCGAAAATCGCGCGTTCTCGGCGCTGCTGCTCTATCACGACCTGGACGAGACCGACCCAACGAAAATCGATGCCGGGACGCCTCGTCTGCCCCCGGACCATCTGCGCATCGTCCGGGAAAACTACGAGATGGTCGAACACGTGCCCGGTCCGTTCGTCGGGGGCATCTACGTCTACACGCCTAAAGAAGAGCCTCTCAGCGCCCGATCTCAGATAAAACCCTAGTATCCGGACTTCTCCTTGAGAACTAATCTCGGAGAGCAGAGAGAAGGTCCGTCGGTCGCCGACGAGAGCAAATCAATGTGGCGCGCACAATCCATCGCGGTCATCTTCCCGACCTACAACGAGAAGGACTCCATCCGGCAGGCCTGTCTGGACGTGGCGCGAGTCGGGCTCGCCGACGAAGTCATTGTGGTGAACAACAACGCGGCGGAAGGTACTTCAGAGGAAGTGGCCGGCACCGGCGCCCGCGAAATCTTTCAGACCAAGCAGGGGTACGGCCACGCCCTCATGGCCGGAATCGACGCGACGGACGCCGACATCGTGGTTCTGTGCGAGCCGGACGGCACGTTCTCGGCGCACGATATCGCCAAATTACTGGCTTACTCTGAGGATCGGCCGGTGGTCTTCGGAACACGGACCTCGTCGAGCTTCATTTGGGCCGGCGCCAACATGGGCTGGTTCCTGCGCTGGGGCAATTGGGCCGTCGCAAAGATGACGGAGGTCCTTTTCAACACGACATTGCTCACCGACATGGGATGCACCTACCGGCTGCTGCGACGAGATGCTCTCGATCTAATCCGCCCGCACCTGACCATCGGCGGGTCGCACTTCGGGCCGCAGATTCTGTTGGAGACCGTCGCCCACCGAATCCCGTTCACGGAGATCCCGGTGAATTACGGCGAACGAGTAGGCGAATCGTCGGTGACCGGCGACTTCTGGAAGACCTGGAAGCTGGGTTGGCGGATGATCTTCTTGGTTCTGCAATACCGGCTTGGCTTTGTCGGGCGGGAACGCAAGACCTGGAACGGCGAGTCGATGGGGCCGGAATTGGCCAACTTGGCGAGCCAACTGGGCCGATCGCAGCCGGGGAATGTGCCCGACAAGGTTGCAGTTCGGCGCTAACGTCCCCGCAACGGCCCCGAGAACGGCTGTACGTTAGCGCACGGAAGCTTACGCTTGAGCGGACTAGACTCCTTTCAGGAGGTTGTGCGATGCGCCCGCTTGCTTGGATTCCTTCCTTGATGATCTTGGCCGGTCTGGGGGCTCAAGACGCGCCCGAGAGGCTGGCCGAAGAAAAGAAGCCTCCCTTGAAGTCCGCCAAGGACCCCATACGGGGTCGCCTCACAGAGATCCCGAAGATCGTCATTGCGGACCTTCCTGCGGGCTCCTACGCAGGCGAAACGCGACCTTGCTCCATCCCTCTGACGCCGATCACGCCTTTGGCCGGAGGGTCGATGCCGGTCCTGCCGGGGCCTGTGGCGCCCGGCCCGGTCCGCATCGTGGAACCTCCGGCGCCGCCGTGCGATTCCCAATCGACGTTCCAACGCCTCCCGGCTGAAGCGATCAATCCGTTCTCGGCCACCGTAAAGCCGAAACCGCGGCATCCGTAGCGAACCCCGCCTGCAGGGGGTCCCAGTCGCGACAGGCGCCGTAGGGAGTCGCCTCCGGTGTGCTCAAACGTACAAAGAGCCGTTATTTTTCAGTACCTACCGGCACGAAACCGACGCCTACTCCGTCTAAGTAATAGCGACTACCGTGCGCTTCGGACTGAACGCTTGCCAAAGATCGCGCGCGGAAATGCCGATGTGTCAGCAGACGCATCAGATTTCGCCCACCGAGTTTGCACGCGTAACGAAGCACGGCGAGAGGAGGAAGAACGATCTAAATGGCTTTTTTTCAATGACCTTGCAACCTACCAACCAGTTTGTGCATCGAACTATAGAGCCGACGGAGGGCGCTGCCATGACTATGCGAATCACAAAGAACGACAGCGACGAGAATCGCGTGGTTGAGGACGCGAAGGAGACTCGTCTAGATTCGCGTCGCCCAACCTGGCAGTTGGACCTCGACGGAGACGTGAAGACCACCGAGTACGAAGAGGCCTCTCCGGCCGAAGATTCCGTCCGGCTGTACCTCAGCGAAATGGGATCGGTGCCTCTGCTGAACAAGCGCGGCGAAATCCGCTTGGCCAAGCGCATGGAGCGCGGCGAGGCCGGGATGAAGCGCGCTTTGGCGCGGTCTGCCTGGATGTGGAATCGGCTGGAAGAGACGCGCCTGCGCCTGGAGCAGCGGCCGGACACGGTTCGTCCGCTGATCGAAGCGGGAATCGAGAGCAAGGAAGCCGTCGAGCTTTCCGGCGTCATCCGGACCCGCCTGGCGTTGATTGAAGCGTCAATCGCCGAGTGCGACCGAATCGCCGCTAAGCCCCCCGCTTCCGGTGCGGCAAAGTGGCGTCAGCGCGCTTGGCGTTGGAAGCTGGGCCGACGTCGCGTGGCCTTCCAACGAGAGATCCTCGACCTGCCCCTGCGTCAAGACCTATGGCGTGAGTGGGCCGGGGAGTTCCTCGCGGCCAAGCCGGAACTGCTGGAGGAGGCCCGCAAGGCAGGACGTCGGGCGTCCCGCGCGAAGGCTAAGGGCGCCAAGCCCGAGCTTCCCGCCGCGGGCGAGCGCACGATGACAAGGGCGGAAGTCTTGGATCTCACCCGTCGCGTGGCTCGCGGTCAGGCGCGCTTCGAGCAAGCCAAGAGCGAGTTGGTGGAAGCCAACCTGCGCCTGGTGGTCTCCGTGGCGAAGAAGTACGTCAATCGGGGTTTGCATCTTCTGGATCTTATCCAGGAGGGCAACATCGGACTGGCGCGGGCGGCCGAGAAATTCGACTACCACCGCGGCTTCAAGTTCTCGACCTACGCCACCTGGTGGATTCGGCAGGCGATCACCCGAGCGTTGGCGGACCAGTCGCGCACCGTGCGCATCCCGGTCCATATGAACGAGCAGCTCAACAAGTTCCTGCGGGCCCTGCGTGGGCTCGAAAAGGACTTGGGACGGCCGCCGACCAACGACGAAATCGCCGAACGCATGGAAACCACGGTCGACAAGATCGAAACCTTGCGTCAAATCTCACGCTCGCCGGTCTCGTTGGAGACTCGCGTCGGTCGCGATCAAGAGTCGGCGCTGGAGGATCTTCTCGAAGATCCCAACGCCCGATCTCCGATGGAGAAACTGATCGACGTCGACGTCAAGAGCAAGACGGCGGAACTGCTTGGCGGCCTCTCGCCCAGCGAGGAGCGCGTCCTGCGCATGCGCTTCGGCATCGGCTTTGAACGCGAACACACGTTGCAAGAGATCGGCAAGAAGTTCGAACTCACGCGCGAGCGGATTCGCCAGATCGAGGCTAAGGCGCTCGCTCAATTGCGCGAGCCCGGAAGAGCGTCGCTGCTGCGGCAACTGATCGCAGCCAACGGCTGATCCGGAACCGCGAAACCTATATCCTGGAGGCCCTAGTGCTCAATGCCTAGGGCCTTCATTTTTCTGTAGAGGTGGCTGCGCTCAAGCCCCAAAGCCTTGGCCGTGCGGCTGACGTTGCCTCCATGGGTCTCAAGCGTCTGCTGGACGTAGTTGCGCTCGTAAGCCTTGCGGGCTTCTTCGAGCGTCGGGAATGCGCCGGATTCCGCAGGCGTGCGATCGCGGCGCGGCGTGCGCGGAAGCGGAACCTGTCGAACGTCCACGGTGACTTGCGGATTCAGGATGACGATTCGCTCCATCAGGTTGCGCAACTCGCGCACGTTCCCCGGCCACGGGTACGCGACCAGAGCATCCAGAGCAGCCGGGGTGAGTTCCTTGCGCTTGCGGCCGTACTGCAGGGCGAAATCGTCCAGGAAATACTCGGCCAGTTGCGGGATGTCCTCCTCGCGGTCACGAAGGGGCGCGACGACGAAAGGAACGACGTTGAGTCGATAGAACAGATCCTCGCGGAAATTGCCGCGCGCGATCTCCTCTTCCAGCTGCTTATTCGTGGCTGCGATCACGCGTACGTCGACTTGGACAGTCTTCCCGGATCCCACCGGCTCGAAGCGCTGCTCCTCCAACGCACGGAGAACCTTCGCCTGCGTATTGAGGCTCATATCGCCCACTTCATCGAGGAAGAGAGTCCCGCCGTCGGCTTGCTGGAACTTGCCGACCTTGTCCTCGTGGGCCCCGGTAAACGAGCCCTTGCGATGCCCGAACAGCTCGCTCTCAATCAGCTCCTCGGGAATGGCCGCGCAATTGACCTCCACGAACGGCTGCTCGGCGCGCGTGCTTTGGGCGTGAATCGCCTGAGCGACCAGTTCCTTCCCGACGCCGGATTCGCCAAAGATCAAGACGCGACCGTTCGTCGGCGCCATCAACTCAAGCTGCTGACGCAAGGCCTTCATGGAGATGGAATCGCCGATGATGCGAACCCGAGAGGCGAACTGCGTGCGCAGGTCGTGGTTCTGTCGGGCGAGCCGCCGATGCTCCAGCGCATTCTTGACCGTGACGGAGACCTTTTCCAACGAGAGCGGCTTCTCAAGAAAGTCAAAAGCCCCCAACTTCGTCGCCCGAACCGCGGTCTCAATCTTGCCGTGGCCGGAAATGACGATCACCTCGGGCCGCTCGACCGGGTCCATCGCTTGGATGCGCTCCAACGTCGTAAGCCCGTCGACTCCCGGCAGCCAAATATCGAGTAGGACCAACGGGTACGATCGTCGCCCTAGAGTTTCCAGACACTCTTCGCCGCTCGCGGCGGTATCAGGCCGGTAGCCTTCGTCGTCGAGAATCGCCGCGAGTGATTCGCGAATCCCGGGCTCGTCGTCGACGATGAGGACGCGTTCGCCCTTCAACTGCGCACCTCGGCCGCTTCCGGCTTCTGTTCCGGCAGGACGGCGATTTGAGGATCGGCGATCGGAATCTCCACGATAAACCGCGTTCCGGCAGGACGGTTGTCCTCGACCCGAATCGAACCGCCATGTTCACCAACAATGCGGCTGACGATGGCGAGTCCCAGGCCCGTACCGCGATTCTTAGTGGAGAAGTAGGGCAGAAAGAGCCGCTCCTTGTCTTCAGGCGAGATTCCCGGCCCCGAGTCCGTCACTCTCAACTCGACCGTCTCCGGCGTGGCTCCCAACCTCGTATGCACTTGAATGTTCCGCGTCCAGCACCCCTGCACCGCCTCCGCCGCGTTGTCGACCAGGTTGACCACGACTCGCTTGAACTGTTCGGGGTCGAAAAAGGCCGGGGGCAGTTCAGCGGCGAGATCGGTGGAGAGGGTCACGTTTTCCAGTCGTCCGTCAAAGACCGCCAGTCCCTCCTCAACAGTCTGGTTGAGGTCGGCGACCTCGGGTCGTGCGTGCGGAAAACGAGCGAGCTGTGCGAACTCGTCGACCAGCCGACGGAGACTCTCGACCTCGCGAATAATGGTCGCGGTCGAGCGATCGCAGTTCGCCTTGAGCTCGCGACGCTCTTGCTCGTCCAGCGGGCGTTGCCAACGGTCGAGCAGGCGGGCCATCCGCTCCGCGGAGAGGGCGATCGGCGTCAGCGGATTCTTGATCTCGTGCGCGACCCGGCGCGCAACCTCGTTCCAGGCGGCGGACTTCTGCGCGTGCAACAGCTCCGACATGTCCTCCACTACAAACACGAAAGCAGCCTGCTCGCCCTCGGCGTCCACCGTCTGCCGCTCCAGCGAACTAACAGTCACAGCCAAGCGTCGGATGCGTTCTTCCCCCGCCACCTCAAACTCGCGCGAAGTGAGTCCGATGCGCTGCGCTCGCTTGAGCAGATAGCGGACCTCCTCCAGGTCGTCCGGCGTAAAGAGGTCGTCGATCGTCGCCGTCCGTTCCGACTCGGGAAAGATCGCGCGAACCGACGAGTTGGCTTTTAAGATTCGCCCCTCGGCGTTGATCGAGAACACCGCCGGAGTGATGTTCTCCAAAATGGCGTTGATAAAGCGACGCCGCGAATCGATCTCGGCGTTGGCAGCTTCCAATTCTGCGTTGCTGCGCTGCAGGGCCGTTGTCTGTTCCTCCAAAGCCTGCGTCATCTGGTTAAACGAGACGACTAGGCCGGCCAGCTCGTCGATGGCAGGCGTTTGAATTCGATAGTCGAAGCGACCGCTAGAGAGCGCCTCGGTCGCCTCGGCGAGCGCGTCGATAGGCACAGAGATCTGACGAGAGAGAAACAGGGAAAGCCACAGGGCCACAAAGAGGACAAAGACGGAGATCAAGGCCATCACGCCCAGATAGAAGTACTTGAACGTTGTCCGCTCCTGCTCCAGCTTGCGGTATTCGTTGTACCGCTCCTGCATCTCCGCACGAAGAGAAACGATCTCCTCCGGGATCCGCCAGGCGACGATCACCGAGCCGACCGTCTCCCCGTCGATGCGCACCGGCGCCCGGGCCCAAACCTCCTGGTTCGTAATGCCGGACAAGATCTCGTTCAGCGCAGCCTCTTCACCGGGCGTCTTCCAGCCGACCGGGCCTGAAACGACTTGACCATGTCTGTATTCGATCGCCGGCGCGGTAGAGCCGGCTTCAAGCAGTCCGACGTACTCGGCACGAACCTTCTCGGCAATCCCGAAGAGCTGAGCCTCGACCGCATCGGGGTCCGACGCCGGATCGAATGCGGCGGCCGTGGCAGGCATGGCGGCGATCAACGCCGCGTCCGTCTCCTGCTTCTCGCGGTGGATTCGGTTGAGCTCCTCGGTGACTGCCTCGGAGTTCTGCAGGATGTCGCGCGTATGCGGGAACAGCCACTTGTCGAGCGTACGGCTGAGGAACGTGAAGGAGAAGAACGCCATCGCCGCGACGGGAACAATCGAGAGCAGGAGCGCACCGCCGACCAACTTGGTCTTCAGCTTGGATCCCGGAACGCCCTGCCGTCGCTCGACATAAAGCTTGAGCAGGTTGCGGAAAAGCATGAAGCCCAACGCGAGCACGCCGATGGCGACGAGCGTCAGAATGCCCCACAGAACAATCGCTACGTTCGAGTTCCCGGGCCGGAAGTCGCCGAAACTCAGCGATGTATGCCAGAAGGAAAGTCCGACCAGGGCCAGCAGAAGCAAGCCGAGGAAGACGAGCGAAAAACGTTGGGATTTGCGCTCCATGGGCGGCCTGAAGGGTCGGCTTGATCTTACCAGTCCGGGGCCACGCTCAGGCGGTCACGAGCGACGCCGGGGCGCGTTGACTGCTGGGGGAGTACAAGGCCCACGACGGCGTCTGTCCTCGTTCCGGCAAACCCTGAAGGCGCTCAAACGGGCGAAACCGAGCCTTGTACGCCATCGACCGGTTGGCCTCGATCCAGTAACCGGGGTAAGCATGCCTCTTGCCCCGGCGCTGGGCGTCGAGCAACTGGTGCAGGATTGCAAACGTCCCCGGGCTCGACGGTCGCCAATCGGGATCGTGAAAAGCGTAAACCAGCGATACCGCCTTCAGCGTTTCATCCATCAATGCGACCCCGACCAGGCGTCCGTCCCGACGAAACTCCCATTGCCACGCAAAGTCGTCGCCGCCACACAGAAACGACTCCTCGTATTCGACCGGACCAATGCTGTCGGGACGCCACCCGCGCTCCTGGGCCATGAACTGGTGGTAGCGGTTGTATAGAGCGAGATGCTCGGGACCGCCCGACGCCGGAACCCGACGCGCGGCCACGTCTCGATTGGCCCGCAAAACGCGCCGCTGGTTCGAGGAGGGCCGGAACTCGTCGAGCAGCACGCGGACGCTCACGCACTGCGTACACTGCGGACACCCGGGTCGGAAGAGTTGACGACCAAACCGTCTGTATCCCCGCTCCAACAGCGCCTCGTACTCTCGCACGTCGAGGTCTTGGACGATCCGGTACTCCAGCGCCGCCGTCTCGCTCGGCAGATACGAACAGACCCGAGGCTCCTCGACAAGGCACACCAACTCGCGCATCTTCTTGCCTGTTGTCGGGCGCCGTTCGTCAGACATCTTAGGCCGTTACTCGAACTCGAGCTCAACACCGCGTTCAGCGTTGAGCTTCTTGGTGAACTCCACGTCCACTTCCGCTCGGGACACGACGTAGCGTGCGCCTTGGACGGTCGTGAAGGTCAGCGTGGCAAAGTCCAACTCATAGCTCTCGACGGCGTAGATCAAGCCGCCGACCAAAGCGATGAGTACATAGTCGGTTTCCACCTCTCGCGGCCGTTGGTCTTCAAGCTCAACACTCGCGGACTCGGGACGTGCGGAGACCCGGCGCGATCCGCCGACGACGACGACCACGCTCCCGGCGGATGAACGGGCTGCCTGTTCAGGGCCCACCTCAATCACGTTCGGCGCCTGGCCGTAGCCGCCGTCATACCCGAAGATCGGATAGTAGACGGGGACGAACACGCGGGTCCGGCCGCGTCGGTACGCGTGACGACCGCGGGAGTCCCGGCGCGCCCCATGTCCGGACCGTGGAGATGCGATTGTTGCTCCGGCGGGCCGGACGCCCGTCGCCGAGGCGCCGCGCGGCAGACTCGGGGAGACGATGTTCGGCGGCGTGACCCCGGTCCCGCTGGGCGAGATGATTCCGGGGCGGCCCGGTGCTACGGGGCGAATGGGTGCAAGCGGCGACCGCGAGACGCCGGTCGGAGACCGCTGCACCCGAGTCGGCGAGGCCGAGACGCCGGTGGACGCTCTCCCTGAAGGCCGCACCTGAGCCGAGGCCCCGATGACGGCGCCCGTCGTGAGCGCGACTACGCAGAAGGCGACCGGCCTCGACATGACGCTTAGTTTACTCCTCGATACGCAAGACGCCAGCCGCTTGGTAGTCTTTTCCAATGACCGGCGCACGCTTCTCGATCGGCCAAGTCATCCACCATCGCCGGTTCGACTACCGAGGCGTGGTCTACGACGTCGACCCCTGTTTCATGGGATCCGAGGAATGGTACGACCAAGTCGCACGCTCCCGGCCGCCCAAAGACCAGCCTTGGTACCGGGTCCTGGTTCACGACGGCACGCACGAAACCTACGTCGCCGAACGCCACTTGGAGGAAGATGAGGCCGGGGCCGAGATCCGACATCCCGGGCTCTGGCAACTCTTCGATTCCTACCGGGACGGAATGTACGTCTCGAAGACGAAAGTGATCTAGCGCTCGATCTGGTAGTTCGGCGCTTCTTTCGAGATAACCACGTCGTGCACGTGGGCCTCCCGCAAACCGGCGGATGAGATCCGCACAAATCGGGTTTTCGTGCGGAGTTCTTCGATCGAGTTACAGCCGCAGTACCCCATGCCCGAGCGGAGACCGCCCACCAGTTGGTGGATCACGTCCGCCAGCAGCCCCTTATAAGCCACGCGCCCCTCAATCCCTTCCGGCACCAGCTTGCCGCCTTCCGTCGACTCTTGCCCGTATCGCTCGGCGCCGGCCTTCGAGTTCTCGGTCATGGCGCCCATCGAGCCCATGCCCCGGTAGGTCTTGTAGGTGCGCCCCTGGTAGAGCACGCGTTCGCCCGGGCTTTCCTCCGCGCCGGCCAGCAAACTGCCGATCATCACGACTTCCGCTCCGGCGGCGATCGCCTTCGTGACGTCGCCGGAGAACTTGATGCCGCCGTCGGAGATGACTGAAACGCCCGTCCCCTCGGCGGCCTTGGCGCAGTCTGCTACAGCGGTGATCTGAGGAACGCCCGCGCCGGAGACGATGCGCGTGGTGCAAATGGAGCCGGGGCCGATCCCGACCTTGATCCCGTCGACCCCCAGGGCAATCAGGTCCTTCGTCGCCTCGGCCGTCGCCACGTTGCCCGCGACGATCTGCGCCTCGGGTATCGCGTTACGCAGTGCCTTGACGGCGTCCAGAACCCGCTGGCTATGGGCGTGAGCGGTGTCGATGCCGAATACGTCGACGCCTTTCTTGGCCAACTCCTGAGCACGCTCCAGGTAGTCGCCCGTCGCGCCCACCGCGGCGCCGCAGAGCAACCGCCCCTGGTCGTCCTTGGCGGCGACCGGGTAGTCGCGCTTCTTCTGAATATCCTTGACGGTGATCAGTCCCTTGAGTACTCCCTCGGCGTCGACGACCGGCAGCTTCTCAATACGATGGCGATGGAGAATCTGCTCGGCCTCTTCAAGCGTCGTTCCGATGCCGACCGTGACGAGCTTGTCCTTCGTCATCACGTCCGAAATCGGCTGATCGTAGTTCTCCTCGAAGCGCAGATCCCGGTTGGTCAGGATTCCGACAAGCTTTCCGTCCTCGGTGACCGGAACGCCGGAGATCCGATAACGCTCCATCAACTCCTGCGCCTCGTAAATCTTGTTCCAAGGAGCAATCGTGATCGGGTCGACGATCATGCCGCTCTCAGAACGCTTCACGCGGTCGACCTCTTCGGCCTGCCGCTCCACGGGCATATTGCGGTGGATGAACCCTAAGCCACCCTGGCGGGCCAAACCGATCGCAAGCGCGGACTCGGTCACGGTATCCATCGCGGCGCTGACGATGGGAATGTTCAGGCGGATCCTACGGGTGAGGTGGGTGCGGGTGTCGGCGTCGGCGGGGACGACATCACTCATGGCGGGAAGCAGCAGGACGTCGTCGAACGTGAGCGCTTCCCGAATGGGGAGGATGACCATACAAGATTGTACGGAGCCGCCCGGTCAGGCTGCAAGCAATTCCACTTCTCAGGCTCACGATTCGTTACTCTAACTGGACTCATGCGAGCCCCTGCTGCGTTGTCGATCCTCGCCGCCCTATTGATCTCGTTCGGCTGCGCAGCGCAGAACGGACGCGAATCGAGCACCGGACCTCCCAATATCGTCTTGATCGTGGCCGACGACCTCGGCTGGACCGACGTCGGAGCCTACGGAACCGAGTTCTACGAGACTCCGCACATTGACCGACTGGCGCGCGAAGGCATCCGTTTTCTGAGCGCCTACGCCAATCCCAACTGCGCGCCGACGCGCGCCGCACTGCTCACCGGTCGCTACAGCCCTCGCACGGGCATCTATACCGTGGGGAGCGGCGCGCGCGGACAAGAAGAGTTTCGCGCCATGGTCCCCGCCGAGAACGTGACGGATCTAGCGGTCTCAGAAGTCGTCTTCGCCGAACCCATTCGCGCCGCGGGCTATCGAACGGCTCACATGGGCAAGTGGCACATGGGGACGGGCGAGTTTGCGCCAGAGAACCAAGGGTTCGACTTGAACATCGGGGGCAACGACTCCGGATCGCCTCGGGGCGGGTATTTCGCGCCCTGGGAGAATCCGCAACTCCAGCCCGGAGCAGAAGGTGAACACTTGGCTGACCGCTTGGCGGACCGAGCGGTCGAGTTCATCCAGGCCGAAGATGAACGCCCGTTTCTGCTGTACCTGCCTTTCTATTCGGTCCATACGCCGATCCAGGCGAAGGCCGACCTGGAAGCCAAGTACGCGGCGAAGCCTCCCACGGGAGGACATTCCAACCCGAAGTACGCCGCCATGGTCGAGACCCTCGACACCGCAATCGGAAGGGTGCTCGCAGCGTTGGACGAGTCCGGCGTCGCCGACCACACGGTCGTCCTGTTCACCTCCGACAACGGGGGATTGGGCGGCTATGCGGCGGCCGGGGTCGACAACCGGATCGAGGTCACGACCAACGCTCCTCTGCGAGGCGGCAAAGGCATGCTCTATGAGGGCGGCGTTCGGGTTCCCTTGATCGTTCGCTGGCCCGGAGTGTCGCCCCCCGGAGCCACTTGCATGGAACCGGTAGGGTCGGTCGACTTTTTCCCCACGTTGCTTGAGATCGCCCGGGCCGACAGGTCCGGCGTGGACACGATCGACGGTCGCAGCTTTACCAACTTGATCCGCGACGGGCGAGGCCAAGAGCCTCGTCCGCCGATCTACTGGCACTTCCCCGGTTACCTTGAAGCCAGGGCGCAAACCGGCGCCTGGCGGACCACCCCGGGCGGGGCCGTTCTGGAAGGAAACTTCAAACTCATCGAATTCTTCGAGACCGGGCAACTAGAACTCTACGACCTGGAAGAGGACATTGGCGAAAAGGTCAACCTCGCCGAGTCCAACCCCGCGAAAGCGCAGGAACTCTACGGCAAACTGCTTGCCTGGCGCGCAGAAACCAACGCGCCGATGCCGACAGCCAAATGAGTGCACGCCGGGATTCCCGCGTCGCTATTCGGACCCCGGAATACTATCGCCGCTTGGCGGCCTATGAAGCGGCTGATCCGTGGGCGCGGACGATGGCGGACTGGTCCGAGCAACTGATCCGACAGTACGCGCAGCAGACCACAGAAGCGACGTGGCTCGACGTGGGCTGCGGCGCCGGAGGATTCCTCGGTCGCACGCAGGCCTCTCGCCGCATCGGACTCGACGTCGACTCCACCGCGCTGGAGACAGCCGCCCAACAGACCTCCGCCGCGCTGGCCCAAGCAGCGGCCGAGGCGTTGCCCGTAGCCTCGGAAACCGTGGACGTCGTGACCTCGCATGACGTGCTGCAACACGCCCCCGCGGCTTCGTTGGCTGAGGCGATACGCGTGCTGCGCCCCGGCGGGCTCTTGGTCCTTCGCACCGCAACTCGACGCGGATTACTGTGGGGCAAACACGTCGACTCGCATGACTACCGCCAATGGACGCCGGCTGAGCTGCAAGGCATCTGTAGAGAGTCGAACGTTGAGATCCTTTTTCTTGCCCGCGTCAATGCTCTGCCCTCTTTGATTCGAGACCTGGCGGCGCTGGTCCGGGGGGAGCGTCCCAGCGGGGACGCGGGTCTCCCGCCGACGCCGCAAGACCCCGACTGGAAGCAGACGCTCTTGCGAGCCTACTGGCGAGTGGAACGCGCGTGCTTGTGGGCTGGGCTCCGACCGCCCTGGGGCCACTCTCTGTTGCTGGCCGCGCGCAAGTAGCTCTCAGAGCAGGCCAAGCTTCTGTAGGCGTTTGGCCCCTTCTCGGAGGCTCAGCGGGGCCAGCCGCTCACGGTGTTCCTTGAGGAATGCGAGGACCGACTCCGGATTCGTCCAGGAATAGTCCCGCAGAGCCCACCCCACCGCCTTCGCAATAAAGAACTCACGCTCTTCCGCACGCCTCAGGCAGTGATCAAACAACTGCTCTTCGTCGGTCTCTTCTTTATGCCGCAACTGCGAGAGCAACGCCGCGCGCCGCACCCACAGGTCTTGGTCTTCCACCCAACGGTCCATCGCCGGACGAACTTGTTCTCTGTGCCTCAGAAGTGCCGGACTGACCAACGAACCGACCGCCGCGTCGACCAGGTCCCACCATGCGCCTTCCCGCACCAGGCGATTAGACAGAGCGAGGGAAATATGGTCGACGTACTCGGGACTGAGTGCGGCGTAGCGGATGGCCAGATACTGCTCCTCCCGATGGGGAAGACTCCAGAGAGCCAAGACGCCTTCCTCCCAAACTTGTCGATCCGGAGGTCGAAACTCTTCCTTCAGGCGCTTGAGGATCGTCTCGCGCTCCGGCTTCTGCACGCCGTAAAAGGGCTGCCGGGTCTTCAAATAGGCCTGCATGGGCCCCGCCTTCGCGGGATCGGCCAGCGAGCCCAGTTCGTTCTGCACAAAGGAGACGAGCGCGCGTGTGACTTTGCGCATTGCGCGACTATCATCGCACTTGTCGCGGTCGCGACTAGCCGTCGTCCGATTTGCTCCAGACCGCCTCGAGGTTCAGCAACGTGTGATCGAAGCGGACCGGACGTAGATTGAAACGCTCGACCGAAGCCTGAATCCCTTCCAGCGTCGGGAATCCCAACGACGAGAAGAGACGTTCCCCGACCGGCGCGAACCATCTCGGCACGACGAAGTCCGTGTAAATCAGCAGGCCGCCCGGCTTGACCAGACGCGCGGCCTCCGCAAAGGCTCCGCGCCAGCGTGGAACGTGGTGGGTAACCCGGTGGCAAGCGACGTAGTCGAACTCTCCGTCGCCGAACCGAGTGGAGTCCTCATCGCAAACCTCAAACCGGATTTCAGGGTCTTGGGTCGACGCCCGAGCCCGAGCGATCTGATCCGGATCGACGTCGACCCCGGTCGCCCGGAGCCCAAAGACACGCGCCACAGAGAGGACCGCGGAGCCCGTTCCACAGCCAAAGTCCAGATAAGTCTGGCCGGGCAGAGGGCTGTGGGGCGCCAGTCGACCGATCGAACTGGAGGCGATCGAGGCGGACCGCCGATCGCTGTTCACTAACCTCTTCTCAATGCGAGTCATTTCCATATTGGGCCTCGAAAAGATCACAACGGAGTGAGGTGCGGAAAGTTCCCCTGGTTGGAATCTTCGGTGCGGAGTTCGCCCCCCGCGGAGGGTTACAGTGCGACTGAGGCAAGGGATTGAACCTCGATCCATTGGCCGAAACGCTTGAAGTCCGACGGGTTCGCGGTCAAGAGCGCGGATGCGCCGTGATGAATTGCAGTAGCGGCGATGTTGGCGTCGTGAATCTGCTTGCCGCGACAGCCGGGCTGGATGACCAGTTCTTCCAGCAGGGCGCTCACCGCCGGATTGTCGGGTAGGAAGGTCGTACGCGTCTTGTACCTCCGAACAGCTTCAACTGCCGCGTCCGGCGACATGCCGATGCCGTTCTGGTCAATCGAACGGGTGGCGACGGAGAAATATTCGCGGATGACCTGGCCGGACGTCAGCAGTTCGACGCCGCGACGAGGCCACCGATCCAATACGGCGACGGCGCTGGCATGCAACCTACGATCTCGGATCGTAGCCTCAAACCAGATATTCGTATCGAGAAAGATGCGGCTAGCGCTCATCGTCGCCGTAAATCGCTGCGCGACTCCAATCGGCATTGGGAGCGCTCTCCACGGTAATGAGCTCCAGCCGGTCAGCAGCTGACTCGGAGCCTTGGGCGGCCGCTCGACGCAAGATCAGCCGCAGTTCCCCCTGTAGCGATCGATGATTCTCCTTGGCCCGCCGCTTGAGCGCGCGCAGGTCTTCTTCCGGTACGTCCCGAATGTGTACGGCAGGCATACCGCCATGATAGCGAATCGCTATCATTCTGCTTGCTCCACTAAGAGCTAAAGCGCCGCTTGCGCGCTTCATCCAGCGCCACCGCAAGGATGATAATCGCGCCGATGATCGCCTGCTGCAGGTACGGGTTGATGCCCAACAAGTCGCTGCCGTTCGCCAGGAGCCCCATGATGAAGGCCCCAATCAACGTGCCGATCACACTGCCTTCGCCGCCCGTCAGACTCCCTCCGCCAATCACCACCGCCGCAATCACCTGTAGCTCGTAGCCCTGCCCGGCCGTCGGCTGGCCCGTCATCAAACGAGACGTCTCAATCATCGACGCCAGTCCGCAAAGCGCCCCGGAAATCGCGTACACGCCGATGGTGTAGCGCGAAACCGGAATCCCGGCATACACGGCGGCATGCACGTTTGAGCCAATGGCATACGTGTACCGGCCGAGCTTCGTCTGATGCAGGATCACATGGGTCACCGCGGCGCAGACCAGCAGCACCAGCAAAACGAAGGGCAGTCCGAAGACGCGCCCTTCACCCAAAAAGGCGAGTTCCTTCGGGAGACCAACGACCGGCAGCCCGCCGGAGATGATCAGCGTCAGGCCTCGCGCGATCCCGAGCGTACCCAGCGTGACGATGAACGGCGGGATCTTGAGCCACGTCGTCAACACGCCGTTGATCCAACCCCACGCCAACCCGCAACCGATTCCCACCAGGATGCCGACCCACAGCGGTTGTCCGCTCGACATCGCCATCGCGCCCACAGTGCCGGAGAAGGCCAGAATGGCTCCGACCGAAAGATCGATGCCGCCCGAGACGATGATCAGCGTCATCCCCAGCGCCATGATGTTGATCACGGCCGTTTGCCGAACCACAGCGGAGAGATTGGTCGCCGTCAGGAAGTAGGGCGAAGCGATCGACAGGATCACGAACAACGCGATCAGACTGAAGAAGGGCAATAGGCGCTGGAGCGCGGAGGAATTCATCGGTTGTCGTGTCCCCTGTTCTTAGCCGACGGCGGCGTGATGCATGATCTCTTCTTGCGTCGTCGAACGCGGCAATTCCGCGACGACCGAGCCTTCACGCATCACGAGGATGCGGTCGGCGACCTGGAGCAGCTCGGGGAGTTCGGAGCTGACCATCAGGATGGCTTTACCTTCGCGCGCCATCTCCTCCATCAGAGAGAAGACCTCGCGCTTGGCGTTTACGTCGATTCCGCGCGTCGGCTCGTCGAAAAGCATCACGCGAGGGTTGGCGTACAACCACTTGGCAATGACGATCTTTTGTTGATTGCCGCCCGAAAGCTTTCCGGCGGCCTGCTCGGTTCCGTCGGTGCGAATCCGCAGGCGCTCGATGGAATCGGAGGCGACCCGCATCTCCTCTCGATTGTTGAGAAAGCCCCTGCGCGTCACTCCTGTGAGATTCGCCAGCGTGACGTTCTCGCGCAACGGCAGCGGCAAGGCCAGGCCGGTTCGCTGCCGATCTTCAGTGATCAAGGCAATCCCGGCTTGGACCGCCTCCTTGGGAGAACGGACGACGACCGGCCGACCGTCGACTCGGATCTCGCCCTCCGTTGCAGGAGTCACGCCGAAGAGCGTCTGGCAGAGTTCGGTGCGTCCGGCTCCCATCAGGCCTCCGATGCCCAGAATCTCGCCCGCCCGGATCGTGAACTTCGCGCCCGGCAGGTCGACTGAAAGCACCTCGGCTCCGGGCTCGAGCGGTTCTCGTTCGTAGATGTGCTCGACCTCGCGACCGACCATGTGATGGACGATCTGATCGGTGGTGAGATCCGCGAAGTCAGCCGAATGGACGGTTTCGCCGTCACGGAGAACGGTGACCTTGTCGGCAATCTCGTCGAGCTCGGCAAGCCGATGCGTGATGTAGAGGATGGCGACGCCCGAAGCGCGAAGCTGCTTGACCAGCCGAAAGACCTCGACCGTCTCCGATTCAGAAAGCGACGAGGTCGGCTCGTCGAAAATGATCAGACGCGACTCCCCGTGCAACGCACGGACAATCTCCACGAGCTGCTTCTGCGCTGGCGAGAGCCGCTCGACCCGCCAGTCGGCTTGGAGCGGAAAGCGATGTTCCTCGATCAAGCGACGAGCCGTCGCGAGCATCCTCGCCTGGTCCAGAAGCGGACCGGAGACCCGTTCGCGCCCCAGGAAGACGTTCTCCGCAACGGTGAGATGGGGCGCCAGCAGGGATTCCTGGTGAACCATCGCAATACCCGCATCGTGGGCGTCGGCCGGCTTCCGGAAGTCCACCTCCCCGCCCTGCCAACGCATCGAACCCGCGTCCCGACGGTGCATCCCGGCGATGATCTTCATCATCGTGGACTTGCCCGCGCCGTTCTCGCCGATCAAGGCGTGAACCTGGCCGGCGTCGGCATGGAGTTCGCCTCCGCGGAGCGCACGGACGCCCCCGAAGCGCTTCTCAATTCCAGAGAGTTCGAGCAGCACGAACGCTGAAGGTTAGCACACGGAGCGGGTCGCGACGCCGCGACTCGAGCAGGATATTGTTAACGTCACCAAAATCTTTGTACGGTCACAGCGGAAGATGGACCGTGAGCACGGCCCCGCGGTCTGGGCCGGGGGAAGCTTGAATGTCTCCCCCCAAGGAGCGCACGGCCTGACGGGAGTTGAATAGGCTCCAGTTGCCGCCTGAAACTCGGCTGTCGCGAATACGAAAACCGGGCTCAAAGATCTGCTCCGCCTCGGCTTCGGTCAGAGGCGGGCCCTCGTCTTGAATCACGATCTCGGCGTGGGAGTTCACTCCCGAGGCGGAGACCCGGACCACGCCCTGATCTCCGTTGGCCTCAACCGCTCGGCGAAGCAGACGTGAAAACACGGCGCTCATCTGCTGAGGCTGTAGGGTCACCGTGGGAGCATCGTTGCAAACGAGTTCCACCCGAACCCCAGGGTGAAGTTCGGGTTCCAGCATCGCAGTCACATCCTCCAGCAACGAGCCGATATCGACCGACAAGGTCTCGGCGCGATCGAGATTGGTAAAGCGCGCCATGCGCTCAGTCACTGCATGCAGCGAGTCGACCGCCCGGCGCGAAGTGGAGAGCAACTCGTTGGACACTGCATCCAACCTGGCAATCTGCGCGGGTGTGGACTGGTTGCGGCGCTCCTCCACGCGCTGCAGCGAATCGAGGGCGGAGGAGAGCGAACCGAGCGGCGAATTGAGCTCGTGACTGAGCGTAGCGGCAAAGCGTCCAAGCGTAGCCGCGTTGTCGGAAACAAGAAGCCGCGCCTGGGCCGCAAGCACCTCGTTGCGCGAGCGGTACATTTCCAACAATCTCTGATAGAGCGTCGCGCTCAAGCCGGCACAAAGCAGGTTAATCAGATCAAGGCCGGCGTAGTGGTGCAAGGAGACCGGAGGAATGATGCCCTGACTGACCGCGTAGCTGGAGGAGACATAGTGGCCGGCTCCAATCGCGACACCGAGGCCGACGATTTGGATCGGGAGCGCCGGAATCGTCGCAACCCCTACAAGGAGAACCACGACTACGCTGACCAAAGAAGCCAATTGCGCCTCATCCGGCTTGGGGCCCTCTAGATACTCTCCCCAAGTCAGCGACATCGCAGCCACCCAGCCGGAGGCGAGCGCAATAGGACGAGCCCACCGGTGGATCGCCTTGATGCGGGCCAGGCACAGGAGCACGACCGCCGTGACTCCGCTCCAGGCCAGGCTGGCGGGACCGCGATCGTAAATCGGCTCAAAAAAGTTGGCGGCGCCGTGGAAGACCAACGCCATGGCGGGCATGACGATATTGACCGCCGCGATGATATACAGCGAACGCACGGAGAGACGCTGAATTTCTGCGCGAAAACCCGGGTCCCGCTCGGCCGCATGAGGAAAGAGCCAGCCGCGTAGACGGGAGATGATGCCAGGCTGGGAATAGTCGGCCATGCAGGCGTCCCTAGGTGAGGTAAGTATAGTCGTCGAGCACCAACGACGCTGAGGCCAGAACTTCGTACTCTTCCTCAGCCGAGATCAAGCCGTGGTCCTTCCGCCGCGCCAGTTGGCGCGCCAGCGACTCACGCAGTGCATCGGCGTCTTGGCCCGTGTACTCGAGAACTTGACGAACCGAGTCGCCCCGGGTGATCTTGTCCACCGAAACTCTCCCCTTCTCGTCGACGGAGACGGAAGCCTCGTTTACCTCGCCGAAAAGATTGTGCATATCCCCCAACGTCTCCTGATAGGCGCCGACCAGCAAACAAGCCAGGTAGTACGGCTCGTCGTCCCGCAGCGGATGCAACTCCAACGTCTCCTTCACGTCGCGGACATCCACGAACTTGTCCACCACGCCGTCCGAGTCGCAGGTAATGTCGCACAAGACGCCGAACTCGGTCGGAGTCTCGTCAAGACGATGGATCGGCATGATCGGGAAGAGCTGATCAAAAGCCCAGAAGTCCGGCAACGACTCGAACATCGAAAAGTTCAGCACGTACTTGGACGCCAAGAGTCTCTCTAGTTCCTCAAACTCTTCCGGCCGATTCTTGAGCCTGCGAGACAGGAGCACGGCCTCCCGACGGATGGTCCAGAACAACCACTCGCCTTTCGCCTTGTCCTCCAGACTCAGGCGCCCCAGATCAAACAGCTTGTTGAGGTCCTCCCGATCTGCAACCGCGTCGTGATAGCGCTCGCAAAAGTTCGTGCCGTCGATCGTACGCGCGATGTCCAGCAACTCACGAACAGGTTCGGCTTCCGACTCGATTGAGGCCAGATCGTACGCAGCGCCGCCGCCCGGTCGGATCACTTTCTTCACATCCGAAACGAGTACGGCATGGTACGCCGTCATCGCTCGGCCGAACTCGGTGACGATAGTCGGACAAGGAACCCCTTCGCCCGCACAGACTTCGCCGACACAGTCGATCACGTCGTTGGCGAACTCCTGCACCGAGTAGTTGACTGAGAATTCGGACGAGGTCTTCGATCCGTCGTAGTCGACGCCTAGTCCCCCGCCGACGTTGAGAAACTCCACGTCGAATCCCGTCTTGCGCACCTTCGCGTAAACGCGCGCGGCCTCCCTCAAGGCCTGTTTGGCTCGACGGATATCGGTGATCTGCGAGCCGATATGGAAGTGGAGCATCTTCAGTCGATCGGCCTGACCGCGACGTTCCAGCTCCTGGAGCGTACGAACCAGCGTCACCGCGCTCATGCCGAACTTGGCGAACTCGCCTCCCGACTCTTCCCACTTGCCGCTGCCGCGCGAGTAAAGCTTGACGCGAATGCCGACCTCGGAACGCACGTCGAGGCGATCGCCCATCTCGATTGCGGCGAGCGCGTCCTCCAGATCCTCCACGACGATCACCGCTCGCTTGCCGAGCTTCTCAGAGAGAACCGCGGAACGCAGCAGTGTCTCGTCCTTCAGCCCGTTGCACACAATCAGCGATCGCGGCGTGAGCGGGGCCGCAAGAGCAGCCAGCAGCTCCGCCTTGCTGCCGACCTCTAGACCGTAGTCGTACTTGCGGCCGGACTCGACCAGTCGGTCCAACACGTCGGCCTTCTGATTTACCTTGACCGGATAGACGCCTAGGTGCCCGCCCCGGTAGTCAAGCTCCTGCACAGCTCGGCGAAATGCGTGGTGGATCTCCGCCAGCCGGTCGTCGAGGATCTGCGGAAAACGCAGCAGAAACGGCGGCGAGTGCTCCTCGGCAAGCTCTCTCACCACTTCAAACAGATCGACGGACAGCTGAGGAATGCGGAGCGGCGAGCCGGATAGATGGCCCCTCTCGTTGACGGAGAAATAGCCGCCGCCCCAGCTCTCCACGCCGTAGATTTCCGCCGTCGGCCGGACAGGCGTCTTGGCGGCGGCCGGAGAGAGCGTATCGCGGGATGGAGCCATGCCGAACTCCGCGAGAGCGCGCTAGCGCTGGACTCGGCCTGAGCCGCCGCCCTTGACCAGCCCGTCGACCTCGGCGGCGGAAAAGCGATTGTAATCGCCCGGCACGGAGTGCTTTAGGCAAGAAGCCGCCACGGCAAACTCAAGCGCGGCTTGCGGATCGTCCGGATGGCGGTGCATGCCGCCGATCAAGCCGCCCGAAAACGAGTCGCCGCCGCCCACGCGATCCACAATGTTGGTGATCTGATACTTCTGCGAAAGGTAGAAGTCCTTGCCGTCGTAGAGGCATGCCGACCAGTCATTGTGCGAAGCCGAGATCGATTCGCGAAGCGTGATCGCCTGGTGCGTAAGGTTCGGAAAGACCTCGAACATCTTCGCGGCCAGTTCCTTGTAGCGATCCGTGTTCAGCGCGCCGGACTCCACATCGACGTCGATTTCAACGCCGAGCGATTTCTGGCAATCCTCCTCGTTCGCAATACCCACGTCGACAAACTTCACCAGCTCGCCCATGACCTCAGGCGCGGACTTGCCGTACTTCCACAGCTTCTTGCGGAAGTTGTAGTCGCAAGAGACCGTGACGCCTTTCTCTTGGGCCTTCTTGACCGCCTCAAGCGAGAGGTCGGCGGCGTCTTGGCTGATTGCGGGGGTAATTCCGGTGATGTGGAACCAAGTCGCTCCGTCGAAGATCGCATCCCAGTCAAAGTCGCCCGGCTTGGCGAGCGCGATCGACGAATCGTCGCGGTCGTAGATCACCTTGGAAGGCCGCTGGTTGGCGCCGTGCTCCAGGAAGTAGACGCCGAGGCGGCCGCTGTCGCGTTTGACCATGGAGACGTCCACGCCGATGCCGCGCAGCTCCGCAAGCCCCGCGTCCACCACCGCATGGTCCGCGGGAAGGGCCGTCACAAAAGCGGCGTCCAACCCGTAGTTCGCGCAAGAAACAGCAACATTGGCCTCGCCTCCCCCGAACGTGGCGACAAACATCGGGCTCTGGAGGGGCCTCTCAAGATTGGGGGGCGCGAGACGCAACATGATCTCGCCGAAGGTGACGACTTTGGCCATTGCTCTATTCCTTTGGGATCGTTTGGACGCCGGGCGGGTACCCGGCCAGATCGTCCAGGATATCAAAGAGGAGTGAGCTAAAATCCCGCCATGGGTCAACTCAAGAGACGCGATTTCATCGCCGCCGCGGCCGGACTAGCAGCCTGCGGCGCAGAGCCCGAGACCGAGCAGAGGATTCCGTCTTTCCTCGCCGGGTACGAAGACCTCTATCGTCTAGACCCGCGACTGGCAACCAAGAAGTGGTTCGACGAAGCGCGCTTCGGGCTGTTCATGCACTACGGGGTCTACTCGCAACTGGCCCACGGAGAGTGGGTGCAGTTGCGAGAGAAGATTCCCGTCTCCCAATACGCCAAACTGGCCGACACCTTTGACCCGTCCGGATTCGATGCGGAAGCCATCTGCGATTGGGCGGCGGCTTGCGGGATGAAGTACGTCAACATGACGGCCCGGCACCACGACAGCTTCTGCCTGTTCCGTACCAACGAGTCTGGATTCAACTCGGTGGCTGCAACCGGAAGAGATCTCGTCGGGGAGTTAGCCACAGCTTGTGAGAAGAAGGGTTTGGGGCTGTGCCTCTATTACTCCTACGCGCTCGACTGGAAGCACCCCCACTTCTTTTCGCGCCAGGCCTCGCTCCAAGGCGACGTATCCTGGGACGCCGCCCGACCGGACTACGCCGAAGAGCAAGCGGAGTACCTGTACGAAAAAGAGGAGGACTTCACCAAGTACCTCATCTTCGTGCACGCCCAAATGCGCGAGATCCTGCACCGCTACCATCCGGCCGTGTTGTGGCTGGACCCGATCATGGGGTACTACTCGCGCCCCGATCTGTTCCCGGTCTCGCTGACCTACGACATCATTCGAGAAGCCGACCCCGGAGTCTTGATCTGCTTCAAACAAGGCGCCAACGGCGACGAGGACTTCACCGCGCCCGAACGCGAACCGCGCGCACACCAAAACGGCGGCGCGGTCGGCCGACTGGCCTGGGAGAAGAACAAAGACAAGAAGGTCGAGATCTGCGACACCATGCAGCCGCGAGTCTGGGGCTACGACGAGCGCAACGACGGCGATCACCGCACCGTCGACGACGTGCTCGCGATGCTCGAACACGTGGACGGCATCGGCGGGAACCTGTTGCTGAATACCGGACCGCTGCCCGACGGCTCCATCCACCCGACCGACCTCGATAGATTGCTGGAGGTCGGAAAGCGGCTGGGATAGCTACATCACCCGGTCCGTGTCCTCTTCTCTGCAAAGCAGGACGACCGCGTGACACTCCGCCGCCTCTCCGCGCCCGACCGGCCCAACCGACTCGGACGTCTTGGCCTTCACCCCGACACGGTTCTCGCGGATCCCCAGGACCCGGGCGACGTTTTTCCGGATCGCGTCCCGGTGCGGCAGGATCTTCGGCTTCTCAATGATGAGGACCGCGTCGAGATTCGCAATCTGGTAACCGTAGCCCTCGATCAACTGTCGAGCCTCCAAGAGGAATCGTTCGCTGTCGGCGTCCTTCCATTGGGGATCGCTGGGCGGAAACAACTCGCCGATGTCGCCGAGTCCGGCCGCGCCGAGCAGTGCGTCGGTCAGCGCATGCATCAGGATGTCCGCGTCCGAGTGGCCGGCCAGCCCCTTCTCAAAGGGGATCTCGACCCCTCCCACAATCAACTTGCGCCCCGGTTCCAGGCGGTGAAGATCGTAGCCCAGTCCGGTGCGGTACTCAAGAGCCATCGGTCCTATTGTGGCGCCGATTGAGCCCGCAGATAGAACTCGGCCAGGGCGAGATCTTGAGGCCGCGTGATCTTGAGGTTGCGCGTGCTGCCGAGCATGACGTGGACGTCCTCGCCAAGATGCTCGATCAGACTCGCCTCGTCCGTACCGGCAAAGCCGTCCGTTCGCGCCTGTTCGTAGGCGCGTCTCAACAGCTCCGCCTTGAAGACCTGCGGCGTCTGGGCCAACATGATCATCTCTCTCGGCAACGTCGCGTGCACCACTTTTTGGTCCACGCGCTTCACCGTATCCACCGCCGGGATCCCCAGGATCACCGCCCCGTCGCGCGAGGCTTGCTCAACGGCTTGATCAATCAGTTCGACGGTGATCAGCGGTCGAACCGCGTCGTGGACGGCGACCAGATCGACGTCCGCGGCCACCAGCGCAAGCGCGTTCTCCACCGACTCTTGTCGACTGCGACCGCCGTCGGCGAATCGAACCCGAGTCGCGAAGGACTCCTCGGCGACCATCGATTCGAGCGACTCGCGGTCCTCCGGGCGAACGGCGATCAGGATCTCGTCAATCGAGGCGGCAGAGTCAAACCGGCGCAGAGTATGAACGAGGACGGGAGCGCCAGCAAGCTCCATCATCTGCTTTCGTGCCGGGCCGTCGGTCTGGCCCATCCGGGTCCCGAGTCCCGCGGCGGGAAGGATAGCTGCGACTTTCATCGGAACGATTCTGGACTATTTGGCGCCCGGTTGTCCGACTTTGGGCAAAGCCCGCGTCGACCCCGAACTGCGACGGCGATCTGAACCAGGCGAGGGCGGGTTCTCAGCGGGCGCATCGCCGTGGCGACCAAAGATCATCTTTCCAGCCGTCGTCTGGAGCACGCTCGTCACCGTGATCTCAATCGTGTGCGAGATCTGGTTGCGTGCGTTGTCGACTACGACCATGGTCCCGTCGTCCAAATACGCGACGCCCTGGTTGTACTCCTTACCTTCCTTGAGGATGAACACCTTCATCGTCTCGCCGGGGAGAACGACGGGCTTCAACGTATTAGCCAACTCGTTGATGTTGAGCACCGCAACGCCATGGAGTCCCGCCAGCTTATTGAGGTTGAAGTCGTTGGTGACGATCTTCGCCCCGGTCTCCTTGCCCAGCTCGATGAGCTTCTGGTCCACTTCCTTGAGCTTCGGGTAATCTCTCTCCAGGATGCGCACCTCTACGCTGGTGAGCTTCTGAATGCGCTGGAGGATGTCGAGCCCCCGCCGGCCGCGGTTGCGCTTTAGGCTGTCGGCCGAGTCGGCGACGAGCTGGAGCTCCCAAAGAACGAACTGCGGAATCAACAGAGTGCCGTCCAGGAATCCGGCTTCGGCAATGTCGGCAATGCGCCCGTCGATAATGACGCTCGTATCCAACAGTTTGGCGGTCGTGGTCTCTTCCCTCGCTGCTTGGAATACCGGGAAGGCTTCAAGATTCAGGTCCTTCCCCTTTGAAGCGCCTACAGCCAGTCCCACGTATCCGCAGGCGAGAAAAATGGCCAGTTGGGCCGCCCCCACCCAAGGCAGGTCGGCCACCAAGCCGAGCGCTAAACCAGAGAGAGCCGCCAGCAAGAGCCCCGCCCCAAGACCAAGCGCAAGCCCGAGCGTACGGTCGAGTCGAGCTGCGCGGAGGCGTCGCTCCACAAAGACGGCTGCAACCGCGCCCGCAACGCCGATCGCCAAACTGGGGACAAGTCCCCATCCAAAGGGGTTGAGTTGCCAGGCTACTGCGATCCACAGGAGCGTATAGCTCGCCCGTAAGGTCCAAAGTTCCGCCACGCTATTTCTCCATAAATGACTGTGGACTAGGGACCGTGAATCCGTATCCGCGTCCAGTGAAACTGCGCTCGGAGTATATCACTCCATCCGGCCCCCACGCCCCCGGACTCCACCCCGAGCCAGGATCGGCCAGATTCACGAAAACAAATCGATCAACTTCGTTATCGCGTATCGATACGTAAGTCTCTGATGCTTCGGGAGATAGAGATATCCGATACCGAAATCCGTAAGTCTATGAAAACTCATAACTTGCAAAGTCCTGAGTGCTCTGGTAGAACAGACGAGTCGGGATTCCTCTCGCCGCGTCGCGGGCTGAATTCGGTGATGCTTGCAAAACAGGCGTCTACGGACCAGGCTTCGGCCAGGCTTCGGGCTCTCGACTCTGAGGGGTCTTTCAGCGATCCGGCGTTGCTTAGGGGCGACGGCGGACTCATCGCAGGGAGATTTGGTTGTTAGGGACTAGGAGTGAACAAGTGATGAAACGCTGCTATGCGCTCGCCTTGGCTCTGCTGCTGACGGCATCGTTGCCGATCGCGGCGCAGACCTTTGGCGAAGTCAACGGCACCGTTGCCGATCCGTCTGGCGCTGTGATCGCCGGGACGACGGTAACCGTAACGAATACGGCGACCAACGCCGCACGTACTGTAGAGACAAACGAGTCCGGCAACTACAACGTGCCGTTTCTCAATCCCGGGGTCTATGACCTCAAGGCCGAGTTGGACGGCTTCAAGACCGCCACGCAATCCGGCGTGATCGTTGAGATCGGCGCGAACGTCCAAGCCAACTTCACCATGGAGATCGGTGCGGTCACCGAGGTGGTCGAAGTCGAAGCCGGCGCACAGATGCTGGAAACGACGAGCACGGCTCTCGGTCAGGTGATCGATCAGCAGCGTATCGTCGATCTTCCGATCAACGGCCGCAACTACTTGAACCTGGTCAAACTGTCGACCAACGTATCGGCTGAAATGCCGGCCGGCGGTCAGGCCAACTCCCGTCAAGGCGGCGAGCGCGCCAACCAGTCGATCTCCGTTGCCGGTCAGCGCCAGCAGGCCAACCGCTTCACGTTGGACGGCGTCGAGAACACCGATCCGAACTTCAACACGTTCGTCGTCCGTCCTTCGGTCGACGCGCTCCAGGAGTTCAAGGTCCAAACGGGCGTCTACTCGGCCGAATTCGGCCGTGCGTCTTCGCAGATCAACGTAACCACCAAGGCTGGATCCAACGAGTTCCACGGCACGTTCTTCGAGTTCCTGCGCAACGACAAGATTCAGGCGCGCACCTGGAACCAACACGGCGAGAAGGATCCTTTCCGCCGCAACCAGTTCGGCTTCACCGTCACGGGTCCGGTCGTCAAGAACAAGTTGTTCTTCATGGCCAACTACGAAGGCTTCCGCGAGGTCCGCTCGGGCTTCGCACAAGCTTCGGTAGCGGATTCCGCGATGCGCAACGGCGACTTCACGGATTCGACGCTGCTGCCGATCTTTGATCCGGACACGCTGCGCGCCGACCCGGCCAACGCTGCGAACTTCATCATGGATCCGTTCCCGAACCGGACGATCCCGAACGCGCGCTTCAAACAGCCGTTCGTGCAGTTGCAGGAGTTCTACCCGTCGCCCAACCTCTCGACAGGCCAAGGCGTCGGCGGCGACTTCAACTACAACCGCAACACCCCCGAGCTCCTGGACTGGGACCAGTTCACGACCCGGATCGACTTTGTCGAGAGCGACAACTCGCAGTGGTTTGGTCGTTACTCCTGGGGCGACGAGACGGTCACCGACGGACAGACCTTCGAATTCCAAGATCGCTTTGTCGAGACCGCCGTCGATCAGATCATGTTCTCGAACATCCGCACGTTCTCTCCGACCTTGGTCAACGAGCTGCGTATGGGCGCGAACCTCTTCGACAACGGTCGCGTCACGATCTTCAACGGCGTCCGCGACGTCACCTCGGAGCTCGGAATTCCGGGCCTGAACTCGCCGATCCAAGCCGCCTGGGGCACCCCGCAGGTCGGCATGGCGAACAGTACGGTCAACGGCTGGGGCGAGACGACTAGCGGCCCCTTCATCAACGCCAACCGCACCTACCAGATTCTCGACAACGTGAGCTGGATCCGCGGCAAGCACACGATTAAGTTCGGCGGCGAAGTCGCCGACCGTCGCTACAACCAGGTGGGCAACCAGTTCCCGCGCGGCAACCTGCAATTCAACGGCCTCTTCACGGCCGATCCGCAGAACCGCGCCAACACGGGCGAGGGTTTTGCCTCCGGCCTGTTGGGCTGGATGTCGGAAGCCACTCGCGCGGCCGGTATCGCCAACGTGCAGTTCCGCCAGAACTCGTTCTCCCTGTACCTACAGGACGAATGGAAGATCACTCCCAAGCTGAACATCAGCATGGGCATTCGCTACGAGTACACGCCTCCGTTCAAGGATCGCTATCGCGGCATCTTCAACATCCAGATGTTCTGCCCGGGCGTCGACAACACGGGCATCGACGAGAACTGCCAACTTCCGGTCCAGGTTCGTCCTGGCGACGGTCCTGTCTTCGAAGGCATGGGCTTCCGCCTCGCCGACTTCGTACCGGTTGCCGCGGGCGACGACATCCTGTTCAATCACGCGCTGCAGCAGATCGACACCAACGATTTCGGTCCGCGGTTCGGTCTCGCCTATCAGCTCGACGATCGGACGACGATTCGTACCGGCTACGGCGTCTACTACTCGCAGGACACGGGGAACCCGGTGTTTGACATGGGCCGCAACTTCGGCGCTCGTCAGACGGCAAACGACTCGACGTTCCCGACCGTCAACCTGGATGACCCCTGGGGCGGCATTCCCGCCGGACAATGCTCCGGTTGGGACGGACCTTGCTTCAACGGTCTGTACACGTTCGGAAATGACCCTCGCCGTCGCACCCCGTACGTGCAGCAGTTCCTGTTCAACGTCCAGCGTCAGGTCACCGATACGTTGCTCGTCGAAGTCGGATACTCCGGCAACCTCGGCCGTAAACTGCAACGCATGTACGGCTTCAACACGCCTCTGGAGCGGTCGAGTCCGACGGATCTTACGACGCAGAACGATCGCCGTCCTTGGGGCGGAGACGTCTACAACCGTATCCAGACGATCGGCAACGTGTCCAACTCCAACTACAACGCTCTCGCGCTCAAGTTGCAGCAACGGCATGACAACGGTCTGACGTACTTGCTGGGTTACACCTGGGGTCGTTCGATCGACGGTGGTTCCGGAATTCGCACCAACTCGGGCGACAACCTGTTCCCCGCGTCCAGCTACAACCTGAGAGCCGAGCGCGGCCTGTCGCAGTTCCACACCAAGCACCGTTTCACGGGCTCTGTGATCTATGACATTCCGTTGAAGTTCGAGAATCGTCTGGCAGAAGCCCTCGCGGGCGGATGGCAGGTGGGTACGATCATGACGATCGGAACCGGCCAGCCCTTCAACCCCGGCAACTGCGGCGATTTGAACGGCAACCGTCAAGGCAACCGCGGCGACGCCACCGGCGCCGACTACCGGGCCGACAACCAGACCGCAGACACTTTCTTCAGGATCGACCCGACTGACGGTCGCGGTCCTGCGGCGATGACCTGCGACGTGCCGATCGTCATTGACGGGGCCGAGTTCAACGAACTCTCCGCCCGTCAGGGCGACGTCGGTCGGAACTACGTCCTCGGGCCTGGCTTCGGCAATATCGACTTCTCGGCGATGAAGAACTTCCGCATCACTGAAAAGTACAACCTTCAGTTCCGGTTCGAGTCGTTCAACTTCACGAACCATCCGCAACTGAACCGTCCGCGTACCGGCCGCAACGACCTTCGCTACGGCGTGGTCACCAGCGCTCGCGCCATGCGGACCAATCAGTTCGCTCTGAAGTTCATCTTCTAACCTGGTTCTTCACTAGAACCGGCATTGCGGCAGGGCGCCCTTCGGGGCGCCCTGTTTGCGTTTCAGCCCTGCTATTTCCGGAACCTGTCCTACCCAGTTGGTGTCTTCTACTGATGGAAGACGCGCGAGCTCGCACTCGCTTCCAAAGCTTTGTTTCAAGACGAAAGCCTAGGAGGAGTGCCGTGTTTGAAAGATCGTTGGCAACTACAACCGGCGGGCGCAGGCCCCTGTCGTTTCTGATTTCATTCGGTTCCCAAACGTTGGTGATTGCCGCCGCCGTCGCATTGTCGATCGCCAGTGCGCCAGCCCTACCAATGGCGGAGTGGACACGCGTCATGTTGACGCCGCCCGCGCCTCCCCCGGCGCCGCCTCCTCCGCCCAGCGTCCAAACAACGCCGGTGCGGACGACCGCTGTCTTCGACGATTTTCGTCAACCGACCGAAATCCCCGAAACCGTCGCGGTCATCGTCGAAGATCTTGACGCCGTACCCCCCATGGACTTGGGAAACTATGTCGGAGTCGAAGGCGGCGTGAAGGGTGGAGACCGGAACAGTACGTTCACCGGACCGCTGCCGACGCGGGTAGCACCACCGCCCCCTCCCGAGCCCAAAGTCCAGCCGAAGCCCGAACCGCCCTCGGGCCCCATCCGCATATCGAGCACGATTCAAGCCGCTAAGCTCATCCGGCGGATCGAGCCCAACTACCCGAGGCTCGCCGTGCAGGCGCGAATTGAAGGTACAGTCAGGCTGCACGCGGTCATCTCGCCGGAAGGATCGATCGAGAAACTGAAGGTCCTCAGCGGCCACCCGCTACTCGTCTCAGCCGCTGTCCAGGCGGTCAAACAATGGCGCTATCGACCAACCATGCTCGGCCAAGTCGCCGTCCCCGTCGAGACTCAAGTCGACGTAATCTTCAAGCTGCGCTGAACCGCCTCGGGGCCTGCTACGCTGACCAGGTGCAGGCCCCGAACCCGGTACTCGATCGCCAGGCTCTTGAGCGCCTAGAACGCCTCGCCCTCAAATGGTCGCGCTCGTTTGAAGGCCTGCTGGGCGGCGCCAACCGTTCGCGCTACCCAGGCGCCGGCCACGAATTCTTGGACCATCGTCCCTTTCAACAGGGCGACGACCTACGACAAGTCAACTGGCGCGCTTACATGCGTCTGGAAAGACTGTTCCTGCGCATGTTTCGCACCGAACCAAGAACGCCCGTCGCCATACTCATCGATACGTCGGAGTCCATGACGACCGGCGGAGTGGAGTCGGGCGAACCGAAGTTTCACTTCGCCTGCCGTCTGGCGGCGTCCCTTTGCTACATCGGACTCGTTCGGCTGGAGACGATGCGCATCGTACCCTTCTCGTCGGGACTCGGAGAGGAGTATCGCGCCCAGGGCGGAAGACACCGCTTCGCCCAGGCCGCCGCCTTCCTTTCCGGCTTGGAGACGGAGGGAGAGTCCGACTTCGGACTGGCGGTACGGGAGTACTGCGAACGCACCGGAGCGCCCGGCCTCGTCATTGTTCTTTCGGACTTCCTAGACGACTCCGACTGCCCCGCGGCTCTCGAACGACTGGCCAGCGAAGGACATGAAATCCAACTGGTGCATCTAGGCGCGCCCGAAGACCGCATGCCGCCCTGGGAGGGCGAACTAGAACTCGCCGACGCCGAAACCGGACAGGTGCGCAGGGTGCAAGCCGACGCCGAAACAGCCCGTTTGCACGCCGAAGCCTACGACGAGTACGGCGCCCTGATTGAACGCGCCGCACGACGTCGCGAGGGCCGCTACGTGCACCTGATGACGGACGCCTCTTTGGAGGAGTCCGTCTTCGGAACAATGCTGGGCGCGGAAGCAGTCTCACTGCAATAGTTTCGGTACAGTAAAGGACCCCCTCGGACCGCCTTCCTTCTGCTCCTAATGGGTCTGCTGAACCTCACGCTGGCGCAACTGCTGGCGGCCCTGATCCCGCTCACCGGCTTCCTAGTCGCGCTGTACTTCTGGGACCGCTCGCGCCGCCGCTTGAAGGTCGCGACCCTCCGATTTTGGCCGGACCTGCCCGCCCCTCCCGTCACGCGACGTCATAAGAAGTTGCAACAGCCGCTTTCGCTGCTGCTGCAAGTCCTGGCCATGCTCCTCTTGCTGCTCGCAATCGCCGATTGGCGCTGGGGCCTGACCGACGGCGCGGTCCGTCATCACGTGTTGATCCTCGATGCGTCGTCGGCCACCGACGCTTCCGCGCCGGCCGGCGGCGCCGCGCTCTTGGAGAGCGTCAAGCAATCGGCGGAGCGGTTCCTAGACGCGCTTCCCGCCGGGGATCGCGTCCTCCTGCTGCGAGCGGACGGGCTAACGGAAGCGGCGACCGACTTCACCGACGACCGAGCGACGCTGCGCAAGGCCATTGCCGAGACCGAGTCCGGCTGGACCGCGCTCGACCTGGAAGGAGCGCTTGAACTCGCGCGAAACTCGCTCCGCTTGACCCTCGACGCCGACGCAAATTCGTTGCGTGGCACGCCGGGCCTCGGCGAGATCGTCTTCGTCGGCGGTCAGCGATCCGTCAAGGATTTTGCCGCCAACAGAGCCGGAGCTCCCTTGCGCTGGATAGCGATACCGGAACCGGATGTGGATCTCGGCATCCGGGCGTTCTCAGCGGCGCGCGCCGCTGCCGACCCCACGCGCTGGGAAGTCGGAATCGAAGTCTGGAACAACTCCGTTCAAGAGAGCGCCGCCGCGGTCGAATTTTTCTTCGAAGGGCGCAAGCTCGGCGAGCGCACGCTGTCGGTCGGCCCCCAGGACGCGGGAAGTCTCGACTTTCGCATTCGCACCGAACAAGCAGGAAGGCTGCAGGCGCGACTGGCCGCAGACGACGCGTCGGACCGCAACAACCTGGCGGCCCTCGATCTCCCCAGAATCGTGCGCCAGGCATTAGTCGTGGAGTCGGCGCGGCCGAGCCGGCTGGGACGCCTGTTCGATGCGGCCCCGAGCCTGACAATCGTCCCCGAAGGGACCACCGGAGCCCTGACCGTAGCGGACCGTCCGTCGTCTCAGGCCCGCAGTCGAGTCCTGTATCTGGACGCCCGGGCGGCGCCCATCCAGACGGTCCGCCAGGTTCGCGGGGCGCGCGTCACCCGCTGGTTCGGCGCCCATCCCGTGGGACAGGGGCTGCGTTCGGCGGACGTCGTTCTGCGGCAGACGTCGGTGTTGCGTCCGGAGGAAGGGGATGTGGTGATCGCCGCCGTCGACGCCGGCCCGGTGATCGTGGCGCGGGATCGACCCGGGGAACGCTGGGTCGCGTTTGGATTCGATCTGCTGGAAGAGGAATTGGCGAATCGCTTGACCGCGCCGCTGCTGTTTGCCAACGCCGTTCGCTGGTTCGCTCCGGACGTGTTCCGGCTCGCGGAGTTCCGGGCGGCCTCGCCGGGCACGGTCGAGTTGGACGTCGCCCCAGCGTCGCGCGAGCAGATTGAGGTCGAAACCCTGGCCGGAGCCACGCCCGTCTGGGTCTACGACGAGGGGCGCGTTCGGTTGTTCGCCCCCCGGCCGACCACGGCGCGCGTGCGAACCCCCTATCGCAACGCCGTCCTCTCGTTGGGCTTGCCCGAGGCGTCGACGGAGCGCTGGACTCCGCCCGCCGACGTACTGCGCGGCGTTCCCTCGGCAGGCTCCGGCGGGCTCGGCGGCATTCCCCTCTGGCCGTTGCTCGCGCTGACGGCGCTCGGCATCTTGGCCTTCGACTGGGTGCGCTTCGGACGAGGAACGGCGGATGAGAACGAGCCGATGCTCGAAACGTTGCACGTGGCCGCTCAAGGAGAAACCACGGGGGCGACTCGATGACGTTCGCGCACCCTTTGTGGTTGGTTGCCTGCGCCGTGCCGGTCGCGTGGTTCCTGTGGGAAAGGCGGGTGACTCAGCGGCCTCTAGGGCTGGCGCTCAAGGCCTTGGCGTTCATTGCGATCTTCCTCGCGCTCGCCGAGCCGCGGATCGAACTGCGCGAGACGGAGACCGCCGTCGTCGTTTTGACCGACGAATCGTCGAGCATCCCTCAGGCCCAGATCGCGGCCCAAAAAGACTTCGTCGAACAGATTCGCGCAGCAGCGGGATCGAATCCCGTTCGTCCCATCGCATTCGATGAAACCGTGCGCCGGGGTGCGGCTTCAGACGGCGAAGTGACCGCGCGCCTCAAGGGCACGAATCTAGAAAGCGCAATCCGCAGCGGCCTAGCCGCCGTACCGGCGAATCGCGTGGCCAGGCTGGTACTCGCCTCCGATGGGCTTGAGAATCGCGGGGCCGTGGAGCGGGCCGTCTATCAAGCCCGGGCCCGCGGCGTGCCCATCGACGTCATCCCGCTCTCCGGCCGCGCGGAGCCCGATCTAACGCTTGAAGCCGTCACCATGCCGCAGCAAGCCTACGTCGGCGAGCGGTTCGCGATCGAACTTGCAGTACGCAGCCCGCGAGCGACCCCGGCCACGGTGCAGTTGGCCGCGGAGGGTCGCCCCCTAGGTTCTTCCCAAGTCCAGTTGCAGGCTGGGGAGAATCGTTTCGTGGTGCGAGCGCGGCTGGAGAGCGCCGGATCGGCGCTCATCACCGGCGACGTGCTGGCCGGCGAGCTGGGCGAGTTGCCGTTCGCCGGGGTAGTGAGCCTAGCAACGCCGCGGGCGTTGATTGTCGGAGGCGAGGACGCCGCCGATTTTCGCAGCGTTCTTGAGGCGGCCGGTTTTGAAGTGGAGCGCGTGAGCGCCATGCGCGGCCCCCCCGAGCGCAGCGAGTACGAACTCGTCGTCGCAGACAACCAAGACTTCGAACAGTGGCCCTCCCGCCTCAAGCAAGGACTGGAGCAATACGTATCGTCGGGCGGCGGGTTCTTGCTGATCGCCGGCGAGAAAAACCTCTACGTAGAGCGAGAGGAGCCGCTGTACGATCCGCTCAACCGGATGCTTCCCGCGACGCTGGCCCCGCCGAGACTCCCCGAAGGCGCGGCGGTCGTCCTCGTGCTCGACAAGTCGTCTTCCATGGAAGGCAAGAAGATGCAGCTGGCCCGACAATCGGCCATGGGCATGATCGACAACCTCCGCGAAGAGGACCGAGTGGGCGTGCTGGTCTTCGACAACTCGCACGAGTGGGCGGTCAATCTCCAACCCAATGAACAACCCGCGGCCACCAAGCGCCAGATCGCCGGCATCATCGCCGACGGCGGCACTCAGATCGCGCCGGCGTTGCGCGAGGCCTACTCCAAGATCGAGCCGCAACAGGCGGTCTATCGCCACATCCTGCTGCTCACCGACGGCATCAGCGAAGAGGGCGACTCCATCCAGTTGGCCCGCGAGGCGTCTGAGAACACCATCACGATCTCCACCATCGGACTCGGGCAAGACGTCAACCGCGCCTATCTGGAGCGAGTCGCCGAGACCGCCAAGGGACGTTCCTACCTCGTGCTCGACGTCGCCCAGTTGGCGCAGGTCGTCTTGCGCGACGTGTTGGAACACACCGGCGCATCCGTCACTGAGCGAGAGTTTTTCCCTGAAGTGGTCAGCGAGGCGGAGATCCTCAGCGGCGTGGACGTCCTGGAGGCCGGCCCGCTGCTCGGCTGGGTGCGCTTTGAAGCGAAGACGGCGGCGGAAACAATCCTCTCCGTCTCCGACGAAGAGGACCCGCTGCTGGTGCGTTGGCAGTACGGCCTTGGCAGGTCGGCCGTGTTCGCATCCGACGCCAAGAACCGCTGGGCGGCCAATTGGGTCGAGTGGCCCGGGTTCGATCGATTCTGGGCCAACGCCGCACGAGACTTGCTGCCGAGGACTCCAGTGGTAGAAGCGTCCGCACGCCTCAACCCGGCAGGCGACGAGATTCACGTAGTGTTCCGCGCAACACCTGAGCTATTGGACGACGCGGCGACCGAACTGCTGGCGATCGGCCCGGACGGATACCGCGCGTCGGCGGAGCTGGAGCGTCCCACGCCCGGAATCTTGGAGGCGCGGTTCGATCCCGGTGAGGCGGACGGCCTCTTCCGGTTTCGGGCCGCCGAGTCTGAATCGCTGCTGCCCGAGACCGCCTTCCTGCGGCGCAACGAGGAGCTCGACCGCTTCGGCTCCAACCCGGGGCTGCTGCGAGCCGCAGCGGACGCCACCGGCGGCCGGTTCAACCCCACGCCGGAGGACGTCTTTTCACCCGACGGGCGCAGCGTAATCGACCGGCTGGATCTTTGGCCCGCCCTGTTGGCGTTGGCGCTACTGCTAAACCTGTTTGAGCTGCTCGCCCGCAAGGGCTGGCTGTCGCGCTGGACGCGCTGGACCTAGCTCCGCCCTCCAACAAAAGCCTTTGGGCTCCACAGCAGGCCTGAAGTACACTAATCGCGTGATGCGACGAATCTTTCTCCCACTCCTCATAGCCCTCATCGCCGTCACCGCCTCCGCTCAGGACAAGAAACGGATCGCGGTGCTGGACTTCGAGTACGGCACGGTTCAGTCAGGCGTTGCCGCTGTTTTCGGAACCAACGTCGACGTCGGCACAGGCATCCGCGACCTGATGGTCGAGCGTTTCGTACAACGCGGAACCTTCTCCGTGATCGAACGGGCGGCGCTCGACAAAGTGCTCCAGGAGCAGAACTTCTCCAATTCCGACCGGGCGAACCCAGCCTCGGCCGCGCAGCTCGGCAAGCTCCTCGGGGTGGACGCCATCGTCATCGGGTCGATCACGCAGTTCGGGCGCGATGATCAGTCGCGGAAGATCGGCGGCGGCGGGTTCGGCGGCATCGGACGCAAGTATGGGCTCGGAGGCGTCAAGACCAGCAAGGCCCAGGCGATCGTCGCGGTTACGGCCCGAATGATCGATACGGATACGGCCGAAATCCTCGGCGTGGCCACCGGGCGCGGCGAATCGAAACGGTCGGGCACCGCGCTTTACGGCGCGGGCGGCGCCTCGGGCGCCGGCGGCCTGGGCGGCGTCGATATGACCGCGTCCAACTTCGGCGCGACCCTCATCGGCGAGGCGGTCAACGGAGCAATTAACCCGATCGTGGAGGAACTCGAGACCTACCGAGACCGCATCGAGAGCAGCCGGCAAGCGGTCAGCGGTCTGGTCGCCGACTACGCCGACGGCATCCTCATCCTCAACGTCGGCACGGCGGCAGGCGTGCGCGTGGGCGACCAGTTGGCAATCAGCCGCGTCGTTCGTGAAGTGAAAGACCCGGCCACCGGCAAAGTACTGCGCCGGATTGAGAACACGCTCGGAACCGCGACGGTGACCGAGGCGGATGAAGCTTCATCGATTGCACGTTTTTCGGGCGACGGCACGCCGCAAGTAGGGGATACGGTCGCAAGCGTCGCTTCTCAATAGTAGGGAGGCTTCACCTTGTACAGTCGTATCGTTGTTGGTCTAATCTTCTTCGTTGGGAGCGTCGGCTGGGCGCAAGCGCTTGATCGCGTCGCGCTGGTCATCGGCAACAGCAGCTATCGCCATGTTCCGCCGCTGAAGAATCCCGTGAACGACGCGGCGGACCTGACCGCCAAGTTACGCGAACTCGGCTTCAAGGTGACCCACGTGGTCGATGCGGACCAAGCCGCGATGGACCGGGCCGTGAACGCCTTCGTCGGCAAGCTCAACAAAGATTCCGCGGCGTTCTTCCATTTCTCCGGTCACGGGCTACAGGTCCAGCAGGAGAACTTCCTCGTGCCGGTCGACTTCAAGCTGACCGACGCGGCGAGCGTGCGCTACGACGCCGTTTCGGCGTCCAAGCTGCACGACCGTATGGCGGCCACCGGCTCCCAATTGAACATCCTGGTACTCGACGCTTGCCGAAACGGCGGGCTCGGACTGACCCGCTCCTCAGGATCGGGACTCGCATCAATGAACGCCGCGCGCGGCAGTTTCATCGCTTTCGCAACCGCGCCCGGACGCACGGCGGCGGACAACCCGAACGGCCGCAACGGCCTGTTCACCGGCTATCTTCTGGAGGCCCTCTCCACCCCAGGACTTTCGCTCGACGAGGTCTTCAATGAAGTGCGAGCGGACACATACGCGGCTTCGGAAGAAGAACAGCTGCCGTGGTCGAGTTCATCGGTGATCGGCCAGTTCTTCTTCATCCCCGGCGACCGGCGCGACTTGGTCTACGACAGCATGGAGAACGCCCCCAAGCCGGCTGCGGATCCAGACCCGATCGGGAGCCGACAGGCGCAACCGAAGCCTCGCCCTGCACCAACGGCGTCCACGGCTGAGTTGGACGAACGGCTGACGCTGGTCGCTGCGCGGGCCGGAGCGGTCAAGCAGAGTCTAGACGAACTCAAGACGTCCCAACGACAAGACGGTCTCGGGCTGCGCGGAGACATGAGCGCGGCCGAACGGCGAATGAGCTACACGCTGGGCCAAGCGGAGAAACTACTCACCGACGGCGATGTGGTCGGCGCCACAAGAAATCTGGACCTGGCCGAACGGGCGCTCGAACAACTGGAGAAGTTCCTCGGGATGTAGCCCCTAGACGAACACGTACTCGCCCGGAATCGGCCGCGGCGGAATCGCAAACTCTTCACCCAAGCTGGGATCAGCCGGCATCAGATTCTGCTTGGAGTTCATAGCCATCTCCCAGGTGATCTCAAGTCCGGAGTAGGCGGCCTCCCGCCCCATGATGGCGGTCATCGTCGACTCAGCGATCGCCATTGCGCGATTCTGGTACGGTCCCGTACCCAGGATCGAATTCACCATGTCGATATGCTCCTGCACGTAGGGGTTGACGCCCCGCACGCCCATGTCGCGGCAGTTGGAGCGCCCCTTCGTACCGATCACGAGCTCAGATACCCTCCGAACCCCGTTGGGCTCGCGCGAGTTCGGGTACTGCCGGCAGTGGCTCGTCATTCGAACGCCGCTCGGGTAGACGAAATCAGCGTGGCAGTGGTCGTAGATGTTGCCGTGCAACCGGTCTTCCGGCCGCCAAACGGCGCCGCCGGAAGCCGCCACCGAATCCGGGTGCCCGCCCATCACCCAGTTGATGACGTCGATGTTGTGCAGGTGTTGCTCCACGATCTGGTCGCCGCAGATCCAAACGTGCTGGTACCAGGCCCTCTGCTGCCACTCGAGCGTACCGGCCTCCGTCTTCTCCTCAAAGTCAGCGCCCTTGGTCACCGGGCCGGAGATCCAGTTGGCGTATGTCGCCAAGACCTCGCCGATCTCGCCGTTCTGAATCCGATCGATCGTCTCAACGTATTCTTGCTGTGAACGACGCTGAGCGCCGATCATCACCGTGAGCTTTTTCTCCTCTGAGATCTTGGCGAGACGCATCACCTTCTGGGCGCCCATGCAGTCGGTCGCCAGCGGCTTCTCCGCGAAGATGTGCTTGCCGGCATTGACCGCGTACTCAAAATGCAGCGGCCGCCAGCCGGGGGGCGTGTGCAGCAGAACGATGTCGACGCCCGAGTCAATCAGCTTCTTGTAGGCGTTGTAGCCGACAAACCGATTCTCGGGCGCGACGTTGATGCGTTCCCGCACGTCGGGCGTAAACTCGTCCGAATCGCGCAGTCGCCGCAGCGACTTCTCCAGCTGATCCTCGAACAGGTCGGCCATCGCCACCAGTTCCACGTTGGCGTTGCCCGAGAGCATCTCCGCGACGCCCCGCGTACCGCGCCCGCCGGTACCGACAATGCCGGCGGTAAGCTTCTCCCTTCCCTGGCCTCGGACCAGTTCGGGCTTGATGATCTGGAAGGCGGCCGAAGCGGCGGCGGCCTTTCCCAGGAAGCGGCGGCGAGAAACGTCAGCGGTGGTGGACATGGCGGGCCTATTGTATAGGAGATGAAAGTGATTTTGGCGGGGCTATTGCTCGGAGCCTACTGGGTTTCCTGCGCGGGGGCGGCGGATATGAAACAGGTCCACTTCAACACGGAGGACGGCGGAAAGGTCGTCGCCGACCTCTATGGCGACGGCGAGCATGCCGTGGTCCTGGCGCACGGCATGGTCTTCGACAAGGAGAGTTGGCGGGAGCAGGCTCTCGCCCTTGAAGCCGCCGGACTTCAAGTGCTGGCGATCGACTTCCGCGGGTACGGCGACTCGCGGGCGGGTTCGCAGGGAAACGACGCCAAACACCTCGACGTCCTCGCAGCCGTGCGCTATTTGCGAGGAGCCGGAGCCGAGCGCGTCTCCGTAGTCGGAGGCAGCATGGGCGGGCGAGCTTCCGCACAAGCCTCCATCCAAGCCAAGCCCGGCGAAATCGACCGCCTCGTGCTCCTGGCCCACGCCCCGGTCCAAGAGCCGGCCCGCATCCAGGGCGCCGCCCTCTTCCTCGTCGCCGAAGGAGAGGCCCTCGCCGATACCGTACGCAAGCAACACGCCGCCAAACAAGGAGAGAAGAAGCTCGTCGTCCTTCCCGGATCCGCCCACGCCCAGCACCTCTTCAAGACCGACCTGGCCGATCGTGTCCTTGCCGAAATCCGCGCTTGGTTGCTTGCCGAGTAGGACCGCCGTCTACAATAGCCGCATGGCTGAACTGGTCCACACCTCCAAGATCCGACTCATGCAGGACAAGCCGCCCGAGAGGCGAGCCTTCGTCGAAGGATTCGATGAGCCGATTACCTTCGGCGTACACGGCGGAATCAAGCACTTCTACGGCATCGAACCGCCGCGCGACCTACCCGCGACCCTCGACCACATGGTCGCTGCGGTCGGCGGTTGACTGACCGGCACTCTGTCAGGGGCCCTGGCAGTTCGTAAAATCCCTCCGCACCCGGACAAGGTCTGGAGCGAGGTCGAAGGCGATATCGAAAACGTCGACGGCGTGATTCGGATCACCAAGATCCGCGTCCACTACCATCTGAAGATCCCAGCAGGGACGCGCGAGGCGGCCGAGAGGGCGCTGTCGACCCACAAGGTCAAGTGCCCGGCTGCGATGAGCGTGGAGGGAGCGATCGACATCTCGCTCAGCCACGAAATCGAAGAGGAGTAGCTAACCTTCGCCTTCTCGCTCGAAGAACTTCGCCGCCGCCTGGACGCACTTCTCAAACGCAGTCAAGTCGGTGAAGCGGGTTTCCGGCGGCGTGGCCTGACTGAAAATTCGGAACCCAGAGGATAGGACCGCGCCGTCGAGCATCAAGTTGTCTGTCATCGAGAAATCCTCCAGCGACATCTCTGCTGGGTCGATCCAGCGGCCCTCCTCTTGGCGGGCCCCGGTAGCGGCAATCGAGCGTTCGAGAAACAGCTCGACCACGTTCGCATAGCCAAGCACCGGCAGTCCCAGCGCCCGGGCAAATCCCATCTCGAACGCCGTACCCACGTCCATGCTGGGCCCGCGGAAGGGCGTCATATTCGCGATCACCGCGTCCGCGTCCCGCATCAGCTGCTCGTTGGCCTGACTGATCCTCAGACCGGACTGCTCGGGCGTCAACTCAGTCAAGTCCAACTCGTTGTCGAGCGGAAAGACCCCCTGCAAACCATAGCGAGCACAGATTTCCTTCTTGGCCGCACCAGCAGCGTGCGGGTCTTGAAGAAATACTTCCGGTCCCGCTAGATAGATCTTCTTCATGGCTCTGTCGGTACCAGGTCAATCAGCATCAGCTCGGGGCGACACAAGAACCAGAGGCGCGGCGCTCGTCTGCCCCTACACCAGCGGAAACAGCGTCGCCAAGATCACCGTGACCGTGCCGCCGGCGAATCCCATCACCGTCAGCAGCATCGACCAAGTCTGCAGCGTCTCCGTCTCCGTCAGTCCCGACATCTTGGAAAACACCCAGAACCCCGAGTCATTCATCCAAGAACCAAGCTTCGAGCCCGAGCCGATCATGCACGCCAAATAGACGGGGTGGAATCCGAGATCACTCCCCGCCGCCAACGGCGCCAGAATCGAGCTCGCCGTGATCATCGACACCGTCCCCGACCCCTGCGCGAGCTTCAACAGGCCCGGCAAGATGAACGCCAGCCCCAACGCCGGCAGACCAATCGATTCCGACGCCATCGTCATCTCATCGCCGACGCCCGCCTTCAGCAGCATGCCGCCGAACGATCCCCCTGCCGCCGTGATCAAGATGATCAACCCGGCCGACCCCAGAGCGCGTTCCACCGCAGGACCGACCTCGGCCAGCGTCGCCCCCTTCTGCCGCAGCAGCGTGCGCAGCGCCAGCGCCATCGAAGCCGACAAGGCAAAATTCGGATTGCCGAAGAAGTTCGCCAGCTCCGCGGGCGTCCCGCCGATCTCGAGCGCCGCGACCAGGGTCTTTGAAGTGATCAGTACAACCGGCAACAGCACCGGCGTCAGCGACTCGACCAGCCCCGGAAGCTTCGCCTCGTCCAACTTCGCCGCCGCCTCCAGTTGCTCGACGGTAACGCCGGGCGCATCCCGCAGGGGAATATTCAGTTGCTTGTCGCGCAAGAAGGCGAATGCCAGCCCGGCCAGCGCCTTGGGGAAGCTGACGGCCAGGCCGACCAGAATCATCACCCCCAAATCGACGTTGAGGAACTCCGCCATCGCAAGCGGCCCAGGCGTGGGAGGAACCAGCGCATGCGTGGCGGTCGCACCGGCCGCGATCGCCATCAAGTAGAGCACGTAGTTCTTGCCGGTCCGCACGCGGGTGGCCCGCGCAATAGGCGCCAACAGATAGAAGACCGTGTCGAAGAAGACCGGGATCGAGAGTACGTAGCCGCCGGCGAGGATCGAGAATGCCGGATTCTTGCGCCCCATCAAGCGCTCCAACGCACGCACGATCTTGTCCGCCGCGCCGGACTCCATCAAGCATTGGCCCACCACCGCCGCCATCGCAATCACAATGCCGATACCGCCGCAGACCTTCGCGAACGACGCGACGAGCTCCGGCATCACATCGCCCAGCGCCACCTTCGGCGACAACACGCCGACCGTAATGGCGGCCGTGATCAGTGCGGCAAAAGCGTTGAGCCGCAACTTGATGATCAGAGCCAGGACGACCGCGACGGCGACGGCCAGTATCCAGAGTGGGTGCATGAGCGCGTTCTATTCCGATACGATGCCCACGCGTTCCGCCTCCGGCTCCGGACGCAGTTCCGGGTGCGCCTCCATCATGCGGACGCAAGAGTTCCAACGCAGCTTCGCGTCGTCGTTGTCCGCAGCGCTGAGCCCCTCGGCCCGGTCGTAGTGCTCCATCGCCTGACGCAGCCACTCATAGGCCTGAAATCCCGATCCATGGGCCGCACTACGCAACCGCGCCTTGCCGGTCCGCTCGCAGATCACGCCCAAGTAGTAGGTCCGCTCGTACTCGCCCGCGAGGGAGGGAAGCACCTCGCGAGCCTTCTTCGCCGCCCCCGATCGGCCCAGCGCAATCTGGTCCGTCAGCGACAGCAGCAGGCAGATGAGCGCCTGCTGATTGCCGGGATCTACCGCTAAGACGTCCTGGCAGATGCTCTCCGACTCCGCCGGCTCATTGAGCAGGCGATAACGCTCCGCCTTCTGGAGCGCCTGAGGAATCAACTCAGGCAGCAACGGCTTGAGATCGGACATGGCGGCTAACCTCCGAATATTTTCTTCAACGGGTCAAAGTACCTATCGACCACTCGCTCCTTTAACGGAATAATCGCATTGTCGGTGATGGTGATGCCTTCCGGGCAAACCTTCGTGCAACATTTGGTGATATTGCAGTAGCCGAGCCCCTGGTCCTCCCTCAGGTCTGGAATGCGATCCGCTTCATCAATCGGGTTCATCTCCAATTGCGCTGTATGGACAAAGAACCGCGGGCCGATAAACTCGGAATGCTTCGTATGCTCGCGCAGGACGTGGCAAACGTCCTGACACAAAAAGCACTCGATGCACTTGCGAAACTCCTGCGCGCGCTCGACGTCGGCCTGATCCATGCGCCAGGTGCCGTCTTCGGCGTCCGGATCGCGGGGAGCGAGCGGTTTGATCTCCTGCTTGACGCGGTAGTTCCACTCGACGTCCACCACGAGGTCGCGCATCAGCGGAAACGTACGCATCGGCTCCACAACCACCGGCTCGTCCAGCGGCACGGTGTCCATGCGGGTCATGCACATCAACCGCGGCTTGCCGTTGATCTCCGCCGAGCACGAGCCGCACTTGCCGGCTTTACAGTTCCAGCGGCAAGCCAAGTCGGGGGCCTGTTCGGCTTGAATCTTGTGGATGACGTCGAGGACGACCATGCCGTCGTCGAATTCGCAGTCGTAGTCGGCGAGGGCGCCGCTGGATTTGTCGCCTCGCCAGATTCGGAATGTTGCGCTGGGCATCAGATATCTCCTCTCTCCGGCTAGGCCTGCTGCTGCTCGTCGATAATCGACTGGAGATCTTCACGAATCGGTTTCACAGGGTGGTGCTCCAGGACCATTTCTCCGTCCGAACCTTGGCGCACGGCGGTGTTGATCTTGCCGAACTCCTCGCTCTTGTCCGGGTATTCCGCATGCGCGTGCGCCCCGCGACTCTCTTTGCGGGAGAGGGCCGAGCGTGCGATCGCCTCCGCCACCGTGAGCAGGTTCCTCAAGTCGAGCGCGGTGTGCCAGCCGGGATTGTACTCTCGGTTTCCAGGAGGCGCGGCTTCCGCGGCCCGCACGTGGTACTTGGCGATCTCTTCTATGGCGTGCTCCATCTCCGAGTCGTGGCGAACGATGCCGACGTTAGCCTGCATCATCTCCTGCAGCTCGTGTTGGATGGCGTAGGGATTCTCACCCTGGGCGTTCCGTTCGAGCGGTTCCAACGCCATCGCCTCGGCGCGAGCAGCGTCGTCCGGGTTCACCGTCGCACCGCCGTTGTCTCGAGCGAACTCAACCGCGTGTTGTCCCGCGCGCTTGCCAAAGACCAGCAAGTCCGAAAGGGAGTTGCCCCCCAGTCGATTCGCCCCATGGAGACCGGAAGCGCACTCGCCGGCGGCGAACAGCCCGGGAACGGAACTCATTTGCGTGTCGCCGTCCACCTCGACACCGCCCATCACGTAGTGCGTCGTCGGCCCCACTTCCATCGGCTCCTTCGTGATGTCGATGCCGGCCAGCTCCTTGAACTGGTGATACATGCTGGGCAGCTTACGCTTGATGTGGTCCTCGGCGTCAGACATCTTCTCCTTGATCCAGGCGATGTCGAGATAGACCCCGTTGTGCGGACTTCCCTTCCCTGCCTTGATCTGTTTGACGATGCAGCGCGCCACGTGGTCGCGCGTGAGCAACTCGGGCGGTCGACGGGCTTCCTTGTCGCCAGTGACGTACCGCCACCCTTCCTCGGGGTTATCGGCCGTCTGATGCTTGTAGAGGTCCGGAATGTCGTCGAACATGAAACGACGCCCCTCAGAATTCTTCAGAATTCCCCCCTCTCCGCGCACGCCCTCAGTCACCAGAATTCCCGCAACCGACGGCGGCCAGACCATGCCCGTCGGGTGGAACTGGACGAACTCCATGTCCTTCAGCACGGCCCCGGAACGATAGGCCAGCGAGTGGCCGTCGCCGGTGTACTCCCAGCTATTGGAGGTCACCCGGAAGGAGCGGCCGATGCCGCCGGTCGCCAGCACGACCGCGTTCGCTTGGAAAAGCTTGAAGCGTCCCCGCTCGCGGTCGTAGGCGAAGGCGCCGGAGACGCGGTCGCCGTCCTTGAGCAGCTCGATGACCGTGTGCTCCATATGGACTTCCATACCGGAGTGGATGCCGTGGTCCTGGAGCGTGCGAATCAGCTCAAGCCCGGTTCGGTCGCCGACGTGAGCCAAGCGCGGGAAGCGGTGGCCGCCAAAGTTGCGCTGCAGAATGCGCCCGTCCTTGGTGCGATCAAACAGCGCGCCCCAGGCCTCCATCTCCTTCACGCGCTCGGGAGCTTCTTTCGCGTGGAGTTCGGCCATCCTCCAGTTGTTGAGGTACTGGCCGCCGCGCATCGTGTCGGCGAAATGGACGCGCCAATTGTCGCGATCGTCCACGTTGCCCATGGCCGCCGCCATGCCGCCTTCCGCCATCACGGTGTGGGCTTTCCCTAGCAGGGACTTGCAGACGACGCCGACCTTGACGCCGAGATTGGAGGCTTCGATCGCCGCGCGCAGACCTGCGCCGCCGGCGCCGATCACAAGGACGTCGTAAGAGTGAACTTCGTAGTCAGGCATGGAGTTAGAAGAGCCTCCAGTCGGTCCAGACGCCCATCGAGCAAAGACGCACGTACAAGTCGGAGAATCCGACCCAGAAGAGACTGAACCAAGCGAAGCGCATATGTCGCGCGTTGAGCCAACTCACGCGCTTCCAAATCGCCAACAACAACGGGCGGTTGGAAAGGATATCTCGACCGCCCCCGACAAGGTGACGCAGCGAATGACACCCGAAAGTGTAGCTCCCAAGAAAGTAGACGTTGAGAATGAGCACCAGAGTCCCGACGCCGAAACCGAACTCGGCCGCGCCGGTCGCCGCGTTCACGAACCACATCGCATTCCATGCGTCGTAGGCCAGCAGGCAAATAAAGACCAGCGCCAAGTACAGGAAGTAGCGGTGGATGTTCTGCACAATCAGCGGGAAGGAGTTTTCGCCGCAATACGAGTTCCGCGGCTCCCCAACGGCGCACGAAGGAGGATCGGCCCAAAAAGCCTTGTAGTAAGCTCCGCGGTAGTAGTAGCAGGTGAAACGAAACCCGCCCGGCGCCCACAGGATCAGCAGCGCCGGTGAAAACGGAGCCCATCCCGGCCACCATCCCGGCTTGGGGCCGAACCAACTATGCGGCGAGTCTCCAAACACCTCCGGAGAGTAGAACGGAGACAGGTAGTTGCCGAAACTATAGTGATCGCCTTGGAAGGCCGCCCACGTCGAATAGACGATAAATGCCGAGAGACCCAGGAAGGTCGCCACAGGTTGCAGCCACCACGAATCTCGGCGGGACGTCTGACCAAAGCCATGTTCCGTCAAGGGAACGTCGAAGCTTGCCATTGGCGGAAAGGGTAGGCGATCCGACCACCTGGCCGCAACCGCAGGGCCCTTACCGAAGCATCGGCCACGCCTCGGGCTTGCCGTTTGTCGTGAGAATTTGGACGTGGTGGGCCCCGTGGGGCGAGTCGTCCCAGTAGCTCCAAACAATCCGGCCGTCGGGCGAGATTTCGTTGATTTTGGCGCGCCCCTCGTCGCGGACTTGATAGCTAACCTGGACGATATTGCCGGAAGTCAGCCGCTGGGCGCCGCAGAGGCCGTGGAGAGGCTCCCCGGGAAGATCTTCGTTCGATAGGGCGTCGACTTCCTTGCCTTCGCCGTCGAACGTGAAGATCTCGTGCGCCTGAGTGCCGCTGACGAGCGTATTGCCGTCCGGCAATCGCAAGGCGCTAAAAGGCCAATGCCTCGTAGCCGCCCGCCACGCAATCTTGCCGTCCGGCGTGAGCTCGCGAACCTCCTTTTCGCCCATCAGCGGAACCAGATAGTTTCCCGAAGCCAGCTTGCGCGTCATCCGACTCTGGAGATGAATGTTCTCCGTCTGGCAATCCAGCGGAAGCTCAAACTGCGTCTTGCCCTGCCTGTCGATCTCCAGCAGCCGCGGATTCTTGCCGGCCTCGGTGAGAAGGATTCGGCCGTCAGGGAGCGGCTGGCACGTGTTGATCTCGTCTTGCGTTCCGTCGAAGCGGAAGACGGTCTCGCCGGTGCGGGTGACCTCGACGAGGCGCCCGCCGTGCTGATTGCGCACGCGCGTGATCACCAGCAGCAAGTTGCCGTTCGGCAGCATCCATCCGTCACGAGTATTCTCGGGCCACTCCCAAACCGTCTCGTCGTCTTCCGACTGGAGGAAGGTGCGTGCGCCGAAGACGAGGAACGAGTGGCGGACGCCGGCCTCTGACCGCACGGCTCCCTGCGAAGATCGCCGCGCGGCTAGAGCAGCCGCGGAGGCGCCGAGGAACTGACGGCGGGACAAGTGGGTCATGGCGAGTGATTGTAGCGCTAGGGCGCGCAGCCCGCAGCGCCCGTCGAACAGACGGGCCCCTCCCGAGCGAACTCCTAGGCCAAAGGCCATGCGCTCTCCCGTTGCAGAGGATTAGAATGGAGAGAACATGAAGATTTTTCTGGATACCGCCAACCTGGACGACCTCCGCCGCGGCGCGCAGTACGGCGTAATCGACGGCGTGACCACGAATCCGTCGCTGATCGCGAAGGAAGGCGTTTCAAACGCTGATCGGATCGAGGCGATCACGGAGATCATCGACGGCGACATCTCCGCCGAGGTGGTGGCGACCGAGGCCGAGGCGATGGTTCGCGAAGGCCGCGAGTTGGCCGCGATTCACGACAACGTCGTCGTGAAGATTCCGCTAATCCGCGAAGGCATCAAAGCCGTCAAGCAGCTCTCCTCCGAGGGCATCCGCACCAACGTAACCTTGTGCTTCTCCGCGGCCCAAGCCCTGCTGGCGGCCAAGGCGGGCGCCTACATCATTAGCCCGTTTATCGGACGTCTGGACGATTTGGGCTTGGAAGGCATGGACCTGATCCGCGAGATCGTGACGCTCTATGACATTCACGACCTGCCGACCCAAGTTCTGGCGGCGTCCATCCGCGGACCGCTGCACGTCAAGGACGCGGCCCTGGCCGGCGCGCATATCGCAACCATGCCGTACGGCGTCTTCGACAAGATGTTCAGCCACCCGCTGACCGATATCGGACTGGAGCAGTTCCTAGCCGACTATCGCAAGAGTACGGGCGGCTAGTCGATGGACCTGGGCCTCTCTCCCCTCGCCGAGAGCGGCGTCCTGTTCGGCGGGGTATTGGCGGCGGCGCTCGGTGTGCTCGGCGCCTTCTATTTCGTTTGGAGGCGGCGCAACACCCCTGAAGAACGCGAGCGTCGACGCAGACTGAAGGTCCACCGCGAGGGCCGCATCACCGGCGGCGTGCTGCTCGATATTGAAGACGCCGACGAGACTCGCCTGGTGCACTACACCTATCGCATCGGAGCAGTCGACTACTCGGCCTGCCAGGATGTCACCGCACTCAGCGAGGCCGTCGGCGACGATCCCAAAGGCGTGGTCGGCGCGGTCACCGTCAAGGTTCACCAGAAGAACCCCTACAACTCGATCGTAGTCTGCGAAAGCTGGAGCGGCCTGCGCCGAGAGAGCCCCTAAGCCGTCTCGCCGCCGCAACTGGACCCGGCCCCGGCCGTACAGCCGTAACAGTGCCGCCCCGTCACAATCCGCCGTGCAGCTAGATCGCCCGCGGCGAAGTCACGAATATGCCGCGGGGCTCCAAACCCCGTCGGCAACTCCAGCATCTGGTTGAAGTCGCAATCATAAAGCTGGCCGTCCCAGCCGATCGACAACGTATTTCGGCACATCACGCCCTCCGCCGCCGCCGGATTGTAGGCGTTGATCAGCCGGGTCATGTAGCGATCGTAGAGCCCCGCCCTGTCCAGAAACTCCAAGAACCGGCTGATCGGCATGTTCGTGATCGCAAACAGCGAATTGAAGACGACCCCATAGCGGTCGAGCAGCTCTCGCTTAAAGTCCCGCTCCAACTCCGCCTGGTCGGGCGGCAAGAACGCACCCGTTGGGTTGTAGACCAGGTTCAGCTCAAGCCCTGTGCCCTCCTGGCCGTAGCCCAACTCGTTCAGCAGCCGCAGCGCGCGGATCGATTTGTCGAAGATCCCGTCGCCGCGCTGCGAGTCCGTCTTCTCAGCGAGAAAGTAAGGCAAACTCGCAATGACCTCAACCTGATGATCAGCCAGGAAACGTCCCAGATCCTTCTGTCCGTTGATCAGCAGAACCGTCAAGTTGCAGCGGTCCATCACCCGCCGTCCGAGCGCCCTCGACTCCTCGACTAGATAACGAAACTGAGGGTTCAACTCAGGCGCCCCGCCCGTCAAATCAACCCGTGAGGCTTGCGTTTGAGCCAGCGCCTGGATGCACGCCTCCGCCGTCTCGCGAGTCATCATCTCCGTCCGATCCGGCCCCGCGTCCACGTGGCAGTGTTTGCACACCTGATTGCACAACTTGCCGACGTTGATCTGCAACACGTCGATACCGGTTGCCGCCAGCGGGTAGATCCCGGACGCCTTCAACGATTCGTCAAAGACGGCGTGCGGCGACGTCGGGTCGTTCAGGACTCGAAGCTGTTCCTCGGGCGATGAAAGGCCGTGCGAACGGGCGTGAAGCGATTGCGTCAAATCAAGAAACCTACATGCTCAGCTTTTCGGCCACGTTGCGCATCTGGACGCCGTGCACCAGCGCCGCGCCGCCCTTGATCGCCGACGCCACGTGGACCGCCTCGGTCATCTGGTCGAGATTCGATCCCTTCTCCAAGCAGTCCTGAGTATAGGCGTCGATGCAATAAGGGCATTGCACTGCATGCGACACCGCCAGCGCAATCAGCGCCTTCTCTCGCTTGCTGAGCGCCCCCTCCGCGAACACGGCGCCGTACCACTCGGAGAACTTCTCCCACAGCTCTGGCTGGTTCTTGCCCATCTCGGCGAAACGAGGCAAGTCGTCGGCGTTGTAGTAGTGATCCATAGGGCAATAGTGTACCGGCGGCTATAGCGTGATTTCGCGCACAGCGGGGCAAAGGTCACGGTTGACCTCCAGGTGTGTTCGAGATTATATTTAACTCATACGTTAAACGTTGGAGGCAAGATCGATGCCCAAAGTCGTCTCAACTGAAGATTGGTTGGCCGCACGCAAAGAGCTGCTGGCGAAAGAAAAGGAATTCACGAAACTCCGAGACGAGCTGAGCCGCAGCCGCCGAGCGCTGCCTTGGAGAGAGATCGCCAAACCCTACGCCTTCGAAACGGAGTCCGGGCCGAAGACGCTCCCGGAACTCTTCGACGGTCGCAGCCAGTTGATCGTCTACCACTTCATGCTCGGCCCGGACTGGGAGGAGGGCTGCCCGTCGTGCTCCTATCTCGCCGATCACTTCAATCCAGCCGTAGTCCATCTGGCGGCGCGCGACGTCGCCTTTTGGGCCGTATCTCGCGCGCCGTTGGCCAAGCTGCTCAAGTTCCGGGACCGCATGGGCTGGAGCTTCCCTTGGGCGTCGTCCCACAAGTCGGACTTCAACCTCGACTTCAACGTCTCGTTTCCCGATCGTTCGGACGCTTCCGAGCCCGTCGAATACAACTACGCACGAAAGCCGTTTCCTTCTGAAGAAGCCCCCGGCGCCAGCGTTTTTCGCTTGGGCGACGACGGCCGCATCTTCCACACCTACTCCACGTTTGCTCGCGGACTCGACATCTTGATCGGCGCCTACAACTGGCTCGACCTCACGCCCAAAGGACGCGACGAAGACGAGCTTCCCTTCACCATGGCGTGGGTCCGTCATCACGACCGCTACGAAGAGAAACCGGACCTGGTCAAGATCGACGGCTAAAGCAGACTCATCGGATCCACGTCGACCGTAAGCGTGGTCACCGGCCACGACTGCGCCTCGGCAAAGCGTCGCGCCTTGTTCAAGACGGCCGTGAGGTTGGCCCGCGTGGAGGCTTTCAGCAGAAACTGATAGCGGTACTCCGTCTTCAGCTTGTGAACCGGCGCCGGCGCCGGTCCCATCAGACGCACGCCCTCGGGCGCGGGTTCAAGATGTTGAGCCAGCTTACCGGCCCATCCCAACGCTTCCTCAAGCTTCTTGCTGCGGATGACGAGCAGCGCCATAGACGAAAACGGCGGGTACTTCATCGCTTGCCGAAAGTACGCCTCTTTCTTGTAGAACCCCGGATAGTCTTGCTGCGCGGCCAGCTGGATCGCCCAGTGCTCGGGAGCCATCGTCTGCATCACGACCTTGCCGGGCAACTCGCCCCGCCCGGCGCGCCCCGCAACTTGAGTCAACAGTTGGAACGTCCGTTCTGACGCTCGGAAATCCGGAATCGCAAGTCCGGCGTCGGCCGACACCACGCCGACCAGAGTGACGTTGGGAATGTCGTGCCCCTTGGCGATCATCTGCGTGCCTACGAGAATGTCGTAGGAGCCCTCGCGAAAAGCGCCCAACACGGACTCGTAGTAGTCGCGCCCCTTTACGGAATCGCGATCCAGTCGGGCGATCCGCGCCTTGGGCAGTCGCTCGCGGAGCGAGTCTTCCAACTTCTCCGATCCGGCGCCGCGGAACTGGATCTTCTCGCCGTTGCAAGACGGACACTTCGAGGGCACAGGCTCTGCGTGATCGCAGTAGTGGCAAAGCAAGCGCTGCTCCCGCTTGTGGAACGTGAGCGTCACCGAACAATTCGGGCACTCCACCCGCTCCCCGCATTCCCGACACAACACGTGCATGGAAAATCCGCGCCTATTGAGCAGGATCATCGCTTGTTCGCCCGCCTTCAACTTCGCTTCAAGCTGCTCGGAAAGCGACCGCGACAGCAGATCGTTCGAGTGCGTCTCCACGTACTCCAGACGCATGTCGACGATCTCGACCTCGGGCATCGGACGCTGCCGAATGCGCGTCGGCATCGTCAGCATTTCGTACTTGCCGAGTTCCACGTTGTACCGCGACTCCAAACTCGGCGTCGCGGATCCGAGCACCACCGTCGCACCAGCCTCCCGCGCTCGCATCACCGCGACGTTGCGGCCGTGATAGCGCGGCGTCTCGCCCTGCTTGTAGCTGCCCTCGTGCTCCTCGTCGACGATGATCAGTCCCAACTCCGTCACCGGCGCAAACACGCCGGAGCGCGTCCCAACGACTACCCGCGCCTCGCCCGAGCGAATGCGTCGCCACTGTTCCGAGCGCTGCCAACCGGTAAACGCGCTGTGGAGGATCGCCACCAAATCGCCGAAACGCCCAAAGAACTGCGCGGCGACCTGAGGCGTCAGGCCAATCTCCGGGACCAACAGCAGCGCACTCTTGTCGCGAGCGAGCGCAGCCTCGATGGCCCGCATGTAGACCTCCGTCTTGCCGGAGCCGGTCACGCCCGAGAGCAAGAACGTCTTGTATTTCGATGCGGCGATCGAGCGTTCGATCGCGTCGTACGCCTTGGCCTGGTCCTGGCTCAGCTCCACGGCATCGGGGTCGGCCGTGCGCGCCGCGCGCGGCCGCACCAGTTGCAGCTTCACCGCTCCGGCCTTCTCCAGCTTCCTGGCGACGGCTACAGCATCCTTACGCTCCGCAGAAAGAGTCTCCAAGTCATGCTCGCCGGGATGAGCGGCCAAGTAGTCGAGCAGCCATCTCTGGCCGCGCGTCGGCTTCGCGGGAGCCGCCTCCGGATCGCCAAGCGTGACGATCAGACGCCCGTCCTTGGCGCGCAAAGGGTCACGGTCCTCCACCTGCACGTCGGTCTCAACAAAGTTCTTCCTAGCCAAAGCCCGCAGCGTCTTGGCCGCGTCAGGAAACTTCTTCTTGAGGTACGTCTCGGTCAACGGCCTCTTCTCGAGCGCCCGCAGAATCAGCACAAACGGGTCGTCCGCGTCTGTTGAGCGCATGAACTGCGCCGCCGCCTCCGCCCCCCGTTCGGTCAGGCGGATTCTCTTTGACTCTCGAACCTCGGCCGAAAGCGGAAGCATCGTCTTCAGCGTCTCGCCGATCGGCGCCGCGTAGAAGTCCGCGATCCACTCGCCCAGCCGCAGCAGTTCTTCTGACAACGCCGGCTCTTCATCGAGCAACCGAAGCACTTGCCGCGTCTGATGATCCGGCTTCTTCGAGTGGACTCGCACCACGACCCCGGCAAGCTTCCGGGGCCCAAACGGGGCCACGATGCGCGAGCCCGGCACGACGCGATGACGCAGAGTCTCTGGCAGCTCGTAGGTGAACGCCTGATCGAGCGGCACCGGCAGAGCAGCGTCGCAGTACAGAGGGGGAGCGGCGGGCATGAACGACCTCTTTACGTTAGCCCGTTCACAGAAATCCAACTCCTCGTTTGACATACGAAGATCTTCGTAGTAACGTCTTCGTAAATGCCGAGCACGCCTTCACCGCCGCGCCCCACCGACGCCGAACTCGAAATCCTCAACGTCCTGTGGTCCCGCGGCCCCAGCACCGTTCGCGAGGTGCACGAGACGATCACCGAGCACAAACCCGCGCAATATACGACCGTGCTCAAGCTGCTGCAGATCATGTCGACCAAAGGGCTGGCCCGGCGCGACGTTTCCGCGCGGGCGCACCTCTACGAAGCCGCTCGACCGCGCGAGGAGACCCGCAGCCAGCTCGCGGGGGACTTGCTCCAACGCGCCTTCGGAGGCTCAGCCCGCAGCCTCATGCTCGGCGCCCTTGCTGGGCGAAAAACCTCGAAGAAGGAATTGGCCGAGCTGCGCCGGCTGCTCGACGAACACGAGGAAGGCAACCGATGACCACCGCACAAGCACTCTCGCTCGCACTGATTCACTTCCTTTGGCAAGGGGCTTTGATCGCTCTGTCGCTGGCCGCCGTCCTCGCTCTCGCCCAAAACGCACGCACCCGCTACGCCCTCGCCTGCCTAGCCATGGCCACAATGCCGGTCGCCTTCGCCGTGAGTCTCGTCTCGGCGCTCAACGGCGCCTCCGCCGCACCGCCGGGACTCGTCGAGGTCGTCGCCGCTCCCGGGCTTCCTTGGCTGCCGACCGCATGGATCGCCGGCGTGGTGCTGGTCGGCCTCTACAGGCTGGGCGGCTGGATCGCCGCGCAAGACCTCAAGCGCCGCGCCGTCCAACCCGCACCTCTCGAATGGCGAACCCGGCTCGTCGTCCTCGCCGAGCGCGCGGGTGTCACGCAGGCCGTCGCGCTGCTCGAATCCGGCCTCGCCCAGACGCCGGTCGTCATCGGCTTTCTGCGTCCGGCGATCCTCACGCCCGTGGGAATGCTCACGAGCCTCCCGGCGCATCAGGTCGAAGCGATCTTACTTCACGAGTTGGCGCACATTCGCCGCTCGGACTACCTCATAAACCTCATGCAGACGCTCGTCGAAAGCGTCCTGTTCTACCACCCCGCCGTGTGGTGGGTCTCGCGACTCATCCGCATCGAGCGAGAGCACTGTTGCGACGACCAAGTCGTCGCGCTCGGAAGCAACGCCCGCGAGTACGCCGAGGCGTTGCTGGCGATCGAAGAAAACCGGCACGCGGCGCAAGTTCCCGCGATGGCCGCCACCGGAGGAGATCTCATGCACCGTATCCACCGCCTACTGGACCCGTCCGAGCAGCCCCGCGCCGGCGCCGCTTCATGGCTCTCGGCTGGACTTCTAGTCCTCGTCTTCAGCATGCTCGCCGGAGCGCAGCAACAATCCCAAGCGCTTTCGGCGACCTTCCTCAACTGGCTCAACCAAGACGTCGTCTATATCATCGACGACCGCGAGAAAGCCGCCTTTGAGAAGCTCGCAACCGATGAGGAGCGGAACCACTTCATCGAACAGTTCTGGGCGCGCCGCGACACGAATCGCGAGACGCCCGCCAATGAGGCGAAAGAAGAACACTACCGCCGCATCGCTTACTCAAACGAACGCTACGGCCGCCCGGAGTCGCCCGGGTGGAAGACCGATCAAGGCCGCCTCTACATCCAGCACGGCCCGCCCGACGAGATCGAAACCCACCCGAGCGAGGGATACGAGATTTGGGCTTACAAACAGATGGACGGAATCGAAGGGCGAGCCGAAGCCGAGTTCCGCAACCCAAATCCCAATCGCCCTGGTCCCTGGGTCTTGACCAAACCTCTCGGCGCGGCAGTTCGCTAGTCCCCGGCCGTCAGCACCAGCGCCCCGCGATACATGCCCATGCCGCAAGAGAACGCCAGTTCCCCGGCGGCATGGGCGGGAATCTCAACCAACGCAGTGCCGCCCGGCTCAACCGCCACATCCACGTCCAGCTCAGGAAACACCACTCGCCGTCCGCAGTTTGATTCCGCACTCCGCACAAACGCCAAGGTCGCTGCGGTTCCCGCTTCCAATTCCACCCGCGAGGGCGAGTAGCCGCCAGGCTCAATCCGGACCGCCACCGCACCTGCGGGAATCTCCGGCGTCTCACGCACCGTCTCCGTTCGTGCCGCGACGTTCAAGACAAAGGCCGCCGTATGGACCTCCCCGTCGAGTTGGAACTGCGCCCACAACTTGTACCGACCCGACTCCGAGAAGTTCACAGCAACCCGAATCTTCGCCGGGGGCGGTCCGGTCGCCTCCGCTCCAGCGCCGTGGACGTGCGGCGTGTTCGCTTCTTCCGCGCCCGAAGAGCCTTCCTCGATCGGATGCGCGTGGATGAACCCGCCGTGCCCTTCCCGGATCAACACGAAATGCCCCCAGGCGCCCAGGTAGGGTTCGAGGTCGGGAATGCGCAATCCGCTCGCGGCGTCACGGACCTCAAACGTCAGTTCCAAATCCTGTCCCGCGGCCAACGGCTCATCGGCTGACCACCCCGCGCGCAGCGGCCCGACCGTCACCTCGTTCGACTCCGCCTCCAGCGCCACCGGCTCTACGAAGTCGTCGCCGACGGACACGCGAAACGACTCCACCCGCGTAGCCGCTCCTGGCAGCGTGTAGTCGGCATACAACCAATACTCCCCGGCCTCGGCAAACTCATGCTCGACGACGTACTGGTCGCCGCCCAGCAACTCCGGGTGGATATGCTCGAAGCGACTCAGATCTTCCGAGACGACCAACAGATGCAACGGCCGTTCGTGCACCCACTCCAGGTTCCGCAGCGTGTCCCCGTCCGCATCCAGCGCCTCGAAGCTCAGCCTCATCGTGCGCCCACGGACCGAACTCGAAAGCCGCAAGCCGCCGCTCTGCGCCGCCGCCCGTTCTTCCCCGAGTTCGAAGAGCGTCTTCGCAGGCGCCGAGAAATCTTGAACTGCCGTGCGCAACTCCTCCGCCCTGACCGCACGCCCATAGACCGGCCCCACCAGATACGGGAACGCCAACGCCCCGGCGTCATCCGTACTCAAGAAATACGCGTAGACCCCGTCGGGATACTCGGGCGTCACGGCCCATCGCCCGTTCGACCGATCGAGGTCGCCCGCGCCCCCCACGTACTCGTAGTCTTCAACGAAGGTGCCCAGCGGCGCTTCTTCCAGCGACGGTCCGGCCTGCCCCGCCTTCAACTCCGTCCCGTCGGCCCAGCTCGTGCGCGCCTCCATCGCCCGTAGGCGATAGCTCGATCGCATCCGCTGCGGTTGGCCGTCCTTGCCGTAGCCCCACGGCCCGTAAACCGGCGAACCGTCAAACGCGAATCCCAGCATCGGAGAGTGCCGAGTTGAGTCCTCGATCCATCCGTGCAAGAGCCCCAGCCCGGAGGGCTCCTCGCCCATCGTCATCAGTGCAATCCAGTCGTAACGCCATAGGTTGCGGCCGCCGTACGACGCGGCGTCAAAGTAGTTGTAAATCGGCTGCCCGTTCAAGAAGACGCCCAACACGTCCGGCCGCACGCTCACCGGATCGTCCGCTTCCGGCCTCGGCTCCGCCGGGATCCGAAACTCCAGATCCCGCAGCCGCTCCACCGGCCTGGGCGGCGCTTGGAACGGCCCCAGGTCGTGCAAGGAGATCCCGGCCGATCGAACGACGACCATCTCGCCCGCCGCTGTCGTCGAGTGCACCTCCGGTGAGGAACCGGAGGCGCCTCGCGCCGGACTTCGAATCCAGCCGGCGTCGGCCGCGGACGGTGATGCGGAACCTGCCGCCGGCGCCCCCGCCAACAGCACGGCCATCGCCAATGCAGGGAGCCGGGTCACAGCCGCACGTACACCGGGTTCGACGCTCGGCCGTCCGCCGTCACCACAATCTGAACCTCTCCCGCCCCCGCCAGCGAAGCGGGAAGCCGGATGTTGAATTGATCGAGACCGTCGTAGGTTCCTTGCGGCCCGCCGTAGAGCACGTCGACCTGCTGGCCGTTGACCGTGACCGAGACCGCAGGGGAACCAACACCGATCCCGGTGCCGTAAAAGACGAGATACAGCTCGTCTCCGCTGAACTCAATCGTCCGCGCCTCCACGACGCCGTCGACGCTCGTGAAGACGTCCTCATAGCTTTGTTCGTCGCCGCTCACCCGTAGAACGTTCCCCGCAACCAGGCCGTCCGCAGTAAGTTGGAAAAGGTTGGGATAGACCTCGACGAGATAGATCCCGGCCGAGACCTCTTCTCCTCCCGCCGCAATCGTCACTTCCGCCACGCCGTCGGCCACGCCCTCGGGCATCCGGTAGTTCACCTGCCCCGGCGAAGCGTACGAGATCTGCGCCTGATGGGTCGCCCCCGCCGAGTCGCTGACCGTAACGACCGCGCCGGCCAACTCGGTCGGCCACTCGGCGCTCTCCGCCGCCGCAGTCGATATCGCTAACCTCGCCCCAAACAGCGCGAAAGCCGAGACCAGGGACCCCGGAGCCATCGGCCCTTGCTCGTAGGAAGCCGCCGAAGACTGGATCGCCGTCGGCCGCACTCGGCCGCCGTCCGAGTCGTCCCCGCCGCTCTGGCTGTAGCTGGCGCCGTCCAACATGTTGAACACTGCCACGCCGTTGACCCACACCCCGACCGCACCCAGCCCGTGCGTCGTCTTCTGGGCAGCCGCCCCGGTCGCCGCGCTCACTCGAAACTGATTGCCCGAAGCCGAGGGATAGTTGCCGAAGACTCCGCCCGGAAACAGCGGATCAAACCACGGGCCATGCTGCTCGTAGCTGCCCAGCCCCTCCGAATCCACATAAACCGCCCCCTCGTCAAACGAGACCGTTTGCACGTCGGCCGCAACCGGCGACTGAGAACCGCCGTTGGTCCGCAACCCGTCCGGCGCGTTGCTCGGCCAAGTCTCGGCCGGTCCGGCGTCCGGCGCGTAGCCGACCGCGACCTGAGCGTTTCCGCCCGCTCCCGCCGTGTACCAAGAGTTCACCATCGGATCGGCGGAGAACCCCGTCGTGACGCCGTTCAGCACGTAGCTCTGAGCATCGGCGGGGATCGTTTGCGCACGCCCGCCCTGGACCTCGCCGTAGTACTGCGCTCCGAGAATGTACGGAAACGCGGGCAAGCCGCTCTCTTCCAGGGTGATGTAGTAGGCGTAGACGCCCTCCGGGTACTCGGGCGTCACGGCAAACCGTCCGTTGTAGGCGTCCAAGTCGCCCGAACCTTCCACATACTCGTAGTCTTCGAGATAGCGACCAAGCGGGAAGAATCGATTGATCGCGGGGCCGTATTGGTTCTCGGCGAGTTGCTGCGAGACGCCCTCATGGAACGGCAAGGCCCAATCGGGCAACGTCGTGCGCGCATCGATGTCCCGGAGCGAGAAGCTGGAGGTCATGCGCCGCAGGCCGCTCAAGGGGTCTGCCGGATCGGAATAGCCGTAGGGGCCATAAATCGGGTTCCCGTCGAACGCCCAACCCAGAATCGGGGAGGGCCTCGTCGGCGTATCCGCCTCGCGAAAGACCGTCCCCGTGCGGCTCTTCTTGACGACCTCCACGTTGTCGCCGAGCTGCGCCCGCAGACAGATCGGCTGCGCGTGATGATGGTACTGACCATTGCCCGGCTGGTGCCCAAGGCAAGCGTCAAAGGTCTGCAACTCGCCGAAGTAGGCGTTCCGGATCCACACGCCGTCGCCGCCTCCGCCGCCTGGAGGGCCGCCGCCCGGGGGCGGACCCGGTTGAGCCATCGCTCCCGCCACCCAAAAGATCAGTCCCAACACAACGCTTCTCGCTGCCGACGTCATCGAAATCCTCCAAGCCCTCTGATCGGCGACTCGCCGCCCGGGGTATGGATGTTTCGTCGACAAGCCGCAACAGATGTTGCCGCTCAGTTGTTAAGCGTTCGCAAAATGAACGAGGCTAGGGCGCCGATACCGTGACGCTCATCCCGTCGGCGAAGGTTCGGCCATTGCGCATCTCCAAGCGCGTGTAGACCTCTTCGCTCATCGGTTGGATCACCAGCCCGAGGTAACTCGCGTTGTTCGCCGTAACGATTCGCCACCATCCGGTGGCCACCGCCGCGGCGCCCGCGATCTCCGCTCGCCCGTCCGGGTAGAGCAACGTCCGCGTCCTTGGGTTTCCGTTTACCGCCGACGTCAAGACCTTGCCGCTCAAGTGCCCGACCCACGGCTGCGATTGCGGCTCACCGTCCGAAATCGTTCCCGGCTCGAAGGGAGGAACGTTCGCGGCGGTCTTAATCCCGTTCGACGGGCGGGACCTCGCCGTCGCCTCGTCTCCCGATCGGCCCACGTAGATCGCCCGCGATGCGAACAATTCCAAGTCGTCTCCCCGCGACTCCACCAACTGGGACTCGCCTCGGCCCAGCACGACGATCAGACCGCCGCCGGACGCTGCAAAATAGCCGTCCAGCCGGTACTGCGAAGCATCAACCACGAAGGAGCGGCGCACCACCCGACGCCCTTCCGTCTCCGTGATCTCCGACTCCAAACGCGCGATGGGCGCCGACGGTCCCAGCATCTGGTGAACCACCCCCGTTGCGCTCGGATCCTCGGGATCCTTTACGCCGGGCAGGAAACTGAGCGCGTAGAACTCCTTGCTTTCCTCTGACGCGTCGGCGGGCGCCAGCGCCACGCTGCCGCCCTCGGCAGGCGTTGCAGTCCACCCCTCCAACGCTTCAAAGCGGAAATCGCCCACCCGAGGCCCCGACTGCTCATCCATCGCCGCCGCCTCGCGGCGCGCTCGCGCCAACGGGTTGCGGGTCGGATCGCCGCCCGATCGCCGAAGCTCAAAAACCTCGCCGCCCGTCTCAAAGTGGAGCGCCTCGTCGACGATCTCGGCCTGAAACGCGAACGGCTCGCCGGCCGCTTCAAACGAGCCGTCGAGCCGTTGCTCATGGACCGCGGCTGAGCCGGGGTACCTCTCGCCCGCCATCTCAATCGTCACGCGGAACCCTTCGCCGGCGGGCTCCAACGTCACAGCGATCGCCTCGTCGACCCAGCGGCCCGTGAACGCCGACGGGGACTGCGCCCACAGCCCAACCGCACTCAACAGCCAGGCCAGGATCACCGCTTGCCGAGGACGCATGTCCATCACATCCCTGATAGTAGCGGGGCGAGACTCCGCCCGCACTCGGCTGCCATCCCCCGGCTAGTCCTCCGAACCGTCGGCGCCGAGGGCTTTCGCGCACCGGAAACCAATCGTCGGACTACGCTCAGTCGGTCGCGCCCAGCTTCGATAAGAACACGTCAGGAACAGCGAACTCTTCTTGTCGAACCAAGAACCGCCGCGCAGTGCTCGATACTGTCCGGTCGTCGGGCCCTCCGGGTTCACCTCAGGCGCCTCCGCGTAGTACGTACGGCTCCACCAGTCCGCCGTCCACTCCCATACATTGCCGGACATGTCGCACAACCCGAGATCGTTTTTCTTCTTTTGGCAGATGTCGACCGGCCCGTCCGACGGAGCGCCGAAACGAGCCAGTTCCTCGGTCGGCTCGTCGTCTCCCCAGGGATACATCTCGCTTTCCCTGCCGCCGCGGCAAGCCTTCTCCCATTCCGCCTCAGTCGGCAGCCGCTTGTCGACCCACGCGCAGTAGGCCGTCGCGTCGTCCCAACTCACATTGGCCACGGGCTGATCGCCGGCATCGCTCTGCGGGACGCCGTCGATCCAATGGAAGGGCGGCCGATGCCCCGTCTCTCTGACGAACTCCAGATACTTCCGGTTCGTCACCTCGGCTTCGTCCATTAAGAACGAGTCGAGCACCACAGGCCCCACAGGCACGTCGTCCTTCAGCGGATTCGGATACCACTTCAGCCGCGTATCGGGCCAGTCGTGCGTGCGGCCGCGAAGGAAGTCCCCGCCGGGCACGACGACCATGCCGGACTGCTGCGCCGAGCAGAGCGGAGCGAGAGCGATTCCAACGAGCGCCGCGAGGACCTTAGCCGTAAATCTCGGCAATCTCATTAGTCGGGATCAGGCCGTTCGCGCCGAGTTGGTCGACGTACACGTAGGTGCGGCCGGAAGGAAGATCACGAACCGCCTTGGACGAATCGATGCCCAACGCGGAATAGATCGTGGAGACGACGTTCTCAATGCGAGGCTGATCTCCGAACCTCCAGCCGGGGTCCTTGCAATAGCGCCCCTCGGCATCACTCTCGCCCAGCACCAACCCGCCCTGGACGCCGGCGCCGGCGAACATCGCCGGGAATACGTACTTGTGGTGATCGCGACCTCCCAGGTGGTTGAGGCCGCCCGGCGTCCGTCCGAACTCGCTCATCAAAACGACCAGCGTCTCGTCCAGCAACGTCTTCCCCGGCTCCTGCTTCGAGGGCGTCGAGGCCAAGTCCTCAATCAGACTGGCCGCGGCTGGATCGAACTCGGAAATCAGCTTGTAGTGATTGTTGTCCTTCTCGGTGTTCCAGATGTTCTTGTGGTGATCCCAGCCGTGCTGGCACACGTGGATGTAGCGCGTCCCGCCGTCTTGCTGCAAAAGGTTGCGCGCAAACGCACAGGAGAGACCTACGGCATTGTCGCCATACCGCTTGCGGTCCTCATCGGAGACGCCGAAAGCCGCGGGCCAACGCGGATCCGTCAGCATCTTCTTGCCGACCTCGCTGAAGTCCTCAAACGCGCCGACGTGTCGTCCGTAGGTCGCCATCCTCTCCCGCTGCGTGTCGCGCAACTGCGTGAGCAGTCGCCACCGCTCTTCCAACAACTCCACAGCCTTGGCGTCCAGCGCCATGCCGTCGGCGGCCGCCTTCGGGTTGACGTCGAACACCGAATACTGCGGCGGCAGAAAGCCCGTCGCCATCGTGCCGACCTGGTTCGTCTCCAAATTGAACGAGACGTAGGTCGGAAACGTATCGCCGGAGCGTCGCTGCGACTCCAGCTCGTAGGAAACAACCGATCCGACGGACGGAATCTCGCGCGCAAAAGCAACGTTCAGCGGCCGCCCCGCTTGCAGGTAGTACTGCCCGCGCAGATGCACCTCCTCGTGGCTAGCGAGAGTACGTACGATCGCGATGCGGTCGAGGACCTTCGCCAAGCGCGGAAACAGCGCGTGCGGCAAGTCGATGCCGGTCGACGTCTTGCGAACGTCGAAGCCTTTCTGGGTCGCTACGTTCTCCTTGAAGTCGAACGAATCGACGTGACTAATCGCGCCCGAGATCTCATAGAAAATCACGTTGCGGGCCGACCCGCGCGGTTGCGATCCGCTCGACGACCCGGCCGAGAGCCTCAACGACTGCACCGCGCCGACCCCGGCCCCAAGCAGACCAGCGCCGCCGTACCGCAACAGCTCTCGCCGGTTCGGCAGTAGGTCTTTCACGCGTCGGGGATTCATGGTTTCGCCGCTCTCAGATCGTTAGAAGCTATAGAGAAACTCGCTCAGGTTCATCAAGGCCCACTGTAGGTTCCGCGCACCGTCTACCCGGTTCTCAGCCAACTCGGTCAGCGCGACGTCTTTCTCCGACGACGTGGGCGGCCGTGCGATGGTCGCCAGGAAAAGCTCCTCCACGATCTGGGAATCCTCGGCTCCGCTGTCGAGCAAATCGGCCAAGCGGCCGGATTCAGTAGCCTCAACCCGGTCCGTCACCACGCTGGACCGCATCAGCATGATCGGCTGCAGCGGCGAGGCGACCGCCGGACGCGCAACCGTGTTCCGATTGGACTGCCCGAAGGCGAGCATGAAGCTCTTCAGGTCGCCCTTCGGCCGCGGCACGCTCACCTGCATCGCCATGCCGACGGAGCGCCCGCCGTCATCCAGTTCTCCAGGAACGCCCGTCACCGTGACAATCGCATCGTGCAGTTCTTCAGCAGTGAGCATGCGCGCGTATTTGCGGGCGTAGTATTTCGTGTAGGCGTCGCTCCACTCGCCGTCGAATCGCGCCGAGAGCTGGTAGGCGCTCGAGTTGCAAATCGCGCGAAACAGCCCGTGCAGACTGTAGCCGCTCTCGCGGAAATGCACGCCCAACTGCTCAAGCAGCTCGGGGTGCGACGGCTGAACGTCCCAGCCTTCAGGCACGTTGTCCGGATCGATCCGCGCCAAATCAAACTCGTCGTAAGGCTCGACAATTCCGAACCCCATCAGCTTCGACCAAAACAGGTTGGCCGAGGCTCGAGCAAACTGAGGATGGGCCGTCAGAATGCGAGCAAGCTCGTCGCGAGGATCCGCGTCCGGCCGCGGCGTCTCGCCCGTCAGGACGAAGCTTGGCGATCCCGGTCCGCCTTGTCGCGGGATGCGCAGCATGCTCCCGGCTTCCGTGTCGTAACCCGGCGCCTCGTCGTCCACGATAAAGTGAGCCATGATGGCTTCCGAGCGCTCAACATGCGGAATGTAGCGCGTCCGGCCGAGGAAAGCCGCTTGCTGGAAAAAGTCCGACCGCTTCTTTCCTGTCAAATAGACGTTGACGTTCTCCAGGTGATTGGCGCCGTCGTGGCAGGAGATGCACGACAAATTGACGCCGAGAAAGACTTTGCCGAACTGGATCGTCAGCTCATCGTGCGTATCGAACTGGTGGACCTTGCTGAGGTCGTCGCCGTGCGCCACTTGGCCGGGCTTGCCCTCCACATGCTCGCGGACAATCGGGTTCATCGCCGCCACCACGTTGCTGCTCTTGCCGGACGAGGACATGATCGAACGCGCCAGGTCGTCGTAGGGACGATCCGCTGCAAGGCTCTGTTTGAGCCAGTAGTGGAACAGCTTGTTGCCGCTCGCCTTGCCCTGCACGCGCAACGTGTCCATCAAAAAGTAGGCCCACTTGTCGACGAACTCCGGGCTTCCAATGAGCTCGTCAATCAGCCTGCCGCGCTTCTCAGGCGAGCTGTCCGCAACAAAGGCGCGAACCTCCTCAGGCGAGGGCAAACGGCCCGTCAGGTCGAGACGAAGCCGCCTCGAGAACTCACGGTCGCTGGAGAGTCCGGCATGCGGCACGCCGTCGCTCTCCATCTTGCCGAAGATCCGATCATCGATGAAGTTACGACGCTCAACCGGCGCTGGCTCCGCAGCCTCCAAGTCGGCGGTCAGCCGCTCGGTCCGCACTCCCGCGTCGTTCGATTTCGGGCGGAAGAGGTCGGAATGGACGTCCGAGCCGACCGCGGGGTCCACAGACGCTGGGGCGGCGGAAGGAGTCTTCTCTTCCTTCGGCGTAGCGCCCATCAGCAGCACCGCCGCAAAACAGAGCCCTAGACAGCTGGCTCGCATCACCACTTCCGCTGGAATTATCGAATTTAAGTCCAGTTATGTCAACAGCTTGTTGCGACGCCATGTTACCCTTGCCGTCGTTTCCATGCGTCGATTCGTGCTCGTTCTCCTCACCGCCGCAGCGAGCATCTCCGCTCAACAGGGCCCCACGCAGCCCCACATTACGCACGGACCGATGCTTGGCCGGATCGCCTCCAACCATGTCGGAGTCTGGGCTCGGACCTCGCGAGCCGCCGACTTTCGCGTCTTCTACGGGACATCCCCCAATACGCTCGACTCCGTCGCCGGCCCTGCTCGCACCTCTCTTGAGAACGACTACACCGGATGGATTCTCCTCGACGGCCTGACGCCCGGAACCAAGTACTACTACGAAGCGACGACCGACGAAAAGCCGCTCGGCATACCGCGCTTGATGGGGCACTTCCACACGCTGCCCTCGTCGGACCTCATGCGCGACGCGGAAACAAATCCCGAAGGCCTCTTCAATTTCCGCTTCGAGTTCGCCACCGGCAACAACCAGAAAACCATGGGCGGGACCGCCTACGGCCCCCGTCTGCCGACCTACCAAACCATGCGGCGCGAGTTGATCCGTGACGACGAACCCAGCAAGGTCGACTTCGCCATCCTCAACGGCGACTGGCTCTACGAAGAGGACAGGACGTACCCGGTCCAAGATTGGCGACATCAGGTGGGCATCGACCAAGACCAGACCCCGCGTCCTGTTCGCCTCATGCCCTACGTCGTGGGCGTATGGGAAAACTTCAAGACCTTTCTCCGCCGAGGCGAGCCCCTCGCTGCTTGGCATCGCTATGTGCCGTCCTACTACACCTTTGACGACCACGAAATCCTGAGCGACGTCGTGGAGTCCGGCGAGGTCGGAACAGTCAACCGCAAGTCGGTTTTTCGGGATACGGCGCTCACCGCCTGGTACGACTACGTGGGTTGGGCCAGTGAAGTCCCGCCCACCCAAGACATCGTGTACGGCGAGGCCGGCTTGACCGAAGGAAGCGACGTCCTCACGGACCCGAATGCCGACTTCTCGCGACTCAAGCTGGAAGAATCGTTCACCCTCCACGTGCACTGGGGTAGCAATGACGGCGAAGCTCCACGCGACGCTTCCGTAACCGAGGGCGGCGACCCGAACGCAGGCGTGTATGAGATTGTCGAAGTCCTCGACCGCAACCGGCTACGCATTCGCCCGCCGGCCAAAGCCGACGGCAAGCAGACCTACTCGATCGGCCGCCGCAGCTACTTCAAGAAGCGCGTCTCCAACGTCGACATCTATTTCCTCGACACCCGCTCGAACCGTGAGAGCCACGACGTCCGCAACCCCCTCAACGAAGGCCGCTCGATGATCGGCCGCCGCCAGCGCGAATGGTTGATCGAGGAGATGCGGGCGAGCGACGCCGACTTCACCTTCGTCGTCTCGTCGGTGAACTTCACGATTCCCCACCGCGGAGGCAACAAGGGCGCAGGCGGCGCTTCCGGCAACAAGGACGACGCGTGGACAGTCTTCCAGAAAGACCGCGATGAGCTGATCGATTTCTGGGACCAGCTGGGCAAACCCGTCTTCGTGCTCACAGGCGATCTGCACAATAGCTTCGCGATCCAAATCACCGACAACGTCTGGGAGTTCGCCTCGGGGCCCCATAACTCCGTGCAGCATCCGCTCAACAGCGAGGGCGACAGGCTGCCCAACGGACCGTTCGAGTACAACGGAAGGAAGATCGACATCCGCTGGTCGAGCTTCGTATTGCCCGACACCCCGGTCGAGCTTCGCGACCGCGTCCTCTACTGCGTCGTGCGCATCAACAACGTCTGGAGGAACCCCAAAGAGAAGGGCGTCACGCGCTGGGTGGCCTATCCGCGCCCGCAGGCGATCTTCCAGTACTACGACGGGCTGACCGGCGACCTGCTCTACGCCGAATCCATCCTCGCTCGTTAACCCTGACGACCATGGCCTTATCGCGACGGACTCTCATCTTCGGCGGCGTAGCGAGCGCATTGCGCGCAGCCTCTCCGTTCCCCGCTGGCGCCGCGCCGACAAGCTACGGGGCCATCGGCGCCGGAGAAGGACCGGTTTGGCATCCGGAGCTCGGACTTCTCTTCACCGGCGGCGGGCGCATCACGAGGCGAGACGCCCGAGGCGTCGTCAGCACCTACAGAGAAGACGCGGGCGCCAACGGCCTACTGTTCGATCGTCAAGGCCGCCTCCACGCCTGCGAAGCCCGACGCAAACGCCTGACGCGGACCGAACTCGACGGCTCGATCACCATCCTCACAGACCGCTTCGGGGGCAACGCCTTCAACTCGCCCAACGACCTGACAATCGACTCGCAAGGGCGAATCTACTTCAGTGACCCACGCTACGGTTCTCGCAAGGGCATGGAAATCCGAGACGCCTCTGGAGAGCCCGTGGAGGGCGTGTATCGCGTCGACGCGCCCGGCGTCGTCCGCCGCGTGATTACCCATGAAGTCGATCGACCCAACGGCCTGTTGGTCTCCCCCGGCGATGAGTTCCTCTACGTCGCCGACAACAACAACAATACCGTCGGCGGCGCGCGGACCCTGTGGCGTTTCGAACTCGACTCCGACGGCTCCATCGCCCCCGCGAGCCAGAAGCGCATCTTCGACTGGGGCGACGGTCGCGGCCCTGACGGACTGGAGATGGATCAAGCAGGCCGTCTATTCGTCGCCGGCGGACTCAACCATCCGAATCCTCCCTTTGAGACGACGAAGAAGCAAGGCGGCGTCTACGTGCTCTCGCCCGAGGGCGGGTTGATCGACTTCGCACCGGTACCGGTCGACGAGGTAACCAACTGCGCGTTCGGCGGCCCGGATTGGAAGACCCTCTTCATCACGGCCGGCGGCGAACTCTTCAGCATCCCCGTCTCCGCGCCCGGCTGGACTCCGTTGTCGCCCCTGTAGCCGTCGCCGCCCGCCCCTCCTACGGAGTCCGCGTCAGCCGCTCGTAGGCCTCCAGGTGATCTCGCGCGGCGGCGGCCCGGCCCAGCTTTCGGCAGACATGCGCAAGTTGGTAGTGCGTCCGTGCCGCCAATTCGCTATCAGGACCGGCATCGAGCAACGCCTGCAACACGGCCTCCGCCTCGGCCCATCGTTCGAGGTCGCCCAGAGCCTTCCCGAGTAGAGACGATGCGGACAGCCGGTCTGGTTCGATTCGAAGAGCCGTCTGCAGCGGCTGGATCGCCTCCTCGCCTCGGCCGAGCAACAAGAGGCTTTCGCCCCATCGCTCCTGCGCCCGGGCCGATCCAGGTTCCCGTCGCGCCGCCTCGCGGTACAAGTCCTCGGCCGCCGCGTAGTCCTCCGCTTCCAAGTAGAGATCGCCCAGCGGAACTCGAACCCCTGGTCGGGACGGGGCGGCTTCCAGGGTTTGTCGATAGAGGACCGTCGCGTCGCCCAATCGCCCGCCAAGCACGGCCGCCTCGGCGCGCGTGTGCAGCGCCGCCGGCGATTGAGGCGCGTTGGCGAGGAGCCGACTGCGCAACAAAGTCGACCGCCGGGCTTGAAGCTCGGAGAGGGCGCGCAACAGCTCAGGATCATCCGGCGCGGCCGTACTCGCACGCTGAAGCTCTCCCAAAGCTTCGTCTAGACGCCCCTCTCGCATGTAGGCGAGGCCCAAGGGAGCGGCGACGGATAGATCCTTCGGCGATTCGCGACGAGCTTGCTCCAGGACCGGAATCGCATCCGCGAATCGTGCGGCCTGAACGAGGTCGAAACCCAACAACGGCCGCACATCCGGCAGCGAAGGAGAAAGTTCCAGGGCCCGCTCGAAGGACTTCGCCGCCTTCGCAAACTCGCCCTGCTCGTGCCGTACCAGGCCGAGATTGAGATGCGCCGGGACAAATCCCGGACGCGCCTGCGTGAGAGCCTCCAGCTTCAGCGCGGCATCCTCATAACGCCCCGCTTCCTTGGCGGCCAGGCCCTCCTTCGCCAACGCCAGCAAGTCGGGCGGAAGCGTCTGCGCCGCGACCGTCACGGCGACGAGGGAAACAACTACGGCGAGGACGGCTCGCGCACCACAAGCACGTCGTCGACCTCTACGTCGCGCAACTCCTGCGTTTGTCCGCTGGGCCATCGAATTCGAATCCATTCCAGCACATTCCCCGCCACGCCGAAATGCACTCGGGAGTCGCTGGCCGAGAGGTAGCTGCCGGCGGTCGTGGCAAAGCGATGCTGCTCCATCCCGTCAGGGGAACGGATCGTTACCACCGCGCCCTGGCCGTCCCGCGGGCTAGCCGACCCGACCAGCCGAATCGCAACGCCCCGACGTCCGTCCACCGGCGTCTCGTTGAACAAGGCCAAGGGCTTGCCGTCCAGAATGTTGACCACGACGTCCAAGTCGCCGTCGTTGTCCAGGTCGCCGAACGCGGCGCCGCGTCCAGATGCGTCTCGCTGAAACACCGCTCCCGCCGACGCCGAAACATCCTCAAAGCGTCCTCCCACGTTTCGCGCAAGCAGAGGCGGCTGTTCGTAGACAAGCGCGCCGTCCGTCTCGGCGATCGTGTCCAGTACGTGCCCCTGCGCCACAAACAGATCTTTCGACCCGTCCAGGTCGAGATCCGCGAGCAGCATGCCCCAACCAGACATCCTCGCCGTAATCCCCGCCAGCCCCGAGGGGCGCGTGCGGTAATCGAACACACCCGAACCGTCGTTGACGTAGAGCGCATACAACTCGCGGGCCAAGTTCGTAATCACGACATCGGGCGTCCCGTCGTTGTCGTAGTCCTGGAAGTCGACGCCCATCCCGGCGTACCGACCGCCGTCTTCATTGAGAGCGAGTCCGGCAAGAAGAGCGTCATCGACGAAGCGTCCTTGGCCGTCATTCACCAGAAACTGTTGCGGCTCAGAATCGTTGGCAACGACGACGTCGATGTCGCCGTCTGCGTCCGCATCGTTGAACGCGACCCCAAGCGATTTACCTTGGATCTCGGCAATTCCCGCCGCCGCGGAAATGTCGTCCCACGTACCGGCCGAAGAGCGTTGGAGCAGGAGGTTGCTAACGGAATCATGCTCCGTCGGCGAGCAGTAGCTCGGTATCGGCTCCAAACACTCGATGTGCTTAGAAAAATCCCAATCGAGGTAGCGAGTGATGAGCAGCTCAAGGCGCCCGTCCCCGTCAAAGTCGGCGAATCCCGCGCTGGCGCCCCAGCCTGCCGCAGGAAGCTCTTCGCGCTCAAAACGACCGCTCCCCAAATTGCGATAGGCGGCGGCGGCTCCAACACCGGTGACGGCGAGGTCTGGCAGGCCGTCGTTGTCGAAGTCGCCCACCGCCACGCCCATGCCGTAGCGTCCGTCGGGTGCGGTCTCTAGCCCGGACCCGCCGGTGACGTCCTCAAAGCGATGGCCGTCCACATTCCTATAGAGGCGGTTCTGCATCACCGGCTCGTCGCGCTCGCTCCTCACCCCATGCGCGGCCCGGTTGATCAGTCCTCCGTTGACGAGGAAGATGTCCAGCAGACCGTCGCCGTCAAAGTCGAACAAAGCGACGCCGGCGCCCATCGTCTCGATCAGGTAGCGGCTCTCGGTCCTGCTCGCGGCGTGCTCAAAGTCGACCCCTGCTTGCTCGCGCCGATCCTCAAAACGGATCTGTCCGACCGCCGGCAATGTCGTCGCAATAGCGGCGCACCACGTCATCGCCACGGTTGCTGCGCGCTGCATTGCTTTCAGCTTAGGACCTCCAGAAAGAAAAAGGCCGCCGCCCCGTATGCACGGAAGCGGCGGCCCAGTTAAGGCTCAGCGTGCAACTACCAGATGAATCTGGCGCTGTACTGCCATTCGCGACCGGAATGCGTCGCGAGTTGGCGAGTGATCTGACCAAACGAGCCGGAGGTCGGGTTGAGCTCCGGGTTGCGGCCCATGAAGCTGTTGGTGAGGTTGTACGCCTCCATGCGCAGCTCCAGAGCCAGTTGCTCGGTGATGTCGACCTTCTTGTTGATCGTCATGTCGAGGTTGCGGAACGCGGGTCCGCGGAACCCGTCAATGATCCAAGGATTGTTCCGACGAGTGAAGGCCGGCTGACGCTCGAACACGTCGGTGTTGAACCAGCGGTCGCGCGTCGGGTTGCTGATCTTGGGATCGCCGCTCAACAACGCGGGAGTCCCGGCGAAGTTGAGAAGTTCGCCGCTCAGGTACGTGTAGATACCGCTCAACGACCATCCGCCAAGCACGTAGTCCATAGCCTTAGGCATGCTGCGCCCAAACTGACGTCCCCTGCCGAAGGGAAGTTCGTAGATGCTGGCGATGGTCAGCTTCTGACCGTTCTGAGCATCCTTTTGGAAGGTGAGGTTGCGATCGAAGTGATCGACGTCGTCATAGAAGTTCTCGTTCTGGCCGACGCTGTAGTTGTAACCGACCAAGAAGTTGAACCCGTTGGCAAACGGCCGTTGCAGCTTCAACTGGAACGCCTTGTAGCGCTCGTTGCGGAAGCCGGTGCCCTGTAGGTTGATATTGCCGTAGTGCGGGTAGGGTCGCAGAAGGCTTCCGACCGACACCTGACGGTTGTTGCAAAGCGATCCCGGACAGAACTCCTGAGGGACTCCGAAAAACGGATTGTCGACGCGTGCGTTCAGCGCCGAACCGTTGGTGAATCCGATGCGCGGATCCGTCAAGTTCAGGTTGATGTCACGCGAGTGGTTGTGACCGAGGTTCATGAAGAACGTCGCGTCCATCACGATCCGGCTCACCAGCTCGCGCTGCAACGTGAAGTTGAAGCGGTCGTTAATGCCGGTCTTCAGGTTCTGGTCAAACGGAACACCGTCGCTGCCGCCGACGACTGCGTACTCCCCGAACCGCTTTCCGAAGGGCTCAATCAACGGGTTAGCATTCTCGCCGCCGCTCGGGAAGGGATCGGAGAACAACGATCTCGGCACGCCCTCGAGTGGGCTCAAGGGGTTGGTCGTCGCAGTGAAGCCGGGATAGGGAGTCGACCCGAGGATCGCGACCATATCGCGGTTCTGCAGCGGCGGGACGGCGTAGCGCGCATATCCGATGCGCAACGCCGTGCGGTCGTCCAACCGGTAGGCGATGCCCGCGCGAGGCAGCCAGACGTTCGTCTGAGCATTCCACGTGCCCCGGTTGTTCGAGTCGGTGAAACGCCAGGCGCCGTTGATGGCCACCGGAGAGTTGCGCAGAGCCAACGCCTCCGTCGGGAACACGCCCATGTTGTCGGACACGCCCGGAAGGGCGGCGTTCAAGTCCATGTACCGCGACAGGCGATCTTCCGGATCGCGCATCGGGGTCTCGTACTCGTAGCGCAAGCCCAGGTTCAAAGTGACCCGTTGCGTCAGCTTGATGTCGTCCTGCACGTAGAATCCGAAGACATCCACGTTCGGTCGGTTGACCGGTACCGTCTGTACTCGGCTCGATTGGTTGCTGACGGTCCCGAGCATCATCGACGCCCAAGCATGACCGACCTGCCCCGTATTCGGCGCGAAGATCGTGTCGGCCGTCTCGTTCGCGTTGAACCGGAACAGCATGCCGCGCGGACGCGCCGCTTCCACCCGCTGTGCGCGGTACTGGTGACCGAACTTCAGGTTGTGCTTGCCCTTGATCTTCGAGAGCTTCAGGTCCCAGTTGTACGTCTTGGGAACCTGGAACCAGAATCCGGAGCGACCAAAGCGCGAACGGCTGTCGGCGCGGACGTCGATTTCGGGATGGAAGATCTTCGGGATGTCCCGCACGTGGGAGGCGTACCAGTTGTTGCCCGACCACAGCTGCTGCAGTCCAGCCTCGCCGATCTCAACATCTGGCGCGTCGAACGAATCGTTGATCTTCGACCAGGAACCGCGCGCATTGAATACGGTCGTGGGATTGATGGTCCAGACCACGTCGCCTGACGTCTGCCAAGTGTTCCGCGCGCTGCCGGCTTTGCGCTGTAGCGGCGAGCCTCCGGTGAAATCGGGATCCGCCTGCGTGGTATGAATGCGACTGATCCGACCGAAGACCTTAATGTTGTCGTTGACGTTGTAGTCCGTGCGGTTCGAGAAGTTGTAGTACTCGAACGTCTGCGGGAACGTGTTGCGGAAGTTGTTCCGGCCGCTGGCATTGTCGCCCGCGTTGTTCGGATCCCATAGGTTGCCGATCAGCACTCGCGACGTAGGATCGATGCGCTGGGTCGGAATCGTGTTGTTGACAAACTGGTCGCGCGTCGACGTGTTCGAGCCGGTAATCTGGGTCGTGAACGGATCGTAGATCGCACGAAGTCCGCCTCCACCGTTCATGCTGTTGGAGAAGTCGCCGTTGCGCTCGGCAGCCGTGGGTAGCGTAAGCGCCGTCGAACGCGGCTCACTCGTCTTCTGGCCTTCGTAGGCGAAGAAGTTGAACAGCTTGTTCTTGATCAGCGGGTTGCCGGACGTGACGCCCCAAACATTGCGTCGCACAACGGATTTCTGCCCGTTCAGCGGGTTCGGCCGTGCGTTCAGCGCCGGGTTGCGCCCGAAGTAGTATGCCGTGCCGTGCCAGTCGTTGGTGCCGCCCTTCATCTGCACGGAGATGATGCCGCCCGCCGAGTGGCCGTACTCAGAGTCCACCGAGTTCTGCTGCACGTTCACTTCGCTCACGGCGTCCATCGCCGGAACATAGGTGCCTTTGGCGCCCACGAGTTGGGGTACGCCGTCGAGCAGGATGTTGTTCTTACGGTCGGTATTGCCGCCCACGTCCATCTGGCTCGCCGCCCAGTGATGATAGGGGCTCGTCTCCGCGCCGCCGCGATAGTTCACGGCCGGATCCAACTGCGCGAGCAGGAAGGGATTGCGGTGAATGATCGGCAGTTCGTTCGCCATCTTGGTGTCAAGCGTCGTCTCCATGGTCGTGGAGTTGAACTTGACGGCGACCGGGGCCGTCTCAACCGTCACCGTCTCAGCAACAGCGCCGATCTCCATCGCCGCGTTGACCGTAATATCCGCGCGCGTCTGCACCAGGATGTTCTTCTGCAGGAAGCTGCGGAAGCCTTCGACTTCCACGCCGAGTTCATACGTGCCGGGAAGGACGGAGTCGAACAGGTAGATCCCCGCTTCGTTGGTTTCGCCCAACGCCGAGGTATTGGTGTTGACATTCGTTAGCGTGACTTTCGCGCCCGGAATGACCGCACCGGAAGTGTCGCTGACCACGCCCTGGACCTGACCGCGCAGATCCTGCGCCGCAGCCGGGATGGTGAACAAAGCTATCGCCGTCGCGACTGCCAGCAGTCGCGGAATACTCAGTAGTCGATACATGGACCCCTCAAACCTATTCAATTCAGTCTCTGTGTCCTGAAATTGGCTCTAAAGACCAACCCCTAAACCGGGCGCTGAAACACGCCCGCTCTCATCTAGTTCCGCACGAACGCTGGAACGAGCGAGCCTCGAAATGATAGACGGTTCGTGCCCGACGGTCAAGAAACAGGCGGTAACAGTATGTAACTAATCTCTAGGTTGTTGAAGACAATATGTATAATGCCCTCGTGCCTTACGTTCTGCACACTGCCGGTATCTACCGGGATGAGATCGCTAAGATCATCGAGAGCGACACCTTTCGGGGCTCCACATCCTCCAGAAAGCTCCTAGAGTACTTGGGCGAGAGGACTCTTTCCGGCGACTCGGATGAGCTCAAGGAGTACACGATCGGCGTGGAGGCGTTCGGTCGGGCTTCCGACTACGACCCGCAGGTTGACCCGTCCGTGCGGGTGCAGGTCAGTCGCCTGCGCAAGCGCCTGGCGACCTATTTTGAGACGGAGGGCGCAGACGACGGGATCCTGATCGAACTTCCCAAACGGCAGTTTGCTCTCCGCTTCGTCGACCGCGAGGAGCAAGCCGCGGAGAACTCGCCAGGCGCATCGCCGGAGCCCGAGCCGGCGTCGCTTCTGTCGGCTCCCTCCAACCCCTGGCGAATCGCCGCTCTCGTCTTGGCTGTTTTGCTCGCCCTAGTCGTGTTCTATCCGTGGGCCGTCGGCCCCGCCCGCGTGGCCGACCAGAAGCCGGCTTTTACCCCCGCGATGCAGGAGTTCTGGGCCCCCTATCTAAACAGTGCTCTCCCCACCACGCTTTCTCTAGGCGTGGCGATGTTCATCCGGGTGCCCTCCGACGACAGGCTCTCCACCACCTACCTCCGCCAGGCGACGGTCAATGAGTGGCCCCCGACAGAGGATGTTCCAGGCTTGGAAGTCTTACGAGAAGCGATCGGCGGAAACTCCCAGCCCCACGCTGTCTACAACTATGCGGGCGTAGGAGAGGCCATCGGGGCGTTTCTGGTCGGAAGAAGTCTCGGTGCGGCGGGCCAGGAGGTGTCGATCGTTCGAAGTCCGTTCCTTTCGTGGGATGAGGCCAAGCGATCCAACGTCGTCTACGTTGGAGCCCCCAAATTCAATCGCCACATCGAAGCCGGAGCCTTTGAGCGCAATTTCCGGGTCGTGCCGGAGGGGATCGAGAACCTGGGGCCGAAGGACGGAGAGCCCGCGTTCTTTGAGAAGGTCGTCATCGACGGCGCCACCGAGTTGGTCCATGCCGTCGTGGCCAGATACCCGAATGCCTCCGGCCCCGGTTGGGTAACCGTGTTCGCGAGCAACGACGGGACAGGAACCTGGGCCGCAACCGAGTTTGTAACGCGGCCGGAACTAGCACAGGAGATGGTCGACAGAATTCGACTCCCTGACGGGTCCCTCCCGCTCTCATTCGAGGTGGTCCTCCGGATTCGCTGCGACCAAGATTTTCCGGTCGAAACGACCTACGTGACCCACCGCGCCTATTGAGGGGCGGTTCGCACTCCCCGGCCCCCTTCGCGAACTTGGCCGTTGAGAGACCGAAGAAAGGCGACCAGATCCCCCTTCTCCTGCTCAGTCAGATGGAGCGGCTCCATGTCGGGGTCGAGCCCCGGGTTCGGCTCACCGCCCTCATCGTAGAAATCCACCACGTCTTCGAGCGTCTCCAAACTGCCGTCGTGCATGTACGGTCCGCTCACCGCGGCCTCCCGCAACGTCGGCGTCTTGAACGCCCCCAAATCTCTTCGCGCCCCCGTCACCGATTGCCGCCCCACGTCGCTCGTCGCGCCGTCCTGCCAACCGACGCCGGTATTGTGGAACTCCTCATCGGCAAGGTTCGGCCCCAAGTGACAGACCGTGCAGGCCCCCTTACCCCGGAAGATCTCCAGGCCGCGCCTCTGCTGCTCGTCCAGCGCATCGACCTCACCCGCCACGAATCGGTCATAGGGCGAATCGCCGGAAACGATCGAGCGCACGTAGGAAGCCAGCGCCCAAGCGATCGTCTCCGAGTCCGGCTTCCGCGCAAAGGCCGCCTCGAACAGCGCCTCATACTCGCTCGAAGACTCCAGGCGGGCGACCAGTGCGCTCATGGCCAGGTCCATCTCGATCGGGTTCTCGATTGGCTTCACCACCTGTTCCTCCAAGGTGTCCGCACGCCCGTCCCAAAAAAACGACCGCCCATATCCTCGATTGATGAGTCGCGGAGTCCGGCGCGTCCCTTTCTGTCCGTCCACGCCGACCGCCACCGGATGCTCGTCGGTGAACCCGAGTTCCGGATCGTGGCAGGTCGCGCAGGAAACAGAGTCGTCGCGCGAAAGTTTCGGATCGAAGAAGAGCTTGCGCCCGAGTTCGACGCTCTCACGGGTCAGAGGATTCTCTTCCGGGACCGGCATGTACGCATCCAGCCCGAGCGGAACGTCGCCCGCCGTCAGCGTCATCGCCGCCGTGCACAAAAGCAAACTATCGCGGAGTCGCCGCATGTTCCAGTATCCAGATTTCTTCCCGCTCCCCTCCGTGGGCGAATGCAACCTTGCCGCCGTGAGCGCTGATGCCGGGGAGTCGATCTTTCGGGGAGGGGACAGGCTGTAGCCGATCGCCGGCCGCGGCCGCCACATACAGCCGCGCTCCGTTCGAGCCGCGCGTGCCTACCAGTACCTCGTCGTTCCCGCTCCAGCTCAGGCCGGTCACTTCTCCCGAGGGCAGGTCCAATATCTTCCGCGCGTTCTCACCGGAGCTTGTCGAAATCCAAACCGAATGGGTTGCGCCGACTTGTGCCAGAGCCAGTCGCTCTCCGCCGGGAGCGAGCGTCAACAGATCGAGACGCGCCTCGAACGACGCAACCGGCTTCTCTTCGGACGCTTCCGGGCCGACTCGAATCAGCTCCTTGCCCCTAGCGATCAACGCCGCCCCGTCCTTGAGAAGCACTCCCGGAGTTCCTCTGAAATCAGCTCTCTCATCGATCGCCAAAGCTTCCGTGCGCCCGGATTCCAGGTCGAAGAAGAACAGCCCGGCGCGACCTCGTCGATCGCTGCCCTGCAGAACGAGCCCCTTGCCGCCCGGTCCCCAGGCCAGTTTCTCGACGTGCGCCATTCGGTCGGGAGCCTCTCCTTCTTTCCCGCCCGGCAAACTCCGCACGACGACCGCGCGGTGCGCCTCGCCGTAGTTCTCGGAACTCACCCTCGCCAAGTAAGCGACCGCCGATCCGTCCGGAGCATAGCTGGGAGCAAAGCGGTCCGCCTCCACGCTGTCGGCGAACATCGGCTGACGGTCAGTTCCGTCGAGCCGCATCTCCGCCAGTCGCGATCCCCCGGTGCGCAGCGCGTACACAAGATCGCCCGCATCGCTGACGCCGAGGGGTAGGAAACGACCCATCTCCGGCCGCACCAGCTTGGGCTCGCCTGCGGCCTCGCCGTCGACCACAGGGACCGACCACAGGCCCGGCTCCCCGGCGCCGTCGCTCGAATAGAGCACCGCATCGCCGGATGGAGACCAAAGAGGAAACAGATCGTTCGTCGGCCCGGAGACCAAGCGCGTTTCTCGACTTCCGTCGATCGCCAACACATACACGTCGCGCTCGTCGGCGTGCCGGTCGGACAAGTTGTCGTACACCACGTACTTGCCGTCGGGCGACAGATCCATCCGCTTCGGGTAGATCCACTGCAGCGACTTCAGCGTGCGCGTCGTGCCGTCCTCCGCCGAGATCAGCGCGATCTGGCTGACGTTATCCCGGCGAAAAAGCAGCGTCAAGATCTGCTCGCCGTCCGGTGAGAACGCACACGGCTGCACAAAGCCGGCTTCCGAGTTCCTGTAGACCGTCCGAAAGGTACCCGGCGAAGCCACGTCCGCCACGCGCAACTCATAAAAGCCCTCCGCATTCAGCCAGGCGTAGGCCACCCGACCTCCATCGCGAGAGGGGACGGAAAAATACGCGAACTCGTCCGTCGACGCGGAGTCCGTGATTCTCAACCGGTCGTCGTCGACCAGCCCTCGCAGCGCTAGGTCGCCCGTCGACCGGTCCACAATCGTCAACCGTCGGCCGTCCCCAGTCGGCGCGCCCAAGGCCGATACCTCCGCGCCGGACCAAACGAGCCGGGGTTCGGGACCGGCCGCATCCGCGCTCGCGTGAGCAACAAGGAGTAGAAAGGCAGCGGCCGGCACGGGCGCTGTGGTCGAGATACGCATTCGGCGACGGAGTGCCCGTATTATAGGGTCATCGCGCATGCTCCGAAGCCTTAGCATCATCGTAACTCTGCTCTTCGCGGCCGCCTCGGGCGCCGCTGCGGCAGACCCGGAGTTCGTCGGAGCGGCCGCTTGCTCCGGCTGCCACGCCGAACAGGCCAAGCTGCACAATGCCTCGGCCCACGCCCTCTCGCTCGCCCGGCCGCTCGAGCACCGTGTAGCCAAGCAGTTGGCGCCGCCGCGGGAAATCGTCCGCGACGGACGTTTTCAGTTCGAAATCGGCGCCGAAGAGTCGAACCTAGTCGTCCGCGCTCATGATGCGCTCAACGCGAGCGAATCAGAGACGATGCCCGTCGACTGGGCGTTCGGAGCCGGAGACCAGGCCGTCACCTTGGTTTCAAGGGTCGACGAAGATTCGTACATAGAACACCACTGGAGCTACTACTCCGGTCCCGGTCGATACGCCGTCACCCCCGGCCACCAAGGCGTCGACGCCGACGACTTGGGCCAGGCGCTTGGCGTTCGCTACAAGACCTTCTCTCCCCAGTCAGAGATCCTCCGCTGCTTTCGTTGTCACTCGACCGGCCCGCTCGCTCTCGGCGAGCAGTTTGAGATCGTGCCCGCCGAACTCGGCGTGCGCTGCGAGTCATGCCACGGCCCCGGATCCGCGCATGTAGCGGCCATAGCCTCCGGCGACGTGGAAGCCGCCCGGCCGTTGATCGAGAACCCCAGCCGCTTGTCGCCCGAGGGACTCATCGACCGATGCGGCTCGTGCCATCGCCCGCCGGCCGCCGAACCATCCGACGTAGACTACCAAGACCCTTGGAATGTGCGCCATCAACCGGTCTATCTGACGCAGAGTGCTTGCTTTGTAGAGAGCGCGAAGCTGACCTGCATGAACTGCCACAATCCGCACGACCGCGTCCGCCGAGACGACACGGCTCACTATCGAACCCAATGCCTGAGTTGTCACTCCGGCGACAACCTCGAACCGGCAGCGGCCTGCGGCGAGCGGACTCAGGCCGATTGCACTTCCTGCCACATGCCCAAGGCGCGCCCCCACGAGCACCTCACGTTTACCAACCATTGGATCGGCGTGTATGAGTCGGACGATCTGTTAGTTCCGCGACGCTAGTCGTCTCAGAATCGCTTCAATCTCCGCGGCAAACGGATCGTCGCCGCCAAACGCAGCCGTGCGAATGTCACGAGCTTCGCTGAATGCAGATCGCGCCTCCGTCAGCTTGCCCTGCTGGTTGAGCAGGTGGCCGAGGTTGTAGAGCGTTTCGGCGGCGTCGGGATGCTGCTCACCAAGTGCCGACTGTTGAATCCCGAGCGCACGTCGATACAAGGGCTCCGCTTGGTTCAACCG
>Ga0209273_10000260_pt1 | contig 80913 bp, 78 predicted proteins | sample tdAd471_FD_187126 | JGI IMG/M metagenome (GOLD analysis project Ga0209273, IMG submission 187126) | Marine sediment microbial communities from the Atlantic coast under amendment with organic carbon and nitrate - tdAd47.1 (SPAdes)... | ecosystem: Environmental > Aquatic > Marine > Coastal >...
GGCGGGGTGCCCGCGGAGCGTCAGTGCGTGTGCTTGAGCGACTTGCCGGGTTTCAGCACCGGTACGTCGACGGTGACCTCGCCGGCGTGCTCGAAGTTGAGCGTCAGGCTGAATGACGTCCCTGCCGTCAATGGCGATTTCAGGCCCATCAGCATCACGTGCAAGCCGCCCGGTTTCATTTCCACGCTGCCACCGGCGGGAATTGACAGGGCCATGACGTGCGACATGGTCATCACGCCGCCCTTCATCTTGGTTTCGTGGATCATGGTGTTCGGTGCGACAGGGGCCGAGGCGCTTTGCAGCGTGTCGGACGTCTTGCCGTTGTTGTCGACGATAAGATAGGCCGCGCCTGCTTTGGCGCCCGGTGCCGTGGCACGGGCCCAGACGTGGTGAATTTTCAGATCGCCGACTTCCACATGGACATGGTTCGGGTTCATGGCGTCGGCGAAAAGCGGCTGGGCCAGAACGAGTGCGACAGCGAAAGCGATAAAGGGGGGAATAAAACGCATGATTTGATCTCCTGTTGCGACGAAAATACATTGATAACTCGTGAAAACAAGGCGCCTTATTTGTGCGCATGGGCATGCCGAGAGTAATGGAAAAATTCGGCCGGAGACCTTCGATGAGTGAACGCAGGAACGCGGATATTTCAAGACTTCTGGTACGCCGGCGCGGCGTCGGCATGTTGTCGACAGCAATGGCCGAGGGCGGCGCACCGTACGGTTCGCTGGTCACTTACGCCTGCGACCAACAGGGACAACCGTTGTTTTTGTTCTCGGGCCTGTCCGATCACACCAAAAACATTGCCGCCGATGCGCGTGTTTCGCTGTTGGTTGAAAATGCAGCGCGCAACCGCAATCCACAGACCGGCCCGCGGCTGACGCTGATGGGGACGGTGCGGCGGGACAAAAAGCCGGAAACCCGCGCGAGGTTTCTGGCGCGTCACCCGGATGCGGCGCTGTACGCGGATTTCGGCGACTTCGGTTTCTATCGCATGACGGTGGAACGTGCGCACTATGTCGGCGGGTTCGCCCGCGCCGTCTGGTTCGAGGCGCGCCATGTCCTGACGCCGAAGAAAATCGCCGCCGCCATGGCGGAAATCGAGGACGGTGTGATCGCACATATGAACGCGGATCATGCAGATGCGGTGCAGGCGTATGCCGAATCACTGCTTGGTCGTCGACCGGGAGATTGGCAGGTATCGGGCAGCGATTCCGACGGTCTCGACCTCATGGCCGACGGTCGCTACGCGCGGTTGGAATATGACAATCCTGTAACAGATTCAACGACCTGCCGCAGTGCACTCGCGGCTCTGGCCGCGCGGGCCAGAAAGTAATCCCAAAAAAAGCCCGGAAACCCGCCAGTTTGTCTTGATTCCACATGTTTACTTTGTCTAAGTTCGCCGCCTTCGGATGGACATCAGGCGGCATACGTATAGACCGCCGAAAAATGGAGCGAGGAAACGGTGCAAAACATCGGTCATCGAGTAAGCCGGAACGGGCTTGAACAACAGGGCTTGGACAAAGTCGCCAACGCCTTTTGGAATTTTTCGGCATCGCGTCTGAGCGAGGAAGCCATTCGCCGCGGTGAGGTTCATCTGGGGCAGGGCGGTTCGTTGCTGGCGCTGACCGGCAGCCACTCGGGCCGTTCGCCGAACGATCGCTTCGTGGTCGAGGAAGATGAAACCAAGGATCAAATCTGGTGGGGTGACGTCAACCGTCCGATTTCGGAAGAAAATTTCGAGAAGCTGCTGGCCAAGATGATCGGGCATTACAATGGCCGCGATGCGTTCGTGCAGGATTGCTACGCCGGCGCCGACCCGACCTACCGCCTGCCGGTGCGTGTCGTCACTGAAAACGCCTGGCACAACCTGTTTGCGCGTAACATGTTCATCCAGCCTGCCGATGCAGAGCTTGAGGACTTCGCCCCGCAATTCACGGTTATTCAGGCGCCGAGCGTGACCGCCGATCCGGCGACGGACGGCACCACGTCCGAGACCTTTATCGTGCTGAACCTGAAGCGCCGCATGGTGCTCGTCGGCGGTTCCGGTTACGCGGGCGAGATCAAGAAGTCGATCTTCTCGGTCATGAACTTCCTGATGCCGCCGCGTGACGTTCTGCCGATGCACTGCTCGGCCAACATGGGCCCGAACGGCGACACGGCGATTTTCTTCGGCCTTTCGGGTACCGGCAAGACGACGCTCAGCGCCGACAGCTCGCGCACCCTGATCGGCGATGACGAACACGGCTGGTCGCCGGACGGCATCTTCAACTTCGAGGGCGGCTGCTATGCCAAGTCGATCAACCTGACCGCCGAAACCGAGCCGGAAATTTTCGCCACCGCGTCGCGCTTCGGCACCATCGTCGAGAACGTGATGATGGATCCGGAAACTCGCACTTACGATTTCTTCGATACCACGCTGACGGAAAACGGTCGCCTGTCCTATGACGTTTCGGAAATTCCGAACGCGTCCGCCGACGGCCGGGGTGGTCTGCCGCAGAACATTGTCATGCTGACGTGCGATGCGTTCGGCGTTCTGCCGCCGATCAGCCAACTCACGCCCGAACAGGCGATGTACCACTTCCTTTCCGGTTACACCGCCAAGGTCGCCGGGACCGAGCGTGGCCTCAAGGAGCCGGCGGCGACGTTCTCGACGTGCTTCGGTGCGCCGTTCATGCCGCGCCATCCGACGGTCTATGCGCAACTGCTGCGCGACAAGATGGCCGCCCAGAACGCCAAGTGCTGGTTGGTCAACACCGGCTGGTCCGGTGGCGGTTACGGCGTCGGCGAGCGCATGCGCATCGCCTATACCCGTACCATGCTGAACGCCGCGCTCGACGGCCGTCTGGCCGAAGGCGCGTTCCGTCAGGATCCGAACTTCGGTGTTCTGGTGCCGGAAGCATGCCCGGGTATCCCGGACGATGTGCTCAACCCGAAAAGCACCTGGTCCGACGGCGCAGGCTATGACGCCCAGGCCCTTGATTTGCGCAAGCGTTTCGAAGTGAACTTTACCCAGTTCGAAGCGCACGTGGACAACGACGTCAAGGCAGCCGCGATCCGCGCCGCCGCCTGATTTTCGTCACGTCCGAACGATTAAAGGCCGGTCCCGAAAGGGGCCGGCTTTTTTCGTTTGCGCATTTGGCGAGGCGTTGCACTTGCCGGGGACGTATGGGATCGTTTTTGTAATGGGACGCATAGTCCCTATATGCATATAAGTGCAAAACAAATACCCCAATCAGCACCCATGGGAGGGTTTCAGTCGTGACGCAGATCAATATTCAATTCACCCTTTTCTCGGCGTTTTATTCGCCGTTGATTTCGACCATGTCCGGTGGCTTCCTGAAGGCCGAGGGGCTGGAGCCCGAATGGTCGATTTCGCCGGTCGGCAAGTCGGCGATCGAATCGCTGCTCGACGGCAGCGCGCATGTCGTGCAAACCGCGCCGAGCCAATCCTTCAACTGGCTGAAAAAGGGCGAAGTCCCGCCGTTCAAACACTTCGCGCAGATCAATGAGATGGACGGCTTTTTCATCACTGGCCGCGAGGCGGACGACAACTTTACCTGGGACAAGCTGGAAGGTGCGGAAGTTGTCATGTTCAAGGCCGGGCAGCCGAACGCCATGTTCAAGTATGCCTGCCACAAAGCGGGCATCGATTATGACAAGATCATTCCGGTGACGCCGGGCGGTGCCGGCGATATCGACAAGGCGTTCCGTGAAGGCCAGGGCCAGTATGTGCAACAGCAGGGTCCGTTCCCGCAGCAGCTCGAAGCCGACGGCGTCGGCCACGTGGTGGCGCAGGTCGGCCCGCAGATCGGCCCGAACGCGTTTTCCAGCCTTGCGGCTACTCCGGAATGGCTGGAAACGGATATGGCGAAAGCGTTCATGCGCGCCTACAGGAAAACCCGCCAATATATGAACGAGACTCCGGCAGCGGAGATCGCCAAGGCGGAGAAACCATATTTTCCGGATATCGACGAAGCGGTGCTGGCCGACTGCATCGGCACGTATCAGAAGCTCGGCTGCTGGACGCCGCATCCGGAAATTACCCGCGAAGCGTTCGACGTCGCGCAGGACGTCTTCATCCACTACGGTGCGATTTCCGAACGCTACAAGTACGAAGACGCGATCGCGCAACCGCCGTCAACGGACTAAGTATACGTCAAAGCCTTGAAACACCGGCCTTTCCGGCGGGTCAGGATAAGGGTAACTCCTATCTTGGCCCGCGCGGTCGGGGCGGCTATCATCATCGGGCTTTAGGGGAAGAAAACGTATGCTCTGTCATGTTTTGGCCGAAGAGGGAGCGCGAACTTGGCTGGCATTTCGCCGGCCGGTCGCATCGGTCAATGGTTCACGTTTCATCAGTCATTACGTCGTTTGCTCGAGCGATCAGGCCGTCCTGGTCGATCCGGGCGGAACGGCTGACTTCGGCCCGCTTCTGGCGGCCATCTCCGACAATATCGCTCTCGATAATATTGCCGGGATCGTTATCACCTTGCCGGGAACGCACACGGCGGGGTCGATCGGCATGTGGGCCGAGGCGCTTGGCCACGACTTGCCGATTTATGCGTCGGAAATGATCGCTGCCGATCTGCGGCATACCGATGCGAATCTCAATATCGTCACGATTTCCGAAAGCGGTGGCGAAGTGCCGATGGCTGACGGATCGGGCCTGCACCTGATGCCGGCGCCGTACCTGCCGTCGGCGGCGTCCATGACGCTTTACGATCCGGCGGCGCGTGTTCTGTATTCCAGCGATATCGGCACCGCCGAAGGCGTCTGGGCCGATGACGCGACGCCGTTCTGCGAGCAGTTCTCGCTGATCAGTCACACAATGAACGCGTATCATCATACATGGCTGCCATCCGCCGCTGCGCGGGACGACTGGCTGGCCAGAATGGACGGCCTCGATATCGAAATTATCGCGCCGCTCGCCGGGCCGTGTTTGCGCGCCAAGGATGTCGCACATTTCAAAAACTGGCTGGCGTCGATGGAGATCGGTGTGCTGGTCGACGAGCGGACCCCCGCGTACCTTTCGGAAACGACCTATGCGCCGGAACACGGGCGCGCGGACCCGGACATCGTCATGGATCCGCCGCCGCTGCCGGATGATGACGGCGATGCGTCATTCATGGACGAAGCCGAACAGGCCGCTTATGAATTCGAAGACGAAGATGACGACCAAGAATATGTCGACATCGACGATGACGAGGTTTCGCGCCTTGTCGATGCGCTGGGCGTCGACGGACCGGACGCCGATGAAGACCCACTCGAGGATCTGGACGGCGATTACGACGATGACGACGAGTTCGATATTGTCTACGTCGACGAGGACGGCAACGAAATCGATCCCAGCGAGATCGAAGACGATGAAATCATCGACGAGGAAGAGGTGCTCGAAGGCAATGACGAGCAGCGTCTCGATTTTCCGCCGGGCCAGATGTTCCGCCTGATCACGCGAAGCGACTTCGACGGGCTTGTGTGTGCGGTGCTCCTGGAAGAACTGGACCTGATCAACGACATTTTGTTCGTGCATCCGAATCAGATGCAGGAAGGCGAGATCGAGGTTTCGGAAACCGACATTTCCACCAACCTGCCGTACACGCCGGGCATCTTCGCGGCTTTCGATCACCACCTGTCGGAGATTACGCGCCTCGGCAAGCACTACGAAAATCACATTATCGATCCGTTGGCGCCAAGCGCGGCGCGCGTCGTCTATAATTATTTCGGCGGTAAGAAGCGCTTCCCGGATATTTCCGAGGACATGATGGACGCCGTCGACAAAGGCGACGCCGCGCAGTTCGATAAGGAAGAAGTGATCGACGCCGAAGGCTGGCCGCTTCTGAACTTCATCATGGACAGTCGTACCGGCCTCGGCCGTTACCGTGGCTTCCGGGTGCCGAACTACGAACTGATGATGTCGCTGATCGATTACTGCCGCCGCTACGATATCGACCAGATACTCGAGCACCCCGACGTCAAGGAACGGGTTGACCTGTACCGCGAGCACGAAGGCCCGGCAAAGGAACAGATCCAGCGCTGCACCACCGTGCACGGCAACTTGGCTGTTATCGATTATCGCGACGAAGAGACGATCTATGTCGTCAACCGCTTCATGGTCTATGCGCTGTTCCCGGAGTGCAATATCTCGATGCATATTCTGTGGGGCCGCGGCGAGCAGAACACCGTGTTCGCGGTCGGCAAATCGATCTTCAACAGGACATCGAACACCAACATCGGCGATCTGATGCTGACCTACGGCGGCGGCGGTCACCGCAACGCCGGTACCTGCCAGTCCGACAACATGCTTGCCGATGTGGTCCGCGATGCGCTGATTCAGCGGATCAACGCCGACGGCTGACGTGCCGATGTCTCGAATTCGCTGCTTCTGCCCGAAATTTCCCGGTACGTGGCCCACGCTCGCGTGTTACGAATGACACATGGATTTTCAGCTTAAGGACAAAATCGCCCTGGTTACCGGCGGCTCACGCGGCATCGGTCGCGCCGTCGCGCTGACGCTTGCGGGCCATGGCGCGCATGTGGCGATTTGCGGGCGTACGCGCGAAAGCCTCGATGCCACGTGTGCGGACATCGAAGCGTTGGGGGTCAAGGCGTGGGGGTTGCAGGCCGACGTCAGCGAGAACGAAGACGTCGAAAAGCTGGTCGCCGATGTCGCCGCCGCAACGGGCGGGATCGACATTTTGGTGAACAACGCCGTGACGTCGGTGAGCGCGCCGTTCGATCAACTGACGGACAAGGAATTCCGCTACCATATCGACGTCAAGTTGATGGCGTATATTCGGATCGCGCGGCTCGTGCTGGATCACATGATCGAGCGGGGCGGGGGGCGGATCGTCAACATCGGCGGTATGACGGCAAGGATCGTCGCACCGTTTCGCATGACCAACGGCGTGACCAACGCCGGTGTCGCCAACTTCACCAAGCAGTTTTCAAGCTACACGGCGCGCCACAACATCACGGTGAATTGCGTGCATCCGGGCTACACCGCGACCGAACGGGTGACGCAAATCTTCGAGAAGGAAGCCCGGGAAGCGGAACTGAGCCTCGATCAGGTGATCGCCAAGCGCACCGGCGACATTCCGCTCGGCAAACTGATCCAGCCCGAAGACATCGCCAATGCGGTGCTGTTTTTCTGTTCGCCGCTGGCCGAGATGGTGACCGGGCAGTGCATCGCTGTCGACGGCGGGTCGGGTGAAGCGGTGATTTATTAAATACCGCCGAGTTCCGCATAACCGTAGTGCGTCATCCCGAACTTGATTCGGGATCCATGAATTATTCCGAAGAAAGGCTGCGCTATGGACCCTGAAGCAAGTTCAGGGTGACGGGGGAAGTCGGAAACCCGGCTTAAGCCGCCAGGTCTTCGCCCTTGATGGCGCGATCGATCAGCACCAGCGTTTCGTCGCGGCCATACAGCGCGATGAACGATCCCATACGCGGCCCCTGGCTTTGACCCAGCAGGATTTCATACAACGCCTTGAACCAGTCCTTGAGATCGGCGAAGGCGTCGCGCTTGCCGATTTCATAAACCTCGGTCTGGATCGCTTCAGCGTCGGCGTCGGCGGGCAGTGCCTTGAGCCGTTCGGCCAGGTCTCCCAGCGCTTCGCGTTCCGCATCGGTCGCCTTGCGATACGATTTCGCCGGGCGGACGAAGTCGCGGTAATAATTGATGGCGTACTCGACCAGCTTGTCCAGCATCGGCGCCGTTTCCGGGCTGGCGTCAGGGCGATAGCGGGAAATGAAGTGCCACAGCACCGACTTGTCCTCGCTATGGCACACGCTGGCCAGGTTCAGCAGAATATTGAACGACAGGTGCGCGCGTTCGCTCGGCGGATGGCCCATGTGGATGAACCACGCCGGATTGTCGATCCGCTTGGCCGGTTCCTGCGTCTCGAACGCATCGAGCATGCGCGCATATTCGTCGACCTGGCGCGGGATGACGTCGAAATAAAGCCGCTTTGCGGTCTTCGGTTTCTGGAACATGAAGTACGACAGGCTTTCCGGCGGCGCGTAGCGCAGCCATTCCTCGACCGTCAGGCCGTTGCCACGCGATTTTGAAATCTTCTCGCCGTTGTCGTCCAAAAACAGCTCGTACGAGAACCCGGCCGGCGGCTTTCCGCCGAGAATGCGGCAGATCTTGCCCGACAGGTTGACGCTGTCGATCAGGTCCTTGCCGGACATTTCGTAGTCTACGTCCAGCGCCGTCCAGCGCATGGCCCAGTCGGCCTTCCACTGCAGCTTGCAATGTCCGCCGGTAACCGGGACTTCGGTTTTGGTGCCGTTGTCTTCTTCGTAAACGATGGTGCCCGCGTCCGTGTTCGTTTCCACGACCGGCACTTGCAGCACGACGCCCGTTTTCGGACAGACCGGGAGGAACGGCGAATAAGTGCGCCGGCGTTCCTCGCCCAGCGTCGGCAGAATGACGTTGATGACGGCGTCGTACCGTTCGAGGATTCTCAGCAGCGTCTCGTCAAACCGGCCCGCCTTGTAGCTTTCCGTCGAGCTGACGAATTCGTATTCGAAACCGAAGTCGTCCAGGAACGCCTGAAGTCGCGCATTGTTGTGCGCGCCGAAGCTCGGGTGTGTGCCGAACGGGTCGGGAATTTCGGTTAGCGGCTTGCCCAGGTGCGGTTCCAGCAGTTCCCGGTTGGGCAGGTTGTCCGGCACCTTGCGCAGCCCGTCCATGTCGTCGGAGAACGCGAACAGACGCGTTGGAATGTCGGAAAGCTGATGAAAGGCGTGGCGCACCCACGACGTCCGCGCGACCTCGCCGAAGGTGCCGATATGCGGCAGACCGGACGGGCCGTAGCCGGTTTCGAACAGCACGTAGCCTTTTTCCGGCGTTTTGCCGCCCAGGCGCTTGAGAATCGCGCGCGCCTCGGCAAACGGCCAGGCATTGGACTTTTCGGCAAACTCGCGCATGTCGCTCATTTATTCATTCCCGTCGGCGGTTAAAGCGTCGGGAAACTACGGTTTCGGCGGCATTTAATCAAGGTTGGGGTGGAATGTACTACATGCGTCACCCTGAACTTGATTCAGGGTCCATGCGTTCCCACTCATCACCTGAGCGCGAGGCTCATGGATGCTGAATCGAGTTCAGCATGACGACTTTTGGACTATCACCGCACCTTGACGTCCGTATTGATGACGTTGATCGGGCTGCCGGCCTCGAAGGCCAGAATCTGATCGAAGATGTCGGTGAACTGCACCTGGTACTCGTCCTCGGTGACATAGCCGATGTGCGGCGTGCAGACGACGTTGTCCATGTTGAGCAAAGGGTGCGCCGTGTCCGTGACCGGCTCTTCGTCGTAAACATCGACGGCGGCGGCGCCCGGCCGTCCGGCTTTGAGCGCGGCGACAAGCGCGCCTTCTTCGATCAGCGGCGCGCGGCTTGTGTTCACCAGAACGGCGCCGGGTTTCATCTGTGCAAGATCAGCGGCAGTGATACAGCCCCGCGTCGATGGGTAAAGGCGGACATGCAACGACACCACGTCGGACGTCGCGAAGAATGCGCCGCGGCTGTCGGGGACATGGACGCCGGCGTCGCGTGCGCGGGCCAGCGAGTTTTCCGTACCCCATACCTGCACGTTCATTCGGAACGACCTGGCGATGTCGGCGACGGCAGCGCCGATGCGCCCATAACCATAGATGCCGAGCGTCCTTCCGCCGACCGATTTGCCGACACCCATCATCCAGTTGCCGGCCTGCAGGGATGCCATTTGCTGCGGGATCATCCGCATCGCCGACAGGATAAGCCCCCACGTCAGCTCGACCGTGGCAAACGACGGCGTGCCTTCATGCTGCCCCGAGCACAGCATGATGCCGAGCCGGGTGCAGTCGTCGACGTCGATGTGCGGATAGACGCTGCGCTGGGAAATCAGCCGCAAGTTGGGCAGCCGCTCCAGAAGCGCTTTGCGTATCTTGGTGCGTTCGCGGATCAGCACCAGAACCTCGGTATCCTTGAGCCGCTCGGCCAGCACGTCGTCGTTCTGCACATGATCGTTCCAGATCGTCACGTCGTGGTCCGCGACTTTGGCAAAGCACGGCAGATGGCGGATGGTGTCGAACCAATCGTCAAGGATGGTGATCTTCATAATACTCTCCTAGGTGCGCCAGAAATCGGGGTCGAACGCCACCAAAAGCGCCAGAACTTCCAGCCGTCCGGCGAGCATGGCCACCGTCAAAAGCCACTTCGCGGCGACAGGCAGCGGCGCGAAATTTCCGGCCGGGCCGATGATCTCGCCGATACCGGGGCCGACGTTGGTGATCGCGGTGACGCTGGCGGAATACGCCGTCACGATATCGAGGCCGAGCAGCGCCAGCAACACGGTGAAAATAGCGATGGTAGCGACGAACACGGCCATGAACGAAAGGATCGAATACGGCACGTCCGGCGGGATGATCTTGCCGTTGTAACGCAGCGGGATCACCCGGTTCGGGCTGAAAAGCCGTTTGACGTGGGCACGGACGACGATCAGCAAAATCTGGTGGCGATAGATCTTGATCGCGCCCGATGTCGACCCTGAACAGCCGCCGATGAACATCAGGACAAGGAACATGCCGACCGCGCCCGGGCCCCATGCCGTGTAATCGTCCGACGCGAAGCCGGTCGTGGTGACGACGGATGTGATGTTGAACGACGTCAGCGTCAAAGCATCGAGAAAGTCGATGCCGCGCACTTCGGCCAGCCAGAGCGCCATAAGCAGACTGCTGATCGCCAGAAAACTGACGAAGCCCCGGACCTGCTGATCGCGGGTCAGTGCCGTGAGGTTGCCGCGCACAGCCTTGATATACAGGAAAAACGGGATCGCCCCGGCGATCATGAAGGCGATTGCCGTCCAGTGCAGCCGCGCATCGGTGAAGTAGGCGAAGGATTCGTCATGCGTCGAATAGCCGCCGGTCGACAGGGTCGTCATGGCGTGGGTCACGGCATCGAAAGCCGTCATCCCGAAAATCTCGTATAAAATCGCGCAGACAATGGTCAGCCCCGCGTATATGGAAAAAAGCCCGACAATGGTGCGGACCGCGGTGAAGACTTTTTCCTCGGAAGTGTCGGAACTTTCGATCTTGAAAAGCTGCATACCGCCGACGCGCAACAGCGGCAGGATCAGAATGGCAATGGCGATGATGCCGATGCCGCCGAACCATTGCAGGATGGCGCGCCACAACAGAATGCCCGGTGGCAACTCGCTGAGATCGGTCAGCACGGTCGAGCCGGTGGTGGTGATTGCCGACATGGATTCGAAGACGGCATCGGAAAAGCCGATGCCGACATGCATGAAGGGCAACGCCGACAAGGCAGCCACGACGATCCAGCCCAGCGAGGTGATCAGGAACGCCTGGCGGATATCGATCTCGGCACCGCCGCGTTCGTGCGTGGCATAAACGATCGCGCCGCCGACAAATGCTGTGGTGATCGCCACTTCGAGGAAAATCTTCCATTCCGGGTTCCCGGCGACGGCGTCGGCGATGGCGGGCAGGCACAGTACGCCCGCGAGTGCACATGATATCCAACCCAGAATATTCAGAACGGGGCGCAGATTGAGCATCAATATGTCCGCCGGCGGAAAGGGGGCATAGTCAACTCCCACAACGCGCGGAAATCAAGGTATCAGCCTCGCGCATAGCGGCATCCCGTTTTTGATGAGGATCAGGTTCTTGATCTCGCCCGCAACTAGGCGCGTAATGGCGACTTTGAAATTTCCATCGGGAGAGCGAACAGATGAGCATCGAACGGATCGACAGCGGCGAAATCCTCAGCCAGGCGGTTATCCACGGCGGTATCGCCTATATCTGCGGGCAAACCGCGACCGACCGAAGCGCCGATATCAAGGGCCAGACCGCCGAGGTGCTGGCCAAAATCGATGACCGTCTGGCGCGCTGCGGTACCGATAAATCGAAAATGTTGATGGTCACGATCTATCTTGCCGACATGTCGCAAAAGGCGGAAATGAACGAAGTCTGGACGGCCTGGCTGGGAACGCTTGAGCGCCCGGCGCGCGCCTGTGTCGGGACGCCGCTGGCGACGCCGGAAACGCTCGTCGAAATCGTCGTCAGCGCCGCGGTCTGACGCACGGACTTGGACACGCCGCCGCTCACAACGGGATCCGCCAAGCCTGACAAGGTGCAGAGCGCGCTCAAAGGCATCGCGTTCATGCTCGGCTCCACGTTGCTGGCGGCGATCATGAATTCCGCGGCCCGGCACGTGACCGAGACGGTCCATCCGTTCGAACTGGTGTTCTTTCGAAACCTGTTCGCGTTCGCGTTCGTGCTGCCGCTTCTGTGGCGGGTCGGTTTCGGCGCATTGCGGACGAATCGGCCGTGGATGCATGTCGGCCGCGCCAGCCTGAATGTCGTCAACATGATGGTCTGGTTCACGGCGATCAGTCTGGCGCCGTTGGCCGAAGTCGTCGCGCTCGGTTTTACGGCGCCCATTTTCGCGACCATTCTGGGCGTGCTGATCGTCAAGGAAGTGGTCGGTATCCGGCGCTGGTCGGCGATCATCGTCGGCTTCGCCGGGGCGTTGATCGTCCTGCAACCGGGGTTCGACACGATTCAGATTGGCCATGGCCTGACGCTGTTCGCGGCGATGATATGGGCGGGTATCCTGTTGATCATCAAGTCGCTGAGCCGTACCGAGAGTTCGATCACCATCGTCGCTTACATGTCGATCCTGATGACGCCGATGTCGCTGGTTCCGGCGCTGTTCGTGTGGGTCTGGCCGACGTGGACGGAACTGGCCTGGCTGGCGATGATCGGGGTGTGCGGCGGGGCCGCGCAATACCTGCTGGCGCAATCGTTCCATGAAGCGGAAATCAGCGTCGTCATGCCGTTCGACTTCGCCAAGCTGGTGTGGATCGCACTGATCGCCTATATCGCGTTTGCCGAGGTGCCGACCCTGTCGACGTGGCTCGGTGGTGCGATCATCTTTGCCAGCGGCTTGTACATCGCACGGCGCGAGGCGCTGAAAAAACGCGAACAACGCGCCCGCGACGGTTAGCTTAGTTTACGGGCTCGAGCCGCAGAACCTGCCCCGGGTCGTGATCGACAAGGATATACAGATACCCGTTTGGGCCGTCGGTGACGGCGCGGATGCGTTTCTGAAAGCCCTGGAGAATACGTTCCTCGCCGGTGACCTTTTCGCCGTCGAGGGTCAGCCGCGCCAGCAATCGGTACTTGAGCGCGCCGACAAAGGCGTTGCCGCGCCATTTCGGGAATTTGTCGCCGGTATAGAACGCCATGCCGCTGGGCGCGATGGACGGATCCCAGTACCAGATCGGTTGCTCCATGCCGTCCTTGTGCGTGCCTTCGCCGATCTTCAGGCCCGAGTAATGCACGCCGTACGCAATCACCGGCCAGCCGTAGTTGCGTCCGGGAAGCGGAATGTTGATCTCGTCGCCGCCGCGTGCGCCGTGTTCGTTGATCCACAGCTTGCCCGTTTCCGGGTGGCGTGCCGCACCCTGCGGATTGCGGTGGCCGACCGACCATGTCTCGGGCCGGTATCCGGCGCGCCCGACGAACGGGTTGTCGGCGGGGATTGAGCCGTCCCGATTGATGCGGATGACCTGCCCCCGGTTGATGGTGAAGTCCTGCGCGCGGTCGCGTTCGCCGCGCTCGCCGACGGTGATGAAAAGATGCCCCTCGGGCGAGAAAACGAGCCTGGAGCCGAAATGCCGTCCGCCACCGGTTTTCGGGAACTGGCGGAATATCACCTCGACGTTGTCGAGAACGTTGGCGGCGCGATCTAGCCGGCCACGCGCCACCGCCGTGCCGGCACCGCCGTCGCCGGCTTCGGCATAGGAAAAATAGATCAGGTTGTTATTTGCGAAATCCGGATCGAGGACGACGTCGAGCATGCCGCCCTGTCCCGACGTATAGGCGCGGGGCGTATTGGCCAGCGGCAAACGCACCGTGCCGTCTTTCTCGACGATGCGGATGGTGCCGGGATCGCGTTCAGTGACAAGGATCGCGCCGTCCGGCAGGAACGCCATGCCCCATGGATGATCGAGACCGTCGGCAACGACCGTGAGCTTCACATCGTAGTGCTCGGTCTTGAAGGTCTGGGCAGTGGCGTGCTGTGCCACGATCACGCAAATCGCCGTAACCAGTAGGGTTCGAAGCATCATTGCCCCCTCACCTGTCCTCTCCCCCATAGATGGGGGAGAGGGAGTCTCGTATCAAGAGAACCTTTCTCCTCTCCCCCTGTTAGGGGGAGAGGCAGGGTGAGGGGGCAGAGAGATTGGACACACGGTGAATTAGGCACTGGATACGCAATACATGATAATAAGGGGGGAGAAATTAATGGAGGCTTCAATTGGCACAAAATTTAAAAAACTTAATTGAGTTAGCTGGTGAGGGGAGTGCGGTTTGGAATGAATGGATCGTCAACAGCAGTGTTACTCAGTGTGACTTTTCTGGTGTGAATTTTATACATGCCCCACAACGCCGCAAAATTTCGTTCAAAGGGTTTGTGTTTCCCGTAGGAACTGATTTTAGCGGCGCGGAGTTTTACGAGGGTTTGTTTGAGTTTGCCAATTTTCTGGGCGACGTAAGTTTTGAAGGTGCTTTATTTGAACGAAATGCCAAATTCATGAACGCGGTCTTCAAAGGGAAAAGTGATTTTCAGCGCACTTTCTTTAAAGCCGATGCGGGGTTTCAGGGCGCGAAATTTGAAAAGTCAGCGTTATTTATGGGGGCAACTTTCTCGAAGCATCTGAGCCTTAGCGAATCTGCATTTAAGAGCGATGTTAACTTCTTGGGCACCACTTTCTTAGGCTCAATTTCTTTTGAAGGCAGCAGCTTTGAAACAGTCCCAGATCTGAGACGAAGTGAGTTCAAGAAGCACGTCACTTTTCACCGGATGTCCCTGAAATACAAAAATCGAGTACATGAAGATGACGCAGACAAATATCGAAGGTTAAAAGAACTGGCAGTAACGGGGCGTGACCACGATAAAGAGCAAGAATATTTTGCATATGAATTAAAAGCCAAACGCACACTGGAGCTCACAGGGTTCGACTATTTAATCAATCTACTATACGAAATAGTCAGCGATTATGGGCGGAGTATATCACGCCCGTTCGCGTTCCTCGTCGCCACATGGTCATTGTTTGCAATCTACTTCACTGCTTCCTCAGATAAAGTGTCAGAGGTTTCGCGTGGCATGATTTACTCCCTCAACCTATTGATACCGTTTTTGCCGGGAGGTTTGAAACGTATCGAAAGATTAGAAGATGAGCTATTTAGCCAGCCTGCTTTGATGAGCTTGGGTGCTTGGCCTGTGATTGAAGGGTTCCTCGGTGTTGTTTTAGTTTTTCTGATAGTTTTGGGCCTCAGGAACCGGTTTCGAATCTAGATTAGAAAAATTATGATAAACGAATTCAGTACATCCGCCCGCCGTTGGGCACATCGAGGTCCGGCTTCAGCAGCACCACCTCGTTCTCGTCGTCGGGGATGCCGAGCACCAGCACTTCGGACATGAACTTGCCGATCTGACGCGGCGGAAAATTGACGACACCCAGGACCTGGCGGCCGGGCAGGGTTTCCGGGTCGTAATGCTTGGTGATCTGTGCGGACGATTTGCGCTCGCCGATCTCGGGGCCGAAATCAACCCACAGTTTGATCGCCGGTTTGCGGGCTTCGGGATACGGCTCGGCGCGGATGATGGTGCCGACGCGGATATCCACTTTCAGAAAATCATCAAAAGAAAGGTCCATATTTTGATCTCCGTGTTTGCATGCCCGGAGAAAATGCCCGAGGTGCGCGCAAAAAGAAAGGGCCGCCCGGTCTCCCGGTGCGGCCCCATCTCATCACTTCAGGAAAGTGTGATTACTTCTTTTTGGAAGCTTTCAGGACGGTCGTCTTGACTTCTTCCAGAGCTTCGATGACGCGGGTGTTCAGCGCATCGCTGGCTTCGGTGTTCGACTTGGTCATCAGGTCGGCCAGTTCGCGGGTGTTGTCCACGGACTTGACGAAAGCGCCTTTCAGCATGTCGGCCTGAACGGCGGCGACGGCCTGCGGGTTTTCCATTTTCGAGAAGGATTCGATCATTTTCGAAGCTTCTTCGAGAGCCTGCTGAAGCATTTCCGACTGACGCTTGGCGAAAGCTTGCGCACCTTCGGCGGCGACCTGGTTGGCGGCGGTCAGCGCGTCGAAGTTTTTCTTCTGCAGTTCGATGACGGCTTCGAAATCGAATTTCGGCATATCGTAGCCTTTGGTCACCTTGGCAAATTCGTCAGCCATTTTCTTCGGGTCGAAGTCGGCCATGATCTTGCTGTATTCGGCGAAAAACGGGTTGGCTTTTTCGGCCATTTTGAAAAAGTCGGCGTACATTGGTCTATCTCCATCTCCAGGTTGAGCGCGTCGGCGCCCGTTGAAACTTTTACCTTGCGCGCGACATATGGAATTCATATTGCGCTGCAACATGATCAGAATATGGAGTGAAGCTGGGCCAAAGTCAATAGATTTTTGTGCAGTGCACAAAAAATTTTTCGCGCGTGCAATATGCTAAAAATGGCGAAATTACGCCGTTTTTAATTCATCCTCTTCCGAGGCGGGGCGGCGGGAAGCTATTTTTTCTGCATGTGCGAGGCTTTTGTCGAGTGCCGCCATGGTGGCCGCCAGACCCGGATCTTCGTCGGCCAGCCAGACGCGGAACGCGTTGAGGTGGATTGCCATCAGCGCCTTGGATTTAAGCACGCCCATGCAGCCTTCGGGGGAAACGCCGGTGGCCTGCAGGCTGAGCGCCATGGATTTCAATAACCGCGTGCCGAGACATGCGGTGCCGAGCGGGTCACGTCGGGCATCGCGGCTCATGGCGCGAAGTGCGTCACGATGCCCCTCCATTGCGTCGAAGCGGCGCATCAGGATGTCGAACAGTTTGTCTTTGGTGGTGCCGTCGAGCGGGTCGTCATCCAGCCCGCCGAAGACCTGGGCGTCGATCCTGCCGATCATTGCCCGCTGGATATGTCCACGGCTCGGCAGACTGAGCAGCGCTTGGCCGAGCGAAACGCCCGCGTGTTCAGCGATCATCGGGAGCGACAGGGTATGCCAAGGTGCTTCGGCGGCAAGCTCCAGCGCCGCGTCGATCAGCTTGTCGTCGAGCGAGCGGTCATCGGTCTTGCGGCGTCGGGTTTTGGTTTTGGCAGCAGCCATGTGCATCCTCCATTGCCGTATTATACAGAAATGGGATGCGCGGGCTTAACCTGCAAGTTCGCGGGAGCGCCGGGTCGCTTCGGCAATGGCCTTGGTCATCAGTGGCTGCAAGGCATCGTCGGCCATCAGAACCTTGAGTGCTTCGGCGGTGGTGCCGCCGGGACTGGTGACGTTCTGGCGCAACGTCGCGGCTTCCTCACTGGCCTGATACAAAAGCTCGCCGGCTCCGGCGACGGTCGCCCGCGCCAGTTGCATCGAAAGATCGGCCGGCAGGCCGTTGTCGATTCCGGCCTGCGCCATGACCTCGACGAGTAAAAACACATACGCGGGGCCGCCGCCGGAAAGCGCGGTCACGGCATCGATCTGGCCTTCGTCGTCGACCCAGGCAACCTCGCCGACCGAACGCAGAAGTTCATCCGCCCAGTCCCGCTGTGCGGCCGATACGAGATGATTCGGGTAGCCAACGGTAATGCCGCGTCCAACCGCGGCCGGCGTATTCGGCATGGCGCGGACAATCGTCGCGTCGGCGCCGAGCTTTTCCTCGAAATATTGGATGGTCTTGCCCGCCGCGACCGACAGATAAAGGCAGTCCGGCCCGGCAAAGCGGGCATAATCGCCGATGGCGTCGTCCATCATCTGCGGCTTGACGGCCAGGACGATGGTTTGCGGCGCGGCGTCGTCGGGAATCCCGGCAGCATCGGCGACGCTGTCGACGTCAAGCGTGTCTTTAAGGAGTTTTCGGGTTTCCTCGAACGGTTCGACGACAAGTACATCTGCAGGGGTAAGGCTGCCTTTGAGCCAGCCCGCCATCATGGCACTCCCCATCTTGCCGCCGCCGACCAGCAGCAGTTTAACACTCATAACGGTTTACGCTTCTCCGGCGGTCTCGATCATCGCGGCTTCGATCGCTTCCGAAGCGGACTTGCCGCCCCAGATCACGTACTGGAAAGCCGGATAGAATTTTTCGCATTCGATCAACGCCGTTTCGACCAGATCTTCCATCTGCTCCAGCGTCGGCTCGATCTGGCCGCGCATCGGCATGGCGTGACGGTACATCGGCAGACCTTCGTCGGCCCACATGCCGAAATGCCCCATCCAAAGGCGTTCGTTCACTTCGGCCAAAAGCTCGAAGACCGGCTGGCGCCGGTCTGCGGGAACACGCATGTCGAAGGCGCAGGTAAAGTGCATCGCCCCCATATCGTCGTTCCAGGCGAAATACATGGAAAAATCGCACCAGGCTCCGGGAACCTGTACGGCCATTTCCTGATCGTTGCGGCGATCAAAAGTCCAGTCGTTGAACTCGACGATCTTTTCGACGATATCGAGGGGGTTTGCGAGCGGTGTGTCGCGGGATATTTCTGTGGTACGCATGGAGCGCTCCTCTCATGCCCGGCCGGCGTTGGTATCGGACCGAACGGAGAAGCTACTATACCTAGCGGTGATCGCTAGATATCGCTTACGCCATCCGATCACCTACAAGATTTACCCTGCACCATGTCGGAATCGCGCGCAAGCGGAATTCAGGAATTTATCGCAAACTGTTGTGGATAATCGGACTGCGTGCACACCTTGTTGTGTTTAATGCGCAGAAAAAACGGCGCAAAGCCGGGGCTTGCAGCATGCAGACGGATTGCCTGAATCCGCGATGAGAAAACACATATGGTAGGGTGCGGGACGCTTACTTGGCTTTGGGGGCCGCCTTCTTCGCCGTCTTCGCACGGGATTTGGCGGCGGGTTTCGCGGTTTTGGCGAGCGCGGCTTCCAGCGTCGCGATGCGCGCTTCGAGCGCCTCGTTTTCCGTGCGTGCCTTGGCGGCCATCGCCTTGACGGCGTCGAATTCCTCGCGCGTGACCAGGTCGGCATCGCCCATGAAGCGTTCGAGCCGTTGGCGGATCAACGCGTCGATTTCGTCCTTCATGCCGGTCAGCGTTGACACCGCGCCGTTGGCGACCCGGGCCAGATCATCGAAAATCTTGTTTTGCGTCTGCATCGAAGGCTCCTTTATCTCGTTGGAATATGGTCCTTTGTTCAGCTTTGCGCAAGCCGGTGGCGCTTGCCGGGCGCACGTTCCGGGGCCTATAAGGGATCACGGAAAATACGAGGCAACGGCATGTATGTGATTACCGGCGGCGCCGGATTTATCGGATCGAATGTGGCGCAGGCGCTGGACGCGCGGGGCGCCGGGCCGCTGGTGATCGTCGACCGGCTGCGTGATGCGGACAAGTGGCGCAACATCGCCAAGCGGACGCTGCACGATATCGTGCATCCCGACAACATTCATACGTTCCTTGCCGAGAATGCGCGCGCCGTCAAAGGCATCGTGCATATGGGCGCGATCTCGGCGACGACGGAAACCGACGCCGATCTGATTGTCGAAACCAATTTCCGCCTCAGCCGCGATCTGTGGGTGTGGAGCGCCGAACATGGCGTGCCTTATATATATGCCTCGTCGGCGGCGACGTACGGCGACGGCACACAGGGGTTCGACGACGACATGTCGAGTGCCGGGCTGGACAAGCTCCGGCCGCTGAACCCGTACGGTTGGTCGAAGTTGCTTTTCGATAAATGGGTGGCGGCGGAACTCGCTGCCGACCATGCGCGCCCGCCGCAATGGGCGGGGCTGCGCTTTTTCAATGTTTACGGTCCCAACGAATATCACAAGGGGCGGATGGCGAGCGTCGTTTCTCAGATCCAGCCGCTGGCGGCCAAGGGCGAAACGTGCCGGTTGTTCAAATCCCATCATCCGGATTACGAGGACGGCGGACAACTCAGGGATTTCGTTTCCGTCGACGATTGCGCCGACGTGATCTGCTGGCTTGTGGAAAATGTGTCCGTGTCCGGGCTGTTCAATCTCGGTACCGGCAAGGCGCGCAGCTTTGCCGATCTGGCGCGGGCGGTTTATGCCGCCATGGACCGTGACTTCAAGGTCGAGTACGTCCCGACCCCGGAAGACATCCGCGACAAGTACCAGTATTTCACCGAAGCCAACATGAGCAAGCTTCGCGATGCCGGGTACGCCGGGCAGTTCCTGACGCTGGAAGACGGCGTCGGCCGCTACGTGCGCGATTTTCTCGCCACCGACGATCCGTACCGCTGAGCGGGCGGCCCAAGGATCATGTTCTTCGCCCTGCCTTTTCCGAATATAGACCCGGTCATCTTCGAGGTCGGGGTGTTCGCCATTCGTTGGTATTCGCTGGCGTATATCGCCGGGTTGGTGCTGGGCTGGATGCACATGAAGCGGCTGGCCGGGCTCGCGCCGCCGGTGTGCGAACGCGATGCGGTCGACGATTTTCTGGTATGGGCGACGATGGGGGTCATCCTCGGCGGGCGCACCGGCATGGTGCTGTTTTACCAGTTCGACTATTACATGGCGCACCCGGCGAAGATCATCGCCGTTTGGGAAGGAGGCATGTCGTTCCACGGCGGTTTCCTGGGGGTCGTCATCGCCGGACTCATCTTTACCCGCAAGCACGGCATCAATGCGTTACGCTTTGGCGATATGCTGGGCTGCGTTGCGCCGATCGGGCTTTTCTTCGGGCGCATCGCAAACTTCATCAATGGCGAGCTTTGGGGCCGCGTCGCGGATGTGCCGTGGGCCATGGTGTTCCCGACCGGCGGGCCGGAACCGCGCCACCCGAGCCAGCTATACGAAGCCGCGTTCGAGGGGCTTGTGCTGTTTGCCGTCATGTCCGTGTTGTCGCGCAACGAATCGGTGCGCCGCCGTCCGGGGCTTTTGATGGGCACGTTCATCGCCGGGTACGGGATCGCCCGGATCATCGGCGAAAATTTCCGGGAGCCCGACGCCTACATCGGCTTCCTGTCCTATGGCACCACATGGGGACAATGGCTCTCCGTGCCCATGATCGTCGCCGGCGTTTACTTCATCGTCCGCGCGCGCAGGCGGGACCCGGTCTAAGATGTCGCCGCTCGCGGCAAAACTGAAAGCACGCATCGACGCCGACGGCCCGATCACGGTCGCAGACTGGATGCAGACCTGCCTCGCCGATCCCGAACACGGGTATTACATGACCCGCGACCCGCTGGGCCGCGCCGGTGATTTTACGACGGCGCCGGAGATTTCGCAGATGTTCGGCGAGTTGTTGGGGCTTTGGGCCGCGGTCGTCCACCAGCAGATGGGCAGCCCCGATACAGTTCATCTGATTGAATGCGGCCCCGGGCGCGGCACGCTGATGGCCGATGCGCTCCGCGCCGCCAAAGGGGCGCCCGACTTTCTCGGCCGGGCACGGGTGCACATGGTCGAGACAAGCCCGGTTCTGCGCCGGGCTCAACAAGAGACACTTGCCGACGCGCCCGTGCCTGTCGCGTGGTACGATACGGTCGACGATGTGCCGCGCGGGCCGTCGATTATCCTCGCCAACGAATTCATGGATGCGCTGCCGGTGCGGCAAATGATCCACGACGGCGGTGTCTGGCACGAACGTCGGATTGGCGTCGAGGGCACGGGTTTCGTGTTCGTTGTCGGTGAAGCGGTTGGCGATCCCGGTATGGAGCTGCCACGAAACGCAAAAGACGGCGATATCTTCGAGGTGTCGCCCGCCGTTCGCGCCGTGACGGAAAAAATCGCGGCGCGACTGGCGGCTGAAGGTGGCGCGGCGCTGCTGATCGATTATGGCCACGATGCGCCCGGCGCGCCAAGTCTGGGCGAAACCTTACAGGCGGTGCGGAAACACGCTTACGCCGACCCGTTGGCGTCGCCCGGCGCGGCGGACCTGACGGCGCATGTGGATTTCACCTTGATCGGCACAGTCGCCGAAGGTGCCGGTGCCCGCGTCTGGGGGCCGTTGGCGCAAGGCGCGCTGTTGGAACGCCTCGGCATTGCCGCGCGCGCCGCACAGCTTCTGGCTGGTGCCGACAAGGTACAGGCAGCGGATATCGCGACGGCGCGCCGCCGGCTGGTCGACGCCGATGCCATGGGACGATTGTTCAAGGCGATTGCCCTGACACATCCGGATGCACCGGCGCCGCCGGGGTTCGAGACGGTCAGCTGGGCCTAGGCCCGGCTTCTATTCCGTCTTGCAGGTCTTGATGCCGAACGGCGTATAGAGCGGGCACCAGCCGATCAAGGCAGTCCCCAGCGGTACGACGCCGACCCAGCCCCATACGGCATATTCGTGGCCGGAAAACAGGGCAAAGGCGATCAGCGCAAGGCCGACGACGATACGGAGCAGACGGTCGATGCCGCCAACATTCTTTGTCATTGTACTCTCCATCATATTCGTAAAACTGAATATGTTTAATCCGAATCCGACCGCCGCGCTTTGATGCATATCAATTCACGTCATTGGCGGTGCGGTATGGCTTCGCTGTTTACTGGGCGAACTCGAAGCGGTCGGCCAATTCGTCCAACGCTTCCTGCGCGCAGGCTTCGTCGATATCGCCGCCCGGTGCGCCGCTGACGCCGACGGCACCGATGCGCACGCCACCCGCGTTGATCGGCAGACCGCCCTGCATCATCTTGATGTCGGGCAAGCGGCTAAGGTTCTTGGCAAGCTCGGGACGGCTGGCGACCAGATCGCCGGTCGGTGTCCCGGCCATAATGGCGCCACGGGCCTTGCCGCCGGCAATGGTGATCGTTTGAACGGCGGCGAACTGGCTGCGGAGGACCGCGATATCATTGCCGCCCCGGTCGACGACCACGGCGCTGACGGAATAGCCTTTTTGGGTGCACGCGGCGACGGTTTTGTCGGCGATGTCGCGCGCCAGTTCGGTGCCCACGGTCTTGACGTTGAGCACATCGGCGGCCTGCGCGTCGGTTGCGCCGAAGCTGATCAAGGCGGCGCCGAGCGCCAGGCCCGTAATGGTGGTTTTTGCGGTCTTGAACATGCTAACTCTCCCTTTCTGCGGCGCGCCGGCCGAATGTCGTGGCGCGCCATGCATTTGTTATGACTTTCTGCCCCTTAAACATATTCTCTTCATAGAATATGTAAATAGGGATGCGGTCCGATGACGATGCGAGGCTTTCAAGATGTCCGCGTTTCATCGATAATCGGCAAATGATTACTGCGGAAAATCTCGCCGCCGCACCCAGCGTGCGGCATATGTTTTTCACCCGCCAGGGCGGTGTCAGCGACGGCATTTATGCGTCGCTGAATTGCGGCCCCGGTTCGGACGACAGCCGCGACTCGGTGCTCGATAACCGCGCGCGTGCCATGGCGGCATTGGATCAGGAGCCGGACCAACTGGTCACGGTGCATCAGCACCATTCCCCCAAGGCGGTGCATGTTTACGGCGCCTGGAATATAGGCGAAGCACCCAAGGCCGACGCCATGGTGACGACGGAACCGGGAATCGTGCTGGGGATCCTGACCGCCGATTGCGCGCCGGTGCTGTTTTGCGATGCGGAGGCCGGCGTGATCGGCGCCGCGCATGCCGGATGGAAGGGGGCGCTCGGCGGTGTCATCGAGGCTACCGTGGACATGATGATCGATGCGGGGGCGCAACCGGACGGCATTGCCGCTGCCGTCGGTCCCTGTATCCAGCAACCGTCCTACGAAGTGGGCGCGGATTTCCGTTCGTCGTTCATGGAAGCGGGATCGGGCAACGAGCGCTTTTTTGCGGCCGGTGCGGCCTCCGGCAAGTACCAGTTCGACCTTTCCGGCTATGTGCGGTTCCGGCTGACGGAATGCGGCGTCGGCTCGATCGAAGTCAGTGGCATCGACACTTATACCGACGAAGACCGCTTTTTCAGCTACCGGCGCGCGACGCATCGGGGCGAGCCGGATTACGGGCGCGAACTGTCGGCAATCGTATTGCAAGGATAACCGGTATATGGCGCTTCACTTCACGGAACAGGAACTGGCGGATCGCCGTCGGCGTACCTGCGCTGCGATGTCGGACGCCGGCCTCGACGGGATGCTGCTGTTTCGTCAGGAAAGCATGTTCTACCTGACCGGTTACGACACCTTCGGGTATGTGTTTTTCCAATGCCTGTATCTGAACGCCGACGGCAAGATGACGTTGATTACCCGTGCGCCGGATCTGAGACAGGCGCAGAACACGTCCGTGATCGACGATATCCGCATCTGGGTCGATGCACCCGACGCCGCACCGGCGCTTGAGCTGCGCGCAATCCTCGAAGAGTACGGCTGCAAAGGCCGCAGACTGGGCGTCGAATACGAGGCGTATGGCCTGACGGCGCGGAACGGCAAACGCCTTGATGCGGCGCTCGATGGTTTTTGCGAGCTGCTGGATGCATCGGAATTGATCAGCAAGCTCCGGGTCGTCAAAAGTGACGCCGAAGTTGCCTATGTCCGCCGCGCCGCAGAACTGGCGGACGATGCGCTGGATGCGGCGATCGAGGTCGCGGCGCCCGGCGTTTCGGAATCCGAGGTGCTGGCGGCGATGCAGGGTGCGGTGTTTCAGGGCGGTGGCGACTATCCCGGCAATCCGTTCATCATCGGCTCGGCGGAAGATGCGTTGTTGTGCCGGACCAAGTCCGGGCGCCGCTCGCTGGACGCCGACGATCAGCTCAATCTGGAATGGGCCGGAACATACCGGCATTATCACGCGGCGATGTTCCGGACCATGGTCTTCGGGAACATGCCGGATGCCCAGAAACGCATGTTCGACGTCGCCCACGACGCGCTGCTGGCGGTCGAGGACGCGTTGCGCCCCGGCAACATCGTCGGCGATGCGTTTCAGGCTCATGCCGACGTCATCGACCGGGCGGGTATGAAGGAGCACCGGCTCAATGCCTGTGGCTACAGCCTCGGCACGACGTTCCAGCCGAACTGGATGGACTGGCCGATGCTGTATGCTGACAACCCGGTCGAGATCGAGCCAGGCATGGTGTATTTCTGCCATATGATCATCTTCGACAGCGACGCCAAGCTGGCGATGTGCCTGGGCGAAACCGTGCTGACCACGTCGGGCGCGGCGGAGCGGCTGTCTCGTTCTTCCCTCGATCTGATCCACAAGCCGTGAGACGCCGATGCCGCACATGATGATCTTCCTGGCCGTGTTGATGCTGGGCATGTTGGCGACGTGCATGATCGGCATCGGTCCGGCGTGAGGTCATCCGTGAAAAGGGCGCTGGTCATCGCCTGTCTGGCACTTATGTGGCTCAGTGCCTGCGGGCCGTTGCCGCGGCCATTTGGCCGTGATGCAAATGATCCCGGCAACAAGTTGGCGCAGGGTATTTTCTTTGAAGGCGTCGAGGTGCTGCCGCTCGGCGGCACCACGCCGCCGATGAGCAAACTGATCTCCGATGCCGTCATTCGCGGCCTTGAGAAAGAATACGAAATTCCGGCCGCGCAGGGCGCTTTCAACGGCAGCCGGTATGTGCTCAGCGGTCAGGTGCGTGATAACGATGGCGCGAGCGGCGCGGCAAACCTGATTGAGATTGACTGGCAACTTGCAGTCCGTGGCGGGGAGATCGTCGAAAAGTTCACCGATACGCCGCTAACGACGCGGCTTGAATGGGATTACGGCTCGGCCCCGCTGTTGCAGCGGATCGGCGAGCGGATCAGCACCCGCGTTGCCCGGCTGGTGCTGGGTGAACGCTTCGGCACCGCCGGGCAGGATCGTCTTTTGGGCCGGAGCGGCCTTTTCATCGCCGGTGTGACGGGGGCGCCCGGCGACGGCAACGCGGCGCTCAGACGCGCCATTGCCGTGGCGCTCGGCGGTGGCGGGCTGAAGCTGACCGGCGATGTTGAAAAAGCATTGTTCACGCTGAGCGGCACGGTCGAGATGGGCGCGCCGGAGAATAACGCGCAAACCATCCGCATCGAATGGCTGGTCAAAGACGTCGACGATCAGGTCGTCGGTCGCGCCGAACAGAACAATGTCGTTGCCGCCGGCAGCCTCGACGGCCGATGGGGGCGGACCGCGGCCTTTGTCGCCGCAGCGGCCACCGAAGGCATTATTACCGTCGTCGAGCGAAACGATCCGACCCGGCTGCGCGGCCCCGACCTGGGGGCGCCGCGTCCGCCGCGTATCCTGCCGCAATCGACGCCACCGCGGACGTCGGTGCCTTCCCCGGCACCAAAGCAGGTGCCGGGTCGCGCGCCGCCGCCACCATCTTGATGCCCGCACTGCGGGTGGAACCCTGTTTTTACTGAAAACACCTGCCGGGACTGATAGATTCTATACGTGGCGACATGGATCTCGAGACATGAGAATTCGTGGCGGCCGGGCATGCGTGGCCGGACGTTGCTGTTTGCCGTCTATGCCTTGCTGAGTATGGCTTTGCCGCTGACGGGATGCGGCGGGGGCGAAGCCGCAGGGCCGCCGCCAAGTGCGAACATGAGCGGCGAATCGGGACCCGGCGGCGCGGACATGGCGGGCGTGATCTTCGTCGTGCCGCTCGAAGGAGCGCCGACCAGAACCGGCCTGATTCTCGCCGATGCCATTGCCGCCGATATCCGTGACAAGAACCATCCGGCAATTCTGGCGTACGAACCCAACCAAGCCGGTGCCTCGGTCGTCGGCAAGGTGGTGACCGCAGATGTCAGGGGCAACGTTATCTGGCTTGGCATCGATTGGGCGATCCGCGCGCCTTATGGCACGCATGTCGCGAGCTACCGTCAACACGTGGTGATCGACGCTTTGCTGTGGCGCAACGCGGCGCCCGAAGCGATCAACCTGATCATTTCCGACGCCGCGCCGAAACTGGCCGATATGGTGGATGACGAAGTCGGCCCACCGATTCTCTCGGCCATGCATCATCCGGAGGATACGCCCGCCGCAGAACCGGTTGCGCAGACCCCTGCCGCGCCGGGTGAGACGACGATGGACGTCCGCCGTCAGGAATTACAGCAATCGCCGCCCGCCGTGCCGCCTGCCGATGCCCCTGCGCAACCGCTGGCACGGATCGCGGATTCGACCAACGGGCAGATCGTTCATGCGCCCGGCGCCCCGCTCGCGCCGCCGGTTTCGATGCCGGCTGAAACCGCAGCCGCGACTACGCCACCCGCAGTGACAACTCCGTCAATGCCGGCGACGGAAACGGCGGCCGCGCCTCGACCGAGATTGCCGTCGTTGCTGACTCCGGTGCCGGAACAGACCGCGCAGCCGTCCGGCCCGCCGCAGCCGCTGACGCCGGGCACATCGATCGTGCAACCGCCGCCGGGTGGCGTTTCGGGAACAGTGCCGGCGAACGCCGACGAAGACTCCGGCAGTTTTCTCGACGCGCTGAACCCCAATCTGGATACGAACAAACGGCTGCCCGGCGACGCGCGTCCGGCAGGTTCCGGTGGTGCGGCCTTCGCCAAGGACCGCTGGGGCCAGCCGTCGTTCCTTATCAAGCCGGTGCGCGGTGCGCCCGGAAACGGCAACGAAGCACTGACGGCGGCGTTGAAATCGGCGCTCAGGGACCGCGATCTGACGATATCCGAGGATCCGCGACAGGCTGGTTTCATCATCGAAGGCATCGTCGACGCCGGCGATCCGGTCAGCGGGCGGCAATATATCCGCATCAGCTGGCGGGTGAACACGGTCACCGGCGAGGAAGTCGGCAAGGCGGTGCAAGAAAATACCGTCGTCGCCGGCAGTCTGGACGGGGAATGGGGGCAGGTCGCCGAAGCCGTTTCCCATGCCGCCGTGCGGGGTATTCAGGACCTGTTCGGGGACGCGGACGAACACCTCTCCAGCCGTGAGCCACTGCCCGATTTTCCCGATGTACAGCTTCCCGCCGTGCCGGGCCGGGCCCCGCCGCCCCCGGCATCATACTGATCCCAGTACTGGGAACGAACGGCGTCCGTCACAAACCGGTCATCAAAGCGTTTACAGGGCACCATCGGGTTGGTATGTTCCGCGCGCTTTTTCCGGGGCACAGGTGCGACGTATGAAAATCATTGCTTGCAACAGCAATCGGCCGCTTGCCGAAGCTATTTCCGCTTATGTGAATCTGCCGCTGACGAAGGCCAGCGTGCGGCGCTTCTCTGACATGGAGATTTTTGTCGAGATCGAAGAGAACATGCGCGGCGAGGATGTCTTCGTGGTGCAGTCGACGTCGTATCCGGCAAACGACAATCTGATGGAACTTCTGGTGACACTGGATGCGATCCGCCGCTCTTCGGCGCGCCGGGTGACGGCGGTAATCCCGTATTTCGGTTATGCCCGTCAGGACCGGAAATCGGGGCCGAGAACGCCGATTTCGGCGAAGCTGGTCGCCAACCTGATCACCGAAGCCGGTGCCGACCGGGTTCTCACCATGGATCTGCATGCGGGCCAGATTCAGGGCTTTTTCGACATTCCGACCGACAACCTGTTCGCCGAACCGGTGCTGGGTGAATACATCCAGAAGGATATGAACGGCGAAACGGACAATCTGGTCATCGTCTCGCCGGACGTCGGCGGCGTGGTTCGCGCACGCAGTCTGGCGAAGCGCCTGAACGCCGACCTGGCGATCATCGACAAACGCCGCGAACGTGCCGGTGTTTCCGAAGTCATGAATATCATCGGTGAAGCCGAAGGCCGCCACTGTATTCTCGTCGACGATATCGTCGACAGCGCGGGGACGCTCTGCAATGCCGCCGTGGCGATCATGGAAAAGGGTGCGAAATCCGTATCCGCCATTGTGACGCACGGCGTGCTTTCGGGCGGCGCCGTTGCACGTGTGACGTCGTCACCACTGGAAAAGCTGATTATTACCGACAGCATTCAGGCAACCGAAGCAGTTCGTGTTGCCCAGAACATTCACCAACTGACGGTCGCGCCGCTGATCGGCGAGGCCATGGAACGAATCAGTTCGGAAAGCTCGGTTTCGTCGCTTTTCGACTGATGACAAGGAATTCCGGCCCGATGGTAGGGCCGGTAACGTGGACGGACACCCCTGGAGGCCGTCCGCACAATTGAGCAAGGAGATTTACAATGGCTCAAGCCCATCAACTGAATGCGGAGCTCCGCGAACGTGCCGGCAAGGGGGCCGCTCGTGCTGTGCGCCGCGCCGGACGCGTTCCGGCTGTTATTTACGGCAACAAGCAAGAACCCGTGCTGATTTCCCTCGACCCTGTCGACCTGATGAAGGAATACGCGAGTTCCGGTTTCTTCTCGCACGTTTATGAAATCGCCGTCGGCGGCGAGACCTATAAGGTGCTGGCGCGTGATCTGCAGACGCATCCGATCAAGGATCACCCGATCCACGTCGATTTCATGCGTTTCAGCGCCAAAACGCGCCTTGCGGTCAACGTCTACGTCGAATTCACGAACGAAGAAGAATGCCCGGGCCTCAAGGAAGGCGGCGTTCTCAACGTGGTTCGTCACGAAGTCGAACTGCGCTGCTCGCCGGACAGCATTCCGGAAAGCCTGATCGCCGATCTGAGCGGTCTGCAAATCGGCGACTCGCTGCACATCAGCTCGATTGCCCTGCCAGATGGGGTTGAGCTGACCATTGATCGTGACTTCACGGTCGCCACGATTGCCGCACCGACGGTCTTCACCGAAGCCGAAGACGAAGAAGGTGAAGAAGGTGAAGCGGCTGAAGGCGAAGGCGCAGCCGAAGAAGGCAGCGACGACGGCGAAGACGGCGACGAGGAGAAATCCGAGGATTAATCCGGGCTCGCTCCCGGGTTTATCCCAACACGGAGGTTTCTCATGTTTCTCGTGGTCGGTCTCGGCAATCCGGGTCAAACCTATGCCGGCAACCGTCACAATATCGGTTTCATGGCGGTGGACGAAATCGTCCGCCGCCATGGTTTTTCGCCCTGGCGCGCCAAGTTCCAGGGCGAAATTGCCGATGGGGTCGTGGATGGTCAGAAAATCCTCGCCCTCAAACCGCTGACCTACATGAATGAAAGCGGCCGTTCCGTTCTGGCGGCGGCCACGTTCTACAAAATCCCGCCCGAAGATATCATCGTTTTTCATGACGAGATCGATCTGGCGCCCGGCAAGCTGCGGGTAAAGCGCGGCGGTGGCCATGCAGGTCACAACGGTCTGCGCTCGATCCATGCAGGTATCGGTGCCAATTACGCACGCGTGCGCATGGGCGTCGGTCATCCGGGCGATAAGGAACAGGTAAAAAATTACGTGCTCCGGGACTTCGCCAAGGCCGACCGCGAATGGCTTGAGCCGATGCTCGACGGGTGCGCCGAATTCCTGGGCGACGTGCTTTCGGGCGACGATCCGTCCTATATGAGCAAGGTCGCTCACCGTATCAGCCCCAACCGTCCGAACGCGCCCAGACCGGGATCGAAAGGGCCGGGCGCCGGGAACAACGAAGAGGCATAAAAGATGGGTTTTAACTGCGGTATCGTTGGTTTGCCAAATGTCGGCAAGTCCACGCTTTTCAACGCATTGACGCAAACCGCGCAGGCCGAGGCGGCAAACTTTCCGTTCTGCACCATCGAGCCGAACACGGGCCGGGTTTCCGTGCCGGATTCGCGCCTCGACGAAATCACCAAGATTTCGCATCCGGAGAAGACCGTGCCGACGAGCCTGGAGTTTGTCGACATCGCCGGTCTGGTGCGCGGTGCATCGAAGGGCGAAGGCCTCGGCAACCAGTTCCTCGCCAATATCCGCGAAGTGGATGCAATCTGCCACGTGCTGCGCTGTTTCGAGGATGAAAACATTACGCACGTCGAAGGCAAGATCGATCCCATCGCCGATGCCGAAACCGTTGAGACCGAGCTGATGCTGGCCGACATGGAAAGCCTGGAGAAGCGCGAAATCCCGCTGACCAAGCGTATCCGCGGCGGCGACAAGGAAGCGGCGAAAGAGCTCAAGCTTTGCGAACGCGCGCTGGAATTGCTGCGTGACGGCAAACCGGCGCGGATGCTCGACGTCGCCGACGATGAAAAGAAGGCCTTCAAGATGTTGCAGCTTCTGACCGGCAAGCCGGTTCTGTATATCTGCAACGTTGAAGAGGACTCGGCGGCTGACGGCAACATCCAGTCGGCGCGCGTGTTCGAGAAGGCGGCTGCCGAAGGCGCGGAAGCGGTCGTTATCTCGGCGAAGATCGAGGAGGAAATCGCACAGCTCAGCTCGCAGGAGGAAAAGGACGAGTTTCTCGAAACCCTCGGGCTCGATGAGACCGGTCTCGCGCGGGTGATCCGCGCCGGTTACAAGCTGCTCGACCTGATCACGTTCTTCACGCAAGGGCCGAAGGAAGTGCGCGCCTGGACCGTCCGCAACGGCGCCAAAGCACCGGAAGCCGCAGGTGCGATCCATTCCGATTTTCAGCGCGGCTTTATCCGCGCCGAAACCATCGCGTACGATGACTTCATCTCGCTCGGCGGCGAGCAAGCCTGCAAGGACGCGGGCAAGATGCGTCAGGAAGGCAAGGAATACGTGACGCAGGACGGCGATCTGATGCTGTTCAAATTCAACGTCTAGGTGGCCTTTCTTCCCGGGCTTTGTGGCCCAAGCCCCGTGTCTGATCATGACCGGTCAATGAGCTTGGGATGGGGCCCGGATACCTGCGGTATCGGGAAACAATGACGTTTGCGGGAAGGACAATCGCATGTTCTGGTTTTTCATGTTCGGCGCCATCGCGCTCGAAGTCATCGGCACCGTCTCGCTGAAACTCTCTGACGGCTTCACCCGCCCGGGATTTGTTGCCGTTACGGTCGTCGGCTATCTGGCCAGCTTCGGCTGCCTCGGCATTGCGCTTAAGGGATTGCCCGTCTCGACGGCCTATGCGATCTGGGCCGGCGTCGGTACGGCGCTGGTGGCGATCATCGGGATGGTGTTTCTGTCGGAGCAGGCGAACATGATCAAATACGCCAGCATCGCGCTGATCGTCGTCGGCGTTGTCGGCTTACATATCGCTGAACGGCTGGTCTAGGAATCCTCTGCCGGCGGGTGGCTGCGCCGGGTCACGATATACAGCGCGGCAGGTAGCATGACCGCGCCGACGATCGTCGGCAGCCGCCAATCCTGCGCGACCCAGACAGCGACATAAACGAAGCTCAGCGACATCACGATGACGGCCAGGACCTTGCCGCGAATGGGAATGACCTTGTGCAGGTGCCAGTTACGCACCGGCGGGCCGAACGTCGGATGCAGCCACAACCATTTCTGAAACCGGCCCGAACTTCTGGAAAAAGCCCACAGCGCGGCGATCAGGAACACCGTGGTCGGCATGACGGGCACGAAGATCCCGACCACGCCTGTCGCGATCATAAACCAGCCGAAACCGATCAATAACCAGCGCAACCAGGCCGATCCGATGAGGGTCGGGGTGGGAATCTCCGGCAATTCGTTGCCGCCCGGGTCGATCGGGGCTTTCATCGGTTGCATATGATGGAGCATACTCGGGCATCGGCATAAACGCGAGAGCGACTAGTCTAAGTATGATCCCCAATAACCTTCCTCACGGCGCGACCATCGGTGATGACGGCGTCTGGCGTCAGGTGTTGACGCGTGTGCCCGGGACGGCGTTGCGCCCGGCATTGTTTCTGGACCGCGACGGCGTGGTCGTCGACGAGGTGCACTATCTGCACAAGGTGTCCGATATGAAGCTTTCACCCGGTGCGGCGGAAGTGATCGGCCGCGCCAATGCGCGCGATGTGCCGGTGGTGATCGTCACCAATCAGGCCGGGATCGGGCGTGGCAAATACGGCTGGGCTGAATTCGCCGCCGTGCAGGAAGCGATGCTGGACGAGCTTGCGGCGGCGGGCGCGTTCGTCAATGCAGTGTTTGCCTGTCCGCACCATGCCGAGGGCGTCGCGCCTTACGATGTCGCCAACCATCCGGCGCGCAAGCCCAATCCCGGCATGCTTCTGGCGGCGGCGGAGATGTTGCCGATTGGCTTCGAAGGATCTTGGATTGTCGGCGACCGTGCGGGAGATATCGATGCCGCAAAGCGCGCCGGGTGCGCCGGTGGGGTGCATGTGCTGGCAGGGCACGGCAGCGACGGGAACGAGCGGGACGCCGCCCTCGCCCTTCGTACCGTCGGCTTCGACGTGAAGTCGGCGAAAGGCATAGCCGACGCGGGCGGGATGATCCCGCTGTTACAAAACGAGGAATGAAGAAATGACGGAAATCGCCCATATCGTAATCGAAAACGCCTTGGTCATCGACGGCACCGGCGCGCCGGGAACCCCCGGCGGCATTGCGATCAGTGGCGACCGGATCACGGCGGTCGGCGATGTTGCAACGATCAAGGCGAAGCACAGGATCGATGCCGATGGACACGTCGTTGCACCCGGTTTTATCGACTGTCACACGCACGATGATCGCATGCTGCTCGACGATCCGGCGATGGAATGCAAGGTGTCGCAGGGTGTGACGACCGTCGTCACGGGAAATTGCGGCGTCAGCCTGGCGCCGTTTCTGCCCGGTGACGATTGGGAAATGCCGGTGCCGATGGCGTTGCTCGGCAATAAACAGCAATACCGTTTCCCGACGTTCGCCGAGTACGCCCGCGCGTTTGCCAAGGCACCGCCTGCCGTCAACGCGGCAATGCTGTGCGGCCATAACACGTTACGCGCCGAAGCCATGCAGGGCGATGTGAAGCGCCCGGCCAACGAAATGGAAATTGCGCGCATGCGCGAACGGGTCCGCGAAACCATGGAGGCGGGCGCCATCGGCGTCAGCTCGGGGCTGATGTATCCGGCGGGCTTCAATGCGCCGACGTCCGAAGTCGCGGCACTGGCCGAGGAAGCCGGAAGGTTCGGCGGATTGTACGCGACGCATCTGCGCGATGAAGCGGAGCAACTGGTTGCCTCCATTGAGGAAGCGGCCGAGATCGGCCGCGCCGGTGACGTTGCCGTGGTGTTGTCGCACCACAAGGTGACCGGTCGCGACAATTGGGGCGGCACCAAGCTGTCATTGAAGCGGATCGAGCAGCTCGCCGAGGGCCAGACCATTCACTTCGACGTCTATCCCTACGTCGCCAGCGCCACGGCGCTGATGGTGGATCGCATTTCGGTCGCCGAGAAAGTGCTCATTGTGGCCTCCGACAAGCACCCCCGTACGGCAGGCTGGTATCTGCATGATATTGCCGAGGAATGGGGCATGACCGAGGCCGAGGCAGCGGAAGAATTGCTACCGGCGCAGGCGATCTATTTCGCCATGGACGAAGAAGACGTGCGGCGTGTATTGGCGCATCCCCGCGCCATGGTCGGTTCCGACGGCATTCCCGGCACCGACGCACCGCATCCCCGTTTGTGGGGAACATTCCCGCGCGTGCTTGGTTACTATGCCCGCCAGGAGGGATTGTTCCCGCTTGAAGTCGCGGTGCACAAGATGACCGGTCACACCGCCGGGGTTTTCGGCTTCAGGGACCGGGGCGTGCTCCGGCCAGGGGCTTTTGCCGACATTACGGTTTTCGATCCCGCGACCGTGCTTGACCGCGCGACATTCGATAAGCCGACGACGCCGTCCGACGGCATAGTTCACGTCATTGTCGGTGGGGATCTGGTCATGGAGAGCGGTCGCCGTGTGCCGGCGCGTCCGGGGCGTCTCATCCAGCGTCAGACGACGGGGTAACAATTGGCAGGTTCGTTTAAGTAATTTTTCATATTGCCCGGTTGATGGTAAGCGTGTTTTTGGGGGAACGGGTTTCAAAATTCAGATGGAAGCTTCGGATAACACCGGAAACCTTCACGACGCGGAGGTTCAGAGCCTTCGCGACGAAATCGCCGAACTTGGCGCGCGGCTCGCGCAGTTCGAAGCCGATGCGCTGTATGCCGAAGCGATGGAGAACAGTTCCGAAGCCATTGTGATCTATGATGCCGACGGCAAGCTTGTCGCCTGCAACCAGAATTTTCGCGATCTCTATGGCTATACCGCAGAAGAAGCCAGAAAAGGCGTTCACTTCGCGGAGTTGGGGCGCATCGATGTTGAGCGCGGCAACGTCGTCGTCGGCGATGCGCTGGGTGGCGGCGAGGCCTATCTCGAACGTAAGGCGGCATACCGGCGTAAGCTGGAAGGCTCGTTTATCGTGCAGTTAAGTGACGGGCGCTGGATAAAGACTGTCGATCGGCGCATGCAGCGCGGCGGCTTCGTTAGCGTGCAGGTCGACATCACCGACATGAAAAGCAACGAGCAGGCGCTCCGCAACGCGAAGGAAGATGCGGAAAAGGCTGCGCACTTCAAATCCGAATTCCTGGCCAATATCAGCCACGACTTGCGGACGCCGTTGAATGCCATTCTCGGATTCTCGGAAATGATCCTGTCCGAATTCAAAGGGCCGCTCGGCAACGACGAATACAAGGAATACATCAAGGACATCAACGAAAGCGGACAGTTGTTGCTGTCTATCGTGAACGACATTCTCGACACTGTGAAGCTCGAAAGTGGCAAGCTCGTGCTGCATTCGGAAACTTTCGATGCCATCGCGTGCACGGAAAGTGTCGTCAGGAAAATCAGATCGATCACGCAGCGAAAAAACCTGACCGTGAGGATCGACAAGCCTGACGACTTCCCGGAAACAATCTGTACCGACAAGCGCGCGACCATCCAGATTCTCAACAATCTGATATCAAACGCCGCGAAGTTCAGTGATGACGGTGCCCAAATCACGATCGCATGGCGCAAGGGAGATGCCGGGATCTCGGTCAGTGTCGCCGATACGGGTGCAGGTATGGTGGCCGAAACACTGGAAAAAATCGGCGACCCGTTTCTTCAGGAAGAATCGTATACGGCCCATTCCGAGGAAAAAGGCGCTGGGCTGGGCCTGTACATCTGCACCAAGCTCATCGCTGCGATGGGCGGGCGCATGGAGATCGACAGCAAGCTGGGCCGGGGCACCGAGGTTACGATGATCTGGCCCGCAGACTGTGTCGGTCCGGGGTTCCGTCGTTAAATCACCATCAAGGAGCGAGCCGGGCGCGCTAGTCCAGTGTTTCCATCAGCCGGATCATCAACCGGCAACGTTCGACCAGGCTTGAATAATAGATGTACTCGTCGTTGGAATGCGCGCCATGTCCGTCCGCGCCCAACCCGTCCAGCGTCGGAATGCCGAGCGCACCGGTGAAGTTGCCGTCCGATCCGCCGCCCGTTTTCAGATCCTGCAGCTCGAAGCCGATCTCTGCGGCGCAGGCCTTGGCGTGTTCGAAAAGCTTTTCGATGCCTTCGAACTTCTCGTACGGCGGGCGGTCGACGCCGCCCTCGACGGTGATTGTGCAATCCGGGTCTTCCGGCAGCAACCCTTCGACGAAGGCCATAACCTCTTCGGCGGCTTCCATGTCGGGGATGCGGATATCGACACTGATGGTGCAGTCTTCGGGCACGACATTGGTCAGTGTGCCGCCTTCGATGATGCCGACGGAGCACGTCTGCCCTTTCTCGTAATCGGTCAAAGCTTCGAGTTTGAGGATGATATGCGCCATTTCACGGATCGCCGAGCGGCCGTCCATGTGGCGCGCACCGGCATGCGCAGGGACACCCTTGACCTTGATGTCGTACTGCAGACGGCCGTTGCGTGCGGTAACGATCTTGCCGCCTTCGCGCGCCGGTTCCGTCACCAGCACGTATTTATTCTTCTGACCCTCCTCGGCGATCATCGCTTTTGACGTCGGCGAGCCGATTTCCTCTTCCGGAATGAACATGAACGTCACGGGCAGCGGCGTCTGGCGACCTTCGCGGATCAGGTGACGCATGGCGTGCAACGCGATATATGCGCCCGCCTTCATGTCATAGATACCGGGGCCGTAAACCTTGTCGTCTTCGCGGCGGATCGGGTTCTTGGTTTCCTTGATGCCGATGGGGTGCACGGTATCGAGGTGCGAAAGAATGAGAATGCCGGGGCCGCCTTCGCCTTCGCCATGCCCCCAGGGCGTGCGGCAGCGCAGGATGTCGCCGAACCCGTCACGGCCCGGGGTGCGTTCGATTTCCAGCCCCATGGTCCGCGCTTCGTTTTCCACCTGATCGACCATGACGTTGACGGCCTTGCCGTCGTGACTGGGGCTTTCGATTTCGACCCAGCTGAGGACGCCGGCCAGAATTTCGTCGGCATCGAGCGCCGGCAAGTTGGTTTTTGGGTTATTCATCTTTTCCCCCGGGGGTGTGCTTGGTAAGAAACGTGCGGTCCATGCAGGACACGCAACGATAAAACATGAAGCGGGAACGGGAAACCATCATGTCGGTCATAGATGATTTGAAATTGCGTCAGGCAACCGCGAACGACGTTGCCGCAATCGTGCAGCTGTTGGTCGACGATCCGCTGGGGGCAAAGCGCGAAAATCCCGGCGATCCGGCCTATGACGCGGCGTTTGCCGAAATCGATCGGGATCCGAACAACGAGCTTTGGGTGATCGACGGGCCGGATCGGCGTATTCTCGGTGTCCTGCAACTCACCTTTATTCCCGGAATTTCGCACACCGCCGGTACGCGCGCCATGATCGAAGGCGTGCGCGTCGCCGACGAGCTTACCGGGCAGGGCGTGGGGACCTGGTTTTTCCAACAGATGATCGAACGGGCACGTGAAAAAGGCGCGCGCCTCGTGCAGTTGACGTCGGACAAGACACGGAAAGACGCGATCCGGTTTTATGAGAACCTCGGCTTCAGCGCGACCCACGAAGGCTTCAAGCTGAAGTTCGAATAGCCTCCTCACCTGTCCTCTCCTCCATGAATGGAGGAGAGGGACCCTGTCGATATACCCGCTCCGCTCAATCCCTCTCCCCCTTTAGGGGGAGAGGTTAGGTGAGGGGGATCAACCTTGAAGTTTCAGGTGGTACGACTTGGGCCGGGTCAGGCTCTGATAACCCAGTGACGAGAGCGCCGCGCCGCGCCCGGTTTCCTTGCAGCCGGTCCAGCACAATCCGGGATCGAGGTAGTCGGCACGGTTCATGAACACCGTGCCGGTTTCGATCTGCCGGCCGATTTTCGCGGCACGCCCCGCGTCCGCCGTCCATAGCGATGCCGTCAGGCCGAAGTCGCTGTCATTCATCAGTTCAATCGCCTGTCCGTCGTTTTCGACCTTCATGATGCCGACCACGGGGCCGAAGCTCTCGTCGCGCATCACGCGCATGTCGTGCGTCACGTTGGTAAGGATTTGCGGCATCAGGTACGCGGCACCATCGTCTTTCGGAAAAAGCGCCGGGTCGATCAGCGCCGTGGCGCCGCGGGCGACGGCGTCGGCAGTCTGTGCGCGCACTTCCTCTGCGAAGCGGGCATGCGCCATCGGACCCAGTGTTGTCGCCTCATCCAGCGGATTGCCGAGCTTGTAGCCGCTGACGATGGCCACCGCCTTTTCGATAAAAGCGTCATACAGCGATGCGGTGACATAAATGCGCTCGATCCCGCAGCAGCACTGCCCGGAATTGAACATCGCGCCGTCGATCAATGTGTCGACGGCGGTGTCCAGATCGGCGTCCTCCATCACATAGCCCGGATCCTTGCCGCCAAGCTCGAGACCGATGCCCGTAAAGGTGCCGGCGGCGGCGTTTTCGATGGCCCGGCCGCCACTGACGGAGCCGGTGAAATTGACGAACCCGAACGATTTGGCGGCGATCAGATCGGACGTGGTGGCGTGATCGAGAAAAATATTCTGGAAAATGCCGTCCGGCAGACCGGCTTCGCTGAACGCGCGCGCCATCCGCTCGCCGACCAGCAGCGTCTGCGTCGCATGCTTAAGGATGACGGTGTTCCCCGCGATCAGCGCCGGGGCGACGGTGTTGATCGCCGTCATATAGGGATAGTTCCACGGCGCGATCACCATGACCACGCCCAGCGGTTCTCGTTCGATGCGGCGCTGGAATGCGGGGCTTTCCTCGATCACCAGTGGCTTCAACGCTTCCGCGGCGATGTCGGCCATATACAGCGCACGTTCCTCGGTGCCGCGAAACTCGCCGCCGTAGCGGACGGGGCGACCCATCATGTGCGCCAACTCCGGGACGATTTCGTCGGTCATTTCGCCCAGCCGCGCGACCCCGGCGCGGACCAATGCCACGCGTTGGTCCAACGGACGTTCGGCCCAGTCCTTTTGTGCCGCCTTGGCGTCGGCGACAGCGGCGAAGGCTTGCTCGCGCGTTGCGACGGGCCGTTCGGCATAGACGGAACCGTCGATCGGTGAAATGCATCTCAGCATGGTGGTCATGGAACGGGCCTCATGTGAACAGGATAAGTGAGGGCACTGTTTAGGATGCCAGAATGGCCACGTAAATACCCCCGGCACACGGCCGGGGGTATATTAAAAACGGACAGCCGGATCAGCCGTAACGGTACGGTCGCCCTGCTTTCAACATGTCGGCGTTATACTTCTTGAAGATATCGACGACCTTCTTCTTGGTTTCGGATTCCGACGCGATTTCGTCCCAGAACTTGACCGCGGCGACCTCGACCGTTTCCCATTCCTTGTCGGGGATCGTCGTCAGCTTCATCTTGGTGCCGTTGACGCGCAACGATGCCTCGCCGCCCCAGTACCACCACTGACGGTAATAGTGAGAGCTGTCGAACGTCAGCCGTAAAAGTTCCTTCAGGTTGTCCGGCACCTTGTTCCAGCTTTCCATGTTGGCGAAGAAGGACCCCGCCCAGGCGCCGGAAATGTTGTTGGTGAGGAAATAGTTGGTCACGTCCGCCCAACCCACCGTGTAGTCCTCGGTAATGCCGGACCACGCGATGCCGTCCAACTCGCCGGTCTGGACCGCGACCTCGATGTCTTCCCAGGGCAGCGTCACCGGCACGACGCCGAACTGCGCCAGGAAGCGACCCGCCGTCGGGAACGTGAAGACGCGCTTGCCCTTCAAGTCGCCGAGGCTGTTGATCGGATCCTTGGTTGCGAAGTGGCATGGGTCCCAGGAGCCGGCGGAAATGTGCTTCACCCCGACCTTGGAATACTCCGCATCCCAGATTTCGTTCAGGCCGTACTGATTGAACAGCACCGGTACGTCCAGCGAGTAGCGGCTGGCAAACGGGAAGTAGCCACCAAACACGGTCACCTCGGTCGGCGATGCCATGGAATCGTCATCCGACTGGACGGCGTCGATGGTGCCCGCCTGCATGGCCCGGAACAACTCGCCGGTGGGGACAAGCTGATCGGCGAAGTACAACTCTATCTCCATCTGGCCGGCGGCGACCTTGTTGAAGCTGTCGATGGCCGGCTTGATGACGTGTTCGGCCAGGGCCGGACCGGCATAGGTCTGCATGCGCCATTTGATCGGCGCCTGGGAATGCACGGCCGGGGCCGCAATGGTGGCGGCGCCGGCAACACCGGCGGCAGCGCCCGCTTTCAGGAAATTACGTCTCGTTGTCATGGTCCTCTCCTTTGGTAATGCGCTCGGTTGCTACTCAGTTCCTGGATGGATCATAGCCAATATCGGCTCCTTGTCGGAGTCCTCGTTATTTTCCGTAAATGGTATCCGGCAGCCACAGGGCGATTTCCGGAAACGTCATGATCAGTGCCAGCGCCACGACCATCACCGCGACGAACGGCGCAATCGAACCGTAAATGTCGCGGATGCTGATTTCCGGCGGCGCCATGGCACGCATCAAAAACAGATTGTAGCCGAACGGCGGCGTCATATAGGCGATCTGCGTGGTGATCGTATACAGCACGCCGTACCACACCAGATCGAAGCCCAATGCGGCGACCAGCGGCACATACAGCGGCGCGACGATAACCAGCATCGCGGTGTCGTCGAGAAACGTCCCCATCACCAGAAACGACAACTGCATGAGGATCAAAATCATGATCGGGCTGAGGTGCAACTGGTCGGTGAAAAGATGATCGATGGCCTTGACCGCACCAAGCCCGTCGAACACGGCACCGAAGCCCAGCGCGGCCAGAATGATCCACATGAACATGCACGAAATCGCCAGGGTCTGGCGGACCGAAACCTCGAACACGTCCTTGTTCATGCGGCCTTTGACGACGGCGGCCAGAAACGCCGTCAGCGCACCGATGGAGGAGCTTTCGACCAGGCTGGTCCAACCGTTGACGAACGGCACCATCATGGCGGCGAAGATCACGATCGGCAAAAGACCGGCGCGCAGCAGCCGCATTTTCTCGGCCATCGGCACGTTGCGTTCTTCCTTGGGGAGCGCCGGGCCCAATTCCGGCTGCAGTTTGCAGCGGACATAAATATAGATGATGAACAGTGCCGCCATCAGCAGCCCGGGGACGACGCCCGCGAGCCATAACTGCCCGACCGGCTGGCGCGCGATCATGGCGTACAGTACAAGCACCACCGATGGCGGCACCAGGATGCCCAGCGACGAGCCGGCCTGAATGACGCCGGTTACCATGCGCTTGTCGTAACCGCGCCGTAGTAACTCGGGCAGGGCGATGGTCGCGCCGATCGCCATGCCGGCGACGGAAAGCCCGTTCATCGCCGAGATCAGTACCATCAGCCCGATGGTGCCGATCGCCAGCCCGCCGCGCACCGGCCCCATCCAGACATGGAACATCTTGTACAGGTCGTCGGCGATCTTGGATTCCGACAGCACATAGCCCATGAAGATGAACATCGGCAGGGTCAGCAGCGGATACCACTTCATCAGCTTCATCGCCGACGAGAACGGGATCGTCGAGCCGCCGGTGCCCCACAGCGCCAGTGCCGCGATCACGGCGACAGCGCCGATGGCGGCAAACACCCGCTGCCCCGTCATCAGCATCAGCATCATCGACGAAAACATGAGGATCGCGATCAGTTCATACGACACGGGTCAGATTTCCTCGCCCCGGATGCGCGCGATGTCCTTGAACAATTCGGCGACCGACTGCAACAGCATCAGCGTGAAGCCGACGCACATAAGGGTCTTGATCGGCCACAGCACCGGTCGCCAGGCGGTTGGGTTGCGCTCACCGTACTGGAAGGCATAGGCCGTGCTGTCGACGGCGCCGTAGAGCATGACGCCGAGGTAGAACAGTAGCATCAATATGGTGACGGAATCGAAGCAGGCTTTGCGTTTCGGCGACCAGTTGGCGTACAGCAGGTCCATCCGCACATTGGCGTTCAATTGAATAGAATACGGTCCGCCCAGAATGTAATAGGCGACCATCGCGAATTGCGCGACTTCAAGCGTCCACAGCGACGGCAGGAAAAACGTCTTGGAAATCGACGACCACAACAAGATCGCCGCCATGACGAAAATGCCGTACATGGCGATCCGTCCGACGCGGTAATTCACCGCCTCGACATACTTCACGTATAGCCTGATCGCCTTCGGCATCCGCCCCCCTGGTACCGTCCCGTTCTCGCCGCGCTATGCTGCACGTGCGAATAAGCAGGTTAGCTTACCTGTGTTGGCGGTCAAGCGGGGAGCAGTTGTTTGGGGTTATCAACCCAATTTGCAATATGCAGCAGGGATCACGTAATCCCAAGACGTTACTAAACTACAAGAAGAGCGGTTCATGTCTCGCAAATTGATCGAGCTAGGATCGTATAGTGATGGGGACCAAAGGTGCGCCGCTGCATTGAATGCACGGTGTAATTGAACAACTCACCACTTTTGATGAAGTTGTCGAACCTCTTTTTCGCCGACTGTTTCCCTGCAACGGCATAATGATCAGCAATGAATTCGGCGAGCAACCACAATGACAAGCGCTCATTGATGTCATGGATGGCTTCGCCTTTTTTGTCTCGCGCATCTTGTATAGGCTTAAGTTTCCGCACCCAGAAGCTGAGATATGAGTATACTTTGACAGCGTTAATGCCGCTTTCTTGATATATGGCCAAACGCACAATGTCCCTAGCTGCGCAGAATGCGATTAGGGTAATCATTTTGGGATCAAAAGCTGGCGTTCCGGTAACACCGTTTAACTTCATTACCGGGATAATTGCTTTTCGCAGTGATGCCGCAAGCGATGCTTGTGTTTGCGTCGTCGTTTCAGTGAAATACTCCCTCGCTGACAAGAGAGAGTCCGCGTTACTGCCAGCCATTTTTGGAAGGTTCCGTTCAGTAGCCTATTTGTGATCCTGATCGGCGACTTTATTGGCAACGCGTGAGATTGAAGCGACTGCAGCTGCAAGTGTAACTCCATCATTTTCCGGCTCGTGAAGGAGTCCCATTTCCTTCAACAATTCCGTTTCGTGTTGGAGTTCTTGCTCAGAATGTCCTTGGCGCAAAACTTCAAGAAGTTTGTCCATGCCTTCTTATCCCTTCGCCGGGTCTTGTCCCGAATCTCGTACTTATACCATATTTGGTGTCTAACAATTGGTTAAATGCATATTCAGCATTATAACCAGCGCGGAGTATGCATAACTGTCTCAGCAATGCAACGTAAGAAGAAATCGTTAGATTCCTGCGTATAAGTTACTAACGTCGTTTGTTCGTATCCAAAATTGATACTTAACAATTAAACCATCAACGCCATGCCGTCGCGGCCCGGGTCGGCGCCACCGTCGATCTTGCCGTCCGCGCCGATGCGGATCGCGTGCACCCCGGCGAAGTGGAAGTTCAGCGGATAGCGGCGGAAGTTGTAGCCGTCGGCTTCCAGTTCCGCCTGCACGAAGCGCGGGATGCGGTTGACGATCTCGATGATGTCGCTGGTCGCCGAGAAACGCGGCGCCGAGACGGCCTGTTGCGCGTCCATACCGAAGTCGAGGACGTTGAGGATACCCTGCAGCACGCCCATGGCGATGTAGGTGCCGCCCGGTGCGCCGATCAGCAGCATCGGCTTTGAGTCCTTGAAGACGATAGTCGGCGCCATCGACGTGAAGCGCGACTTGCCCGGCGCCAGCGAGCCGGTCATGCCCGGACGCGGGTCGAACACACCCATGCAACCGTTGTAGACGAAGCCGAGGCCTTCCGTCGTCACGCCCGACGGCATGCCGAGCGAGTGCGTCATGGTGACGCAGTTGCCCTGCGCATCGACCGTGCACAGATGCGTGGTTTCCTTCTGCTCTTCGCCCTTCTGGAAGCGCGGCACATGGGTTTTCTCGCCGGACTTGATCTTGTCGGCCATTTGCTTGGCGTAGTCCTTGGACAGCAGCTTATCCAGCGGAATGTCGACGAAGCGGGGATCGCCGACATGATTGTCCTTGTCGACGGTGGCGATCTTCATCGCCTCGGCGACGGTACGGATATATTCGGGGCTATTGAGACCCATGCCGGCCAGATCGAAGTTCTCCAGAATATTCAGCATCTGCAGCACCATGATGCCGCCGCCGGGCGGCGGGCTGGAGGCGATCTGATAGCCGCGGTAATCCGTCCACAGCAACTCGGTATCTTCCGGGCCGGCTTTTTTCAGGTCTTCCGCCGCGATCAGGCCGCCGTTGGCTTCCATGTCGGCGACGATCTTCGAGGCGATCTCGCCTTCATAGAAATCGTCGGCGCCGGCTGTGGCGATGCGGGTGTAAGTCGCCGCCATGTCCGGGTTCTTGATGACGCCGCCCATGGGCTTCATGGAGCCGTCGTCGTTCAGATAGATCTTTGCCGTCGCCGGTGAGCTGCGCAGGTATTCGATATGCTCGACCCGACCGCCCGGCTCGACCTGTTCCCAGAACCGGCGCACGTGCGGGCGGATCATCCAGCCGCCGGCGGCGTACTCAATGGCCGGTTGAATGACTTCGGCAAGGCTCTTGGTGCCCCACTTTTTCAGCGCCGTATCATAGGCGCGCAGGCTTTCCGGCGTGGCGATGGACTGATATCCGACCTCGTTGACGCGGCCTTCAAGGATAAAGCCGAAGCCGTCCTCGCATTCGGCGATCAGCTTGTCGAACCACATGTCCTCGGTCACGCCCATCGGCGCGCGGGCATGGAAATCGAGACACTGGTGCGTCTCGAAGTCGGGCAGGTAAACGTGCATCGAACCGAACCCGGCGATCCCCGACATGAATGGATCGACGACGGTCTGTACCAAAGCCGTGGCAATCGCCGCATCGACGGCATTGCCGCCGTTCTTGAGGACCATTGCGCCGGCCTCGACGGCCTCCGGTTGCGGCGCGCACACCATACCTGTCGCCATGTCGGGCTCTCCTTACTCAGTGCACAGAAAATAAACGGACGTTAAGATGCGTAGCTGGGATCGATGCGGTCGAGCATGCGCTTGAAGGCTTCCCACTGCAGCGCGGCGTTCTTGCCGCTGGTGTAGTTGTTTTCGAACTGCTTTGCGGTTTTTTCGCAAACATCGTCGGGCACAATGCGAAGTTCGCCGCCACCCGACTGCGCCCTGAGCTGCAACTCACACGCATCGTTGAGGCGCTTGTGCAGGATAAAGGCATTGGCCACGGTTTCGCCGACCGTCAGCAGCCCGTGGTTCCACAGCAGCATCGAATTCTTGTCGCCAAGGTCCGCGGCCAGACTATCGCGCTCTTCCAGATCGTCGGCGATGCCCTGATAATCGTGGTAGGCAAGGCGGTTATAGAAGCACAGCGATTTCTGGTTCAGCATCAAAAGGCCGTCCTTCTGCGCCGAAACCGCCATCCCGTCCATGGTGTGCGTGTGCATGACACACACCGCATCCTCGCGGTTCATGTGAATAGCGGAATGGATCGTGAAGCCGGCTTTGATGTAACCGAACGGGCTGTCCATGAGCTTGTTGCCCTCGCAGTCGATCTTGATCAGCGACGAGGCGGTGATTTCCTCGAACATCAGGCCCATCGGGTTAATCAGGAAGTGATGATCGGAATTGGGGATACGTGCGGAATTGTGCGTGAAAAGAACATCGTCCCAGCCGTAGTGGGCGACAAGGCGGTAACAGGCTGCCAGATCGACCCGCATCTGCCATTCTTCTTCGGATACCCGGTCGCGGACCGACGGTAATTCAAGTGCATGTACGTTGCTCATTTCAATTCCTCCCGTTAGGACTCTTAATATAAGGTTCTATCATCAAGGGCCTTTCCGCAAGACCCGCCGCAGCAAATTTCAAGGTAAACAGGGAGATCGAAGGTGTCGGACAACAATTCGGATGCAGGATGGAATATCACGCCCAGGGACTATGTGCGTTCGCTCGACAAGGGCTATGCCGGTGAGCGGTTGAGCTCTTGTTATGTGGAAATGCGCGACGGCATTCGCCTTGCGGTCGATATTCATCTGCCCGGGACGGTCGACGAAGACAAAGCGTATCCGACAATTTGTGTCTTCACGCCGTACTACCGGCGTTTCGCGCTCGCGGAAGGACACCGACAGGGGATGGACCCGTGCCCGACCATCGGGTTCTACCGCGATAACTTCGTCAAGCGCGGCTATGCGTTGGTTTGCGTCGATGTGCGCGGCTCCGGCGCCAGCTTCGGCTGCCGCGACGGCTTCCGCTCGCCGACCGAACGGCTCGATCACCACGACACCGTCGATTGGGTTTCGCAACAACCCTGGTGCGACGGCAACATCGGCGCGACCGGCATTTCGTATCCGGGCGCGGCATCGGACTTCCTGGCGTCGACGTGTCACCCGGCGGTCAAAGCGGTGGCGCCGTTGTTCGCGGTCTGGGATACGTGGTCGAACCACCTTTATCCGGGCGGCATTCTGCTGACCTGCGTGACGCGGAATTACGGGCAGCTTGCCGATGCGCTGGACTTCGACGACCGCGATTTGATCCCGGAGTACGCCTATTTCAAGGACGACGATCTCGCCGGTCCGGCGCCGGTCGACGAGGACACGGACGGCAGCCTGCTCAAGGCAGCGCTCAAGGATCACGTCGCCAACTTCAACATGCAGGATTTCGCCCAGCAATTCCGTTTTCGCGACGATGCGCTGACCGATAACCCGGATTATCAGAGCCGGGTGATCTGCCCCTACAACTATGCCAGCCGCGAAGCCGATAAGAATACCGCGTACTATACGATCTCCGGCTGGATGGACGGCGGCGGCTATTCGGTCGGCACCATCCAGCGTTATCTGTGGTTGAAGGAAAAACACCACCGGCTGATGCTCGGTCCGTGGGATCACGGTGCGCGGGGTCATGTCAGCCCGTGGCGCGGCGACAATCCGAGCGCGCAGCAGCCGTTCGTCGCCGCCGAGGTGGTACGGTTCTTCGATACGCATCTGAAGGGATTGGAAACGGGGATCGAGGACGAAGCGCCGGTACACTATTACACCATGGGCGCCGAGGAATGGCAGTCCGCCGAAAGCTGGCCGCCGGCGGAACCCGACACGATGATGTACTTCGATGCCGACGGCACCTTGAGCACGGATGTGCCTGCTGCGGACGGCGTCGACGACTATCAGGCGGATTACGACTGCCGCACCGGCTTTCACACCCGCTATGACCGGTTGTATATCGCCAACGTCGAGACTTACTACGACGACTGGCACGGGCGCGACGAAAAGATGTTGAACTTTACGGCTGCACCGTTCGACCAGGATACGGAAATGACTGGCCACCCGGTGATCGACCTGCATTTCTCATGCTCGGAAAAGGACGCGAGCTTCTTCGTCTATATCTCCGACGTGACGCCGGAAGGAAAATCCGTCTATGTGACCGAAGGCGTGTTCCGGGCGCTGCACCGCAAGATCGGCCCGCTGCCGAAGGATATTCCGCCGACGGGGCCGACGCACAGCTTCAATCGCGCCGATGCCGAGCATCTGACGCCGGGCGAAGCCGCCACGGCCTCGTTCGAATTGCTGCCGACGTCGTACCTGTTTCGGGCCGGTCACCGGCTGCGGGTCTCGATTGCGGCATCCGACAGCGATCACTTTACGCGGATACCGGACGGGCGTCCGCCGAAGTTCGTGTTTTTCCGCGGCAAGGCACAACCGTCGGCGGTCCGTCTGCCGATTGTCGGGTCATAGATCATTGAATTTCGCCAAACCCTTCCGATATGAACTAGGGTGAAGGGGAACCAATGGCGAATGAGCTGATACCCGATATCGACCCGGCATTGCAGCCGACACCGGAAGATCTGAGCTTCGACCTCAAGGAGGCGTTGCGGGCGATTTATCTGATCCGCACCCGTGCGCCCGAGGACGGGTTCACGGTGCAGTCGCTCGGTGCCGAGCGGGCCGGACACGCGGTTCTTATCGATGCGCGCGGTATATTGCTGACCATCGGCTATCTGGTGGTCGAGGCGGAAAGCGTGTGGCTTGTCGATGCCGACGGCGCCGCCGTCGAGGGGCATGTGCTGGGCGCGGACACCGAAACCGGGTTCGGGTTGGTGCAGATGCTGGGCCGCCCGTCGAACAAGCCGCTGCCGATCGGCACTGCCGAAGACCTGGAGGTCGGCGACCGTGCCATCCTTGCCGGATACGGCGGCTGCAGCCAGGCCGTCGACGTCGAGGTGGTGGGGCGCCGGGAATTCGCCGGTTATTGGGAATATCTGCTGGATAAAGCGATTTTCACGTCGCCGCCGCACCCGTTCTGGGGCGGGGCTGCGCTGATCGGCGAAGACGGCACGCTGAAGGGGATCGGCTCGTTGTACGTGCAGGAAGGCGCGCACGACGGCGAGGACGACGAAGACGCCCGTGAAGGCAACATGATCGTGCCCATCGATCTGCTCGATACCATCAAGGATGATCTGCTCAACAGCGGGCAGCGCATGACGCCGCCGCGTCCGTGGCTTGGCATGTTCTCGGCGGAGCAGGCGGGCAAGGTCGTGATCGCCGGGTTGTGGGACGGTGGTCCGGCGGACAATGCCGGTCTGGAAGCCGGAGATCTGGTGCTCGAAATCAGCGATACGCCGGTGACGAGCATGGCGGCCATGTATCGGACGATTTGGTCGCTCGGCAGTGCCGGTGTAAAAGTACCGATGACGATCTTTCGCGACAAACGCATCATCGAGATCGAAATCGAAAGCGCCAGCCGCACTGATTTTTACAAGAAGCCCGGTCTGCATTGATCATGGCGACGTTGTCGGGCACGCCGCTCGATATCGAAGGTGCCGAGATTTCGCTGGTACCCGATGCCTTTCAAAACCCGCACGATTTATTTCGCCGTATCGATGCCGAAGCTGACTGGCGCCGGGAAAACATCAAGCTGTTTGGGCGGACCCACGCCATGCCTCGGCTTACGTGCTGGATGGGGGATGCCGCGTATCGTTATTCCGGACTGACACACCCGCCCGCACCGTTCACGCCGGCGGTTGGCGAGATTCTACAAGCCGTGCAAAAGCTGAGCGGCGCCCGGTTCAACGGCGTGCTGCTCAATCAATATCGCGACGGGGGCGATTCCATGGGTTGGCATGCCGACGACGAAGCATCGCTGGGGCCGGCTCCGGTCATCGCGTCGGTCAGCCTCGGCGGGGTGCGGCGCATGCGATTCAAGCCGAAGCCGCATTTCACGGCGGAGCCGTTCGCGCTCGATCTGCCATCGGGAAGCATGCTGGTCATGCGGGGGGCGACGCAGGCGAACTGGCTGCACGCCGTCCCGAAGACGGCAAAACCCGTTGCGCCACGCATCAACCTGACATTCAGGATGATTGTCGACGAGGTCTAGGCGGGTTCGGCTTCGGCGATAAAATCTTCGGCGACGAGGACCGCGTATTCCTTGAGTAGCGGCACATGCTTCACGGCGTCCTCGACGCTCATCCGTGCCGCCGGCGCATGGATCGCCAACCCGGCGATCACATGATCCGCATCGGCGTGGATCGGCACGGCAACAGATATGATGCCGTCGTGGTATTCCTCGTTGTTGATCGAATAACCGCGCTGACGCGTCGCAGCGCAATCCGCTTCCAATGCGTCAGCATCGGTCAGCGAGCGGTCCGTGTATTGCTTGAGATCGATCCGCTCAAGAATGCGCTTGCGGGTGCGACCCGGCAGATACGCCAGGAACAGCTTGCCAAGCCCGGTGCAGTGGACCGGCACACGGCTGCCCGGATGCAGTTCGGCGCGCAGTGGAAAGTTGCTTTCGACCCGGTCCAGATAAAGCACGCTGTCGCCATCCAGAATGCCGATGTTGCAGGTCTCGGACACCTTGTCGACGAGTCGCGCCAGAACGGCATTGCGGGGGGAATAGCGGATACACCACCCGAACACGTCTTTGGAAATATCGAAAAGCTTGGGGCCTATGGCATAGCGGTCGCGGACCGGCTCGCGGTACAGAAAGCCATGTTGTTCTAGCTGTCGGGCGGTGCGGTGTACGGTTTGTTTCGGCCGTCCGAGTGCCTCGGCCAGTTCAGGAAGCGACAGCGGGCGGCGCGCAGCGAGGATTACCTCGATCACGGCAAACGCCTTGATCACGACCGGTTCAGCGTTGTCGCTCATGTTTCTCCCCAAAGTCCCCGCAAATTTCCTATCACTTTGCCGGGCAGGATGAAAGAGTTACGGCTTTTTATACCCCAAGTAGCCGCTCGCAGATTTCAGGATGTGCATCAAGGTCAGTAAAACTGCCCTTGTATGCGATGCGCCCGGTTTCCATGATGACGGCGTTTTCCGCGACGCGGCGTGCCAGCCGCCGGTTCTGCTCGGAAATGACGATGGCGATTCCCTCGTGCTGTAATGCGCTCAAGGCGTCGCCGAGCCGGTTGACGACGACCGGTGCCAGACCCTCGGACGGCTCGTCGAGCAGCAGCAGGTCGGGATTACCCATCAGTGCGCGGGCAACGGCCAGCATTTGCCGCTCGCCGCCCGACAGGGTGCCCGCCGGGGCGTTGCTGCGCCGAGCGATTTCCGGGAACAGTTCGAACACACGTGACGCAGACCAGGCGGGGCGTGTGCCGGAACCGGTTTTCTCGCCGGTAACAAGATTTTCCCGAACGCTCAGGCTTTCGAATATGCGTCGTTCTTCCGGAACGTATCCGATGCCCGCGTGGGCGATGGCGTCGGGGGTCCATCCGTCGATGTCCGTGCCCTTGAACGCGATGCGCCCGGCCCATGGCCGGATTATCCCGATCAGCGATTTCAGGGTCGTCGACTTGCCCGCACCGTTGCGTCCGAGTATGGCGAGGCTTTCCGATGTGCCGAGGCTGAACGACACGCCGTCGATCGCGAGGGCCTGGCCGTAACCGGATTTGAGGTCGTGAACGTCAAGCATCGCCGTCCCCCTCGTCGCCAAGGTATATCCGCCGCACGCGGATATCGGCGCGCACGGCGTCCGGTGTGCTGTTGGCAATCAGCTTTCCCTGATCCATGGCAAGGACGCGGGTCGCGAAGCCGAAAACCGCGTCCATGTCGTGCTCGGTGAACAGTACCGTAATGCCGCGTGCCGCGACCAAACCGGCGATCATTCGCATGATCCGCAGACGCTCGTCGGCCGCCATGCCGGCAGTCGGTTCGTCGAGCAAGAGCAACGCCGGTTTCGCAGCCAGTACCATGGCCAGTTCGACACGCTTGACGTCGCCATAGGCCAATTCCGTGACGGCGCTGCGCGCCAAATCGATAATGCCGACTTCTCTCAGCAGGGCGTCGGCGCCCGCCGTGTCCTGCCCCGCCGCCATGAGCGCCGTCTCGACGTTTTCGATAACGGACATGGAACGGAAGGTCGCGGCGATCTGGAATGTCCGGCCAACACCGGCCCGGGCGCGGCGGTGCGCGGGCCATGCCGTGATATCCTGTCCATCAAGGTCGATCCGGCCGCTATCGCTTTGCGTGACGCCGCCGAGAAGATTGAACAGTGTCGTCTTGCCGGCACCGTTGGGGCCAATCAGCGCGGCGATATCGCCGCGGTCCAATGCGAAGGACACGCCGTCGACCGCTTTCAGGCCGCCGAAGTTCTTCGACACGTTGCGAATTTGCAGGATCACGCTCATGCCCGGTGTTCCCGCTTGCGGCGCAGCCACGCGGCAAAAACGCCGGTGATGCCGCCCGGTGCGAAGAGGGCAATTGCGACCACGGCGGCGCCCAGCATTGCCCGCCAATAGGGCAAACGGCTCAGCACGTCTTCAAGCAGCGAAAACACCGTGGCGCCGACAATCGGTCCTGCTGGGGCATGTAGACCGCCCAGCAGGACCATGACCAGTGCGTCGACCGATCTTGGAATGGCCAGTGTGTCGGGAAAAACACTGCCCTTGGAAAACGCGAAGATGCCGCCGGCCAGCCCTGCCGCCGTGCCGGCGATGACAATGGCGGCCCAGTTGCGTGCCTTGATATTGATGCCGAGGGCGCTGGCGCGGGCCGGGGCGTCGCGCCCGGCACGGAGCAATCTGCCGAACCGCCCTTGGGCGATAAACATCAACGCGACGATGCCACTGCCGGAAAGAGCGAACGTTAGATAATAATAAGCGGTCGTGCCGTTGGCCCACGCGGCGGGCCAGATGCCGAGAATGCCGTCATCGCCGCCGGTGACGTCCTGCCATTGGATGCCGGCGGACCATAAAATCTGTGCCGCGGCCAACGTCAGCATGGCGAGATAGACACCGCTGAGTCGGACCGCGAACCAGCCGATGACGCATGCGCCGAGCGCCGCGCAAATTGGTGCGAGAAGCAGCGCCGGGACCATCGCGGCGCCGAAGTCGCGGACCAGCAGCGCCGCCGCATAGGCGCCCAGCCCGAAGAACGCGGCATGTCCGAACGAGATCAGCCCACCGGTTCCCATCATGAACTGCAATCCGGCGGCGAACAGCGCCAGCACCATGATGTCGCCGCTCAGCACGACGATGAAGTCGTCGGCAAGCAAGGGCAGCGCCAGCAATACGGCGATCAATATGCCGCCGGCGATCCGCCCCGGCGTGCCAAGCGTTTGCGGCGGCTGTATCTCAACCGCGTGCGGGGCCGCCGTGACGGGCTTGCCCAAAAGACCGTACGGGCGGACCGCCAACACTACGGCCATGGCGGCGAACGCGGCGACCAGCGTAATTTCCGGCAGCACCAGAATGCCGAAGGCGTTCAGTTCGGCAATCAGCAACGCCGCCAGAAAAGCCCCGGCGATGCTGCCCATGCCGCCGATGACGACGACGACGAAGGCTTCAGCGATGATGTTGAGGTCCATCAAAAGACTGGCCGGTTGACGCGGCATTTCCAATGCGCCGCCCAGCCCGGCCAATGCGGCGCCGATAAAGAACGTCGCCTGAAAAAGTCTGGCGGGCTTCACGCCCAGCGCCTGCAGCATTTCGCGATCCTCGGTCGCGGCGCGCACCAGCACGCCGAACCGGGTGCGCGTGAACATCCACCATATCCCTGCCAGCACGCTCAACCCGACGACAATCAGGAACAGATCGTATTCCGGCACCGGTTGATCGAAGATGCGGACGACACCCGTCAGCCCCGGTGCACGCGGCCCCAGAAGATCCGTCGGCCCCCAGATCCACAGCGCCAGGTCCTGAACGATCAGCACCAGCCCGAACGTGGCGACGAGCTGAAAGAGCTCCGGCGCCCCGTAAAGGCGGTTCAGCACCGTGCGCTCCATCAACCATCCGATGCCGCCGACGCAAAGCGCCGCCAGCGGCACGGCAAGCCAGAATCCGAGATGTTGGGAAATGCTGTAGGCGATGAAAGCACCCAGCATGAACAGCGAGCCGTGCGCGAAATTGACGATCCGCGTGACGCCGAAAATGATCGACAGCCCGGCGGCCACCAGAAACAGCGAAGACGCACTGGCGAGACCGGTCAGGAATTGCGCGAAGTAAAATCCCATGGCCGGGCTATCCTATGGGAGCGAGGGCACGCAATGCCAGTGAAACCCCTCTCCCCCGTTGCAGGGGAGAGGGCGTTGCTCAGTTTGCCGGGCGCATCGCCTTGGCGTCGGCGGCGGACGGCAGCACTTCGGCGCCGTCGACATAGCGCCAGCCGGTCATTTGTCCCTTGCCGTCGACGACATCCGTGCGGCCGACCCATGAGCCCATGGTCGCCTGATGATCGGCGGCGCGGTACATGATATCGCCACCGGGGGTCGAAACCTTGAGGTCCTTCATCGCGGCGACGAGCTTTGCGGTGTCCGTGCTGCCGGTTTTCTTCAACAGCGCGGCAACACTCAGCATCGTATTGTAGCCGACCAGTGAGCCCATTTTCAGGGTTTCGTTCCAGCGGGCTTCGTACGCCTTGCGAAATGCGTTGTGGGCGGGCGTGTCGATCGCATACCAGGGATAGCCGGTGACGATCCAGCCTTTGGGCGCTTCGCCTTTCAGCGGTTCGAGATATTCCGGCTCGCCGGTCAACAGGCTGACGACGGTGCGGCCATCGAACAGGCCGCGCACGGTGCCTTCACGCACCATTGCGCCCAGATCGGGGCCGAAAGTGACGTTGTAGATCGCATCCGGCTTGGCCGCTTCGAGGGCGCGGACAGTGACACCGGCGTCGATCTTGAACAGCGCCGGCCATTGTTCGTCGACGAACTGCACCGACGGCTTGAGCTTGCTCAGCACCTGTTTGAAGGCGGCGACGGCGTCTTTGCCATAGGCATAGTTCGGCGCAACCGTTGCCCATTTGACGGCGTCGGTCTTGGCGGCTTCAGCGGCCAGCATTGCGGCCTGCATAAAGGTCGAGGGGCGGAGGCGGAACGTGTAATCGTTGCCTTTGGTCCAGACCAGCGCATCCGTCAGCGGCTCGGACGCCAGGAACAGGACCTTGTTCTGTTTTGCGAAGTCGGAAACGGCAAGGCCGATGTGCGAGAAGAACGTCCCCGTCAGCATCACGACCTTGTCGCGTTGCACCAGTTCGCCTGCGATCTTCACCGCGTTGCCGGGCTTGCCGGCATCGTCGCGGCTGATGACTTCGAGCGGACGACCGTTGATGCCGCCTGCGGCGTTGATTTCCTCGACAGCCATTTGCCAGCCCTTTTTATAGGGTTCGGTGAACGCGGGAAGGCGTGTGTAACTGTTGATTTCACCGATCCGGATCGGCTCGGCCATGGCGGCGCCGACGGTGATCGTTTGGCCAACGGATACGAAAAGGACCGCCGCAAGGGCGATCAGACGTGCAAACTTCATCGGGTATCTCTCTTTGTCCCTCAAGACGCGGCGGTTGCAATCCCTCGGCAAACGCCTCTGTAGAAATATGTAGCGATTAATCTACGCGAGTGAAAGGCAGTTTACTCAAGTTCTGCGACAAACAGCTGTGAATTTGTCGCCTTGCGCTTGCCGCCACGATCCACACAATAGCGTTTCCTTTGGGAAGGGAGCATTTATGACAGACTTCAAAGCAAGCGTCGTCGGCCTGGGCGCCATGGGCATGGGGATCGCGACGTCGGCACTGAAAACCGGCATGGACGTGATCGGATGCGACGTATCCGAAGCGGCGTTAGAGGCGTTTGCCGCCGCCGGTGGCAAATCCGCCCGCACACCTGCGGACGCCGCTTCAAACGCGGATTGTCTGGCGATCGTCGTTGTTAATCAGGATCAGACCGAAGCCGTGTTGTTCGGTGAGAACGGTGCCGCCGCTGCGTTGCCGAAGGGGGCCGTGGTGCTTGGTTGCGCCACTGTGCCGCCGGCGTATGCCCGCGATCTGCAGGCGCGTCTGAATGCCCTCGGTGTTCTTTATCTGGATGCGCCGATCTCGGGCGGGGCCGTCAAGGCGGCGGCCGGACAGTTGTCGGTGATGGGCTCCGGCACTCCGGAAGCGTTCGCCCGAGCGCGGCCGTTCCTGGATGCGGTCGCCGAAAAAGTCTTCGAACTGGGCGATGAAGCCGGTCCCGGGTCGACCATGAAAATGGTCAACCAGTTGTTGGCCGGTGTGCATATCGCGACGGCGATGGAAGCGTTGGCGCTCGGTATTCGCTCGGGTCTCGACGCGCATACGGTGTTCGACGTCATCACCGCGTCGGCGGGCAATTCGTGGATGTTCGAAAACCGGGTGCCGCACGTGCTGGATAACGACTATGCGCCGAAAAGTGCCGTTGATATTTTCGTCAAGGATTTAGGCATCGTGCTTGAGACCGGTAAACGCGAAGGGTTTCCGCTGCCCGTATCCGCCGCCGCACACCAGCAGTTTCTGGCAGCCAAGGCCATGGGGCTGGGGCGCGAAGACGATGCTGCGGTGATCAAGGTATTTGCAAAGCTGGCAGGGATCGATCTGCCGGACGGCAAGGACTGAGGACGCCGCCATGCCCCTTTTTGCTGCAAACCTGAGCATGATGTTCACCGAGGTGCCGTTTCTGGATCGTTTCAAGGCGGCAAGGGACGCCGGTTTTGGGGCGGTAGAGTTTTTGTTCCCTTACGCGCATTCCGCTCCGGATGTAGCTGCCCGCCTCAAGGACAACGGATTGGAGCAGGCGCTGTTCAATGCCCCGCCCGGCGATTGGGATGCGGGTGAGCGCGGTATTGCCGCGTTGCCGGACCGCGTGGCGGAGTTTCGCGAAAGCATCGACAAGGCGCTGGAATATGCGCACGCACTCGATTGCAAGACGCTGCATGTGATGGCGGGATTGGTGCCGGACCCGGCCGCACGCGATGACATGCTGGCGTGTTACATCGAAAATATCCGCTTCGCCGCCGACCGCTGTCAGGCAGAAGGCGTGACGGTCGCGCTGGAACCGCTCAATTCCCGAGATGTGCCGGGCTATCTGATGCCGACCAGCGCCGCCGTCATGGATGTCATTGAAACGGTCGGGCGTCCCAACGTCGGACTTCAATTCGATTTTTACCATATCCAGATCATGGAAGGCGATTTAGCCCGCCGCTTCGAGGCGTTGCTCGACGATGTCGTGCATGTGCAGATATCCGGCGTGCCGGAACGTCATGAGCCGAATACCGGCGAGGTGAATTACCCCTATCTTTTCAATATGATGGACCGGCTCGACTATACCGGCTTTGTTGGCTGCGAATACAATCCGCGCGCCGGTACGCTGGACGGGCTGACCTGGTTGTTCGACTAGCCGGTTTGTTCTTTTCGGGACAAATAGTCGTGCGGCCCGGGAAACCCTAAAGAGACTGGCATTTGCGCGGTCATTCTGTATAACCCGTCACATTATTGCAGTGCGGCATCGCCTTGCAGGCCACGGTTTGCATGACTTCTGGCAATGCCTTTTAAGAATTTGGCGAGGGACGTAATGACCGAACGTGTTCAGAACAGCGGCTTGCAGATCGACAAGACGCTCTTTGATTTTGTGAACGACGAAGTGCTGCCGGGTATCGGTATCGCGGCCGATGATTTCTGGGCCGGGCTGGCGGGCATCGTCGCGGAATTGACGCCGGTCAATAAAGCGCTTTTGCAAAAGCGCGACGATCTGCAGGGCAAGATCGATGCCTGGCACAAGCAAAACAAAGGCAACCCGTCGGATTTGTCCGCCTATAAGGCATTTCTTTCGGACATCGGCTATTTGGTGCCGGAAGGCGACGATTTTTCCGTCTCCACGTCGAACGTCGATTCCGAAATTTCGACCATTGCCGGGCCGCAGCTCGTGGTGCCGCTGACCAACGCGCGCTATGCACTGAACGCTGCCAATGCACGCTGGGGCAGCCTCTATGACGCGCTCTACGGCACCGATGCGATCCCGAGCGACGACGGTTGCGAGATCACCCGCGAATTCAATCCCAAGCGCGGTGCCAAGGTGATCGCGTGGGCGCGCGATTTTCTCGACCGCAACGCGCCGCTGGCGAACGGTTCGCACGCGGATAGCGCAGGGTATCGGATCGTTGACGGCTCGCTCGTCGTTGCCATGAAGGACGGCAGCGAAACCGCGCTCGAGGTGCCGGAAGACCTCGCCGGTTATACCGGTGATGTAGCGGCGCCGAAATCGGTGCTGTTCGTCAACAACGGTCTGCACTTCGAAATCGTCATCGACCGCGACCACATGATCGGTAAGGACGATGCCGCGGGTATCGCCGATCTGATCATGGAATCCGCGATCACGACGATCATGGACTGTGAAGATTCCGTCGCTGCCGTCGACGGTGAGGAAAAAACGCTGGTCTATCGCAATTGGCTTGGCCTGATGAAGGGCGACCTGACGGCCAGCTTCGAGAAAGGCGGCAAGACCGTTGAGCGGACGCTGAACCCGAACCGTGTCTATGCCACGCCGGGTGGTGGCGAGCTGACGCTGTCTGCGCACTCGCTGCTTCTGGTTCGTAACGTCGGTCACCTGATGACGACGCCGGCGGTGCTCGATGCCGACGGCAACGAGATTTTTGAAGGCTTGCTCGACGCCATGGTGACGGCGGCGATCGCCAAATTCGATCTGGACGGCCTTGGCCGTTTCCGGAATTCGCACACCGGGTCCATGTACATCGTGAAGCCTAAAATGCACGGCCCCGAAGAAGTCGCGTTCGCAGCCGAAACCTGTGCCCGCGTCGAAGATGCACTTGGCATCGAACGTAACGCGTTGAAGCTCGGCATTATGGACGAGGAACGCCGCACCACGGTCAACCTCAAGGAATGCATCCGCGCCGTGCGCGAGCGCATTGTCTTCATCAACACCGGCTTCCTCGACCGTACCGGCGACGAGATCCACACGTCGATGGAAGCGGGCCCGATGATCCGCAAGGCCGATATGAAGCAGGCGCCGTGGATCTCGGCGTACGAGGACTGGAACGTCGATGTCGGTTTGATGTGCGGCCTCAAGGGAAAGGCGCAAATAGGTAAAGGCATGTGGGCCATGCCGGATCTGATGCATGACATGCTGGAGGCTAAGATTGCGCATCCCAAGGCGGGCGCCAACACGGCCTGGGTGCCGTCACCGACGGCGGCAACGCTGCATGCGACGCACTATCATCAGGTCGTGGTTTCCGACATTCAGGAGCAACTTAAATCCCGCGAACGCGCCAGTCTCGACGATATTCTGTCGTATCCGGTGGCCGAGCGCCCGAACTGGAGCGCCGACGACATTCAGGCCGAACTGGACAACAACGCGCAGGGTATTCTTGGATACGTCGTGCGTTGGGTCGACCAGGGAGTCGGTTGCTCCAAGGTGCCGGACATCAACAACGTCGGCCTGATGGAAGACCGTGCGACGTTGCGTATTTCCTCGCAACACATCGCCAACTGGCTGCTGCATGGCATCTGCACCGAAGAACAGGTCATGGACACCATGAAACGGATGGCCAAAGTCGTCGACGAACAGAATGCGGGCGATCCGGCCTATACGCCGATGGCGCCGGGTTTCGACGGCATCGCCTTCAAGGCGGCATGCGATCTGGTGTTCAAGGGCCGCGAACAGCCGAGTGGGTACACCGAGCCGATCCTGCACGCGCGTCGGCTGGAACTCAAAGCGGGCTGAGGCGAGCGCACAAAAAAAACGGAACAAGCCGGGCAAAAGCCCGGCTTGTTTTTTGCGGCGACGTACCCATGCCTGTCCGTGGCCGCCCGCATCGGGGGCACGGTCATGCCGCGCCACCCGGTGAAATCGGTGCGTTGTCGCCGACGTCCATTGATCGGCCACGGTTCTCGAATAGCGCTATCCCAGATATAATTGAAATCGATTGTTCTTATTATCATAATAAGGCGTGGTTATTTTGAGGAAGCTGCCGTTATGAATCTGCGCGATCTGGAATACGTCGTCGCCGTGGCCGAGGAAGGCCATTTCGGCCATGCATCCGAGCGATGCCATGTTTCGCAGCCGGCGCTGAGCGGCCAGATCAAGAAGCTTGAAGACCAACTGGGCGTGCAATTGTTCGAGCGCACCAATCGCCGTGTCGCGTTGACGCCGATCGGTGCCGAGGTCGTCGAGAAAGCCAAGCGCGCCTTGTTGATTGCCGATGAAATCAAGGACGCGGCGGCGGCCTATGCGGATCCTCTGTCGGGCGTACTGAGGTTCGGCACCATTCCGACCATTGGGCCGTATCTGTTGCCGTCGATCCTGCGCCCGATCAAGGCGGCATTGCCGAAGTTGCAATTGTCGCTAAGCGAGGATTTCACGCACGAGCTTGAACGCAAACTTTGCGCGGGCGAGATCGACGTCGCGATTACCGCGACGGCAGTCAAGGAAACCGGGCTTGATGAAATCCCGCTCTATGACGAGCCGTTCCGTGTCGCCTTGCCGGACGGCCATCCGCTCGACACCGGCGGCGATATCGATGTGACGACACTCGACAGTGCCGAGCTTCTTTTGCTGAAGGACGGCCATTGCCTGAGCGATCAGGTCGCGCGGTTATGCGGTCTCGCACGGAAGACAACCGTGCGCGGGCTGGATACGCAGGCGTCCAGCCTCGAAACCATTGTCGGGCTTGTTGCCGCCGGCGCCGGGATCACATTCTTGCCGGCGTCGATGGTCGGCGATGCGAAAACGCCGCGTCCCGGGATCACGATCCGCAAGGCGACGAACAAGGCAGCCGAGCGCCGGGTTCGGATGATATATCGTGCAACTTTTCCGAAACGTGCGTTGCTGGCGGCCATGTCGGCGGTCATCGCCGAACATCTGCCGGCGGGAGTGCATCCAATATGACCAACGGCGGAGACCAGGCAACAGCGATCGTCGAGGTCGAGGCGGCATCTCGAAGACACGACCCCGGATGCAATTGCTGCGGATTTCTGCATTGAGATCTGCGCGCGGGTACCGCAACCGACGGAAATCATAGTTGCATCGCTGGTCGGCGTTCGAGATACCTAGAACGCGCCGCCGACAAGTTTTACTTTTTCAGAGACGGCGTCACGGCAAGGCCGGCGCCTTCGATTCCGGCGATCGCAGCCAGCTCGTCGTTGCCGGAGTTGTCGCCACTGATGCCGACGGCGCCGACAATCATCCCCTTGGCGTCACGGACAAGCACGCCGCCCGGGACCGGTACCATGCGTCCGCCCGAGGCCGCCGCGACCGCGCCCAGGAAAGTCGCGTTCTTTTCCTTGAGATCGCGCCCGTCGAGGCCGAAGCCGAGCGCACCATAGGCTTTGCCCATGGCGATTTCGGGACGCAGGATGCCGCTGTTGTCGGCACGCTTGAAGGCCACCAGATGACCACCGGCATCCAGTACCGCAACGGTCAGCGGATCGAAGCCATTGGCGTCCGCATGGGCCAGGGCGCCGTCGACAATTGCGCTCGCCTGGTCGAGGCTCAGTGACATCGACTTTCCCCTTAGTTCCTCAATGCATCGCCGAGATGCGCGGCGGCGGCGGCAATGCCGCCTTTCGAATTGTCATCGGTCCAGCCCAGCACATCGAGCGCGACTTCCAGCGCACCCAGCGTGCCCAGCATCATCGGCGCGTTGACGTGACCCATGTGGGCGATGCGGAATGCTTTGCCGGACAGATCGCCGATGCCGAGGCCGAGCGTCACGCCCAGCTGGTCAAAGCAAAATGCCCGGAGCGGCTCCGGCCTCAGGTCTTCGCGCAACCTGAGCGTTGTTACGGAAGCCGAGCGTTGGGCCGGGTCCAGGACGTTGAAATCGAACGCGCCGCTATTGCGCCAGACTTCGACGGCGGCATGCGTCGCGCCGGCAAGCAAGGAATGGCGGCGGAAAATGTTATCCAGACCCTCTTCAAGGATCATGTCCATGGCCTTCCTGAGGCCGAAAAGCAGATGCACCGGCGGTGTGCCGCAGTACTTCCGATAGTGCTCCTCCATGTCGCGCAGCGACCAGTCCCAATAGGACGAACGCAGTCCCGCGGTCTTGTGGCGTTCCTTGGCTTTCGGGCCGGCGGCGACGAAGCCCAGTCCCGGTGGCGTCATCAGGCCTTTCTGCGAGCCGCCGACGGCGACATCGACACCCCACGCGTCCATTTCGAACGGCATGCACGCCAGCGATGCGATGGTGTCCACCATCAACAAGGCGTCATGCCCGGCGGCGTCCATGGCGGCGCGGATCGCCGGAATGTCGTTGACGCAACCGCTGGCGGTATCGATCTGGACAACCAGCACGGCCTTGATCCTGCCTTCGCTGTCGGCGCGCAATGCCGCTTCGACCTTCGCCGGATCGACGGCGCTGGTCCAGTCGCCGGGCAGGCTCTGGATGTCTATGTTCCTGGAGCGCGCGGCCTCGCCCCAACCGACGGCGAAACGGCCGCTTTCCAGCACCAGCACGGTGTCTCCGGCGCTGAGCACGTTGGAAAGTGCGCCTTCCCATGCGCCGTGACCATTGGCGACGTATATGTATGTATCGCCCTGCGTCTGGAAGATCGTCTTCAGGTCCTTGAGGCAGCTTGTGGTGATCCCGAAAAGCTCGCCCCCGCCTTCGCCGCCGTAGATATCGATGGCCGGGCGATGCATTGCGGCAAGCACTTCATCGGGAACCGTGGTCGGTCCGGGGATGCTGAGAAACTGGCGGCCGTTACGGAGTGTCATGGCGAGTGTCCGGGAATGAATTAAGAGGTAAAGCGACGATGATCCTTCCCGACCGACAACGACTTGTCCAGAACGTAAATCACTGCCGCGCCGCCGGGGAAGCACAGCGTGACGCAGAGATTGCGTCGCCGGGAACGGGCGTTAAAGTATGTCCCCATATTCGGGAGGGATATCCATGGAATTCGATTTCGTCATCGTTGGCGGCGGCTCCGCCGGATGCGTTCTGGCCAACCGCCTGAGTGCCGATCCGCAGTTTACGGCCTGCCTGCTCGAAGCCGGGGGCGAGGACCGCAACCCGCTCATTCACATTCCGGCAGGCTATGTGAAAACCATGGTCGACCCGGCCATCAACTGGATGTTCGATACCAGCCCGGACGAGAAAACCGGCAACCGGCCAATCCCGGTGCCGCGCGGTAAGGTGCTGGGCGGCTCAAGCGCGATCAACGGTATGTTGTATGTGCGCGGACAGGCCGCCGACTACGACACCTGGGGGCAGATGGGTTGCCGGGGCTGGTCGTATTCGGATGTGCTCCCGTACTTCAAGCGGTCCGAAAACCGTGAACAGGGCGGCGACGAATTTCACGGTACCGGCGGGCCGCTGAACGTCACCAACACGACGGTAACGTACGAAACGCTGGACAAGGTGATCGATGCCGCCGGTGAACTGGGGTATCCGACCCATGTCGATTACAACGGCGCCGATCAAGAAGGATTTGCCTATTATCAGGTGACGCAACGCAACGGCAAACGGTTCAGCGCCAAGAATGCGTACCTCGACCCGGTCCGCCACGTACGCAAGAACCTGCACGTCGAGACGCATGCCTTCGCGCAACGCGTGATCGTCGAGAACGGTCGCGCGGTCGGCGTTGCATATCTTAAGAACGGCAAGGAGCAGATCGTTCGCGCCCGCAAGGAAGTTATCGTTTCCGCTGGTGCGGTGCAGTCGCCGCAATTGCTGGAGCTTTCCGGGATCGGGCAGGGCGAATTGTTGCAGAAGCTCGGCATCGATGTGGTGCACGAGCTTAAGGGCGTCGGCGAAAACCTGCAGGATCACTATATTTCGCGCCTGTCGTGGCGGCTTGACGGTCTGGACAGTCTGAACCAGTTGACGCGTGGACCACGGCTTGTGATGGAAGCGTTGAAATTCTTTGTGCAGCGCAAGGGCGCGCTGACCATGCCAGCGGGAATTATCGCCGGGTTCGTGAAAAGCCGTCCCGAGCTGCAAGATCCCGATATCCAGTTCCACATCGCGCATGCGACGTTCGCCAATCCGCACAAGCGGGTATTCGACAAGTTTCCGGGCATCACCATCGGCCCATGCCAATTACGTCCGGAAAGCCGCGGTTATCTGCATGCGCTCTCGCCGGACATGGCGGTTAAACCGGATATCCAGCCGAATTTCCTGGCGACACGGACCGATTGCGAGGTGCATGTCGCGGGGCTCAAGATCGGGCGTGATCTGATGGCAGGCTCGGTGCTCGGACCGCACGCCGCCGAGGAACTGTCGCCGGGCGTCGAGGTCGCGGACGATGAAGCGTTGCTCGAACATGCGCGCCAGACCGGCGCGACGCTTTATCACCCGGTCGGTACCTGCAAGATGGGCACCGACGCGATGGCCGTTGTCGATCCGTCGCTCAAGGTGATCGGTCTGGATGCGCTTCGCGTTGCCGATGCGTCGATCATGCCGAACTTGGTCAGCGGTAACACCAATGCGCCGACCATGATGATCGCCGAAAAAGCCGCCGACATGATCTTGGCCGACGCCAGATAGATTACTTCTGCAGGTCTTCCGGCGTATCGACGTCGATCAGTGTGCCGGGGTCGTCGACCGTCAAGGCGCAGACCCGCTCGGGGTGGGCGTTGAGAATGTCGCGCGCGCCGTGGTCGCCGCTAAGCGCACAAAGCCGGCTGAAATAGCGCGCCGAGAAAAGCACGGGATGCCCGCGCTTGCCTTCATACACCGGCACCACGATGTCACGCCCGCCCTTGGGGTCGAGTGATTTCAACATCGCCAGCATCGTTTCCGGTTTCAGTTTCGGCATGTCGCCGAGCACGACGAACATCGCTTCGGCATCCGGTTTGACGGCATTGGCGCCGCTTGCCAGCGACGTCCCCATGCCGGCCCACGGTGTCGCGTTCCGCGTGCAGCGGATATCAAGCCCCTGCAGCGCGCGTTCGACGTCGTCGGCATCGTGGCCGGTGACCACGACAATGTCGCCCAGGCCGGCGCCGAGCACTTGCTTGACCGTATGACGAATCATCGGCTCGTCCGCGATCGGGTGCAGCATCTTGTTTTCGCTGCCGAATCTTTGCGAGCGTCCGGCGGCGAGAATGATCGCGGTGACCTTGTCAGCGGTCGTCATACGGGGAATCTCTCGCGGTACGTCATCAAAACCTCGGCAACCAGCGAGATGGCGATCTCGGGCGGGTTGCGGGACCCGATGGAAATGCCGAGCGGTCCCTTGATGCGCTTGACGTCGGCTTCGTCGATGCCGTCTTCAAGGAACCGGCTGACGCGTTCTGCATGTGTGTTGCGGCTGCCGAGCGCACCGATATAGAACGCATCCGATTGCATTGCGCCGAGCAGCACCGGGCCTTCCAGTTCGTGTTCGTGGAACAGCGTGGCAACCGCGGTCCACGTATCGATCATGCCGTCGGGCAGGGATTTCGACGTTGTTGCGCCGGTGGCTTCGCACTGCGTTGCCGTGTCGTCCTCGGTGGTGATGACGTGGACCGAAATATCCGACGCACCCGCGATCGCGGCGGTTGCCGTCAGCACGGGGCCTTTGCCGGCGACGACCAGTTTGAGCGGTGGGCGGTAAAGCCGATCGAAGCTGTCCTCCGAAAGTGTCAGTTGCAGCCGCTGGTCGCTGCTGTCCGCTGCGGTAATGTGGCTCTCGCCGGTTTTCATATCCGTGACCAGCGCCACCGGCGTGCGCGCATCTTGTGCCGAGATCAGCTTGTCCAGAAGATTGTCCGCGAAGCCGACATCGATATAAACGTCAATGGCACTACCGCAGGGAAGCGCGATATCGAAATAGGGCGAATTGACGCCGTAGCGGATGGAGCGGTTGGCGCCCGCGTCCATGGCGGCTTTGGTTTCCTCGACCAGTGCGCCCTCGACGCAGCCACCCGACAGAAACCCGGTGAAGTCACCGGCATCGGAGACAGCCATCTGGCTTCCGGCCGGGCGCGGCCCCGTCGGCTCGACGTTATAGAGCGTCAGCAGGGCCGCGCGTTTGCCTTCGGCCCGCCATTTCTTGAGGTCCGTCAGGACGTACTCTGAAAAACGACCGTTCATCGGCGATCCGCGCGTCTATCAGCTATCAGACTTGGCATCCTGTATGGCACGCCACACACGCTCGGGAGTCAATGGCATGTCGATGTGATGCACACCGAAATCTTTCAGCGCATCGCAAACTGCGTTCACGACCGCAGGCGGCGCGCCGACGCAACCCGCTTCGCCCGCACCCTTGACGCCAAGCAGATTCTTGGCCGTCGGCGCATCCTCGTAATAGTCGATGACCATCTTCGGCATGTCGTCGGCACGGGGCAGCGCATAGTCCATCAACGAGCCGGTCACGAGTTGGCCGCTATCGTCATAGACGATGTCTTCCATGATTGCTTGGCCGATGCCTTGCGCGATGCCGCCCATGACCTGGCCGTCGGCAAGCATCTGGTTGACGATGGTGCCGAAGTCGTCGATCACCCAATAGCCGTCGAGCTTGATGGTCCCGGTGTCGGGATCGACCTCGACCTCGCAGGCATGACCGCCGTTGGGGATCGAGATAATGCCGCGCTCGAACACGCTGGTGATATTCATGCAGCCGGGCTCCAGATCGTCGGGCAGGCTGTCCGGGTCGTTCTGTGCATCGATGGCATCGCGAATGGTCATCGTGTGGTTGGTGTTGGGCACCGTGAACCGCCCGTCGTCGAACGCCACGTCGTCGGCACCGACGCCGAAACGGTGTGCGGCGATCTTTTTGCCGACTTCGATGATCTCGCGCGAGGTCTGCGTGACGGCGCTACCGCCAACTTCGAGGCCGCGCGATCCGCCGTGCCCGCCGCCCTGCGAGGTGGCATCGGTATCGGACTGATGGAATTCAATATCTTCCATGGCGACGCCCAGATGCCCGGCCAGAAGCTGCGCGAACACGGTTTCATGGCCCATGCCGGTGGAAGCGGTGCCGACGGAAAGCTCGATCTTGCCGTCTTCACGGAACACCACCTTGGCTTCTTCCTTCGGTCCGCCGCCGGTGCATTCCAGATACATGCTGACGCCGAAGCCGCGTTTCAGCCCCTTGGCTTCCGACGCTTCGACCCGGGCGGCATAACCTTCACGGTCGGAAAGCTGGATCGTGCGTTCGAACACTTCCGGGAAGTTGCCGCAATCGATGTCGAGACCCATGGGCGACTTCATCGGCAGGTCTTCGGGCGGAATTAGATTCTTGCGGCGCAGCTCGATCGGGTCCATGCCCAGCTTGGCGGCGGCATAGTCGATGATACGGTCCATCTGATACGACCCTTCCGGTCGCCCGGCACCGCGGTAAGGATCCAGCGGACAGGTGTTGGTGAACGGAGCGATGGCCGTGTAATAGATCGCATCGAAGCGGAACGGCCCGCCTTGCGTACGGCTGGAACCGCCGGTCGGTGTGAACGGACCGATGGTGCCGCAAAACGCGCCCAGATTGCCGACAGTCTCGGTCCGAAGACCCCGGAACGTGCCGTCGGAATCCAGTGCCAGTTGCACCGTCGAAACCTGATCGCGACCGTGCGTGTCGGACAGGAAGCTTTCGGCCCGATCGTTGACCCATTTCACCGGGCGGCCGATTTCGCGGGCCGCGTGCAGGATCATGATCGGTTCCGGATAGACACCGTTCTTGCCGCCGAAGCCGCCGCCGACGTCCGGCGCGATGTGGTGCAGGTTTTCCTTGCCGATTTTCAGAACCTCATCGGCGATGGTGTCGCGGTTGGCGTGAATGTTTTGCGATGCGTTCCACAACGTGAACTTGCCGGTTCGGGTATCATAGTCGGCGACGGCGCCGCGCGGTTCCATGGGGGCGGCGGTGACGCGATTGTTGACCAGATTGAGCGTGATGATGTGGTCGGCGGCGGCAAAGGCCTTTTTCTGTCCTTCTTCGTCGCCAAGTTCGAAGTCCAGGCAGATGTTGTTGGGCGCGATGTCCCAGATCTGCGGCGCGCCGTCCTTGATCGCCTCGGACTGGTGCGTAACGGACGGCAGACTGTCGTATTCGACGTCGATCAGTTCCAGCGCATCGCGGCAGATGTCCAGCGTTTCGGCAACGACCAGCGCCACCGGCTGGCCGACATAGCGAACCCGGTCGATGGCAAAGACATGATGCGGCGGCTCTTTCATGTCCGTGCCGTCAATGAACTTGCGGACCCCGGATTTGGTCGGGATCGGGCCGTAACCGGCGGCTTTCCAATCCTCGCCGGTGACGACAAGAAGTACGCCGTCCAGCGCACGGGCTTCCGAGACATCAATGGACTTGATGTCGGCGTGCGCTTCCGGCGAACGGAGCACCATGCCGTGCGCCTGATTTTCGAGATTGATGTCATCGATATAGGTGCCGTGGCCGGTCAGGAACCGGAAGTCCTCGACGCGGCGTTGATTCTCGCCGATGCCGTTGCGTGCTACGAATGTTGCCATGTTTTTATCTCCGCTGAGCCCCTGAAATCAGGAACTGGCTTCCGCTACCGCACGACGGGCGAGAACGCCGATCAGATGTGCGCGGTATTCGCGGCTTGCGTGAATGTCGTTGTTCAGATCGTCGGCCGGTACCAGACCGTCCTTGATGCTGTCGGGGCTGAAATTACCTGTCAGCGCCTGCTCCATCTCTGCGACGCGGAACACGCTGGACCCGGCCCCGGTGACGGCGACGCGGACCGTGTTGCCGGTTTTGGCGACCATGACGCCGACCAGTGCGTAACGTGTCGCCGGGTTCGGGAATTTGATGTAGCCCGCGACTTCCGGGATCGGGAAGCGGATCTCGGTGATCAACTCGCCTTCCTTGAGCGAGGTTTCGAACATGCCGGTGAAGAAGTTGTCGGCGTCGATTTCGCGTTCCGTGGTAACGACGGTGGCGCCAAGGCCGAGCACGGCTGCCGGATAATCAGCCGCCGGGTCGTTGTTGGCGACGGAACCGCCGATTGTGCCGCGGTTACGGACGTGCGGATCGCCGATGCCGCCGGCCAGCTTGGCCAGCGCCGGGATCGCCGATTTGATATCGCCGTTGGCAGCGACGTCCGCGTGGCGTGTCATGGCCTTGATCGCGATGTTGTCGCCGGCGGCTTGAATGCCGGACAGGTCCTCGACACGGCCCAGCGAGATCAGGTCCGACGGCATCGCCAGGCGCTGCTTGAGAACCGGGATCAGGGTCTGGCCGCCGGCGAGGAATTGTCCGTCCTCGGCATCGTCAACGGCGGCTTTGACATCGTCCACGGACGCCGGTGTTTTTACCTGAAAATCATACATGGCCTTAACCCCGCATCGCTTTGGCGCCGGTTTTCACGGCTTCGATGATGTTCTGGTAGCCGGTGCAGCGGCAGATGTTGCCTTCAAGTCCGGCTTTGATGCCTTCCTCGTCGATGTTCGGATTGTCCTTCACCATCTGCACGGCGGTCATCACCATGCCGGGTGTACAGAAGCCGCACTGCAGACCGTGATGTTCGCGGAAAGCCGCCTGCATCGGATGCAGATCGTCTCCCTCGGCCAGCCCCTCGATGGTGCCGATGTCGGCGCCGTCGGCTTCCCATGCGAAAGTCGCACAGCTTTTGACGGTCTTGCCGTTCATCGTCACGACGCAGGCGCCGCACTGGCTGGTGTCGCAGCCGACGTGGGTGCCGGTCAGTTGTAATTCTTCACGGATAAACGTACTCAGCAGCGTGCGCGCATCGACCTCTTTGCTGACTTCAAGGCCGTTGACGCGAACCGTAATCGCGGGCATCTGAATCTCCCCCGGAATGTCATGAGAGGGCCTGAACAGGCCCCCGGCGCTCTAAAAACCTATCGGAACACGGCTTTGGCGCAACGCCAGCAATGGCGGGTGGCACCGTTTGCGTGTCCTTCCTATATAAAAATTGGGGATGACGCCGGGCGTTGCAAGTCTTTATACAAAGGACGGCTGCACAAAAAGTTTACCGCCGCCCGGCGATGATGCCCGGCGCCGCACTGCAGATAAAATTGGAGAGCCTGAATGAAGTTATCCGACGAGAAGCGCATCCAAGCGCCGAGAGAAGACGTTTGGCGCGGTCTCAACGACCCGGAGATTCTCAAACAGTCGATCCCCGGATGTGAAAGCCTGGAGCAGGTCTCCGATACCGAATTCAACGCCGTCGTGCAGGCCAAGGTCGGCCCGGTGAAGGCGAAGTTCAAAGGCAGCGTCACGCTGAGCGACCTCAATCCGCCGGAAAGCTATCGTATTTCCGGTGAAGGCAAAGGTGGCGCCGCCGGTTTCGCCAAGGGCGGCGCGCAGATTTCGCTCAGCGAAGACGGCGATGCGACGATCTTGAAATACGAGGTCGATGCCGATGTCGGCGGCAAGCTGGCGCAGATCGGCGGGCGCCTTCTCGAAGGCACGTCGAAAAAGCTGGCCGGCGAGTTCTTCAACAATTTCGAAGCGGCATTGCAGGGGGGTAGCGATGACGCCGGCGCCGAGGCGGAAGCGGAAGCGCCCTCGGTTGCTGCCCCTGCAGTAGAAGCGCGGACGGTCGGCGAGCAAAGCAGCGGCTCGTCGAAGGTGTGGCTGATCGTCGGCGTCGTGTTCGTGCTCGGTGCGTTGGCGCTGACTGTCCTGAAATAGTTTTCGTGCGGGTGGACAGACGGCATGGCTGAAAAAAACCTGCTGATCGTCGGTCATGTGCCGTCCCCCAATACACGAACTCTGCGCGATGCGGTGCAGGGCGGTGCATCGTCGGACGAATTCCACGGTATTCAGGTGCGCGCACTCAACCCGTTCGACGCCGGTGTCGACGACGTGCTTGCCGCCGATGCGGTTATCCTCGGGACCACGGAAAACCTTGGCTACATGTCGGGCGCGTTGAAGGATTTTTTCGACCGCACGTATTACGGTGTGTTGGAAGAAAAGCAGGGCATGCCGTACGCGTTGTATGTCCGCGCCGGACTGGACGGTACCGGTACGATCCGGGGGGTCGAAAGCATTGTTACGGGGTTACGCTGGAAAGCGGTCCGCAAGCCGCTTTTGCTGCACGGTGACTGGCAGCCAGGCTTTGCCGACGATGCCTTTGAGCTTGGCCAATTGGTTGCGGCCGGGCTCGAGGCGGGGGTGTTCTAGGTCTCTATCCGCCCACAAGCGGTCTCACGCAGAACTGATGAAGCGCTTCGTTCCAGGTCCATGACACTGGTCCGACCTCGGCGTAAACGATAAGGATATTGTCGCCAAGACGCTCGACCGCGACCTGAATCAGGTCGAGGAAACTGTTCAGCTCTTTTGGGGAGAGACATTGTGGGAGCGAGACGGGGCGTACCGAATCTTCCATGCCGAAAAGTGTACCACGAAACGCCGCCGTACCGATAAAAATGGTGCTGCACCGCACAAACAACACTTGTGACCAATTCACAACAACAGGTATGGCCAGTCGTGAACGCCGTGTGCACGTAATTGGCCGCCAATCCGCGATAAACGGTGTGTGTTCGCGCATCGTGATTCCGGGTGGCGGAAGACCGCGGAAAAAAATTGGACAATTGCCGTTGAAGAAAACGGTCCGCTTGGTCACAGTGTCAGCCTCGAATTGACGATCCCGAAAAGGAGACCCCCATGAGCCGCATCGTCTATGTGAACGGTGAGTATTTGCCCGAGGAAGACGCCAAGATTTCAGTGTTCGACCGCGGATTTCTTTTTGCCGATGGCGTTTATGAAGTCTCGGCGGTGATCGGCGGCAAGCTTGTCGACAACGATGCACACCTGGCGCGGCTCGCGCGCTCGATGAACGAGCTGAAAATGACGCCCCCCGCCAGCGGCGAGGAGATCGAGGCGATCATGCGCGAAATGGTCAAGCGCAACGACATCGACGAAGGGCTGGTGTATCTGCAGGTGACGCGTGGCGCGGCGGATCGGGACTTCGCTTTCCCCAAGGACGCGACGCCGTCACTGATCATGTTTACGCAGAAAAAGAACCTGACCGGCAACCCGACCGCGAAAACCGGCATCTCCGTGGTTACGGTGCCGGACATCCGCTGGAAGCGCCGCGACATCAAGACGGTCGGGCTTTTGCCGGCATCGATGGCGAAGCAGGCGGCGCTCGACGCCGGCGCCGACGACGCATGGTTCGTCGAGGACGGTTTCGTCAACGAGGGCAGCTCCAACAACGTCTTCATCGTCACCGAGGACGGCAAGATCATTACCCGCCACCTAGGCAATGAAATCCTCCACGGCATCACCCGCAAGGCTGTGATGGAACTGGCGAAGCGCGAAAACCTTGAGATCGAGGAACGTCCCTTCACGCCGGAAGAGGCAGCCGAAGCACGCGAGGCATTTGCAACCAGCGCCTCGGCGTTCGTCATGCCGGTGGTCAAGATCGACGGCCATATTCTAGGCAACGGCGTGCCGGGGCCGGTTACGGACAAAATGCGTAAGCTCTACATTGAGCTGGCGTCTGCGGGCTAAGCCATGCGCCTCCAGAATAAAACCGCCATAGTCGTCGGTGCCGGTCAGCAGCCGGGTGAAACCATGGGCAATGGCCGCGCCACCGCGTTGCGGTTTGCCCAGGAAGGCGCGCGCGTGCTGTGCGTCGATATCTCGCAGGAACGCGCGCAGGAAACGGTCGATATCATCGCCAAGGAAGGCGGCGAGGCGGAAGCTTTCGAAGTCGATGTCACCGACGAAGGCGCATGCCGCGACGTCGCCGAGGCGGCGCAAAAGCGTTTCGGGCGCATCGATATCCTGCACAACAATGTCGGCCGCTCCGAAGGCGACCGGGCGACCTGCGACATGGACGCCGACATGTGGGACACACTGATGGCGTTGAACCTCAAATCCATGTTCCTGATGAGCAAGCACGTCTTGCCGGTGATGCAGGAACAGGGATCGGGCGCCATCATCAACGTCTCGTCGACGTCGTCGCTGGCGGCACGCCAGACGGTGACCTACAAGACGTCGAAGGGGGCGGTGAATACCTTCACGCAGCACCTGGCGTGGGAAAATGCGCGGTTCGGGATTCGTGCCAACGCGATTTTGCCGGGGCTGATGGATACGCCGATGGCGATCGAGCGCCGTGCACGCGAGCAAAGCGTCGACCGGGACGTGGTGCGCGAAAGCCGCAACAAGCTGGTGCCGCTGCAAAACCAGATGGGCACGGCGTGGGACGTCGCCAATGCCGCGTTGTTCCTGGCTTCCGACGAGGCGCGCTATATCACCGGGGTGTTGCTGCCGGTCGACGGTGGCTTGTTGATCAAGATCGGCTGACGCGTACGCGCCTCAGGCATTGCCGCTTTCCGGTTCGACGCGTTCGGCGCTTGCTGCCGCCGCGCTCGCCATTTCCACCAGTTGTTTGGCCAGATCGGCGGTGACGTCGGCAGGCGCATGGATCATCCGTGCGCGCACTGCGATGGCCATGGCAAGCGCCTGCAACACGTCCCCGTTGGCGGTTTCGCCGCATACCTGAATGTCCTTGTCGACGCTGTCCAGCACGGCGCTCAGCACCTGATTGACGCGCATCGCCGATGCCGTCTCATCGTGCAGGGGAAAGGTAATGTCGAGCACATCGCCGGTGGCGGTTTCAACGCGATAGGGTAGCGGACGCATGGCAGTCTCCGGTTCGGGGTAACAACGTCATCACCGGACACATGATCAGAAGTGCGCGATTGTTCAAGTGCCGCCCGGTTTGGTGGCGATTTCAGTCGAGCGGTGCTTGTGCTGCAGCGCCACGCCGATTCCCTTGAGGCGTGGCAAGAGCCACAGCGTCATCAGGAGCCCGATCGGCCCCCACAGAACCACATGCACCCAGACCGCGGGTTCGTATTTGAACTCGACCCAGAGCGCGAGGCCGACGAGAACGGTGCCGAGGATCAGCAGCGCCGGCACAACGGCGCCGTCACCGGCGTCATGCTCGCTGAGCACGAGGCCGCATACCGGGCAGGCATCGACGATTTCCAGCCGGCCCTTGAAAATCCGGCCTTGTGCACAACGCGGGCAGCGTCCCTTGAAACCAAGCGCAATGGTCTCCTTGATAGTGCGTTCCGGGTAATCTGACGTGTCGTCGGTCATGCGAATTTCCTTCAGTGCGGCAATAACAACATTATACATTTTATGAATATGTTTTAAAGACCGGATCCAAGTGCACCCGGCTCTTGCCTGAACCCGATGCTAGACGTAAAACCGCGCCCATGGCACCCCCGCTTCTGATGTTATCCGATATCGTGCTGACGTTCGGCGGCACGCCGTTGCTCGACGGCGCCGAGATGTCCGTGCAACCCGGCGCGCGAATTTGTCTGGTCGGACGTAATGGGTCGGGCAAGTCGACGTTCCTTAAGATCGCCGCAGGCGAGGTCGAACCGGATGCGGGCGATGTGTTCCGTCAGCCAGATGCAACGGTGCGTTATCTGTCGCAAGAGCCGGACCTGTCGGGTTTCGCCAACGTGCGTGCGTATGTCGAAGCCGGGCTGGCACCTGGTGACGAGCCGCATGTTGCCGGGGTGCTGTTGAACGATCTGGGGTTGAGCGGCGATGAAGACCCGGCGCGGCTTTCCGGTGGCGAGAAACGCCGTGCGGCACTGGCCCGAACGCTGGCGCCCCGCCCGGATATCCTGTTGCTGGACGAGCCGACAAACCACCTGGACCTGCCCGCCATCGAATGGCTCGAAGCGGAATTGAAAAGCCGCCGCGCAGCGATGGTGCTGATCTCGCACGACCGGCGGTTTTTGGAAAATCTCTCCGAGGGCGTGGTCTGGCTGGACCGGGGTCGCACGATGCGTCTCGACAAGGGATTCGCCGCCTTCGATGAATGGCGTGACGACATCATCGAGCGCGAACAGACGGAACGCCACAAGCTCGACCGTAAAATCGTTGCCGAGACCTCGTGGCTGCACAAGGGCGTGACGGCGAGGCGCAAACGCAACATGGGACGGCTGCGCGCGCTGCAGGACCTGCGCAAGACGCGTGCCGAACAGCGTCAGCTGGCGGGGTCGGTGAAAATCACCACCAGCGAAGCGGAAACATCGGGCAAGCGGGTGATCGAGGCCGAGGGCATTTCAAAAAGCTACGGCGAGCGCAAGATCGTCGACGATTTCTCGCTCCGCATTCTGCGCGGTGATCGGGTCGGCCTGATCGGTCCGAACGGTGCCGGAAAAACGACGCTTTTGAACATGTTGACCGGTGCACTGACGCCGGACACCGGCACCGTGACGCTCGGCACGACACTCGAAATCGCGACACTGGATCAAAGCCGCGAACAATTGGAAGCGGGCGTTTCCGTGCGCGATACGCTGACCGGCGGCAGCGGCGACAGCGTCACGGTCGGCGGGCAGCAACGCCATGTGATCGGCTATATGAAGGACTTTCTGTTCGATCCGGCGCAGGCGAATACTGCCGTCTCGGCGCTGTCGGGCGGGGAGCGCGGCAGGCTAATGCTGGCCCGCGCGATGACACGGCCGTCGAATATGCTGGTGCTGGACGAGCCGACGAACGATCTCGATCTCGAAACGCTCGACCTTTTGCAGGAAATGATCGCGGATTACGCGGGCACGGTGCTGGTCGTCAGCCATGACCGGGATTTTCTCGACCGCGTGGTGACGTCGGTGATCAACTTCGAAGGCGATGCGCGTTGGCAGGAATATGCCGGTGGGTACAGCGATATGGTCCGCCAGCGTGGCCGGGACATGGAAACGCGAGCCGCCGGTGCCGCCGAGAAAAAACAAGCGAAGGCGGCAAAAACGGCAAAGCCGCAAGCTGCGGCCAAGCTTCGTATGACCTTCAAGGACAAACACGCGCTGGAAACGCTGCCCGACCGGATTGCCGAGCTTGAAGCTGAAAGTGCGCGCCTGCAGACGCTGCTTGCCGATCCGGGGTTTTACAGCCGCGATGCCGCCGCATTTGATGCCGAAAGCCGTAAGCTGGCCGATATCAGCCGCCAGCTTGCCGAGGCCGAAGATGAATGGCTGCGTCTTGAGATGCTTCGCGACGAAATCGAGAACGCATAAAAAGACTTAACGCGTAATCACCCGCATATCGATGTTTTCGCTGACCTGTACGTTCTTGGCTTCCGGCAGGGTATAGAAGATGTGCCGGCCGATCTTGGCGACCTTTTCCTTGGCGCTGGCCCATTTGGGGTTCACATAATCGGCGTGGTACCACAGCGCACCGTCCGTCGGGTCCGCGACGGCACCGGCACTGGTCAGCCGCGCCAGGGTCATCGCGCGGCGCCATGCGTTGGCTTCGATCGGATCGTCTTTCTTGCCGTCGCACCACCATGAAAACTGGCAACGGTGCCGGCGAACTTCGCCGCCCTGGCGGACCACATCGCAAACGTTGGCCGGGAATCGCGGGCTGTGCACCCGGTTCAGCGTCACGGCTGCGACAGCGATCTGGCCGGGAATCGATTCCGAGCGGGCTTCCCAATAGATGTTCAGCGCGAGGCACCGCAATTGCACGAGACGCTCCGAATCGTTGTCGTGAATGACAAAGTTTGCTGCAGATGCGAATAGCCGTTCGTGCCGCGCCATCCGTGAATCGGCTTCGGCGGCATCACGGAACAGTCCAGGCAAGAAAAAAACGCCGACAATAAGCCCAAAAGCCAGTGCCAGCGCGACGTTTTGACGCGACATTTCGTTCTGTCTCCTCTCTCCTGCTTCTCTCCCAGATAAGAAGCGAGACATCCACTTAACCATTGTTGCGCGGCTTATATAGTTAGTTGTACTTAGGTTTCAAGTGATTTTTGTGCAGTGCACAATATTGCCATATTTCGGTGCCTTGCGGCCTTGTGCTCGGCATGGCATTACGAAACGGGCTCATTTCGCGTTCTCCAGGGGAAATTCGTTGCAGACAACCGTTCGTAAAGCCGTATTGCCGGTGGCCGGTCTTGGCACTCGTTTCCTGCCGGCGACGAAATGCATGCCGAAAGAGATGCTGCCGGTCGTCGACAAGCCGTTAATACAGTATGCGATCGAAGAAGCGGAAGCGGCCGGGATCGAACAGTTCATGCTGATCACCGGGCGCGGCAAGAACCTGATGGAAGACCATTTCGATCATGCGTTCGAGCTGGAACAGATTTTAGAGCAGCGCGGCAAGTCGAAGGAACTGGATCTGGTCCGGCATTTCCCGGAACCGAGCAAAATTCAATATACCCGCCAACAGCAGGCACTTGGTCTTGGCCATGCGATCTGGTGCGCCAAGGATTTTGTCGGCGACGAGCCGTTCGCGGTGCTGTTGCCCGACGACATGGTGCTGGCGGAAAAAGGCTGCCTCGCGCAGATGATGGACGCGTACAACGACGTCGGCGGTAATATCGTCGCCGTGACCGAGGTGCCGCGCGAACACACCAACCGCTATGGTATCCTCGATATCGAAAGCGATGACGGCAAGCTCGCGAAGGCATCCGGCCTTGTCGAAAAGCCGGCGCCAGAGAATGCGCCGTCGACGCTGTCGATTATCGGACGTTACATTCTGCAACCCGACGTGTTTGCGCACCTCGACAAACAGATCGCCGGTGCGGGCGGTGAAATCCAGTTAACCGATGCCATTGCGGCGACGCTGGACCGCGTTGCGTTTCATGGACTGCGCTACGAAGGTCGGCGTTTCGATTGCGGCTCGAAGCCGGGGTTCATTGCCGCCAACGTGGCGTATGCGCTGCAACGCGACGATATGGAAGACGACGTCCGCGAGGCACTGGCCGAATTACTATAGCGGTCCGGGCAGGATCTGGTCCGCAGTCAGCTCTTGGGAGGGGGCGCCATGACGGGATTTATCCTTGCCATCGATCAGGGAACGACATCGTCGCGCGCTTTGGTTCTCGACGACGGCTACAATGTACTCGCTACCGCACAGCGTGAATTCAGGCAGATTTATCCGGCGTCGGGCTGGGTCGAGCACGATCCGGAAGACATTTGGAATTCCGTCGTCGAAACTGGCCGCGAAGCGATTGCCGCCGCCGGGGTTGCGCCGTCGGACATTGCCGCCATCGGCATCACCAACCAGCGCGAGACGACGCTGATCTGGGACCGTGCGACGGGCAAGCCAGTATACAACGCCATTGTCTGGCAGGATCGGCGCACCGCGGATACGACGAACGAACTGCGGGGCAAAGGCTTCGAGACGGCGGTGACGGACAAGACAGGCCTGTTGCTCGACCCGTATTTTTCCGCATCCAAGATTGCCTGGATTCTCGACAACGTTCCCGGCGCACGCAAAAAAGCAGAGGCTGGCAAGCTCGCGTTCGGCACCGTCGACACGTACCTGATCTGGCGGCTGACCGGTGGCGCGCGGCATGTCACCGACGCGACCAATGCCAGCCGCACCATGATCTACGATATTCACAAAGGTGACTGGTGCCCGGAATTGTCGGACCTGTTCGGCGTGCCGCGCGTGATGCTGCCGGAAGTGCTGGATTGTGCCGCCGACTTCGGCGTTGCGGACGCGGATATCCTTGGCGCGGCGATCCCGATCATGGGGGTTGCCGGGGACCAACAGGCGGCGACCATCGGTCAGGCCTGTTTTCAACCGGGCATGGTGAAATCCACGTACGGTACCGGTTGCTTTGCGGTTCTGAATACCGGCAGCCGGGCGGTCCGTTCGGAAAACCGCTTGCTGACGACCATTGCCTATCGGCTCGGCGGCGAGGTTACGTACGCGCTGGAAGGATCGATATTCGTCGCCGGGGCGGCGGTGCAGTGGCTCCGCGACGGACTGGGCATCATCGAGCGCGCCGATCAGTCAGGCCCATTGGCCGCCGATGCCGAAGACGACGACGTATACCTCGTTCCGGCGTTCGTGGGCCTTGGTGCGCCGCATTGGGACCCGGATTGCCGGGGCGCGCTTTATGGTCTGACGCGCGCCACCGGACCCGCGGAACTGGCGCGCGCGGCGCTCGAAAGCGTCTGCTACCAGACCCTCGATCTCATCGACGCCATGCATGCCGACTGGACACCAGACGGCGAAACGGTGCTGCGCGTCGACGGCGGTATGGTGGCGTCGGAATGGATGCTGCAGCGCCTCGCCGATATCCTGGCGGCACCCATCGATCGTCCGAAAATGCTGGAAACGACGGCATTGGGGGCGGCGTATCTGGCTGGCATGCAGGCCGGGATATACGGTGACCCGACGTCGTTTGCCGGCGAATGGGCATGCGAAAAAAGATTTGTCCCCGAGATGGATTCCGAGACGCGTGCCCGAAAAATCGAAGGCTGGGGCCGTTCCGTGCGCCGCACGCTCTTGTAAGGCCCTCTCGACAATCGAGCGAAGAGGCTTATCCTTGAGCGCGATTTAATCGGGGAGAGGAAACAAAAAATGTCTGAACAGCCGCTCGGCAGCCCGGACGACGCCGCAGGCGCGCCGTCAGGGGGGATCCAAAGCACACCGGTTCGCGCCACCATTCCGGCGCACGAAATCGGTTCCGTCTCGCTAACGCCCACGGGTGAATTCGAAGCCGGCAGCTATCAGACGTTTACGCTGGTATACACGGCGGGGAAATTCGGTATCGACGATTCCGGATCGATGCGCATCTGTTTCCGCTTTGCCAGCGACCAGACCCGCCCGCAGTTCGAAAACCCCAAGGGGCCGAACTTCACCACCATCGTCGCCTCGAACTCGGCAGTTTTGCAGTATCACTACGATCCGAAAGGCAACGTGCGGCCATGGGACCGCACGCTCTATATCAAGGTCGTGAAAGGCTTTCTGACCGAAGGCGACACCATCACCGTGACGTTCGGCGACACCTCGCAAGGTTCGCCCGGCATGCGCCTGCAGACATTCTGCGAGGATACTTTCGAATTCCACACCCTGATCGACCCGATTGCGACGTATTGCTATCAGCCGGTCCCGGAACAGCCGGTGATCCGTATCGTCTCCGGTTCGCCCGAAGTGTATCTCGCCGTGGCGCCGACGCTGGTCGCGGCGGGCGAGACGTTCGCGCTGAAAATGAAGGGCGAGGATCGGTGGGGAAATCCGTCCGACAAGTGCGATGCGACATTCGCGCTCCGCGTGTCCGGAGAGGCAGCAATCGACGGCTTGCCCGAAAGCGTGACCTTCCAGCCGGGTGCGTTCACGAACATCGTCGACGGGCTATCCATGCACGGTGCCGGTGAAGCGGTGATCGAGCTTGTGGACGGTGACGGCAATGTCGCGGCCAGGACCAACCCGATCCGCGCGCACAAATCCCCTGCGCTCAAGCATTACTGGGGGGATTTGCACGGCCAATCGGAAGAGACCATCGGTACCGGCAGCGCCGATGAATATTTTGCCTACGCCCGCGATCTGGCTTTCGTCGATGCGACCGGGCACCAGGGCAACGACTTCCAGATCACGTCGCCGTTCTGGCGCGAGCTGGATTCACTTTGCGACAAGTACGACAAGGCCGGCTCGTTCATCGCCATTCCCGGTTACGAATGGTCGGGTAACACCGGCCTTGGCGGCGACCGGAACATTTACTTCCCCGAAAGCGGCCGCACCTTGCGCCGCTCGTCGCATGCACTGGTGCAGGATCACAGTGACATCGATACCGACGCCAACAGTGCACGAGAGCTGTTCGACGATCTGGCCGCGAACAAGGAATGGGACGTGGTCGGCTATGCACATTGCGGTGGCCGCTATGCGGACGTGAAACTGGCGCACGACGGACGATTTGAGAAATCGATGGAGGTGCACAGCTCGTGGGGCACCTTCGAATGGTTGGTGCAAGACGCTTTTGAAATGGGCTATCGCGTCGGTATCGTCGCCAACTCCGACGGTCACAAGGGCCGCCCGGGGGCGAGTTATCCGGGCGCATCTCTGTTCGGTGCGGTCGGCGGGTTGACCTGCTTCCTGTCCCATGAACTGAGCCGGGACGCGATCCTCGATTGCATGCGCAAGCGCCGCCACTATGCGACGACCGGTGGTCACGGCGGACGCATGTACATAGACCTCAAGGCGACGCTGGATGGACAGGCGACGCTGTATCATGACGACCCGCGGCTCGGGCCGAGCGAGGGGCATTCCGCCACCACGGCGCTGATGGGCGATATCGTGCATTTGGCATCGGGAGAAGCGACCCTCGACGTCGACATCACCGGTGCCGCGCCGATCGAGCGAGTCGATATTTTCAACGGTTTGGAGCACATCGAAACCGTCCGTCCGTATGCCCCGGAAGACCTCGGCAACCGCATCCGCGTGCTATGGGAAGGCGCGGAATACCGCGGCCGCTTCCGCCAGGTGATCTGGGACGGTGAGGCGCACTTGTCCGACAACAAAATCGTCAACGCCAAGCCGATCAACTTCTTCAACCGCGACAAGACGCTCGACAAGACGTCCGATACCTCGCTGGCATGGCGTGCGCTGACGACGGGCAACATCGGCGGCTTCGATCTGTGGGTCGAGGATGCCTATGGCGGCACGCTGAAGATCGAGACCCCGCTGGTGAAATGCGGTGTGCCGCTGGAAGAAATCGACATCAATGACGAGATTTTCGACAAGAGCGACATTCTGCCGCGTTATCTGAAGGTATTCCGGTTGCCCGCCGAAAACCCGCACCGGCATATCAAGTTCACACGCACCCTCGATCTCAAGGAAAGCGGCGACAACCCGATCTTCATCCGTGTTACGCAGGAAGACGGTACCCTTGCCTGGACCAGCCCGATCTACATCTATCGCTGAATTGCGGTGGAAAAAGCCGGGCTGGCGGAGTAGGTTCTCGCCAACACCGGCCCGGGCCGGGCACGCTTATATATAAGAGGGTACGTTCGACGCCATGAAAGCATCGCAAATCGGCATTCAGGTTCTTCGAGAAATGCCGGCCGACGCCGACGATCTGGCGCAGGCCTGGCTGGTCCGCGGCGGTTA